>Ga0116164_10000109_pt1 | contig 80767 bp, 63 predicted proteins | sample AD_UKC109_MetaG_FD_89888 | JGI IMG/M metagenome (GOLD analysis project Ga0116164, IMG submission 89888) | Active sludge microbial communities of municipal wastewater-treating anaerobic digesters from Hong Kong - AD_UKC109_MetaG | ecosystem: Engineered > Bioreactor > Anaerobic > Digestate... | reverse complement strand
CTGCTGGGGTACATGGGCTTGTTCATGCATCGCGTCGATTCGGACCTGATGGCCATTTGCATGATCGCCATCGGCATCGGCGTGGACGATACGATTCACTTCCTGATGCGCCTGCGTATCGAAGGACAGCGGCAGGAAACGACCGCCGCGGCCGTGCGCGAAACGTTTTATTTCTCCGGGCGCGGCATCATGATGACCTCGGTGATCCTCGTGCTGGGATTTTTGCCCTTTGCGCTGTCGGAGTACCTGAGCCTGTTCATGCTCGGCACACTGCTGCCCGTCACGCTGATCGTCGCGCTGGCGGCCGACCTGTACCTCGTGCCCGCGCTGGTGCACGTTCGGGTGATTCGCTACCGGTAGTTACGATGTCAAAAAAATTTTTGACAAGCGACATCGTCACGCCTACGATAACCGCAATTGTTTAACCATTGACCAAAAGGAACAAAGCTATGAAACGTTTTGCTCTAATCGTTCTTTGTTTATTGTTGTTTGCGGGCTCGGCCTTGGCTGAGGAAACCAACTGGTTCGAAATGATTTCCTTGTTCGGCATCGTCGACGCGCGCGCGGGCTATCGCACCACTTCCTTTGAAACCGACGGGCTGGACGACGTACACGTCAGCGATATCTACCTCTACGGCGCCGGCCTGGGCGCGGAGGCCGTGCTCAACGAATACCTCTCCGGCAATATCTTTTTCTATTTCGAAGAGGGATTCGCCGACGATTACATGGACACCTACCTGGATGAAGCGACGATCTCCCTTTCCTACAAGGGCTTCATGTTCGAAGCCGGCAAAAAATACCTGCCGGTCGGTTTTTATGGCACCTTCGCCGTTTCCGATCCGCTCGTGCTCGAGCTGACCGAAACCTGGAAAACAACGATGGGCCTGGGCTACGCGATGGAATATTTCGGCGTGTCCGCCTGGGCGTTCAACGGCGATTACGACAACGTCGACGAAGACGGTGAACCGGCCGACGACGCCATCGACGGTTACGCGGCGCGGTTGGACGTTTATCCCCTGGCCTTCCAGGATACGCACTCGTTGGCGCTGGGCGGTTATTTTCTCAGCGACGCCACCGAAACCAGCCTGGAGATGGGCAACCGCCTGGTCGGCAACTACGAGAGCGACGTTCCCCTCTACGGCGGCTACCTGAACGCGGAATTTGTCTTCAGCGATTTCGCGGGTATGGGTTTGGTCGGCGAAGTGGCCGCCACCGGCGCCTTCGATAAGAAAAACTATCTGGACTACACCGGCGAAGAAACCGGCATCACCGCCGTGAACGTCGAAGCCGCCGCGCTGCTGCTGGGCGGCACGGTTCAGTTCGGTCCCAAGTACGAATCGATCTCGGGCCTGGATTGGCTGGGCACGCAGGGCAACGATCCGGACTACGAAGTGACCTCGTTCCGCCAGATGGGTGGTTTCGCCGGGTACGATCCGTGGTCGCAACTGCACCTGGGACTGGAAGTGATGAGCGGCGGCGACAACGAAGACAACCGGCAGGTTTCCGCGTTCTTCCAGACGGCCGTGGAGTTCTGAGGAAAAGCTCAGAAGTAATACCAGATCGTGCGGTAGTCCTCGACGTTCTCGCCGCGACGCGCCAGTTCGCACAGATAATCGTACAGCGGCACGTCGTCGTAATAGAACGGCGGAATCGGCGTCAGATACTTTTCCCACGGATGAAATTCGTACACCCGGCGACCGTCGGGGCGAATCATTATCAAGCGATGATCCTGCATGGCGCGCAGGTGATTCTTGCCCAGACGCGGCAGGTTGAAAACCGGTTCGTCGGTGCGGTCCAGTCCCGGCAACAGCCGCGCTTCTTCCTTGCGCTCCTGTAGGATGCGCGCGATGGGCACCATGTAACGGTTGGTTTCGCGCTTGCCCTGCATGTTGAAGGTGTAATACGGGTCCACGCCGATGCGCCGCAGGTCGAGCCGCAGTTTGGCCGTTTCGAAGCGGCGCGAATTTTCAATAGTGAACACCTGCTGGTTGTACACGCCGATGCCGCGCCGACGCAGTCGCTGCACCGCCGCCAGCGCCTCGGGAGTGATTTCGTAGGAATGCTCGAAGTGCGTCACCACGGCGATCTCCCGCCGGCCCGGTTCGCGGAAGCTGGCCAGCATGTCGACCAGAGCGTCGGTCCAGCGTTGCGGCAGAACCACCGGGGTGCGCGTGCCCAGGCGGATGCGGTAGATGTGATCGATTTCCGCGAGGCTGGCGAAAATCCCCCGCAGCGTTTCGTCGTCGAGCACCGCCGGATCGCCGCCGGTCACCAGCACTTCGCCGATGCCCTTTTGCTCGCGGATCCAATCAATGGCCGCCTGCATGTCCTCGTTCGCGGCCATCGCGTAGGGCGACATGCATTCGTCGATCTCCCAGTTGCGCTGGCAATAGACGCAAATCTGCGAACAGGTGTTGTAGGGCTTGAAGATGCAGATGTTCGGATAGCGGCGGGTGATCAGATCGACCGGCGAGGTGTCGCTTTCGCGCATGAAATCGGTGAAGGTTTCGCGGTTGCGCCGGTTGGCGCTCATGATCTCGACGTACTCGGGCGGCGGCAATACCTGCGCGCGCACCGCGTGATCGAAACCCAGCGCCGGGTTGGGATCGATCAGACTGAGGTAATAAGGCGTTACGCCGATCGGCAGACGGTTGCGATACGCCTGGCGCAGCGCCTCCCGCTGCTCGTCGGGCAACTGGATGATCTCGAACAATACCTCGGGATTTTTCACCACGTGTTTAAGGTGCCAGCGATGATCGAGCCAATCGTCTTCCGAACCATGGAAATGGCGCAGAATCCGCGCCTTGTTCATTTGCCGCCAGCGGATGATTTCCTCGTCCAGGCCCGACGGGTAACGGTTCATATAACGCTCGATGTCCTCAGCCTCGCTTTCGAGCACCTCGTTGCGCTTCTGCGCCGCCTGGCGCCCCTGCAGGCGGATGAACTCCGGATCGGGCAAACGCCGCCCAAGATCATCGCAGTAAACCGGCGCGCGCCCGGCCAGTCCCTTGAACAAGTGGATGAACTCGATAACGAAGGCGATGGACAACTCGTCCGGTTTTTCCTCGTTGGCCAGTCGGTAGAGGATGTCCAAAGCGCCGGCGCCGGTCCGCTTTTCCGCCGCGGGCGAAATGATCTGGCGCAGCACCAGCAGGCAGTGACGGACGATTTCCTGCTCCATCGGCCGCAAATTGCTGCGCCCGTCGAACAGATCTCGTTCGATTTCGCCAAGTTGCGCATACAGGTTGTCGCGCGCTTCCTCCAGCGTATCGCTATAGCGCAGTAGATGATGTAGGTCCGGATTGGCCAGCCAAAGGTTTTCGACGCACTCATCGAGATCGACTTCCGTACCGGTCTGCTCGTCGCCGGAAATATTGGCCAGAATCATCTCGTCGAAGTTCGAAATGGACAGTCGCCGAGGAAACCCTCCCGGATGTTCGAATGATTTCATTTTTCTCGTCTCCCGCGCCGGCCGCAAATTTGAATAAATGAATTAATTCATCAACATACGGCCAAATTTCCCAAGTTGCGGCCCTCGGAAAAAGCCGAAATTCTCCGCTTTCGCTTCTACAAGAGAATGCGGTAGGGGAAGATGGTAGTAATATTATCTACTTAGCTATCCGAGCCTACATGCAAGGCACAATTAGCGGAGCGCATAGCGTCCCCCACCCCATACACATTGAAATATACACATTTTCGATTAACAAATCAATCGGTTAGATAATTTAATTCAATACCATAATAACAAACAACATGAGGCGAATGAAAAAATTATTGAAAATGAGGCGGTGTGGGACACATCCCGCGACGTAAAATGGTGTTCAAAACAAACGGGAAAGAGGCGCTGCGGAGCACTTCCTTCCCGTTCGGTTATCGTTCGCGGTTCAATATCCCCACTGCGTGGGATCGAGCACGATGTCGCAGTCGACGAACTCGGCCGTCGCCGGATTGCGGAACGGCGACCAGCAGTACTCCAGAATGAACGCCAGTTCCTCAGGCCGCACCGCCGTGCCGGTCGCGCCGTCGCGCGAGGGCTGATAATCGTAGGTGCCGTCGGGCACCGATTCGTCCCACAGATCCCAGTACTCCCACGGCGCGAAATGGTCGACGGAGAAGGAATAGATCTCCACCACCTTCTGCGCTTCCTCGTCGGTCAGCGGCAAGCCGCCGGACGCCGCCGCGACCAGGTACGCGGCCGCATCGGCCCACCATTCGGCGTGCTCCAGCGGCCCCTGCTCGTCGTGCATGATCTCGTTCACGCGCGTGGCCAAACCGTTCATCAGCTCCAGCGCCACGTCGTTCTGTCCGGCCATCAGCGCATTGGTGATCGCCGCCGCGTGGAAATAGCGGATGATCGCCCAGTTGAAGTAGTGGGTGGTCGTGGAGATCGTTTCATACAGCCGGCCGATGCCGTTGCCGCAGTCGATGCGCAGCGGATCGTCGTAGCCGACCAGCGCCGAAATGAGCTGCGCGTTGCACTCGGAGTTGGGCGCGAGCACGTCGTAGAGCACGAAGCTGCACAGGTCTTTGACCGTGCCGTCGTCGTTGAGGGGAATGAACGTGTTGCCCCACTCGTCCTTGGTGCGGATGTAATACCCGCTGTCGACGACGTCCTTGGCGAAGCCCTGCAGCCGGTCGAGCGCCGTGGCCGCGGCCTCGCGCACGTCGGCGTCCGGCGCGTCCTCGATCAGCCGCATGAGCATCGGCACCGCGCGGTAGATGTGCGGCACGTCGTCTTTGCTGCGCATGGTGCGCAACCAGATCGAGCCGTACACCGGGTTGTCCTCGTTGGGGATCGTGTGGGCGTTCCAGCTATACACGCGGTTGCGCATCGGGCTGTAGTCGATGGAAATGTTCCGCCCATCCTCCACGTAGCTGTGCTCGTGGGTGAAGATGCCCCGGCCCATGATGTAGGGTTCGGGGTCGTCCTCGGTGCGCAAAAAGCCATCGACCAGCGCGGTGATGCCGTTGGCGAATTGAATGGTCAGGTACTTGGCCTGCTCGTCGCCGTCGGCCAGGTACAACGCGGCCGTGTTCATCAGCACCTTGGGTGTGCGGATCATCACGTTGTCCGCGCCGCCGTAATGCTCGAACTCCACCGTGTCGCCGGTTTTGATCGCCCGCGTGTCCTGCCAGAAAATTTTATAGGGCTGATACCCGGTGGACGAGTGCATGCCGTGGCCGGTCCACTGCAGCCAGCCCATGTAATCGATGTCCTTCCACAGACCGGTGATCTTGCGGGTGAACTCGGTGATTTCCGTCGGCGTCAACGGCGTGCCCGCCGCCGGCCGGGTGAATTCGAAAGGCAGTTCGTCCGGATAATCGCGGTGCGCCTTCGCCGGTGCGGGCGCGGGCGTGAAGTTGTCGGGCACGAAGGATTGCGGCTCGTTTTCCGGTTCGCTGTAGGTGCGCACCAACCGCGCGCCGACCAGGTAAATGCGATAGCCCGGGTCGTGCGCCGCGCGATAGGCCGAGCGGTTGCGCACCGCGCCGTAATAGCGATAAGCCGCGCCGCGCGCCACCTTGAAATGACCGCTTGCCGGGCCGATCGGATCGGTGACCGCCGCCGTACCCAGGTCATTGGCGTACCAGTCCCAGGTCCACTCCATAACGTTGCCGATCATATCCTTGAGCCCCCACTCGTTGGGCATCTTTTCGCCGACTTCGTGGGTGGTCGAGCTGGCGTTGGCGCAGTACCAGGCAAGGTCCTTGAGCGCCTGATCTTCCTTCTCGCAGGCGATTTCGACCACGTCGCCGTTGGAGGTCGCGGTGGTCGTGCCGGCGCGCGCGGCGTATTCCCACTCGGCCTCGGTGGGCAGGCGGAATCCTTCGCATTCGTACACCGACGATACGCCGTTGAGCGCCACTTCGGCCGACAGAATGCCGCCGTTGTTCTTGCACCACGAGTTGTCGTTGCCCGGGGATTCGTCGGCGCAGACGATGTCGGAAAGATCGTAGCACGGCGCGTAATCCAGCTCGGCGCTCAGTTCATTGGCCAGCGCCAGCGCGTCGTACCAACTGATCGTCTCGACCGGCAATTCGTCGTTGCTGAAAAACAACAGCGGCCAGCGGCTCGGATTGTAGCGCATCAATTCACGGAACCGCCCCTGGGTGACCTCGGTGGCCATCATTTCGAAGGGGCGCGTAATGGTCACCTCGTGCTGCACCTCGTTGGGACGATGTCCGTTTTCGGGGGCCGGGCTGCCCATGACAAACGTGCCGGCGGGCACGTAGACAAAGCCGGCCGTCGTCGGCGGAACCGGCGTATCGTCGTCATCGTCGACGGTGTCGTCGTCGAGCGTATCGTCGTCGACCGTATCGTCGTCATCGTCGCCGGTGTCGTCGTCATCGTCGCTCGTTTCGTCGTCATCGGCGGCGTCATTATCGTCGTTATCGTCATCGTCGTCGCCGCACGCGACCGCGACGAATCCCAGCGCCAAAAGCAGGAGAAAAATGAGTGCGAAACGGACGGTGGCTTTCATGGTCGGTCCCTTCCTCCAGGCTGTCATACAAGCTTGAACAGCGTACTGTAACAGACTTTACGAAGGCCGAACACCTTAATCGCCGCACGCCAGGCCGGTGAAAAAATTGGCGGCGTTCACGCCCAATTCCTTGACCGCATAACCGCCTTCCAGACAAGCGAGCACCGGGACGCCGACCCGGCGCACAAGGTTGCCGATGGCGCCGTAGCACTCCGAAGTCAGCGCAAAACCACCGACCGGATCGTTGGCGAACGTGTCGAATCCCATGGAAACGACCAGCGAGCTGGGCGCGAATTTTTTGATCGTCGCCAAGGTCTTGGCCAGCACCCGCAGGTATTCCCGATCGTCGGTTCCTTTCGGCAACGGCTGATTGAGGTTGCAGCCGTGCCCCAGCCCCTCGCCCTTTTCGGTGCGGAAGCCGCAAAAATACGGATAGAAAAAATGTGGATCGCCGTGCAGCGAGGCGACGAAAATATGCGGCGATTCGTAAAACAGACTTTGCGTGCCGTTGCCGTGGTGAAAATCCAGATCGAGCACCGCCACCCGGCCGTGTTGCGACAAGCGAAACGCCGCGATCGCCGCGTTGTTGAAATAGCAGTATCCGCCGTAGATGGCCCGATCGGCGTGGTGCCCCGGCGGACGGCATACGGCGAACACGTGCGTTTCCTTGCCCTTGGCGATCAGTTCCGCGCCGTGCAGCGCCACGTCCACCGCCGACTTGGCCGCATCGTACGTATACCGGTCGATGTCGGTGCCCACGTCGAAACAATAGTATCCCGCCCGCTTCAGGTCCGTGCGCGGATGCACCTGGTAAGAACGATACGGAAAAATGTGCGCATAGACGCGTTGCCCCTCGGGCAGATCCCGGCACGACTTGATGTGCCTGACCAACCGCGGATCATGCACGCGATTGAGCAAGGTCGTCGGATAGCTGCGCGCCTGGACGATGTCGTCGCCGAAACCGCGCTTCTTCAAATGCTGCAGGATCGTGTTGACCCGGCTCGCCTTTTCCGGATAGGGATTGCGTTTACCGAAATTCCATTCCCAACGCGGGCGGTGGAGGGCCTGTTCCTGCCGAAATATAATCTTCATATTTCTGTATCTTCTAATTTTTCAGTGAAAAAATTATCACCAATCTTTTTATAAATTAATGAGTAAAAATGAATCAAGGTTCATGTTCCATTTTACGATCAGATGATTGGTTACGTGGTGAAAAATAATCGGAAAGGATGAAAAAATGGCTGATTGTGAATGTCTGGCCAAGTGCCCCTTTTTCAACGACCGCATGGCGACCAAACCCGGCATCAGCGACATGTACAAGAAACGCTACTGTTTGGGCGACAAAAGCGGTTGCGCGCGGTACATGATTTTTTCCCGCTTGGGTCGTGAGCACGTACCGGCCGATCTGTACCCCAACCAGGTGGATCGGGCGAAGCAAATCATCACCGCGTGATCGCGGAATTCATCAGCGCAACAACGACGATCGTATTGCACCCATTTAATCCGGCCCGCTGGTCTTTGTCGGCGAATCGTATTATTTTCTTTCCGACAATTTGGTCGGGAGGATAATGCGATGCGGTCTTTTCCTTTCCTTTGGGTGGTGCTGTTGCTGACCTTGTCGATCGCCGTCGTTTCCTGCGGCGATGACGATGACGACAATAACGACGATGCCGCCGACGACGATGCGCTCGACGATGATGCTGTCGACGACGACACCGACGACGACGACACTATCGACGACGATACCGGCGACGACGACACCGGCGACGACGACACCATCGACGACGACACCATCGACGACGATACCGGCGACGACGACACCGAACCCGGCGAATACTGGAAGCCCAGCGACGTCGTGCCCATCGGCGAACATCCCATGATCCGCAATCAGCAAGTCCTGCGCGGCATCATCCACCTGCACTCGGTGTATTCGCACGACGCCTGCGACAGCCGCCCGTTCATCAACGGCGAACCCAACGAGCGTTGTCTGACCCAGTTGCGCACGGCGATGTGCAGCACCAATCAGCAATACATCATGCTTACCGACCACGACGATCCGTTCTCGTACTACGAATTTCCCGACGTGCTGCTGTACATGGAAGACGAAGGCGACGAGCTGATTCTCAACGAAGAAGAGGAGCCGATCGCCAATATCATCACCTGTGAAGACGGCAACACGGTATTCCTGACCGCCGGCAACGAAAACGATCTGATGCCCATTTCGCTCGATCGCATGCCCGACGGCACGCCCCAGGAGCGGATGGCATTGTTGGGCGCCAAAGACGAGGCCGCCGTACAGGGCATGCGTGCGCTGGGCGCGACGGTATTCGTCAACCACGCCGAACAGTGGACCTACGAGGAACTGGCGGCGCTGCCGATCGAGGGCATCGAGGTGTACAACCTGCACGCGAACATCGACCCCAGCATCCGCCGCGACTACCTGGGTCTGCCTTACCTGGGTTTCGTGTGGCCGTTGCTCAACTTCCTGCTGCCCGCGAGCGAATCCGGTCATTCGGATCTGATTCTGCTGACCTTCCTGGCGGAAAACACGCCGTCCCTGGAAAACTGGGATCGCCTGCTGGCCGATCGCCGGATGGTCGGCTTGATCGCCACCGACGCGCATCGCAACTCGTTGCCCTTCCCGCTGTGGGACGGCGACCGCGCCGACAGCTATCGGCGGATGATGCGTTGGTTCGCCAATTACATTCTGGTCGATGATTACGACCTGCCCGACATCGAGGAAGCGATTGCCGGCGGGCGCATGTACGGCGCGTTCCAGGTCTTCGGCGAGCCGATCGGCTTCGACTTCTACGCCGAAACCGGCAAGGCCGTCTATGAAATGGGCGATGAAGTCGCCTTGACCGCCTCGCCGATCATCCATGTCACGCTGCCCGAGCTGTATCGGATCGACCCGACCTGGGACACGCCGGAAATGACCATCCGGCTGATTCGCGCCGGGGCCGAAGGCGGCACGGTCGTCGCCGAGGAAACCGACCAGGATCTGACCTACACGGTCACCCAGGCCGGCGCCTATCGCGTGGAAGTGTCCATCGTGCCCGGCCATCTGGAGCCGGTGTTGGGCAACAACGCCGATTGGTTCATTCACGAATATCCGCTGATTTACGCCAATCCGATTTACGTGAACGACTGATTTTTACGAGTTTGACGTTTGGCGCATCGATCCTTAGGATCGGTGCGTTTCTTTGTCGGAGATAAATCGATGCATCGTTTCTGTCGCTTGTTGCTCTTGTCGTTTTGTTTCGCGCTGCTGTGCGCCGCGTTCATCACCGGCTGTTCCGGCGACGACGACCCTTCGACTAGCTCAGGGCAGGCTAACGACAACGACGACTCAATCACTGACGACGACAACGACGACACGGACGACGATGACGACGATGCGGATGAATTGACCTGGATCGATCTGCCCGGCGACTCGTTCGCCATGGGCTGCGCCGACATGGACGCCTCCTGCCAGCCCGACGAATTCCCCGCCCGCACGGTGACCGTCGGCGCCTTCAGCCTCACCGCCACGCCGATCACCCAGGCGCAATACGCCGCGGTGACCGACGAAAATCCGAGCTTCTTCGCCGGGTGCGACGATTGCCCGGTCGAGTCGGTCGATTATGCGCAGGCACAGGCGTTTTGCGAGACCGTCGGCGGCCGTTTGCCCACCGAGGCCGAATGGGAGTACGCCGCGCGCGCCGGCAGCGCCACACGATTCATCTGCGGCGACGGCCCGGGCTGCCTGCGGACGATCGCCTGGTACGACGACAACGCCGATCGCGAAACGCACCCGGTCGGCGAAATGGACAAAAACGATTTCGCTTTGTACGACATGTCCGGCAACGTGTGGGAGTGGGTAAGCGACTGGTACGGCGAACTGTATTATCAGGAAGGCCCCACCGTCGACCCGACCGGCCCCGCCACGGGCCTCAGTCGCGTGCTGCGCGGCGGCGCCTTCAACAACGCGCCATTTTACCTGCGCGCCTCGTTCCGCAATTATTCGTCGCCGACCGAGCGCAACCGCACCGCCGGTTTTCGTTGCGCACGCGATCAATAAACGCCGGCGGACTTATTATCTTTCATTACTCCCTTTTCAAATTCGGCCTGATGATGTATTGATGTAGCTATTCTTATAGATGCTTTACGGACGATCCGACGGATTCGCCCAGTTGAACCTCGCAAAAGAAAATGGAGAAACAGCATGTCTCAAAAGAAAAACATCGTGGTTGTCGGCGGCGTCGCCGGCGGAGCCTCAGCGGCGGCCCGCGCCCGGCGGTTGTCGGAAGAGGCCGACATCGTCATGTTCGAACGCGGCCAACACATTTCCTTCGCCAATTGCGGCCTGCCCTATCACATCGGTGAAACCATCCCCGAGCGCGAATCGCTGCTGGTGATGACGCCCGAATCCTTCACCGGCCGTTTCAACGTCGACGTCAAGATTCAGCATGAGGCGACCGCGATCGATCGCGCCAACAAGCGCGTGACGGCGAAAAATCTGCTCACCGGCGAAACGGCGAATTATCCGTACGACGCCCTGGTGCTCAGCCCCGGCGCCGAACCGGTACGCCCGCCCCTGCCGGGCATCGACCTGCCGGGCCTGTACACGTTGCGCAACGTCACGGACATGGACGCAATCAAAAACATCGTCGACCACAACAAACCGCAACGCGCGGTGATCGTCGGTGGCGGGTACATCGGCCTGGAGATGTGCGAGGCGCTGCGCGAGCGCGGCGTGTGGGTCACGCTGGTGGAAATGATGGACCAGGTGATGGGTCCTTGCTGCCCCGAACTGGCCGCCGTCGTGCACAAGCACATGCGCGACAAGGGCATCGCCCTTGAACTGGGCAAAACGGTGAAAGCGTTCGCCGCCGTCGACGGCGCGCTCGACGTGGAACTGTCCAGCGGCGAGCATCTGCCGGCCGAGATGGTCATCCTCGCCATCGGCGTCAAACCGGAAGTAAAACTGGCCCGCGAGGCCGGATTGTCCATCGGCCAGTTGGGCGGCATCGAAGTCGACGCGCACATGCGCACCAGCGATCCGGATATTTACGCGGTCGGCGACGCGGTCGAAGTGACCGAGTTCGTCACCGGTCGCCGGGCGTTGATTCCGCTGGCCGGTCCGGCCAACCGCCAGGGACGCATCGCCGCCGACAACATTTTCGGCCGGCCCAGCGAATACAAGAAAACGCAGGCCACGGCGATCTGCAAGGTGTTCGACCTGACCATCGGCATGACCGGCGTCAACGAAAAGACCATGAAAAAGCTCGGCCGGAAATACGAAGCGGTGCACCTGCATCCGATGTCGCACGCGGGCTATTACCCCGACGCCTGCCCGATTCACTTCAAGCTGTTGTTCGACCCCGACGATGGTCGTATTTTCGGCGCGCAGGCGGTGGGCGTGGACGGCGTGGACAAGCGCATCGACATCATGGCCGTGGCCATTCGCGCCGGCCTGACCGTGTTCGATCTGGAGGAACTGGAATTGTCCTACGCGCCGCCCTACGGCTCGGCCAAGGACCCGATCAACTACGCCGGCTTCATCGCCGGCAACATCATCCGCGGCGACGTGAAGATGGTCCAGGCGCGCGAGTTCGCCGAACCGAACCACGGCAAGTTCGTGCTGGACGTGCGCAATGACGACGAAGTCGCCGAAACGGGGATGATGCCCGGCGCGGTGCACATTCCGTTGCCCGAACTGCGCAACCGCCTCGACGAACTACCCCGGGACGAACCGATCAACGTCTACTGCAAAGTCGGCCTGCGCGGCTACGTCGCCTGCCGGATCCTGGACCAGAAAGGCTTCACCTCCTACAACGTCAGCGGCGGTTATCTGACTTATCTGGCGACGATCGGCAAACCGGTGCTGTCCTGCACGCCGGCCACCTCCAGCGACGCGGGAGAAATGGGCCCGGCGAAGAAGTAATAACCTCATCCGACCATCAGGAAAAGGCCGTCCCCCGGGGCGGCCTTTCGTATTGACCCGTACCGCAAAATACCCCACAATCGCCGGGCGAAGCGGCACTGAATGTTGAACGACTCGACCGGACAAAGGAAGCCTTATGAAGATCATGGTTCGCTTGATGATTTTGCTTGTGGTTCTTGGCCTCGCCGGGACGGCCGGGGCGCAGACCTTCGATCCCACGTTGCATCAGAAAGCGCAGGATTACACCGACTGGTTGATGCAATGGCATTCGACCGGCTTGGGCGGCGTTTCCGACGTGCTGTTCACCGACGACAATCGCACCGAACTGCTGCGCACCTGGGGCAGCGGCGACAGCGGCGACTGGACCGGCACCTACCTGGTCAGCCAGGCCATGCGCTATCAGATCACCGGCGAGCAGGAAGCCTATGACGAAGTCGTGCGCATCGCCGAGTACATGCTGTTGCTCAAGCACATCACCAACGACCCGGGCTATCTGGCCCGCTATGCCGCGCCCAACGAAGCGCCGTGGAACGTCGAATCCCTGGGCAGCGACAATTTCTACGAGGGCACCGGCGAATTCGAAGGTTACTTCTGGCTGGGCAACAACGTGCGCGACAAGTACATCACCTGGTTCTGGGCAATGGCCTGGGCGCACGATATTCTGACGGACGAAACGTTAAAAACGCAGATCCGCACCGACATGCTCGAGATCATCCACACGCTGCACAACAACAACTGGACGATCATCGATCCGTGGGGCGGCGTGTACAAAGCCGCGGAGATTTCGCCCGACCTGCGTCTATCGTTCCTGGCCCAGACGCTACACGCGACCGGCGATGCGGAAATCGAAGCGATCATGGACGAGGAATTCGAGCAGAACCGCATTTTCATCTGGCTGTCATCCATCGCGTTTTTCAACCTGTACTCGGACTATTACGCGTTCATCAACAACTACTCGAACACGCAACCCATGTGGCGCTATTGGCCCGACCGCCCGCGCTTCGAATACCTGTGGCAGGTCTGGAACTTCAACGTGCGCCAGTGGTCCGACGACGGCCATAACCCGTTCTTCGACGGCGTTTATTATCAGGGCTGCCTGCGCCTGGGCACCTGTGACGAGGATGAACTCGCCGCCATCGAAGCCGACGCCTATCAAAGCCTGATCGAGTTTAATGAAGCGCCCAATTATCAGCGGCAGATGACCTGCACGACCATGGAGATCGATCCCTTCTCGCAACTCCTGGTCAATCTGCAGGAGACCTTCCCCTGGCTCGAAGAGTTGTTCGGTCTCAACTTCAGCCTGCGCACGATAGACGCGCATGAAATCTGGGATCGTTGCTGGAGCTCGGTGATGTGGGAACGCACGCCCTATCACGTCGAGTGCTCGCAAATCGGCGACAACCTGGCGCACGTCGCGCACGGCGCCGACTACCTGATCGCCTACTGGATGGGCGTCTATTACGGCTTCCTGCCCGGCGGCGGTCCTTACGGCGACGACGACCTGACCAACCCCGTCGACGACGATACGGTCGATGACGATACGACCGACGACGATACCGTCGATGACGACACCGTCGACGACGATACGACCGATGACGACACCGTCGACGACGACGCCGTTGACGACGATACGACCGATGATGACGACGATTCAACGGACGATGACGCCTCGCCGGCAGATGATGACGACGATGACGATGACAACGATGACGGCTGCGGCTGCTAAGGCTTTCCAACCCTATAACGGATGACTGAAATGAAGAAATTCACTTTGTTGCTGGTCATGGTTCTTATGCTGGCCGCGCCTTCCTGGGCCGCGCAGCGCAGTGTGGCGCAGGTGTATACGCCGACGCTGGATTCGTTCCTGGCGCTCGAATCCTTCCCGGTCGGCTTCGAGGAATCCGGTCGCGCCGAGTGGTCGCAGATCGTCTGCTCGCCCGCTACGCTGCAGGAGTTGAAGCGTTCCGGCTTCGAGGTGGAAGTGGTCATCGACGACCTGGACGCCTGGGTTAAAGAGCGACGCAAGGCCGCCGAAAAATTGGTTGCCAAGCCGACGCCGAGCGACGTGGACCTGGATCATTATCTCACCCACGCGGAAATGGGCGTCTTCCTTAACGACCTCGCCGCCGCCTATCCGAACCTGATGACGGTCGAGGTGGTCGGCGAAAGCGTGCTCGAGCGCGAGATATACCTGGTGAAGGTCTCCGACAACGCGGCAACCAACGAAGCCGAGCCGGGCATCTTCTTCGAAGGAACGATCCACGGCGACGAATTGGCCGGCTACATCTGGGCGCTCAAGGCGATCGAATGGCTGGTCACCAACTACGGCATCGATGCGACGATCACCGAGATGGTCGACAACAACGAATTTTTCTTCGTCCCATTGAGCAACCCCGACGGCAACGCGGGTTCGTACCCGAGCCGCTACAACGACAACGGCGTGGACCTGAACCGCAACTTCGGCTTCATGTGGAATTCCAACCCGTATTACAACCCGGGCAGCGCGCCTTACAGCGAACCCGAATCGCAGGCCATCGCCTCGGTCTGGCAGCGCAGCCAGCCGCTGACGGTCGGCATTTCCGGTCACGGCGGCGCGGTGTTGTTCCTGTATCCGTGGGGCTACAAGGGCGCCGACGCCTACAACGACGTCGAGTTCGATCACCTGGGCAGCGAATACATCTATCCGCGCTGCCTCGATCCGGAGATGGACACCCAGGGCTCGGTGTGGGACGTGCTCTACCAGGCGCCGGGCGTCACCGGCGACGAGCTCTATGGCGCGCACGGCGCGATGGGCATCACCTTCGAATTGAACATGACCAAGCAGTGTCCGTACTCGAAATCGGTGCAAATCTGGGAAGATCACATTCCGTCCTTCACCTGGCTGGTCGAGGAACTCGACAACGGTTTGCACGGCATGGTGACCGACGCGTCCACGAGCGATCCGATCGCCGCGAACATCGTCATCGAAGGCAAGTGGTTTACCTTCTCCGACGCCGAAGTCGGCGACTTCCATAAATACCTGCGCGCGGGCACCTACAACTATCGCGTGTTTGCCGACGGCTACGAGGACGCCACCGGCCAGGTGACGATCGCCAACGACGCGGCGACGCAACTGAACATCGCCCTGACCGCCGCAGCCGAATCCGTCAACTTCGCGTTCCGCTGGGTGAGCAGCGTGATGGACAACGCCACGTCTTCGACCTACCCGCCCTACAACGTGCTCGGACCGGTCGACGGCGATTTCGTCGGCCTGGGCGACGGCGGCTACGTCGTGCTGGACATGGGCGAAGAAGGCTACAGCGGCGAGATCATGGTTTACGAGAGCGGCGACGACGGCGACGAGGCGTTCACTTTGTACGGCAGCGCCGACAGCGTCTTCGGACCCTGGGTGCAGATCGGCGCCGGCTCGGGCACGACGGCTTTCGATCTGCCCGTCAGCCTGCCGAACGCGCGTTACGTGATGGTCGCCGACAGCGGCAAAAAAGCCACGAACGACGGCTTCGATCTGGATGCGGTGGGCACCGCCGTTTACATGGCAGCCTTCAGCGCCAGCCCGACCAGCGGCTATCGGCCGATGGAAGTGGACTTCGCCGACCATTCGTCGGGCAGCCCGACCTCCTGGGATTGGGACTTCGGCGACGGCGCAACCTCGACCCTGCAGAATCCGTCGCACACCTACACCGCACTGGGCAGCTACACGGTGACGCTGACGATCGACGGTCCGTTGGGCGAAAAATCACTGACCAAAACCAATTACATCACCGTGGCCGAACAACCGCCGGTCGCCGATTTCTCCGGCACGCCCCGCACCGGCGGTGCACCGTTGGACGTGCAGTTCACCGCGCAGACCGAAGGGATCATCGACAGCTACCTGTGGCGCTTCGGCGACGGCCAGACCAGCACCGAGGCCAACCCGCTGCACACCTATGAAAACGAGGGGAAATTCTCCGTCACATTGGAAGTCAGCGGCCCCGGCGGCGAGGACGATAATTTCAAGTTCTGGTACATCCGCGTGAACGGCCTCGCCGACGACGACACCACCGACGATGACGTGGTTGACGATGACGTGGTCGATGACGACATCACCGACGATGACATTGTCGACGACGATACGGACGACGACGATACGACGCCCGATGACGACGATACGCCCGATGACGACACGGCGGATGACGACGCCATCGACGATGACGTGGCCGATGATGATAACGCGGCCGACTCCGACGACGATGATGATGATGGGTGCGGATGCTGACCACTGACGATTAAAGACGAAGGGCGTGCCGCTTGAGCACGCCCTTTTTTTATTGGAAGTTAATCAGCTACCGCAACCGCCGTTGCTGCCGCCGTCTTCCCGGTCTCCATCCATATCGTCGTCATCATCGGGCGGCGCCACGTGATCGTCATCGGTTTCATCATCATCGCCCGTGTCATCATCTTCGGTGTCGTCGTCCTGCGTATCGTCATCGATGGCGTCGTCATCGACGGTATCATCATCCGTCGTGTCATCGTCCGTCGTATCATCATCCGTCGTGTCATCGTCGGTTGTGTCATCGTCCGTCGTATCATCGTCCGTCGTATCATCGTCGGTTGTGTCATCGTCGGTTGTGTCATCGTCCGTCGTATCATCGTCCGTCGTATCATCGTCGGTTGTGTCATCGTCCGTCGTATCATCATCGATCGTATCATCATCGACCGTATCGTCATCACCGAGCGGATCGCAGGTATCGTTCTCTTCGTTGCATTCCTCCAACAGCACGTTGCACGGATCCCCGGTGGAGTCGCATTGGTCGTTTTCCTCGTCACAGTATTCGTCGCCGGTGCAGAACAACAGATCGTCTTCGCAAACGACTTGTGTGCCCGGCTGACAGTCGTTTGTCGAATCGCAAGTTTCCTCACCGTCGCAATACAAGCCGTTGTCGCAGTAGGAATCATTCGGCGTGAACCGGCAGTCGTTCGTCGTGTCGCAGGTGTCGGTCGTGCAGTCGACGCCGTCGTCGCATAGCAGATTGTTGGGCAGGAATTGGCAATCGTTCGTCGCATTGCAGACGTCGACGGTGCAATCGACGCCGTCTTCGCACAGGGAATTGTCGGGGGCGAATTGGCAATCGTTTGTCGCATCGCAGGTATCCACCGTGCAGTCAACGCCGTCATTGCACAGGGAGTTGTCGGGGGCGAATTGGCAATCGTTCGTCGCATCGCAGGTGTCCACCGTGCAGTCCACGCCGTCGTTGCAGTTGGCATTGTTCGCCGTGAATTCGCAACCCGTGCTCGCATTGCACGTATCGTCGGTACAGTCCACGCCGTCTTCGCACAGGGAATTGTCGGGGGCGAATTGGCAATCGTTTGTCGCGTCGCAGGTATCCACCGTGCAGGCGATACCGTCTTCGCACAGGGAATTGTTGGGCGCGAACTGGCAATCGTTCGTCGCATCGCAGGTGTCCACCGTGCAGGCAACGCCGTCGTTGCAGTTGGCGTTGTTCGCCGTGAATTCGCAACCCGTGCTCGCATTGCACGTATCGTCGGTACAGTCCACGCCGTCGCTGCACAGGGAGTTGTCGGGGGCGAACTGGCAGTCGTTCGTCGCGTCGCAGGTATCCACCGTGCAGTCCACGCCGTCATTGCAGTTGGCGTTGTTCGCCGCAAACTCACACCCGTTGGTCAAGTCGCAGACGTCGTCGGTACAGTCCACGCCGTCGCTGCACAGATCGTGGCGGGCGGTATACAGGCAATCGAACGTCTCATGGCAGGTATCCAACGTGCAATCGACGCCGTCGTTGCAGTTGGCGTTGTTCGCCGTAAATTCGCATCCCGTGCTCGCGTTGCAGGTGTCGTCGGTGCAATCGACCAGGTCGTTGCATAGCGAGTTGTCGGGCGCGAACTGACAATCGTTCGTCGCGTCGCAGGTGTCCAACGTGCAGGCGATGCCGTCGTTGCACAGATCGTCGTGCGGCGTGTATTGGCAATCGTTGGTCGCATCGCAACTGTCGGTCGTGCAATCGACGCCGTCGTTGCACAGCGTATCGTTCGGCGTGTACTGACAGTCATTGGTTGCATCGCAGGTGTCGACCGTACAGTTTACACCGTCGTGGCAATTGGCGTTGTTTGCCGTGAATTCGCAACCGTTGGTCGCATCGCAGACATCGTCGGTGCAATCCACGCCGTCGCTGCACTGCGCATTGTCGGGCGTGGACTGACAACCTTGGGTCAGGTCGCAAACATCGTTGGTGCAATCCACGCCGTCGTTGCACTGCGAATTATCCGGTGTGTTTTGGCAATCCTGCACGGCATCGCAGGAATCCGAAGTACAATCGACGCCGTCGTCGCAATAGGTGTCGTCGGGCGTGTTGGCGCAGCCGGTCGTCGCGCTGCACACGTCATCGGTGCAATCCACGCCGTCGTCGCAACTGTCGTGATCGGGCGTGCCGACGCACACCCCGCCGTCGCACGCGTCTTCGGTGCAATCGATGCCGTCGTCGCAGGCGTTGCCGTTGTAAGGGCTCCAGTCGGTGGTCGATTGCGAGGGATCGCACCAGTAGCACACGTCGGTCGGATGAACCGTTCCCTGCAGATAGGTCGTGCCGCCGATGACGCATTCGGTCGTGCCGCCGTGAAAAACAAGCACCTTGCCGCCCAGGCCCAGAGCATGGCCGCCGACCACCATATCGTCATAACCGTCGTCGTTGACGTCGCCGCCGCGACCCAACATGTAAGCCAACAAGCCATCGTTCTCGTCGGATTCATAATGCCAGATCGGTTCGTCCATCAGGCCGGTCGCCGAGCCGAGGTACAGAAACGCCGCGCCTTCATAATCTTCTCCGTTTTCATACCAGGAAGCGCCGATAAGCACATCGTCGTAGCCGTCGTCGTTGACGTCGCCCGTGCCGGCCACCGCCTGACCGAACCTCGACGTATCCTGTTCGCCGATTACCGTCCAGTCCGGCGTGGCCGACAAACCCGCCGCCGATCCGTGAAACACGTGCGCTTCACCGTCGCCCGGGCCGACGTCCGAAAATTCCTGTCCGACCACCAGGTCGTCATAACCGTCACCGTTGACATCGGCGACGCCCAGGCTGTTGCCGAAATACAGACAGGTTCCGTCCGGAGGTAAATACGTCCAGCTTGCCGGCGATGAGATCCCGGACGAAGAACCGTAATAGACAAACACTTTCCCCCGGCTCGAGCCGCCCGACACGGAATAATAATTCGCCGACACGACCAGATCATTGTAGCCGTCGGCATTGAAATCCCCGCCGATCACCCGATGTCCGAATTTAGCGTTATTTTGATTGCTTTGTTCGGACCAATCCGGCAACGAAGCGGGGCCGGCGCTGCCGCCGTAATAGACATCAACTTTGCCTTCGTTGGTCTGCAATTCGGTATAGTACGGCGCGCCGACGGCCAGGTCGTCATAACCGTCGCCGTTCAAGTCGCCGACATAGCCCAAGTCGCCGTAGCGAGCCTCGGTCGTGCAGCCCAAGCGAGACCAACTGTAGGTCGTGGACAATCCGGCCGATCCGCCGTCATAGAGAAACACCCGCCCCTCTTCCTCATAACTCGAGGTGTAGTGCGTCGCCGCCACCGCCACATCGTCATAGGTGTCGCCGTTGATATCGCCGACGATGGCTGCCTGATATCCATACTTATGATATTCAATATTGCCTTCGATACTCCAATCGGCGCTCGTACTCAAGCCGGAAGCCGAGCCGTAAAACATGTCGGCGCGGCCTTCCCTGGTTTGGCCGTGCGTATACGTGGGCGCACCGACCAACAGGTCTTTGTAACCGTCGCCGTTGACATCGCCGCCCATATCCAACGCCAAACCGAACTGAGACGAACTGGAAGGATCGGTGAAAATCCAATCGACACCGGTGGAGACGTCCGACGGATCGTCTTTCAACGGCGGCGTTTCGCTGTCACCGCTTTTGTGGCCGCCGTCATCGTCATCGGCGTCATTCTCTTCCCAGGCTTTGAAGAAATCGGCAGGCCGATCGCCGGATTCCGCAGTGGTTTGTTCACTAACGAGATCGGCGTCTTTCTCGGTGCCGCAGGTGAGCAGCAACGGCAACAATAGCGCCAACGCCAAGGCTAACAGTACACTCCCACGTCGCATAGGACCCCTCCCTTATTGCCCCCAATAACCTTTTGTGGAATTCCCGCGTGACCTGCTCACGAGAATGAAACTAAAACGACCATACTTTTCCTAGAAATTCAAGCAAAAATAATCAATATCGATCTTTTTTCGATCACTCACCGTCGATCAAAAAATCGACGAATAGGCTCGTGGCGCACTTTTCTTTCTGATAATGGGAAGTTTGCTCGCCGAAGCGGGCGCAACCAACGGCGCACTGGACAAGCATTCCACATAATAGTCCGGCGTGCAGCAAACGATGACGTCCTGGCCGTCGGTCCACAGCGCGGCGCTTTCGTTCAGCGGTTCCGCGGCCAACAGTTCCTGCTGCCACGTGTCGGAGGAAGACACATAGAGCAAGAGTTCATCGGCCGACTCATCCATCACGGCAACATACAAGGTCCCGTCGGCGAGCACCACGGCGTCGCGCAGCGAACAGGTCGACGAGCAAACCGTTTCGAACGACCAACTGCCTCCGGCGCGCCAGGCGTGAATCACGCCGGAATTCGCGTCGAAGAAAATGTGCTGTTGCCCGTCGACCAAGCGCAGAATCACCGCCCCGTTGAGCTGATGCCCGTCGTCGACAACCTCGGTAGTAAACGGATCGCCCTCGGTGGCCAGATACAACGTTTCATCTTTCCGGTACGCGATGCGCACCAAGTCGTCATCACCGACGGCGAACCTCTGCCCATTGACATCGGCGGCGATCATCCGGGGCTCGGCAAAACTCCCGCTTAACGGACGGCGCGTGAAGTACAGGTTTAAAACTCCCTCCGTGTATTCCAGCCAGGTCAAAACCAAATCGCCATCGTGATAATCAATCTGGGCCAGATACACCTGGTGGGAAAGCAGGTCATTGTAGACGCGTTCATTGCCTGCCACCTCGCCATTTGCGGCAAACGTGATCATCCTGAATTCGGAATAATCGTTGATCAGCAGGTGAATTCCCTCGGGCGATTCGACCGTCGCGAAAAATTCCGTTTCGAAATTCATCCGGTAATCGACCGTATTGCGCCAACCCGGCGCCAGTTTGCGGTAGAAGGCGAAGGCGTTTCTGTCGAAGGCGTTTTTTTGCACGGCCACCGTGGGAACCAGTCCTTCCGCCGCCGGCGTCGCCGTCACCGTCATCCCGCTGGTATACGGGCTCAGCAGACTGGTGGTTATTATAGTATCGGTTAAGCCCAACCGCGCGAATTGCAATTCCTCGGAGCACGCGCTGTAGGAACAATAATTATAGTACATCAGCACGTGCGTACCGTCGGCGGGATCCATTTGCGCCTCGATGTCGTAGTCCGACACTTGAATGTCCCAGGACCGCATAAAGGGAATCCAACCGCCATGAAAAATGCGGACCTCGTATTGCCAATATCGATAGAACAGGTCAACCGAATAGCGATGGTTGTACAAAAAAGTGAATCGTCCGTCGGGCAGAAAGCCGAAGGAGTTTTCCTTGCGAACCGCGTCCCAGGGGATCTCCGGACCGACACCCCGCTGCCAGCCTTCGGGCGTTTTTCGCAGCTGCGTATAATAGCCGTCGCCATCGCCGATGCACGTTGCCGCCAGGCGATCATTCGGCGAAGCAACCACGCCCAAGCAGCCCTGGATGCTGTTGAAAACGATTTCGCGGCGCCAATGGCCGGCCGGATCGCGCCGCCAATAGCGAATAACGTTGCCGCCTGACCGATCCCGGGAGATTACATGCACCGCGCCGTCGGAGGTGACCGCAAACGGATAAGTGTCTCCGTAATACCAGTCCAACGCTTCGGTGCGCCAGACTTTGTCCTTGTTGGTCCATTCCTCCCAGGCCAGCAAATATTTGCGTTCACCGATTTTGTAAATCAAATACACCAGGCCGGTATCCGCCCGCACGGTCAAGGACATAAGTTTTTTGCCCGGAATCGGAAGATCCAACGGTTGTACGTTCCAATGATCGAACGCCTCGCCGGCGTGCCAGATTTGCCCGGTCGTTTCGTCGTCGTAAACCGCCTCAAAGACGCTCGCCCGCTTGAAAAGATACGCCCGCCCGAACTCGTACAAACGCTGATCCACCGGCTCGGTCGTGCATCCGTCGTCGTCGCAGGTGAAAAACCATAATCCGGGTTGGTCGTAGAGACCGGAGAAGGTTTGCGCATCGTCGTCAAAATAGACGTTGCGCCCGTCGAGCAACCGCGGCTGGACGTGAGCGTAGAGCGGCTCGGTGTACCATTGCGCCTGTGCCGATGAAATCATAAGGAGGAGGATAAGGCAGGTCACCGCAATGCAGGAGATTTGCGCCAACGTTTTCATGGCAGTTTCTCCCGATCCTCACCAGCCGACCGATCAAAACAATATCAACAAATTCATTTACATTCAATAGCTGATATTTGTCGATAGTAATTTTTGACTTTTTTTCTTCAACACCGGCTTTTCACTCGGCTCCGCCGGCGCAACCAATGGTTTGGTGGACAGACACAGCCCGTACTGATCGGGCAGATAGCACAGGACGACATCTTCGCCGTCGGTCCACATGCCGACCAGGGAGAACATCGGTCCATCCGTCAGCAACTCCTGATGCCACTGACCGTCATAGGACATCAAGTACAAGTCGGAGTAAGTCGTATCCATCACCGCCGCGTAGATCGTCCCGTCGGCCAGCACGACCGCATTGCGCAAACTGCTGTTCGCGGGGAAGATCGGTTCCTTCCGCCAATCCTGCCCGTCGCGCCACGCGTGAATCACGCCATAGCTGGTGGAAGCGAACACGTGCGGGACGCCGTTGGCGACGCCGACGCGCACCTGCCCTTCGACGTGGCGGAACATGTCGAGCAGTTCGCCGGCGAAGCCGTTGCTTTCGGCGGCCAGGTACACCATGCCGTTTTTCAGATAGGCGATCGACGCCGCGCCGTCCTGATCCAGGGCCATGTGGAAATCTTCGACTTCATCGTCGATGAACAGCGGGTCGTTGAAACGTCCGCCGAGAGCGCGTTGAGCGACGTACAAATCGTTCGGAATGATTCCGCCGCCCGTGTTGGCCCGCCATGCCGCGACCAGCTTGCCGCCGCCGAATAAGGTGATCGATTCGTCCGCGTAATGGCCGGCCCAGATGCACTCGGCGTGCGTCAGTTCCCCGTCGTCCGAGTACGTCAGTAACGATACGCCGCGGCAGACGCTTTGGTCATAGCTGCTGAGCACATGGATTCCCTCGGGGGATTTTATCGGCGCGATCATCGGCGTGACATAGCTTGGCCAATATTTGACTTCGTCCCAACGACGCTCGCCCTTGCGATAAATGGACAACGCCGCCGCACTGGCCATGCTTTTGTACAACGCCACGTAAGGAACCAGTCCGTCGCCCTGCGGCTCGGCGAAAGTCGCCATTTTCCCGTTGAAACCGTACATCGCGCTTTTTTCGGCAATGAGAGTCGCTCCGTCTGCGGTGCGATACTGCAAATTGTAGTTGTACAGTGTGCTTTTGAACCAAAACCGGTAGAGCATCAACAGGTGATAATCGTTTTCGAAGTCCATTTTGGCGTTGATTCTCATTTCGGAATCATGCATGTTCCAACCGGCATTGAGCAGGCAATCATCGGTGTTGACCGCGCAGATATCGCAGTAACCGGTGTAAAGCGGCTTCGAATATTCGTTTTGGTACATAAAGGTGAACCGACCGTCGGGCAGATAACCGAACGAATTTTCCCGGTGCATGAATCGATACGAACCTTCGCCGACGATCTCCGGCCCCACGGTGCGGCGCCAGCCGTCTTTCAAGTGAGTAAACAGGACGTATTGCAACGGCGCCGGTTGCGTGCAGGCCACGTCGATCCGGTCGTTCGGTCCGGCCGCCACCGCGAAGCAATCCAGATCGCGATAATCCAGAATCTGACTGTGCCACTCGCCGTCGGTCGACCGACGCCAATACCGCATTAAAAAGCGATAGCGATTGTCCCGCGTCACCAGATGCACCTCGCCGTCCGACGTCGCCGCCACGGTTTCGTTCAGCAGGTCCGCCGCAATGGGCAGCGGCTCGGCCTGCCAGACCGTCTCCGCCCCCTCTTCCTCTTCCCAGGCCAGTACGGCGTCATCGTCGTCGGTCAGGCAAACGAGGTAGATCAATCCGCTTTCCGGCAGCGTCGTCAGCGCCTTGAGGCTCGTACAATCGTCCGGCAGCGCCAGCGGCTGAATGTCCCAACCGGCTTCGTTGCGTTCGGCATAATAAAGTTGGCCCTGGGTGGCATCGTCATAAACGGTCGCGAGTCCACCGTCACGCGGGAAAAGATACGCTCTTCCATAGTCGAGCATACGCAGATCGACCGGGTCGGTCGTGCATTCGTTTTCGGTGCAGGAAAAGAGCCACAACCCGGGTTGGTCGTAGAGCCCGTAAAAGGTTTCGTCCGCCGTGCTGTAATACACGTTTTCGCCGTCGACCAACGTGGGAAGAACATGAATGTAAAATTCATCCTCGAACCATTGTGCCTGGGCGGACGACGCTACGGTAAGCGCGAATATCAAGGCCAGGGAAAGCCGGACAATCCATTTTGTACGTTCCATGACACACCCTCCATTCACCTTCACCCCATGCTCAAAGGGTATACACAATATCGCAGATATTTTCAATTCTAATCCATATGAATTTGTATAAAATCATCCTCGATCCGATTCTTCGCTTTTCCGGAAGAAAATGGAGGCGTTCGCAAGTTTATTTCATCGACACAAATCGCAATGCCCCCTTGCGTCCATCGGCGGTTGCCGATAAGTTCGTTATTCAACATCGAATAGCCGGTGAGGATCCAACCGTGAAGAAGAAACTCCCTGTTTTATTTATTATCTTGTCGTTATTGCTGATGATCGTTCTCTGCTCCTGCGCCGCGTCGCGCTACCTGGGATACCGCCTCAATCCCGACACCACGCCCATCAAGGGCAAAACCGTCGTCGAGATTCCCGGCCTGCCCGAAGAGGTGGAAATTCTGCTCGACGAATACGGCGTGCCGCACATCCGCGCGCACAGCGAATACGGTCTGTATTTCGCCTTCGGTTACATCCAGGCGCGCGACCGCCGCTTCGAACTTGAAGCGCTGCGCAACCTCGCCCTGGGGCGCATGCGCGAGATGATCGGTTCCGAAGACAAAAGCGGCGTGATGAAGCGCCTGGAGATTTTCAGCCGCATGATCGGTCTGCACCAGGACGCCGCCAACTTCGTCGACTCGCTGTCGGCCAAGGATCGCGTCGTGTTGCAGGCCTTCGCCGACGGCATCAACGCCGCCACCGAACGCGAACCGCGCCCGATGGAATTCCGCCTGCTCGACTACACGCCGCAACCCTGGTCGCCGTTGGATTCCGGCGCGATCATCGCCCTGACCGCCTTCGGCCTGACCAAAAACTGGGAGATGGAACTGCTGCGCCTCGAGGTGATCGTCCACCAGTTGCAGACCGGCGGTACGATCGCGCGCGCGCTGGACATTTACGAACCGCGCTACTGGTTCCACCCGAACCTGATCGGCGATCCGCCCAAGACGGATCCGTTCGAGAACATTCCGCCCGTCGCGCCGGAGCTGGCCGCCTATCTGGAAGCAACCTATAAAAACAAACCCGGCCAGGCCGCGCAGGTGATCGACGAACCGTGGCTGCCGCTCGACGGCTTCCGCCACGGCATGGCGACCAGCAACAACTGGGCGATGAACGGCGCGTGGACCGGCACCGGTAAGAGCGCGTTGTCGATGGACCCGCACATGCCGCACATGCTGCCGTCGCTGGGCTACCTGGCGCACCTGAAATGCGAAGGCTGCGAGAACGGCGACTTCGACGTGATCGGCGGATGCTTCGTCGGCCTGCCCGCGATCTCCTTCGGCGCCAGCGGCAAAACGGCCTGGGGGCCGACCTCGAACTGGGCCGACATTACCGACCTGTACGTCGAAAAGCTCGCGCCGGGCAAACCCGATCATTACCTGGTCGGCGACAAAGCCGTGCCCTTCATCGTGCGTAGCGAGGTCTTCAAGATCCGTCAGTCCGATGGTTCGTACGCCGAAGAGACCTTAACCGTGCGCGAAACGCGCCACGGGGTGATCGTCAACGATTTCATCGACCGTCTGCCGGACGATTTTCCGCTCCTGGCGCTCAAGCGCAGCCGCGAACCGGGCAAGCCGATCGACGCCATCCGCCGCCTGTATCAGGCCGACACGGTTACCCAGGCGCGCCTGGCGCTCAACGATTTTTCGGCCATGGTCGGCCACTGGGCGCTGGCCGATCATCACGGCAACATCGCCTATAGCGGCCCGGCGCAGCTGCCCCGTCGCAGCAAACACCTGGGCACCGTACCCGTGCCCGGCTGGGTCGATGATTACGAGTGGACTTCCTTCGTGCCGGTCGACCAACTGCCCTACGTCGAAAATCCGGCCGGCATGAACTTCCTGGGTACGGCCAACAGCCAGGTGGTCCAGCCCGAGGCGACCGGCTACCCGATCAACTTCGAAGGCAACGTGCCCTTCCGCACGGTGCGCATGTACGACGTACTCGGGCGCGGCAGCGACGGCCGTCCGCTCGCCACGCAAATCGGCGCGCTGCAACTGGACAACATCGACGCCGGCTGGCTGGCCGTGCAGCAGATGTTCACGCCCGCGTTGACCTCGTTGAAAACGCATGCCGACAAGCACGTGCGTCACGCGGCGGAAATTCTGCTTGCCTGGGACGGCCGCAGCGACGGCGATTCGTTGGCCGCCGGTCTGTTCCAGACGCTGCAGGCCTATGCGCTCAAGCGCGCCCTGGAAGACGAAATCAGCGAAGCGACGATGCATTTCATGCTCGGCTACTTCAACCTCGAACCGTTAGTGTTCGACCTGCTGACCGACGCCTCCAACCCGGCCTGGGACAACCGCACGCCGCAGCGCGAGACGTACAACGACGAACTGGCCGCCGCGTTCGTCGACGGCGTGACCGCGATGAAGGCCGCCTACGGCGAGGACGTCGCCACCTGGACCTGGAACCGCGTCGCGCCCACGGTCATCGAACATCCCTTCGGTTCGCAGAAGGCGCTGGCCGATCTGGTCAATCGCCCGGTGCCCACGCAGGGCGTGAACACCACGTTGTTCAAGCATCAGTCGCAGCGTTTGCAGATGCATTCGTTCCCGGTGAAATACGGTCCGGTGCTGCGCATCATGGTCGACCTCAACGACCTGCCCGGCTCGAAGATGTCGCTGCCCGGCGGGCAAAGCGGCCGCCCGGCGTCGCCGCACTTCGACGACCAACTCGACATGTTCCTGTGCGGCGACGGCATTTCGATGGAGATGGACTTCAACATCATCCAAAACGGCGCCGCCGGCTCGATCGTTCTCACGCCGTCGCACTGATCGATTCGCCCATAACAAACGCGAAAAGCCCCTCCGCCGGAGGGGTTTTTTCTTTATCGCGCGATCCGCCTATAATGCGGAGAAACTTCAATCACGAGCAGGCTGATGACGAGACGTTTGTGGTTTTTCCTGGGGGTGTTCATCCTGATTTCCCAGATCGCGTTTTCATGTACATGCAACAGCGGCGACGAATCCGACGATGACGATGAGGACCTCGATCTGGAAGGCGGCGACGAATCCGACGACGATTTGGTGCCCGCCCCGAGCGTGTACGACGAACTGACGCCCGCCGGACCGATCGTCGGCGAGGCATTGGGCGTCGCTTCGCAAATGGGCTCCGCCGAGACGGCGGCGTGGATGCGCGCGTTCGAGGTGGAAGCGCTCGCCGACATCGGCGTCACGCGCCTGCGGGCCGGCTTCTCCTGGGAGGCGATCGAGCCGGCCGACGACCAATGGAACTGGACCGACGCCGATATCCTCTACGCGCTGGCGACCGACGATAACGTCGATTGGATCGCCCGCCTGGGATATACGGTCGATTGGGCCGCGCCGGCCGACAATCCGTCCGCGATCGATCCCGCCGTGTTCGCCGATTACGCCGGGCAGGTCGCCGCGCGCTACTGCGACGCCGTTGGACGCTACGAAATCTGGAGCGAACCCAACTTCGTCGCCTACTGGCCGCCGGAGCCCGATCCGCAACATTACGGCGACATTCTTAAAGCCGCCGCATCCGCCGTGCGCCAGGCCTGCCCCGAGGCGCAAATCATTTTCGGCGGGCTGTCGAGTTCGAATTTTCCGCAGGAGTGGATGGTCGGCCAATACGGCTTTTTCGACGAAGTCGCGCTGGCTCATCCGGACATCTGCACGGCCTTCGACGTCATGGCCATTCACCCCTACACGGTGCTGCAAGCGCTGCCGCCCGAATCTTCCGTCACCGCGCTGGAGCTGACCTTCCCGGACCTGCTCGAGCAGATCGACGATGTTCGCGCGCGCCTGGCCGCGGCCGGTTGCGCCGACAAGGAACTGATCTTCACCGAATTCGGCTGGCCGCATACGTACATCGGCCGCGACAAGCAGGCGCAGTTCAACACGCGGGCGGTCCTCTTGGGCGCGACCAGGGAAGTCGCCGGTTATTATCAGTACACTTTCTGGGACAAAGCGGACCAGGAGCCGGTGACGGAAAACAATTTCGGCCTGTATGAGGTTCCGTCGACGGACGATCCGGCCGCGCAGACGCCCAAGCCGGGCTTCGCCGCGCTGACCACGCTGGCCAATCTGCTGCGCCACGCGCAATACGCCGGGCCCGTGCCGTTGGCGGAGGAGATTCCGGAGAAGGTATTCATTCTGGCTTTTTGGGACGACGAGCGCGCACGGTGGATTGTCGCGGCGTGGGATGCGCGCCCGCCCGAGGGTAACTTCGCCTTCGAGTTGCCGGCGCCGACGCAGGCCGAGTGGATTCGCCTGTACGATCAGGACGGCACGTATCACGATCGCGAGGTGGCCGAAACGGTGCCGCTGACGCTGTCGAGCGAAGTGCAGTACGTCGTATTCGGCATGCCGGAATAAACCGTTTTTGTGCGGAAAGGAAGAACGATGAAACAACCGAATCGTTTTTGTTGGTTTTGCGTAATCATCTTCCTTTTTGCGATCTCGATTTTCGGGAACGGCTGCGACGACGACGATGACGACGATGACGACCAGACGATGGATGACGACGCAACCGACGACGACGCAACCGATGACGACGCCCTGGACGACGACGCGCTTGACGACGACGCCGGTGACGACGATACCGCCGACGATGACCTGCCCGACGGCTGCATCACCGGCGACTTCACTTTGTACTTCGGCATATTCCATTCGCATTCCAGTTTCTCCGACGGCAAAGGCCGCCCGCCGGAAGCGTATGCCTATGCGCGCGACGAAGGCGAACTCGACGTTTTCGCCCTGACCGACCACCTGGAGTATTTGTACATCCCCGTTCCGCCCGACAAATACGCGCGGCTGCTGGAAGTGGCCGACGAATTCGACGATCCGGGCAGCTATGTTGCATTGGCCGGTTTCGAATACAGTCTGGCGCTGGATCTGCGCCATTTCACCTGGGCCGGTCACAGCAATGTTTTCTTCTCGCCCGAGTTGTTCACTTGGATCATGCTCGATTATCACGAGTTCTTCGAAGAGTTGCTGGCCTGCCCGCAATGCCTGGCTTCGTTCAACCATCCGGGGTGGGACGGCCAAACCAACTGGGACGGTTTCACCTATGTCCCGGAGGTCGATCCGCAAATCACGACCATCGAACTGTCCACCTGGGATCTGGATGCCTGGCCGTTTCTTTTCGAGGCGCTCGATCAGGGGTGGCATGTTTCGCCGACCTGGAATCAGGACAATCACGAGCGCGGTTGGGGCACCGAGGACGACACCCGCACCGGCGTCTGGCTGGATGTGCTGACCCGCGACGGCGTGTACGATGCGTTGCTCAACCGCCGCACTTTTTCCACTTTGGACCGGAACGCGGACATTTTGTTGACGACCTCGCAAGGCTGCTGGATGGGCTCGGATCTGCGCGGCACACAGACGGCGACCCTGATCGTCGAGGCGGACGATCCGGACGCCGGCGACGGCTTTGCGGCTTTGGAATTGTGGGGGCGCGGCGAAGAATTGCTGGCCGAATTTGATTGCGACTCCCAACTTACCTGCCACTGGGAAATCGAACTGACTCTGCCGGAAGCGGGCTCGTATGTGCTGGCGCGCGCGGTGGAGGACGACGGCGACCTTCTTGTGTCCGCCCCCATCTGGTTGGGTGAGGCGTTCTAACCGGCCGACGCCCGGCGTTTGCCATATTATTCGGATTTATCAATAATGGCCGTTGTGCAACCATTTATCGGGGAGAGTGTTATGGAAAAGAAGTTCTCCACCATCGCTATTCTGCTTTCATTGTCGATTTTGATGTTCGCTTTGCTTGTCGGCTGCGATTGCGGTGACGATGACGACGACAATGACGACGACGCCACCGATGATGATGTCGACGACGACGATAATGACACGACCGACGATGACACCACCGACGACGATACAACTGATGATGATACGATCGACGACGATACGATCGATGACGATACCGGCGACGACGACACCGGCGACGACGACACAATCGACGACGATACGATCGACGATGACACGATCGATGACGATACCGGCGATGACGACACCTATCCGACGCACGAGGAGATCTTCAACGTTTCGGGCGCGGTGACGGTTAACGGCTCGAGCGCCATCATTGAGCAATGGGGCTTGGGCTCGGGCTATTTCAGTTGCCGCCTGGCGTTCGTCGACACGACGACCCAGGAAATCACCACCGTGTGGCCGGACTTCGAAGATGATCCCGGCAGTTACTGCGCCAGCCTGTTGGGCGGCACGTACGAAGTGTGGATATTGTGGAACGGCTACAACAACAGCTCCTACCAATATTTCCAATACACAACGCGCCTGTCCGCCGGCTTGAACGTCGACGCCGATCAGACCTTCGACGTCAATCACATCGTGTATACGGTCGACGGCAACGTGGTCAATCACACGCCCGAGCCGGTGCAGTATCAAAAGGTGCAAATGTTCCAGGCGCTCGTCGAAACGAAATCCGTCTTCAGCGAGCAATTTGAATACTACGACTTCACCGACGACGCGGGCGATTACTCGATAACCGTCCCGGCGGGCGCGTATACCTTCAGCGTCGACGTGTACGACGTCGGTTTCGACGTGCTGCCGTACTACGAAGACGGACTGAACATCTCCGCCGCCACGACGAAAAACGTGGCGCTGGCGCAAATCTCCTCGGCCTACGAGGTAAACGCCTCGTTCACCGTCAACGGCGAGGTCCCCACCACGCGCTACGAAAGCGTCTCCGCCACGATGACCTTCTACGATACGACGCACCGCGTGCGGTATTGGGACTATTGCGACGGCGACTGCACGATCTACGCGCCGGCCGGCTCCTATCAGCAACAACTGAACGTCAACTACAACGATTCGACCGGCACGATATTCTCGGTCGATCTGGAAACCGAATTCACCGGCACCGTCGGCATCACCGGACCGGCAACGCTGCCGGTCAAGAACCTCACGGTGATCGAGCTCTTCGCGGCGGTCACCGATTACTCCGGCGCCGCGTTCGCCGACGTGGAAATCGACGGCTCCTCCGGCGACGGCGCGGTCGGTTTCACGGCCACCACCGACGGGAGCGGCCAATATCACGTCGATTTGCCGGCCGGCAACTACGACTTCGATTTCACGCCGCCGGCTTCGTCGCCCTACCCGTATACGGAAACGGATTACAACGTCACCGTTTCCACCGACGCCGTGGGCGACTTCGCCTTCCCCAGCGGCTATGCGACGCTCGACGGCGAAATGACGATCAACGGCGATCCGCTGACCGATTACTACCCCGAGATCTACACCTTCGCCGCGGTGAATCTACTCGACGCCGAGTACAACATCGTGCGCCAGATCGACCTCGATCCGGCCACCGGCCTTTACAGCGACGTCGTGCCCTACGGCACCTACTCCGTACAGCCGCTGTACCAGAGCGCCTCCACCACCGATTTGATTCACTACGATTACCTGCTCATCTACTGGTCGCAGTACGTGCCGGCACTGACCATCAGCGGCGATCTGACGCAGGACATCGACTTCACGCTGTACGCGGTCGACGGCACGATCCGCGATTGGGATACGACGCCGTACCAATACGCCAGCGCCTATTTCGATGCGGAAATCGATTCGCTCGACGACCTGGTCGTTTTCGCCGAAGCCTACGCCGATGCCGCCGGCGAGTACTCGACCTGGTTGCCGGCCGCGACCTACAACCTCGAGTTTTGGCCGACCGAATGCAACAACCTGATTCCGCTGGCCGCCGAGCAACAAGACATTGCCGGCGACACGACGATCAATTTCCGCTTCCGTTAAAAAACGGGGCCGGATCGACCGGCCCCGCCGCTTTCCTCTCGGGTTCGTCGCTAAATGAATTCCACCGTGGCCGGCGGTTTGGGCGTGATGTCGTACAGCACCCGCGCCACGCCGGGAATTTCCGTGTACAACCGTTTGGCCAGCTTGTTCATCTTGGCCCAGGACAACTGCGTCGGCGTCGCCTTGCGCGCATCCTTGGATTCAATGCAGCGCACGACGAGGATATCGGCGAACAGGCGTTTGTTGCCCTTCATGCCGGTGGCCTGATCGTTCATCAGCACGGCCAGGTACTGGAACGCGCCGGTGCCTTTCAACTCCTGTTCGACGATCGTGGTCGCTTTGCGCACCTTGGCCACCCGGATCGGAGTCACTTCGCCGATCACGCGCGCGGCCAGTGCCGGTCCGGGGAAAGGAATGCGATCCCAGATCGCCCGCGGCAACTTGAGCGCCTTGGCCAGTTCGCGCACGCCGTCTTTGCGCAGATCGAGCAACGGCTCGATCACCTGATAACCGTATTCCTTCTCCACGTCGATGCCCAGTTGCGCCAGCACGTTATGCTGCCGCTTGATGCCGGCTTTGGTCTCTTCGATGTCGGTCAGAATCGTGCCCTGCAGCAGGCATTTGATTTTCTTTTTCTTGACGAATTTGGAAAAAACGTCGGCATAGAACGTATCGGTGATCGCCTGGCGTTTGATCTCCGGGTCGGTCTTGCCGGCCAGCGCGGCGAAGAACTCCTTCTTCGCGTTGAGCACCTGCACCTTGATGCCCAGCTTGGCGAACATCTCCTTGACCTGTTTGGCCTCGCCTTCGCGCATGATGCCGTTTTCGACGAACAGACACGTGAGCTTGTCGCCCAGCGCCCGGTGACCGAGCACCGCGACCACCGAGGAATCGACGCCGCCCGACAGGGCCACAACCGCCTTTTCGCCGCCCGCTTCCCGTCGAATCTGTTCTATCTTGTTTTCGATCACCTTCAGCATATTCGCCATCAGCAAACTCCTCTCCCCATAGTTGGTTGGCTATCGCCGTACTGTCATGCCGTCTGTTATTTTCATTTTTTTGAATAGACTATTATTTATCAGCGTTTCGCCGAAAAGAGCAACCGACTCGATGAGGTTTGTCCATGAATTTTTCACCGAGTGCCTGTATAATCGCACAACCCTTGGCTGCCGGGAGTGTCCCAATGAACCATCGCACCATGCGAATACTGATAATAATTTGCTTGCTGTTCGCCCTGCCGCTCGGCTGCGGCGACGATGACGACGATAACGACAACGACCCGGCGGACGATGACGGCGATGACGACGTCGCGGACGACGACCTCGACGACGATACGGCCGACGACGACACGCTCGACGACGACACCGGCGACGACGACACGCTCGACGACGACGTCGGCGACGACGACACGCTCGACGACGACACCTACGCGCCGCTCGAACCCGATTACGACACCGACTTCGACGGCTTCGGCCGCGACGCCACCGGCGGCGAAGGCGGCGACGTGCGGACGGTCACCTCGTTGGACGACAGCGGCCCGGGCACGTTGCGCGACATCGTGACCGGCGCGACCGGCCCGACGATCGTGCAATTCGCCGTCGACGGCGAGATCTCGCTGCAGAGCGTGCTCGACCTGCCCTCGGACATTACGGTGGATGCGCGCGGTCGCGACGTGACCATCACCGACAACGGGTTTCGCATCCTCGCGCAGACGAACATCGTGCTGATGAATCTCGCCTTCCGCGACATGTCGACCCTCGGCGCCGACAGCATCCAGATTCACGAGGGCAGCCGCGACATCGTCATCTTCCATTGCTTTTTCGACAGCGCGGGCATGATGCCCTTCCAGACCGACCTACCCGACGAGCAGATTTCGATCATCTTCGGCAGCGGCGACATCACCATTTCCTGGTGCCGTTTCACCAATCACGACAAGGTCTTGCTGTTCGGCAACGGCGACGCGCCGGCGAGCGTAGACAAGGACATTCGCGTCACGCTGCACCACAATCTGTTTGAAGACACCGGGCGGCGGCATCCGTATTTGCGCTACGGCCAGGTCGATTTGTACAACAACGTCATCCGCGACTGGACTTTCTACATCGACAAAACTTACGGCACGCGCTGCGAGTCCGACGGCGAGATTCTGGCCGAGGCCAATTGGTATGCGCAAAGCAACCCGCTGTATTTCCGCGGCGCCTATGCGCGGCTGGGCGGTAAGATCCGGCAGATGAACAACGTGGTCACCGAAACGTGGATCGCGCTGGAGGAAAGCCGGCCGGACGAGGTGTTCGCGCGGCCCTACGACGCGGCGGTCAACGAGCCCACCGCCGAGATGGTGACCATGCTCGAGCAGCACGCGGGCAACACCATGCCCGCGCCCGCCCGGTAATTACACATCGCAAATGGCGCTGTACTCGACGCGACGCTCGGCGAACAGCGTTTCCACCGCCGCACGATCGTCGCGTCGAATACGGGCGCAAAAGCCGCAATCGCTGCTCAGGTGACGCGGCACGGGCATCAGCTTGACGCTCAGGTTCGCCTGCGTCAGTAGCTTTTCCGCCCGAATGGCGTGGTTGCTCGAATGAAACAGCACCACCGCCCATTGTTCATCGGCCATGCGTCACCTCGCGAACCTTTATTTGTCGATCACCAACCGAAAGCCGTCGTCGATCGGCTCGACCTTCACCCGATACCCAAGCTGCCCGACCGTGCGCTTGACGTTTTCGCGCGAGGTCACGGTTTCCACCAACACCTCCAGCGATTCGTTCGCCGGCAAATCCTGCAACGCCTTGCGCGTACGAATGACCGGTTCGGGACAACTCAAACCGCGCACATCGATGGATTTCATCGTCGCTTCTCCTTAGTCCATTTTTTCGCGCAGGGCGAAGCCCAGCACCACACAAAACACGAGGCCGACGATCACCGCGATCTGCCCGTTCAGGCCCGGCCCGCCGACCTGCAAAACGCCTTCGACCATCTTGTCGGGCGCGCCGGCCAGGGCGAAATTGTGCGCGATTCCCGCGCCGACGATCATCCCCAGGACGAACACCGCGCTGTCGCCGTCGCCTTCGCCGGACAAAAACAACTGCCGGCCCGGGCAGCCGCCGGCCAACGCAAAGGCCAGGCCCGCCAGGGTCATGCCGAGGAAATTCCACACGTGATTGCTGTGCGCCACCGGCATCGCGCTCATGCCGAATTTGGTCTGGCCCAGCGCCAGGTTGACGCCGAAGGCGACCACGACCAGGGCCAACACGCCGATCAGCAAATGGCTGTCGCGCAGCATGATCACGTCGCGCAACGCGCCCATTGTGCAAAACCGTGTGCGCTGCGCGATAAAGCCGATCAGCAAACCGACCAACAAGGAAATACCGATCGCCGCATGCAGCGAACCCGGACCCTTTTCACTGGCGAAAATGAACGCCGGTTTGAACAACGCCAGCAACAGGATCGTCGCCATCAACAGCGGCATGATCCATCCGACCATCGGCCTGGCCTTGTACGAACGGCCCAGGGTGTAGCCGTTCTTCAAAAACCAAACGCCCACGGCGATGCCCGCCGCCAATCCGGCCAGACCGATCACCGCGTTCAGATCGCCGCCGGCCAGGCGCAACAACGCGCGCCACGGGCATCCCAGAAACGCCAACGCGCCGATCATCGCGAATAAGCCCAGCACGAAGCGCACTATCGGCGCCGATCCGGCGCGTGGACGAAACTCGCCGAAGCTAAGCGCGGCCAGCAATGAACCGAGCACGAACGCCGGAATTTCCGGCCGCAGGTACTGCACCACGCCCGCGCGATGCAAGCCCAGTGCGCCGGCGATATCGCGCTCGAAGCACGCCACGCAAATGCCCATGTTCGGTGGATTGCCCAGCTTCTGCAGCAACGCGGCCAACAGGCCGATCAACCCGCCGGCCGCCACGATGCCCCATCGCGAGGCAAAAAATTCGGTCAATTTGTCGCGCATTTCCCCTCCTGTACATAAGTCCGTCCGACGAAGCGGCGCCCACGTTCGTCAAAAGACGGACATCCCGTTTCGTCATGCGGTGATTTCATATCCTTCTCCGTGCCGGCTACGGTCGCCACCGCCGCCGACCGGAAAAGGATCAGGCGGAAACGCGCGGCAACCGGAACCGACAGACCGAGGAAAGCCGGACCGCTTTCCCCTCGGCAATTCATCTACGATGTTTGCTGAAATACATCTCTCGTCTCGTCGTTCCAGTTATTGGTTTGAAAGTACAAGCATCATGGATAACCCATAAATGATTGTCAACGTACCGTTTGACGGAAATCAGATGTTCCAGGTCACCCAACGACCGAAGGCCAGCAACAGCCAGACCGACGGTCCGTAGGCCAGCAGACCGGCGCCAAAGGTCATCGCCAAGGCGCGGCGGGATAGAATCTCCTCACGCCGGGCTTGGCGGAACAGGAGGATCGTCAGCGGCAGTTCCAACAGCAGCGCGGTGATTACGCCGGGCACGTAAGAGGCCGCCAGGATCGTGCCGCCGACGTGCGTGAGGATGTTCAGCGCCATGATCGCCTGCAGGCCCAGCAGCACGTATAAACGCTTGCTGCCGCGCGGCGCGCTCCAACAGGCGATGGCCAGCGCCCAGCCGATCAGCGTGGCCAGAATGATCGCCACCAGCATCTGATCGGCGGTGACATACATCATGTTCTGCAGGCGCCCGCCGGTGAGCGTTTCCACGCCGCCCGCTTCCTCCAAGTTGTGCAGCGTGAAAAACAGGGGGATCAGCAGCAACATCGCGCGTAGGGCGCGGCTGGGCGGAACGGCTGAAGTCGGTGCGGCGTTTGACATGCCGCTTACTGTTGGGGCAGTCGGGTGATCTGTCAATAGTGCCTGGCGTTGACGAACTTTTTTCCGCGATTTTCACCTTGCCCTTGCCCAAGCACCTGCGGTTTTGTAGGATTCCATCGGCCCACACCAGGGTTAAGGAGTTGGTATGTCAAAGGGTAAGTACGAGCGCGTTTTGCTGAAATTGTCGGGCGAAGCGCTGATGGGCAAGGCCGGTTACGGCATCGACGATGAAGTGCTGGCCGAAGTGGCCGGTGAAGTGACCGAGGCCGCCAGGTTGGGCGTGCAGATCGGCGTGGTGCTCGGCGGCGGGAACATCTTCCGCGGCATGAAGGGCGCCAGCAAGGGCATGAACCGCGCCAGCGCCGACTACATGGGCATGCTGGCCACAGTGATGAACGCTCTGGCCATGCAGCACGCGCTGGAGCAGGCCGGCTGCCAGACCCGGGTGATGAGCGCCCTGCCCATGCAGGCCGTGGCCGAGCCGTACATCCGCCAGCGGGCGATTCATCATCTGGAATCCGGCTACGTGGTGATTTTCTGCGCCGGCACCGGCTTGCCGTTTTTCACCACCGACACCGCCGCCGCGTTGCGCGCCGCCGAAATCGGCGCGAGTGTGCTGCTCAAGGCGACCAAGGTCGAGGGCGTGTACGACAGCGACCCGGTGACCAATCCCGATGCGAACTTCTATAAAAATCTGACGTTCACCCAGGTTCTTTCCGACAACCTGCGGGTGATGGACGCCGCGGCGATCAGCCTGTGCCGCGACAACGCCATCCCGGTGGTTGTCTTCAATCTGAAAAAACGCGGGAACATCATTCGCGTGTTGAATGGCGAGCCCGTCGGAACGCTAATCAAGGAGTAGATCGTGATTAATGAAGTGCTTGAATCCGGCAAAGACGGAATGGAAAAGAGCATTCAGAATCTCAGCCGCGAGTTGGTCAAGATCCGCACCGGCCGCGCGAACCCGGCGATCCTCGATGCGATCCGCGTCGACTACTACGGCACCCCCACGCCGCTGAACCAGATGGCCACCATCGCGGTGCCCGAATCGCGCCTGATCGTCATTTCGCCGTGGGAAAACAAGTTGTGCAACGACATCGCCAAGGCCATCCAGAGCAGCGACCTGGGCCTGAATCCGAGCAACGACGGCAAGGTCGTGCGCATTTCCTTCCCGCCGCTGACCGAGGATCGTCGCAAGGAACTGGCCAAGCAGATCAAGAAAATCGGCGAGGACCACAAGATCGTCATCCGCAAGGAACGGCGTGACGCCAACGAGATGCTCAAGGAACTGGAGAAGGACGGCGAAATCTCCGAAGACGACATGCACAAAGGCATCGACCGCGTACAGAAACTGCATGACGATTTCATCAAGAAGATCGACGAAATCGTCGCCGTCAAGGAAAAGGAGATCATGGAGATCTAAGGCGCATGACTTCATCGCAGCCCGATCCCCTGTTTGCCGATCTCGATCGTCGCCGTCTGCCGCAACACATTGCGATCATCATGGACGGCAACGGGCGCTGGGCGAAGATGCGCGGCCTGCCCCGCATGCAAGGGCACTCCCGGGGCCTGGACGCCGCGCGCGAAATCATCAAGGCCTGCGCACAACTGAAAATTGAGTATCTCACGCTCTATGCGTTTTCCACCGAAAACTGGCGCCGCCCCACCGCCGAGGTCGACGCCCTTTTTCATCTAATGACCGACGCCATTGCGCAAGAGCTGCCCGACTTGCTCAAGCACGACGTGCGCCTGCGGACGATCGGCGATCTGTCGCGCCTGCCCGCCAAAGCGCGTGAAGCCGTGCACGGGGCGATCGAGCAAACCGCCAACGGCAAGGGCCTGACGCTGACGGTCGCGCTGTCCTATTCGGGGCGCGACGAACTGGTGCGGGCGGTGCGCAACATCGCCGCCGACGTGCAAACCGGTGCGCTCGATCCGCAACGGCTCGACGAAAATATCTTCGCCGGCTTCCTGGACACGGCCGGCTTGCCCGATCCCGATTTGCTGATTCGCACCAGCGGCGAAATGCGCCTGTCGAATTTTCTGTTGTGGCAGGTCGCCTACGCCGAGCTGTATGTGACCGACACCCTGTGGCCCGACTTCTCGCCCGCCGAGTTGCAGCGGGCGTTGCATTCCTTCGCCGACCGCGAACGGCGGTTCGGCCGCACGGGCGAACAACTCGCGACGGACCGCTGACGCCGCGCCCATTCGCCGGGAAAGGATTTAAGCGTGGAACCGAAAAAAATCATCGTCGCGCTGGTGCTCTTGCCGGCGTTAATCTGGCTGATCGGCTGGGCGCCGCTCTGGATGCTGCTGGTCGTCATGCTCGTGCTCGGCGCGGGCCTGGGCGGTTGGGAAAGCGCGCAAATCGCCTTCGGTTCCGACGAAACCTATTACAAGTTGCTGGCCACCGTTTTTTCCATCGTGATGGCCCTGACCGCCGCGACCGCCGACGCCACCAACATCTGCCTGGGTCTGGTCGGCGTGTTTCTGGTCACCTTCCTGCTGACCGGCCTGTTCAGCGCCGATCTGTCGCAGGTGCTGCCGCGCACGGCCAAGGTAATGTTCGTGGCCATCTACCCCGGTCTGCTGGCCGGCTACCTGGTCGCGTTGAAGAATCTCGAAATTTACGCCGACGACGCCAAGCTGCTGATGTTCCTCTTCGCGCTGGTCTGGATCAACGATTCGGGCGCCTATTTCGCCGGCAAATCGCTGGGCAAACATAAGATGTCGCCGCGCCTGAGCCCCAACAAAACCTGGGAAGGCGCGATCGGCGGCTTCGCGGCCACGGTGGTGCTGGGCGTGCTCATCGGCGCTTTCTCCGGCGCCTTCACCGTGCTCGAAGGATTCATCCTGGGCGTCATCCTCGGCGTGGTCGGCCCGTTGGGCGACCTGATGGAATCGGCGATCAAACGCGGCGCGAACATCAAGGATTCGGGCACGTTGTTGCCCGGTCACGGCGGCGTCCTCGACCGCATCGACAGCGTGCTCGTGTGCGCGCCGATCCTCTATTACTACATCGTGTTGCGCGGCGCGCAGCAATTCCTGTCGCTGGTGGGGTAAGCGATGACCAAACCCATCGCCATTCTCGGCTCCACCGGCAGCATCGGCCGCTCCGCCCTGGGCGTGGCCGCGCGGCATCCGGACCGTCTGCGCATCGTGGCGCTGGCCGCGGGCGACAACGTCGAATTGCTTGCACAGCAAATTCAGCAATTCAAACCGGAAACGGTCAGCGTGCGCAGCGCCGAGGCCGCCGCGCGTCTGCGTGAGCTGGTCGGGGTCGACGGTCCGCGGATCGGTTGCGGCGAAGAGGGCGTGAACGCCGTGGCGACGCATCCGCAGGCGCAAATGGTGCTTTCGGCGATCGTCGGCGCGGCGGGCCTGGTGCCCACCTGGCGGGCGATTGCGGCCGGCAAGGACATCGCGCTGGCCAACAAGGAAACGCTGGTCATGGCCGGCTCGCTGATCGTCAAGGCGGTCAAGGAGCACAACGTGCGCCTGCTGCCGGTCGATTCCGAGCACGCGGCGATCATGCAGTCGCTGGAAGGTCATCAGCACGGCGAAGTGCGGCGCATTGTCCTGACCGCCAGCGGCGGGCCCTTCCGCCAGTGGGAGCAAGAACGCATCGCCCGCGCCGGCAAGGCCGACGCCCTGGCCCACCCCACCTGGAACATGGGCCCGAAGATCACCATCGACTCGGCGACGCTGATGAACAAGGGCCTCGAGGTCATCGAGGCGCGCTGGCTCTTCGACGTCGCGCCCGCGCAGATCGACGTGATCATCCACACCGAATCGATCATTCACAGCATGGTTGAGTTTCACGACGGACAGGTCGTCGCGCAGCTCGGCGTGCCGGACATGGCCGCGCCGATCGCTTATGCGCTGACCTATCCCAACCGCCTGCTCGACGTCGTGCAGCAGCTCGATCTGATAAAAATCGGCCGGTTAAACTTTTTTGCCGTCGATCGTGTCAAATTCCCATGTCTGGAAATGGCTTATCGGGCTCTGGCGCTCAACGAATTGGCCCCGGCGATTCTCAACGCCGCCAACGAAGTGGCCGTGCAGGCGTTTCTGGCCGAAAAGATCGGGTTCTATGACATCTCGCAAACGATCGAAAAAGTGCTTAAAATGGAACCTGGCGGGCCGGCAACCGATCTGGAGACAGTACTAGCCGCCGATCGACGGGCTCGTGCCGCCGCCGCAACCATCGTCGATCGCCTGGCGCAGGAGAAAAACGAAACATGGTGAGTTTGATATCCTTTATCGTCCTGCTTTCCATCGTGGTCTTCGTGCATGAATGGGGCCACTTCATCACCGGCCGGCTGCTGGGCATCGGCGTGGAACGCTTCGCCATCGGCTTCGGTCCGGCCATCTTCAAGAAAACCTGGCACGGCGTGGAATACCGCCTGAATTGGATCCCCTTCGGCGGGTACGTGAAATTCGTCGGCGACGAGCCCGGGCAGCCGGTGCCCGACGAACTGCGTTCGACGGCCTTCAATACCGCGCCGGTGTACAAGCGCGCGGCGACCGCCTTCGCCGGACCGTTCATGAACCTCGTGCTGGCCTTCGTGCTGTTCTGCGTGATCTTCTTCGCCGGCTATCAGGTTCCGTCCGCCTACCTGGCCGACATCGTCATGGGCAGCCCCGCCGAAGAGGCCGGCCTGCTGCCGGGCGACCAGGTCGTGGCCATCGACGGCCGGCCGACGCAATTCTGGGACGACCTGGACGAAGCGGTGGCGCATGCCATCGGCCGCACAATCACCCTGACCGTCGAACGCGACGGCGAGCGGCTGGACATCCCGGTGACGCCCAAGTCCAACGTCGGGATGAACCTGTTCGGCTTCGACGAGGAACGCGGCATCATCGGCGTTTCGCGCTACGGCAACCGCGCCTGGGTGGGCGTCAGCGACCCGGCCGCGCCCGCCGCGCAGGCCGGCTTGCAGACCGGCGACCTGGTGTTGTCGATCAACGACCGGCCGATTACCTTCTTTAAAGACCTCGACCGCCTATTGGGTCAGTTGAACGGACAACCGTTGAAAATCGCCGTCGCGCGCGGCCTGGAAAACGTCACCTCGCTCGAACCGACCTCCTCGTTCGTCGCCGAAATCCCCGCGAATCCGGAGCAGCCGTACACGTCGATTCACGAACTCGGCATGGCGGTGGGCGAATTGTTCATTCACGAGGTCACCGCCGACAGCCCGGCCGCCAAAGCGGGCTTCCAGGTCAACGACCGCATCGTGAAGATCAACGGCGAAGAAATTTTCATGTGGGACGAGTTCACCGCCTTCGTCCGCGAAAACCCGGAAAAACCGATCACGGTCACCGTGTTGCGTGACGGCGGCGAAGTGGACATCAACGCGACGCCCGAAATGGTGTCCTCGCGCGATATCCTGGGCAACGTCAGCGAGCACGGCTACCTCGGCCTGTCGCCGTTGTTGCAGTACACCGCGCCCAAGATGATCACCGAGCGCTATTACAACCCGATCAAAATCGTGCAGCGCGGCTGGCAGGAATCCTGGCGCTGGACGGTGGTCACGATCAAGGGCTTCTACTTTTTGATCATCGGCAAGGCGCCGGCGAAAAGCCTGGGCGGGCCGATCTTCATCGCGCAACTGGCCGGCCAGTCGGCGCGCATGGGTTGGGTGCCGTTCCTGTTTTTCATGGCGGTGATCAGCCTCAACCTGGCGTTCATCAACCTCGCGCCGGTGCCGATCCTCGACGGCGGTCATCTGCTGTTGCTGTCGATCGAAGGAATTCGGCGCAAGCCGATCAGCGACCGCGCCATCGGCATCGCGCAGCGCATCGGCCTGACGCTGCTGGGCGCGCTGATTCTGCTGGTCTTCTACAACGATCTGAGCCGCGTCTGGTTCGACATCAAGGATCACTTCCTGCAATGAAAATTCTGGCGCTGGACACCTCGACCCGCGCCGGTTCGGTCGCGTTGCGCGACGGCGAACAAATCGTCGCCGCCACGCTGCTTGACGTTACCGCCACGCACAGCGAACGGCTGCTGCCGGCGGTCGAACGCTCGCTGGCCGACGCCGGCTGGACCATCGAAGACCTCGACCTGATCGCCTGCGCGAAGGGACCGGGCAGCTTCACCGGCCTGCGCATCGGCCTGGCCACGGCCAAGGGCATCGCCTTCGCGATCGACCGGCCGCTGGTGGGCGTCAATAGCCTGGAAGCCACCGCGCTCGGTTTCGCTTACGGCACCGCGACGATCTGCGCGATGATCGACGCGCGCAAACGCCAGGTTTTTGCCGCCCTCTTCGCGCCCGACGGCAAGGGCGGTCTGCAACGTTTGAGCGAGGACGCGTCGGTCAAGGCCGGCGAGTTCGCCGCGAGCGTCGAAGGTCCGTGCCTGTTCGTCGGCGACGGGGCGCAACTTTTCGCCGAACAGATTCACGCCGCCAAGCCCGATGCGCTGTTGGTCGAGCCGGCGGTGTGTTATCCTCGAGCCATGGGCGTCGCGCTGTTGGGCGCACGGTTGTTCGCGGCCGGCGAACGGGGCCTGGTGGCCCATTACGTGCGCGCCTCCGACGCCGAACTGAACCCGAAATTCGCCGTGAAGGAGGATTGATGTCGGTACACAAGGATCCTGAAATCCTGCGTCTGGCGGAACATCATCCGGAGCTCGACAAGCTGCTGACCGAGCACGCGGAGCTTGACAAAAAGGTGGCGGCGCTGGATAAACGCCACGTGCGCACGCCGGCCGAAGACCTCGAGCGCCGCCGGCTGAGCAAGCTGAAGTTGGTCAGTCGCGACCAGATCGCCATACTGGTCGCCAAGATCAGACGGGAACAGTAAAAGCAACTACGATTTTAACCGACGTTATCGGTGCGTGGGTCACCGTACATCGTGAAGAGCAAGAGACTATGCGCAATCAAAACACACCTATTCTACGCGAAGGCTGGCCGTTCATCGCCATCTCCACCCTCATTCTGTTGATCTTCATCGTCTTCCGCCTGCCGCTGTGGCTGACGCTCCCCTGGCTGGCGTTGACGGTCTGGATCGTCGCCTTCTTCCGCAATCCCGATCGACCGATCGCCATGGGCGACGAGGCGATCATCTGCCCCGCCGACGGCGTGGTCGTCGCGGTCGAGGAAATCGACGATCCCACTTACGGCATGGGCCGTTGCAAGCGCGTGTGCATTTTCATGAGCCCCTTCAATGTACACGTCAATCGCGTGCCGGTCACCGGCACCGTGAAAAAAATCCGCTATCGGCCGGGTCGGTACTATGTCGCCTCGGACGAAAAAGCCTCGGAACACAACGAACAATGCGCCATGGTGCTCGAAACACCCGGCGGCAAGCACGTGGCGGCGGTGCAGATCGCCGGCATGCTCGCCCGGCGCATCGTCACCTACCCCCGCGAAGGCGAGAACCTCGTCAAGGGGCAGCGTTACGGATTGATCCGTTTCGGGTCGCGCGTGGATTTGTATTTACCGCTGGAAGCCGAAATCGACGTGGTCAAGGGCGATCGCGTTTTCGGCGCCTCCAGCGCAATCGGGAGATTGCCGGATGGCGGAAACGAACGATAAAGCCAAGCCGAAAACCAAGCAAAAGCTCCGCAAGCGGTTGCAGCGGCGCAAGACGATCGAAGAGCAGGTGCCGATGATCGGCGAATGCGTGGACGAGGCGGGCGAGATTCCGCGCGAGGGTCCGCGCAAAGGCTTTTACATTCTGCCCAACCTGCTGACCACCGCGAGTTTGATGCTCGGTTTTTACAGCCTGTCGATGTCGTTCGGCGCGTTCATCAGTCCGAAACCGGACGTCAGCTATTTCATTCGCGCGGCATGGGCGATCTTCGCCGCGTTGATTTTCGACGGTCTCGACGGTCGCGTGGCGCGCCTGACGCGCACGACCAGCCCCTTCGGCATGCAGTACGATTCGTTGTCCGATCTGGTCAGTTTCGGCGCGGCGCCGGCGGCGCTGATCTACAACTTCGCGCTGCGCTGGGGCGTCAAGCCGGGCCTGGGCTGGGCGGTGGCGTTCCTGTTCGTCGTGTGCGGCGCGTTGCGCCTGGCGCGGTTCAACATCACGACGGAAAATCTGCCCAAGGGCGTGTTTCAAGGATTGGCGATTCCGGCCGCCGCGTCGGTGCTGGTGTTCACCGTGCTGTTGTTCCACGACATGAACTGGCTGACCGAGCAGGGCACCGCGCCGGTGTTCTGGCCGCTGCTGATCATGACGATCGTGCTGGCGCTGCTGATGGTCAGCAAGTTCGAGTATACATCCTTCAAAACGTTCGACATCCACAAACGTCGTCCGTTCGGGATGTTCCTGTTTATCATCGTGCTGTTGATCGTCGTATTCGAGGAACCGGCCAAGACGTTGTTTATCGGCACGACGGTTTACGCCTTGTCCGCGCCGGTCAAATGGTTTTTCTCGACCCGGCGGAACCGGCAAACGCCGCCGGATGTCCAACCAGCCTGAACCGAAAAAACACTCTTTGCGGAGATTCTCTGATGGGCAAGAAAAAGACTTATAACGTCGCAGTGGTCGGCGCTACCGGCGCCGTGGGACAGGAAATGCTCAAGGTGCTCGCCGAGCGCAAGTTCCCCATCGACCGCCTGGTGCCTTTGGCCAGCAGCCGTAGCGCCGGCGAGTTGGTGACCTTTGCCGACCGCGAAGTCGTCGTGCGCGAGCTCAAGGCCGACAGTTTCACCGGCATCGACATCGCGCTGTTTTCCGCCGGCGGCTCCATCAGCCAGGAATTCGCGCCCCATGCCGCCGCGGCCGGCGCGGTCGTGGTGGACAACACCGCCGCTTTTCGCTTTGAAAAAGACGTGCCGCTGGTCGTGCCCGAGGTGAATCCCGACGCGCTGTCCGGCTACACGCAGCGCAACATCGTGGCCAATCCGAACTGCTCGACGATCCAGATGGTCCTCGCCCTCAAGCCGCTGCACGACGCCGCGAAGATCAAACGCGTGGTCGTGGCCACCTATCAGTCGGTGTCCGGCGCGGGCAAAGAGGCGATGGACGAACTGGCCCAGCAGTCGATCAACCTGTTCAACCAGAAGCCGGTCAAGCCGCACGTGTTCCCCCATCAGATCGCCTTCAACTGCCTGCCGCACATCGACGTCTTCCTGGAGAACGACTACACCAAGGAAGAGATGAAGATGGTCTGGGAAACCCAAAAAATCCTGGACGCGAAAATCGACGTGTCGCCCACGACCGTGCGCGTGCCGACCTTCGCCTGCCACGCCGAAGCGGTTAACATCGAGTTCGTCAAGGAGATCACGCCCGATCAGGCGCGGCAGTTGCTGCATTCGTTCCCCGGCATCGCGGTGGTGGACAATCCCGACAAGAACGAGTATCCGCTCAACGTCATGGCCGCGGGCACCGACACCGTATTCGTGGGCCGCGTGCGCCGCGACGAAACCGTACCCCACGGGCTGAACCTGTGGGTCGTCGCCGACAACCTGCGCAAGGGCGCGGCGACCAACGCGGTGCAAATCGCCGAGCTGCTGATCGACAAGTATTTATAACCGCAATTCCATTGATTTTTATACCGGGTTATCTTATAAGTAACGGATGACCTCGGTGCACGTAAAACAACGGGATTATTATATCGACTTCGCCAAGGGATTGGCCTGCCTGCTCATGGCCGCCGGCCACACGCAGTACTATACGCTCTGGCATCCGCACTCCGGTTTGGATTACACGATTCTCTGGCTGATCGCCGAATTCGCCATCCCTCTGTTCTTCATGGCCTCGGGCATCAACGTGGTCACGCAGGTCGAGCGGATGAAGGTCGACGCGTCGGCCCGACCGACGATCGCCTACCTCGGCTCGATCGCCTGGCTGTTCTTCCTGGGCTTCGTCTATTCGCTCAACCGCCGCACCCTGGGGATGATGGACCTGTTCCACTGCGTGGCGATGGGCACCGCCGTGGCCTACATCGTCGCGCGGCGCGCCTGGCCGACCTGGAGCATCGTCACGCTGGCGCTGGGTTCGTTCGCGCTGGCGGCGTCGTTCTCCTACGATCCGATCCCGATCACCAAAGAGATGATCGACCTGACCTCTTTCATCAGTATGAAAAGCGCGACCACGCACATGATCATGGCCGACATCTACCACAACGCCGTGCTCGGTTTGGCCTGGTGGCGACGGTTGCTGTACGTCCACTTCGCCTTCGTACCCTGGGTCGGATTGTTCATGCTGGGCGTCGCGCTCAAACGTGTGTATCGCACCAAATGGGAAGCCGTGTTGTGGATCCTGGGACTGACGATTTTCGCCGCCGGGTTGTTGATTCCCTTCACACCGCCGCGCGGCGACGTCGGTTTCTTCCTGCGCGGCAAGGGCGATTACGTCACCCGCCTGCTCTTGATGGGCCTGGTGACGATGATCCCGCTGATGCGCTGGTACAAACACAGCCGCCGCGGCCTGCGCGGCATGACCGAGCTGATCGGCAAGGAATCGTTCGTCTTCTTCGTTTGCCACTGGGTGGTGATCGAAATGTCGGCCAGTTTCTTTTACATCTTCAAAGGCTTCAACTGGTGGCTGGTTTGGGCTGTGCAGATTCCGCTGAACATTTACGTGTCCTATCAATTCACTCGGGCGATGGCCCGCTGGCGCGACAAGACGATCAAGAAAAAATTCTATCCATTTTTATGGTTTGGCATTTTATTGGGTTTTGGCATAATTACGCTTGGCTTTTATGTGGCGCATAATTTACCGATGCTCAAGCTGTTCAGTTATCCGGCTTCCGTCGCCATTGCCATGGTCTGGCCGGTGGGTCGAAATGCAATCAGTTTCCTGACCTACCGCAAACAACTGGCGCAAATGAAAAAGCCGAAGAAAGACAGCGCGCCGGCCGCTAAAACCGTAGCGGCGCCGGCGAAACCTGTGGAGACGAGAATGAGCGAAGAGGAAAAGAAACCGACCGCCGAACCGATTGCCGAAAAAACCGCCGAACCGGCGCCCGCCGCGACTGCGCAGTCGCCCGCGTCGCCGGAAAAAGAACCGGCCAAACCCAAGCCCAAACGTGATTGGACGGTCAAGCGCGTCTTCGTGCTGACCATCCTGTTGCTGCTGGTCGCCGGCATCTTCAACGGCTCGGCGAAACCGGTCGACGACGCCTACATCACCTTCCGTTTCGCGGAAAACCTGGTGAACGGAAACGGGCTGTCCTACAACCCGGGCACGATCGTCGAAGGCTTCACCAGCATGGGACAAGTGTTGCTGATGGCCCCGATCATCATGATGAACAAACGCATGGCCTACATGGGATCGATCCTCCTCGGCCTGCTCGCCTGGGCCGCCGTCGTGGCGTTGGTGTGGCGGTTGATTCGCCGCGAGCGGGGCGATCAGCCGCTGGATCGTCCCGAGTGGTTCACGCTGATTTTCCTGGCGATCTGCAACCCGGCGGTCATCTGGTCGTGGTCGGGCATGGAAACGACGATCTTCTCCCTGTGTTGGATCGCCGCCTGGGCCGTGCACCTGCGCGAATACGACAACGACGAATGGCCCTGGCAGTCGGCGCTGATCACCTTCGCCGCCGGACTGTTCCATCCCGAAGGCATCCTCATCGCCGCGGTGCTCGGACTGTCCTGGTTCCTGCCGTTGCGTAGCGAGCGGATGAAAAAAGGGTTGGCTTACCTGGCCATCGCCGTGGGCCTGTTCGGCCTGTACTGGCTGTGGCGCTGGCAGTACTTCGGCTACTTTTTCCCCAACACGTACTACACGAAAGTCGGCGGCAGCATCCTGCTGGGCAAAGGACTGCGCTATCTGATCATCGGCGCGCTGTCGAGCATCGTGCCGTTGTACATGATCTTTTTGCTTATCGTGCGCCGTAGCGATCCCACGCCCTGGCCGCGTTGGCTGAAGCTGTCGTTCGGGATGATCGGCGCGGTGCTGCTGTTCAACTTGCTGGTCGGCGGCGATTACTTCTCCTACCAGCGCTTCCTGCTGCCCGCCTTCCCCTTCACGCTGCTGGCCACCTGGTATCTGTGGACGCGGCATCGCAAGGCCAAGGCCGAGGAGGAGGCCGAGGAAGCCGAGGAGCGCGAGGACGAGGACGAGGAAGCCGGCGAGCGCAAGAGCCATCCGCTGCTGTGGTCGGTGATCATCGTGATCCTGCTCAACTTTTGGGGCGGATTTTTCCTCCTGCAGGGAAAAGCGCACAAGATGATCCAGAGCGTGGTGCCCGAATTCGCCGCCGTGGGCAAACACGTCGCCCGCGTCATGCCGGAAAAGTCGTCCATCGCGACGATCCCCATCGGCGCGCTCGGCTTTTTCAGCGAGCGTAAAATCATCGATATCGCCGGGCTGACCGACAAGCACATCGCACACCTGGATATCGAAACCGGCGAGCGTAACGTGGGCCATGAGAAATTCGATTACGACTACGTCTTCGAGAAAAAGCCGACCGTGATCATGCAACTGCCCGCGCTGTTCCCCAAATCGAAGGAAGGGTTGCAGGAGTGGATGATCAAGACCTCGCTCAACCCCATTCAATACAACATCTACGATTACGATAAGCTTAAAAAGGAATATTACCTGGCTTGGTTGCCGGTGAGAAAGAAGGTTGTTCGTACGCGCGGCAAAGCCAAGCCCGAGGTGGTCATGCACGGCGCGTTCGGCTACGTGCGCAAAGACAAGCTCGGCAAAAAGGGCTACAAGGCCTGGGAAGCGCTGCCGGCCGCCGAGGCTTATCGACCGTTCCGCGAAGTGCCCGAACTGGTCAAGAAAAACCCGCTGCTCGACAAGAACCTGGGCGTCTGGTCGTTCAAGGGCGGCGAGAAAACGGGCAAGAAGAAATTCGCCCCGGGCCAGGAACAGCCGTCCGCCGATCAGGCAACGCCTGAAATGCCGGCCGAGCCGATCGAGGTGCTGCCCGACGTCGACGCGCCGCCTGCCGATGAGGCTCCGGCTGAAGCACCTCCGACTGCTGAAGCGACTCCGACTGAGCCGGCTCCGGCAACGGAGTAAAACAAATCACGTTCAACACCAAGGGCGCGCCATGGCGCGCCTTTGGCGTTTTTTAGCCTCCAGCCCGAATGTGATGATCTTGACAAAAGGATAGCCCTCATCCCCGGCCCTTCTCCCCCGGGGAGAAGGGAGTCCAGGTTGCCGACTCCTACCCTCTCCCGGGGGAGAGGGTCGGGCGCAGCTCGGGGTGAGGGCGAAAAAGCATTGCTTCGCCAGATCACCGCCGCGCCTTTGTTATTTTTCGGCCGCGTAAACAAGCGCCCGCGAGCACGGCGCGCGATTGATCCTCTTTGAATCAGACCCGATTTTCCGCCGCGTACCTTGACAGCGAAAGGGGCGGCTCAGTAGACTGCCGTACACCTTGGGAGAGCGCCGGCGCGATGTTTTTTCGTCGTCGCGCAAGTCTTTTCCTTTCGCTTTTTGGCGACCGCCGGAGGTCACGATGCACTGGCAAAAATGGGTGATCCTGATCGGCTGCCTGGCCCTCGTTTCCGTTTTCTTCCTCGCCTGCGAGGAGGAAGAGGAAGACGAGCCCACCGTTCAGGAGTGGATCCAGCGCGGCAAGGAATTGCTTGGCGAAAATAACGGCACCGGCGCCTACCTCGCCTTCCAGGAGGCGTTGGAACTGCAAAGCGGCAACCTGGAAGCCAAGTACGGCGTGGTGCTCGCCGACGTGCTGCAGTTCTCCGACACGCTCGACCTCGTACTGACCATGTTCGAGCCGGCGACCGAGGATATTCCCGCCAACGAACTAACCGCCGTGTGCGACAAGCTCAACGAGTGCGGCGTGCTCGATCCCGCCAACGCTCCGTACGACCAGTGCCTCGCCTCGGGCGCTTTCGGCCTGGAAGAAGCGACGCGCGACTGCGTGATCGCCGCGCCCGATTGCGACGTGATGATGGAGCGCTGCGACATCATCTATTTCCCGCCGTCCCAGGAACTGTGCGCGGCGGCCTGCGCAAAATTCAAAGACTGCGGCATGCTCGGCGGCACGCGCTGGACCGTCGACGATTGCATCGCCGCCTGCCCGCAAATCTACGTCACCGGCGAGTTGGAGTGCTTCCGCACCTTCGACGATTGCGCCTACGCGCGCGAAACCTGTTTCCCCTTCTACGGCGAAACGATCCAGACGCTGCTGGGCGATTTCTGGTCGGAAGTCAGCATCGAGATGGGCAACAACATCACCGAACTGCTGGCGCGCGAGGACGACTTTCACTTCGCGATCGAGAAATTCCAGTTCACGTTTTTCGACCTTTTCTTCCGCCCCGATCTGGCGGGCGTGCACGACGCGGCCGACGTGTATTTCTTTGCCTCGATTTACGCGGGCATGGAGTCGCTGTTCAACCTGCTGCTCGGGTTGGACGTGAACTTCAACATGCTGCTGCTGGAAAACATCGACTGGCCGTGGGCGGCCGACATCGACCTGGCCAACTTCTCGATGGAAGACGTGCTGCTCATTTTGCAGAACATCGACGACGTTGCCGCCCTGCTTGAGCTGATGCTCAACGATCCGGTGTATCCGACCTTCCTCACCTTGCGGGAAGAGGACGGCGTCGACCGGATCAACAATTCCGGCGAATACCTCGGCTGGGTGTTCGGCAATCTCGTCGAGATGGTCGAGCGCGTCGCCGAGGAAACCGAGGATCAGACCGACGATCCGATCCGCTACATCGACGGCAACGGCAGCGGGGTGTGGGACGCCAACGAACTGTTCGTCATCCCCGGCGTCGTGGAAATGGACTACGACCTGACCTGGGCCGTGCACGATATTCTGCTGGCGCTCAAGGTCGATTTCGTCGACGGGTATCCGTTCCACTTCGATACGCTCGAGCCGCTGTTCGCCTATTACAACCTCGATTTCATCAACGTGCTGCTCGAATTGCTCGACCTGCAAGGCGTGGAAAGCATCGAGCTGGGCGAATGGTTCCGCCATCCCGACCCGGCCGGTTTGCGCCCCGCGCTTTTCGACCTGCTTGAGCTTATCGAGCAGTACAACGACATGACCGACCTCTGAACGGAGAGGAACGCATGAAAACTCGCTTGTTGCCGCTGTGCTTGTTGCTGGTCCTGTTCGCTACGCTGACCGCCTGCTCCTACGACATGGAAATTCGCGGCGTCAAAATGCAGCCCTATGAGCCCGCGCCGATTCCACCCCTGTTCGACGAGGCGATGGCCACGACGCGCAACGACGGCGTGCTGCTGGCCGGCGCGCAACTGCTGGACATCACTCCCTACGACCGCAAGGCGTGGATGGCCGGATTCGGTCCGGGCCGCAAAAGCCGCGGCGTGCTCGACCCGGTGTACGCGCACATTCTCTACCTCGACGACGGCCGCAACGCGACGGTGCTCATCGTCATGGACATCGTCGGCATCATGAATCCCGACGTGAACCGCCTGCGCTCGCTGATCACCGCGAAGTACCCGCATCACATTCAGGTGATCGCCACGCACAACCACCAGGGCCCCGACACCATCGGCTACTGGGGGCCGGGCCTGCTGATTCCGGTCGATCGCGGCGTGGATCAGGATTGGTTCGACAAGACGATGCAGGCGATCGCGCTGAGCGTCAACGACGCGATTCGCACCGCGCAGCCGGCGCGTCTGGCCTTCGGCGACGCCACGGTCGATCCGCAGTGGTCCACCAATTTGTGGTTCGACCACGGCCAGGGCCCCAAGGACGATCAAATGGGCGTGCTGCGCGTCGAGACGCTCGACGGCCAGGCGCTGGCCACGGTGATCAACTGGGCCTGCCACGCCGAAAGCCTGCTGGAGAACAACAAACTCAGCGCCGATTTCCCCGGCAAATTTTACAAGCACTGCGCAGCCAAAGGCGGCGGCGTGGGCATCTTCCTGGCCAACGCCTCGGGCGGCATGGTCACCGCCTACCCCTGCCGCTGGGAGCAGCGCAAACACTACGACATCCAAAAGCGCATCGCCTGGGCCGACAAACTCGGCGAGTATCTATACGATACCGCCGCGGCCGGTGTGCGCGACGCCAAGCGCGTGAACGGAGCGAAAATCAGACTGCGGCATTCGTCGCTGGCCGTGCCGATGGACAATGCGTTGTTCCGCGTCGCGGCCGACAACGGCATCATCCATATCGACGATCGCAGCCAGGATCAGAAACATTTCCACACCGAGCTCAACGTGCTCGACCTGGGTCCGTGCACTTTCGCCTTCGTGCCGGGCGAGCCGTTCCCGAGCATCGGTAAAATTCTGAAAGACGCGATGCCCTGGTCCAAACCGCCGTTCGTGGTCACGCTGGCCAACGACGAACTGGCCTATATGATGACCGCGGCGGAATGGAACGACAGCCATTACAAGTACGAACGCTCCATGAGTTGCGGCCGCGAAGCGGGACCGCTGGTCACCGAGGCGCTGCTGGCGCTGATCAAGAAAGGGCGCTAAGTGAATCGCTGCACACGTTATTGCCTCGCCTTGTTCGTGCTCGCTTGCCTGCTGACCGCGTCGGTCGCGGCTTTCGCCCAGGAAGAGCAGACGCAGCCGCCGGCCGATCCGATTCCCGGTCGCGTTTTCCTGGATTTCTTCGACGATTCGCTGCAGACGACCAAGCAGATCGCTGCCACGAACGATCCGCTGTTGTGGGGCACGCTGCCCACGCGCCTGCCGCGCGGCACGGCGATGGCCCAGGCCATCTACCGCCACCGACGCATCGACTCGCATTACCAGGAAGACGGCGACATCGAAGACAAGTGGGTCCAGATCGAATATCCCGATCCCTACGAGGACGGCGAGCGCCTGTTCAAACTGGACGTCGAATTTCAGGGCAAGATCCAGAATCTCGATTTGCTGTTCGCCTACGGCCTGTCCGATGACTGGATGCTCTACACGATCTTCCCGCTGCAACGCGAGGAGACCTGGTTGCACGTCGCCTTCCGCCCCGGCACCATCTCGGCCCTGGGCGTGCGCACCGCCGACGATCTCTACCGTCTGATGGAAAAACTCGGTCAGCCGCGGCCGGTCACCCGCTGGCGCTCCAAAGCGTGGCAGATGGGCGACATGTCCGGCGGGCTGTCGTGGCAGTATTTTCATAATCCGCTCGCGCGCCTGTCGCTGACCGGCGAGGCGATCTTCCCCACCGGCCGGCTCGCCGACGCCAACCGCGCGTTGATCTACGGTCTGGGCCCGCAAATCGACTCGGGCGGCGGCAGCTTCGCGCTGGCGATCAACCATCGCGCCGAAGTGAGCATGCCCGGCTACGAATGGCTCAACCTGCATCTGGACGGGCGTTACCGCTACAGCTTCCCCGGCAAACGCCGCGTGCCGCAGTTCCTGCCGCCGACCGCCGACACGATGCAGGAGTGGGAACAGTTCGGCCTCGACGAGGCGTTTTTCCCGGGCGAGCTCAACGACGATTTCTACACCGTCACGCCCGGCTCGCAAGTCGATGCGCTGGGCGGCGTGGGCTTCGTGTTTCACTACTTCGCCGTCGGCCTGGGCTATCGTTTTTCCTGGAAGCAGGAGCCGGAGCTGGACGCCGAACAGACCATGCTCGATCTGCTCGACAACACCAACGCCTATCAAGAGGAGATCACGCACGGGCTGGCCCTGGAGATCGGCGCGCCGTTGCACGACATTTACGTGCCCGGCGTGCTGAGCCTGGGCTACGTGCATCCGACCGGCGGGAAAAACGCGCTGGTGGTCGAAGACCACTTCACGCTGCAATTGCAGATGCTCGCGCCGTTCTGATCAGACGGGGAACTTTTCCAACCGCACGTTTTCTTCCAACGCGAGCAGCGCATCGCGACGCTGCCGGTATTCGTCGTCGAGCAAACCGTAGGCGTGATGGTCGACCCACCGCCCTTCCAACTGCAGGTCGTGGCGCAACGTGCCTTCGCGAACGAAGCCGAGACGCTCGATGACCGTCTGCGAAGCGAGGTTGGTCACCGCGTGCCGCACAAACACCCGATGCAACCGCAGGTCCTCGAAGGCCAGGCGCAGCAGCCGCGCCCCGACCGCCGTGGCGATGCCCCGCCCGCTCGCCTTGCTCCATACCCAATAGCCCAATTCCGCCGCGCGCGTGTGCGGCGCCATGTGGTGCAGCCCGACCGTGCCCAGGTGGCGGTCGTCGCCGGGCAGCGTTATCACGTAAGCACAATCGGTGCCCTCGACCGCCGCGCGGGCCATGCGCTGAAAAAAATCGTCCATGTTGCGCGTACGCCGCGTTTCCTCGGCCCAGAACATATACTTTTTCACGTCGTCGAAGCTATCCTCGAAAGCGCGCCACATCGGCTCACGATGACTTTCCTCCAACAAACGCAACAGCAGCGGGCCGCAACTCAATTCGCGCGGGAATTTCTCCACGATCATGCTCATCGTCGAATCCTCTCTCAGTTCCTGGCCGCCAGCCGCCACGAATACAACGTGCCCAGCACCGCCGAGGTCAGGCCCAGCACGCCGATCGGCCAGAAGCCGAACATGTCGACCGTCAAACCCAGCAGCGGCGCGGCGACCATCGTGAACGCCGATTGCGCCTGCGATTCGACGGACAAAACCGTCGCCTGCCGTTCGGGCGGCGTCACCGTGTCGAAGCGGCTCATCAGAATCGGCCGCCAGATGTTCTGCAAAATTTCCAGGGCCACGAAGGCGATGATCGCCACCGTGTACCACTTCATGATCAGCAATCCCAGCAGCACGGCGTAAGTCACCACGTACATTTCCCAGGAGCGGCGCGCGCCGGCCTGATCCGACCCGGCCCAATCCTGCACCCGGTGCGCCTGCCGCGACGCGATGGTCGAAGCGACGTGAATCGCCAGGTACGCGGCGGAAATCAAAATCGCGGTGCGCTTCTCGCCGGCCAGCCCGACGAACAACGGCAGCGCCAGCGCCGCCTGCTTGAGCATCGGCTGCAGGTAATCCTTCACCGTGTCGTGCAGGCCCTCGAAGCCCATCGATTCGACGAACAAGCCGCGCAGCCCCTTGGTCGTCACCGCCAGCTTGATCGACGCGCCCAGTTCGCGAAACACGCGGCCCAACGTCAGCCGGTCGCCCTTGCTGACGATCTCTTCGTCCAGCGAACGCGGATAGGTCGCCAGGTTGATCAGCCCGAGAATGTAGGGCGGCAGGCACAGCCAGAAGATGTACGAGTAGCTGCCCGAAATGAACACCAGCGCGCCGGCGATGACCACCGATACCGCCGAGCCGGCCTTCGACCACGAACGCGTGTAGCCGTACACCTTCGTCTTTTCCGCGATGCGCCCCTGGTCGCGCAGCCAGGTGAAAATCATCGCCTTGTGCGTGCCGGTGCGGAACGCCTCGCCGATCGCGAAAAAAAACATCGCGAAAAACAGCATCCAATACGACGGGGCCAGCGCGAAAATGACGAAACTGACGATGTACGACGACCACCCCAGCACCATCGACCGCCGCCGCCCCCACAGATCGGCGATCACGCCGGTGGGGATTTCCATCAGGTTGACGCACACCGAGCGAAAACCGATCAGCACGCCGATCAAGGTAAAGGCCAGCGGCTGATGATGCAGCTTGTCGAGCAGAAACAGTATGAGGAACGGTTCGAAGTAGCGCTGGTTTTTCAGAAAACCGTATAGGGAAAAGCGAGCGAGCATGGTGATGAACTCCCGATTGTGCAAACGCCGGCGGACGCTCGATGAATTTCTGGTATAATCCGCCCGAAAACGATGAACCCGGAAACGATGAACCAAAACGCATGATCGGTCAACTTGCCGCGATCCTTATTTTTAAATTCGGCGTGCGTCTGCCGCGCGTGCTGGGCATGCTGCCGGCGCGCTATTACATCAGCGAGGCGGTCCGCTGCCTGCGCCGCGACGACCTCGACGGCGCGATGATGTGTTACCGCACGGCCCGGGCCAAGGCGCCGCACGTCGAAGAGGCCAAGGTGCTGCACGAGGTGCTTACCCTCGAAATGCGCCACCGCCGCCAGGCGCTGACCAAACGCCGCGAGGTGCTCCAGCGCACGTTAAGCGCCGCCAGGCAAGACGAAGACCGCCTCGGCGCGCACCTGACCAACAACTTTTGCGCCGACGAACTGGCCGCGACCGAACGCGCGCTGACGATCATCGAAGCCTTTGCGGGCGAATTGGCCGGCGAGATTCCGCCGGAGCTAAAAGAAGGGCGCGCGGTCAACTAGTCGCGCGGCGTCATCCACTTCAACCAGATCTTTTTCCCCGGCAGCGGCAAGGTGTCGATCAACTCGACGTACTCGCGGCGGAAGGGCCGCAGCACAATCAGCAACAAAGCGAACACCACGCCGCCCGCGACGATCAACACCGGCAGGCGCAGCAGATCGTGCCAGGCAATGAGGTTCCCCAGCCACCACACGACCGCGCCCATAACCAGGCTCGCCGCCAACACCTTCGCCAGAAACGCGACCGGGTAATCCGGATGCAGCGCGCGATGCACGATCGTCCATTCGTACACGATGCCCGCAACGACCGCGATCGTCGTGGCGATCGCCGCGCCGGTCGCGCCCCACAGCGGGATGAACGCGAGGTCGAGCGCGAGGTTGATCGCGCCGAACAACAGGCGCGCCTTGACCAGCGCCTTCTCCTTGTTCAGCGCCTGCAAAAAGTTCGCGGTGATCCCGCCCATCTTGGAAACGCCGAGTCCGAAAAAGAGAATGAGCATCGGCACGATCGCGCCCTCGCCCGTCTCGCCGTACATCAGGCGCAGCAGGTCGCCGCCCAGCAGCAGGCCGCCGATAAGGATCGGGAAGATGAACAGGTACATGTACTCCATGAACACGGCGAAGACGCGTTTGAGCTTCGCCTCGTCGCCGCTCGCGGCCACCTCGCTGACAAAGGCCAGGGTAAAGCCTTCGCTGAACGCGGCGGAGAAAAACGACACGGCGAAAAACGCGAAGTTGTAACCGATCACGTACCAGGTGACCTGCACCAACTCGTCGCGCAACGCGCCCAGCAGCAGCACGTCCATGCCCTTTTCGAACACAAAGTGCAGCACGCCGTACAGGTACAGCAATCCCGAAAACTGAAACAACCGCCGCACGGTTACCGGCGAACCGGTAAATGTGTTTTCCACCGTCGGCATCGCCGCCGTGCGCAGGCGCCGCCCGAAAAACACGAGCGTCGCGCCGTACAGCGCAATCTGGCAGATCATCACGCCCAGCACGCCGCCGCCCGCGAGAATCGTCAGCGCCGCCGCGACCAGGTAGATCGTCGTCAGCGCCACCTGCAGCAGGTTGATGAATCGCTGTTCGTAACGCGCCACCAACACGCGCGACAGCAGATTCTGCAGACCCAGGCCGATGACCATCAGCCCGACCACCCGCACCAGCACCGCCTGCTCAGGGGCGTGCAAAATCAATCGGGCGATCGGCTCGGCCGCGAGGTACAGAACCGCCGCCACGGCCAGCGAGACGATCAGCCGGATCGCCCCCGCCTGTCCGACCAGCCGCCGCTCGGCCGCCGGCCCGCCGCGCGCCACCGCCTCGGGCAAAAAACGCAGCAGCGTGTTTTCCAATCCGAGCGAAGCGAAGAGCACGACCATCGCGTTGAGGTTGAGCAACCCGGCCAGCGCGCCGTACTGCTCGCCGCCCAACAGGCGCACCAGCACGATCGATTCGGCGTACTTCACCACCATCAGGGCCACTTTGCCCACGAGGTTCCAGTACATGGCGCCGGCGGCGCGCTCGCCCAAACGAGCCACAATCGCTCCTTCGCTCGGTGAAAGTCGGGTGTCAGTCTACAGCTTTTTCACGGCGGGAAAAAAGGGGAAAAGCGCCCGGCAGCGCACCGGTCGCCTGGATCTTCATTCGTGTCGGACGATTACGCGCCGGTGTCTCCGGACGCTCCTTTCCAGAAGTCGACCTCGACCATCGCCTGCATGCCCTTGTAGGTCGCCACGATCACCGCGTAGCCGTTCACGTCGCCCGGCGTCAGCGAAGTCGCCGCGTAGCCGTCGATGTCCGTGGTCAGTTCCGCGGCCCCCAGGGTGCCCATGGTCGAACTCATCAGCACGGCCGCGCCCTCGACGCCGCCGCCGTCCGGCCCGATCACCGAAATCATCAGCGTAATCGTGCCCCCGGCCGTGATGTTGATGTTGTCCGGCGAAGCCACCACGGTCAACGAATAGCCGTTATCGTTGGTCGCCGCGTCCATGTCCGTGGTCATGAATTCGTCACCGCAGCCGGCAACCATCATCAGGGCGGCCAGCACGCCCAAAATCCACAGCGTACGCATGGGATCCTCCCAAAAAGAGCAATACGGCCTCGAATATGAGCAAAGGGGATGCCAACCACGACCTCAGCCGGCTAGCAACGGTTTATCTACTTGAAATACAACGGTATTTTTGAAACTCATCCGTTGTTCGCCACGATCATGGGGCGCAAAAAAGGCGGCAAATCATGCCCGGTCGGGGGCAAGATCGGCCGCCCGGTGAGGCTATTTCGCGGGGTGGCACAACAGGCACTGCGACTTGTTCTGCCAGGTTTTTCCGTGCTTGCCCTGGTGGCAATTCAAGCAATTGCTGGTCGGCGAATGCCCGTCGGTGTTCGACGGCGTGCTCGTGCCGGAGCCTTCGGTATGACATTCCAGGCACTGCACCGGGGCGGTATAGGCGTCGTTGTGCGGTTCGGCCGGCGAATTGTTGAAGCCGCCGTTGTGGCACAAGTAGCAATCCCAGTTCGTGTCGTGATCGCCCGGGTAATCCGGTCCGGTCGTATCGTCGTCGTCGCCGGTATCGTCGTCGATTGTGTCATCGTCGGTCGTGTCGTCGTCGGTCGTATCGTCGTCGTCGCCGGTATCGTCATCGTCGATGGCGTCGTCATCGGCCGGATCGTCATCGTCATCGTCGGTCACCGAGTCGTCATCGTCGGCGACATCGTTATCGTCGTCATCATCGTCATCGTCGCCGCACGCAGTCAACGCATGGAAGGAAAACGCGGTCACCAACAGCAAAAGCAAAACGAGCCATTTGGCATTCATCATTTTCTCGGCCTCCCTCAGTGGAAGAAACTCATTTTCGGCGTTGCCCAGCCTACGCGAACATCCGTTTCCGAACAAGCGCGGCACAAGAAAATCCTTCAAGTAACACTCCCTTGATTGACGCCCCGACCGTTCCCGGCTAAGATTCGCTTTCGTTTGATTTTGGGAGGATGCCATGTGCACCGACAATCATCGTTTTCTTTTGGTTTTCACGGCGGTTGTTCTCGTTTCGCTGCTGTTTGTCGCCGGTTGCGGCAAGCGAAAAAGCGCCGCGAACAATCCCACGCCGTTGCCGATCAATTTCGAGCAGGCCGAGCAGGTGCACCAGCAGCACGACGCGCGCCCTCAACCGGAACAGCCGGCGATCATGCGCAGCATGGCCACGCAAAGCAACCAGGAATGCCGCACCATCTGCAAGCAGACCTGCCTGCGCGGCCGTCAATGCAACATTCCCGGGTTCGCCGATGTGCGCCGTTGCGCCAAGTTCTGCCTGACGGCTTGCAACAACAAGATGATCCCCGACAATTTCACCCAGTGCATGTCCTCGGATTCCCAGTGCGGCGATGTGGCCAAATGTCTGAAAGATCTTCGCGAAAACCTCAAGAAAAAACGCCTGGAAAAACTCCAGGAAAATCAGACGGAGCAACTCGAACCGGAACAGCCGGCGCCGGACATGCAATAGTCGTCGCTCGACCTCTGACGTCGACGATCGTGCCTATCTCTCGCTTGACGGCGTTCGGCCGGGCCGGATAATCAAAGACGGCAGTCGATTACGGGAGCCGGATCAGTGACGGGACGTCAATTAAGCCTGCGCAATTTTTTATTGATACTCGCGGCGGTTACGGTCGGAACGATCGTGCTGCTGTTGGGCGCCGGCTTCGTTTACGCGTTGATCGCCCCGGAAAACGGCGCCGCGCCGCTGATTCGCCTGCCCGATCCGGCGGTGTCGGTCAAACTGCCGCGCGATCTGGCCTCCCATGAGGATTACCTCACCGAATGGTGGACGGTCTACGCCAATCTGACCGACGACGCCAACCATGCATACGGCGTCACCCTGCACATCTGCAAACGCTTCCCCGTGCTGCGCAAGCTCGACAGCATGCTGTGGCACACGGCGCTGCCCCGGCCCGAGTTTATCGGCTATTACGCCCTGGCCAACATCGCCGAGCGCAAGATGATCGCCGACGAACGCAACGGGCTGGCCGACGACGATTATCGCACGAGCGAGGAAACGCTGGAGATCAACCTGACCGATTGGCGGATCATGCAAACGGCTACCGGTTTGTCGTTGCGTATCCAGGGAAACGATGCGTTGGTCCACCTCAATTTGATCGGCGACCAACCGCCGGTGCGTCAGGGCCAGGAGGGCTATGCCTGGCGCGGCGAAGACCTGCCGCCGGCCTATGTGCTCAGTTGGCCGCGCATGTCGGTGGAAGGATCGCTGATTTTCAACGCCAAGGTGCATCCGGTGACCGGACAGGCGTGGCTGGAACGGGAATACACCAGCTATCTTCCCTCGTCCCGCCTGACCAGTTGGGATCGTCTCGTGTTGATGCTGGACAATCATCACGAACTGATTTTGTGGTATCCGCGTTGCGGCGGTGAAGATCGTTGCGCGGCGATTCCCGCCACGCTGATTTCGCCGGACGGCATCGCGACGCAGATCCCGGCCGACCGGGTGCTGATCAATCCGAGCGAGTCGTGGACCAGCCCGGACACCGACGTCAAATATTACGTCGAATGGCAGGTCAAACTTGAAGATTACGATGCGGCGTTGCTTGTTTCGGCGTACCTGCCCAACGCCGAGCTGACCTATGGTCAGGGCGCAATACATGTATGGACCTCGCCGGTGCACGTGGCCGGCCGCTGGGGCGATCAGGCGGTGCAAGGCGAAGGATACGGCGAAATCAGCGGCCTGGTTGAGCCTCTCGAACGTCGTTACTGAGCAAGGAGAGAGATGTGCGGCATTTTGACCTGGATGACATCCACGCTTTCGGTCCGCTGACCGAGCGCCTCAAGGATACCGCCGCGACGACCATTCGCGATGTGGTCGGCGCGAACGCGAAAATCGATCTGGAAGACAATACGCTTGAAACGTTGTATCACGGTCGCCAGACGATCCTCCGTCGCCGGTTGCTGTGGACCGCCGCGCACAACGAATCCGCGTTGAAGGTCGAGATACTGCTCAACCGCTTTCTCAATCCCAACGAGGCCTCGGTAAACAATACGCTGCGCCTGACCGTCAAACCCGTTTCGCGCCTGGCGTTGATCGCGCGCGTACTGCTGGTCTCCCTCTTGCCGCTGGCCGGTCTGGTCGGCGGTCTGTTGTTGTGGCGGTTCCTGCAATTCGACACCGGCATGACCGTCGCGCCCTGGGCGATCACCGGCGCGATTCTGGGCGCGGTCGTCGCGGTCGCCGCCCTGCCGTTTTGGACCAACCGCCTCGGCGCGTTGCTCGAAGGGCGCCAAGCGATCAACGCTCCCGCGTGCCGTCAGCGACTGGGCAACGAACTCGCCGGCCAAATCGAGGCGCTGACGAGCGTGCAGCCGGCTGCGCCCACGGACGAGATTCGCGAGGATCTTCCCGCCAAGCCCGCCGATCTGGCGAAGTATACGCATGACCTGTTGACCGATCCGGACACCGCGATTGCCGCGTATGGTTTGTACGATCAGGCGCGGCGCACGGCCATCGCGACCGCGTTTACCCAATGCTACAGCGACGCGGCCGAATACAAGACCTATCAACAAACCCTGTCCGACCTGAACGGCCCGAAATGATCAGCGCCTCGCTCGTCTACCAAACGGCGGCATTGCCGGTTTGTCCCGCGACGATATATGGGGCTTTTGTCATAAAAAGGGCGAAAAGTAATCAATTTATTGTCGAAATATGCCGATTTGTATATCGACGGGAGAAAAAATAGGGAGTCCTCCTATTTGAGCGGTTGCGATTGATTGATAAAGTAACGTATACTGATGTTTTAAGATTGGTGCGGACAAAGAATCTTCTCGTGAGAATATGCAGAGATGGCGGTTAATTGCCCATTTTGCCGATATCCGAATTTCGCCGACGCGAAGAAATGTCGGCGTTGCGGCAAAGAACTGCCCCATGTCTGCCCCGAATGCCAACACCCGCTGCCGCTGGACGCGAAGTTCTGCTCCAAGTGCGGTTTCATTTTCGAACAGGAAAAGATCGACGTCACCGCCTACAAGACCAAAAGTCTGCGTTCGCGCACCTTCGATGAAGAACGCGACCAGATGTTCCGCGACGAGCGCGGCGAACAAAGCGTCGGCTTCAAACCCAAGGTGCACCGGCTGAAGAAGTGCCCCGAATGCTGGCACAACATCAGCGAGGAAGCGACCTTCTGCACCTACTGCGGCACGCAATTCACCGAAGAACTGGTCAAGGAAACGCCGCCGACGCCCAGCGTCAGCGTACGTCAGCCCGGATCGAAAAAAGCCCAGCCGGCCGCACCCGATGCCGCGACCAAACCGGCCGCTGCGGCCAAACCGGGCGCCGTACCGGGTCCCGCGAAAAAACCGGGGGAAGCCGCGACGGCCAAACCGGCCGGGGCCGCGGCCAAGGCCAAGCCGGTCAAGGTGGAAGCCAAACCCAAGCCGAAAAAGCCGCCCGCGCCCGTGCCGAAAACGCCGCTGCCGGGCGACATCAAGCTCAATCCGCCGAAGACGGCGGAACTGGGCATCAAAATGATCAAGGTGCCCGCCGGCGCGTTTTCCCTGCCCTCACACAACGGCAAGGCAATCGCCTCCAAGGGTTTTTACCTGTCGCAAGCGCCGATCACCTGCACCCAATACCGCAAATTCTGTCAGGCGACCGGCTACCCCGCGCCGGTCGATTGGCTCGACGAAGCGCCCCTGCCCGATAAGGAAGAACATCCGGTGATCATGATTTCGATCAAGGATGCGCTGGCTTTCTGCCAATGGGCGGGAATGCGCCTGCCCACGACGATCGAGTGGGCGGTCGCTTTTTGCGGACAGGAACCGCATCGGTATCCGTGGGGCGACGATCCGCAGCAAGTGCCGGTCAACGTGGACGCGGCCAATCACCTGACCACCGAGCCGGTGATGGACAAAACCGCCGACGCCGGGCCTTACGGGCATCACGACCTGGTGGGCAACATCCGCCAGTGGGTGTTCGATCCGCCGGCCAAGGGCGGTATTCTCACGCCGGAAAAAATTGCCGAAGGCAAATTCGGCCTCGCCGGCGCAAGCTGGCTCGATCCGGTGTGGCTCGCCGAATACGGGCGGGTCGATTACATCAAGGACCTGGATTACCGTGGTTATCATATCGGGCTGCGCGTCGCGCTCGATTGATCGATAGTTGCAATCTATTTTTTTCCATCATCGTCACGGGAGGGATCATGCAGCGCATGTATGTTTTTTTATTTGCCTTGTTGATCGTCGGACTGATCGCCTGGGCGGCTGCGGCCGAGGATTTCACCTACCAGACGGTGCTTGACGAACCGGGTATCGACAACGCCACGCTGGCCCGGCTGATCGCCGACGGGCAGATCATGATCGTACGCGAAAATCCCAACGGCCGGTTGAAGAACATCACCAGCGGCATTTTGATCAACCGCCCGCTGCAAACCGTGTACGACACGGTGGCGGATTACGGCAATTACACCAAGTTCATGCCCAGCACCGACGAATGCGAAGTCGTCGCCGACAACGGCAACGTCAAGGACGTTCGTTACAAAATCAACTTCAAATTCCTGATCTTCAAATTCTCCGCCGTGTACACGCTGCGCACGTATTTCAGTAAGGCGCCCAACGAAATCACTTGGAAACTGCTGTCGTCGGAAAAAAACAAAATCAAGCAGTCGGTGGGTTCGTGGCGGTTGATTCCGGTCAACGGCGGCAAGCAGACCGCCGCGTTCTATTCGCTGTACTCGGACATCTCCAACGTCGTGCCCGGCCTGAGTTCGTTCATCAATCGCGAGCCGAGCATGGAAGTGGCGATCAACGCCAGCACTTGCCTCTTGGTGCTCAAAGCGGTAAAACACCGCAGCGAAAATCCCGCATGGGAACAGCCGAAATAAAGAGGTCATGATGAAAAAAGAAGATGTGGTGATCGTTGGCGCCGGCCCGGCCGGACTGACCGCGGCCATTTATGCGGCGCGCTCGGGGCTGAACGTTCTGGTTTTCGAAAAACTGCAGCCCGGCGGCATGATGGCGACCACCGACCTGATCGAAAATTATCCGGGTTACGAAGAGGGCGTGAACGGGGCCGAGCTGGCCATGAAAATGCACCAGCAGGCCGAGCGTTTCGGCGCGCGTTTCGACTACGGCGAAGTGCACAAACTGGTCGTCGACGGCGACGCGAAAATCCTGCACACCGACAACGGCGAGGTGCAGGCGCGTACGCTCATTGCCGCTTCGGGCACCGACCATCGCCTGCTGGGCATCCCCGGCGAGCACGAATACTTCGGGCGCGGCGTGTCGATTTGCGGCACCTGCGACGGCCCGCTGTATCGCGGCAAGGTCGCCGGCGTGGTCGGCGGCGGCAACAGCGCGGCACAGGAAGCGATGTTCGTCGCGCGTTTCGCCGACAAGGTCTACGTGTTCCACCGCCGCGACCAACTGCGCGCCGACAAGATCCTCGCCGATCGCCTCATCGGCACGCCCAACGTCGAAGTGGTGTGGGACACGATCGTCAAGCGCGTGGTCGGCGACGAACTGGGCGTCAAGGCGGTCGACGTGCACAACAAGAAAACCGGCGAAGACTCGACCTTCAACATCGACGGTTTCTTCGTCTTCATCGGCCTGGTGCCCAACAATCACTGGATCAAGGACGCGGTCGCCTGCGCCGAGGACGGCTTCCTGCTCACCGACGAGCACCTGCAAACCAACGTGCCCGGCGTGTTCGCGGCCGGCGATTTGCGCCACAAGGAATTTCGCCAGATCGCCACGGCGGTCAGCGACGGCGCGATGGCCGCGCGCGGCGCGGAATTGTTCCTGCAAGAATAACCGACGATTATTCGGTAAGCGCCAACAGCCCCGGCGGCAGGCTCGGCCGGTTCGCCGGGGTTTGGTTTGTCGTGAAGAAAATCGCGCACGGCCAACGATCGGCGGAGGGCGGTTGCGCCGCGACGCCCAAGTGCGTCAACGGTTCGCTCATCACCCGCAGCAGGCTGATATCGTCGGGCTCCTCCACCGCCCACAAGGCGAAATCCCCGCTCGCTTCGTCACGCCCTTCCACCAATGGTTCGCCGGCCATGATCTCACCGAAACAGGCGTCCAGATCCCATTGCGGTGCGGCCAGCACGGTGGGAAACGCTTCGTTCGCTTCGGGAGCATCCGCGACGATCGTCCATTGCAGCGCGGCGTCGTTGGTGTCCAGAGCGACGAGCAGCGCGAGGTCTTCGCCGCGTCGCCATAAAAAGAACGCCGGCGACTCGGGCGGCCGCCGGCGCTCCGGTTCATCGTTTTTTTTCGGCGCGGCCGCGCGCATCAACCGAATGCGCAACGGATGCAGCCTCGCCATCGTTCGCTCAGCTCAGCGCGTCGGTGTCGACCGGGTGATCGACGCGGGCCACGGCCGCTTCGCGATAGCCGATCGCCAACGCCTTCACGTTCAGTTCCTCGGTGCCCGCCGGCACGCGGGCGGCGACCGCCTTTTCCAACGCCGCGCGCGACACGCAGTCGGTCAGCCCGGCGATGGCGCCCAGCGCCACGATGTTGGCGACAAACACCTTGCCCAGCTCGGTGCGCGCCAGATTGGTGAAGGAAATTCTGAAAACTTCGTAGTCGTCGCCTTCCGGCGGATTGGGACACAGTTCGCGGTCGAGAATCAGAATGCCGCCTTTTTTCAGATCGGTGATGTATTTGTCCAGCGACTTCTGGTTGAGCGACAGCAGAATGTCGATTTCCTCGCATTTCGGAAAATCGATTTCGTCCTCGCTGATGATCACCTCGCTCTTCGAGGCGCCGCCGCGCGCTTCCGGACCGTAGCTTTGCGTGTTCACCGCATTCTTGTTGTCGTACAGAATCGCCGCTTCGGCCAGGATGATTCCGCCCAGCACCAGGCCCTGTCCGCCGCTGCCCGCCAACCGCAGTTCCAGTTTTTTTCCGTTCGACATGGCTGCTACTCCTCACCCATGGCGCGCTGGGCGACCTGGTGTTGCTCGTCGGTAAACTCCTGCCGCGTGGTCTGGCTGAAGATGCCGATGGGAATCTTTTCCTTCGCCGCCTCCAACGGCAGTTTTTCGAGCGCGTCGATCATCACGCAGTTGTCCTTCCAGAATTTCATCATCTGCACCGGGCCGCGCATCTTATTGCGGCGACCGTAGGCGGTCGGACAATCCTCGAGCACCTCGACCACCGAGAAGCCTTTGTGGTCGATCGCCTTGGTGATCACCTTCTCCAGCAGCTTGACGTGGTAGGTCGTCGCGCGCGCCACGAAGGTCGCCCCGGCGCCCTGCGCCAGCTTCATGAAGTCGAAGTGCACGCTCAGGTTGCCCCACGGCGCGGTCGAGGCGAACGAGCCGTACGGCGTGGTCGGGCTCACCTGCCCGCCGGTCATGCCGTAGATCGAGTTGTTGAACACGATCAGCGTCATATCGATGTTGCGCCGGCAGGTGTGGATAAAGTGGTTGCCGCCGATCGCCACCGCGTCGCCGTCGCCCGACGTGACGATCACGTGCAGGTTCGGCTTCATCACCTTGATGCCCGTGGCGAACGGCAGCGCCCGCCCGTGCGTGGTGTGCAGCGTGTTGAAATCGGCGTAGCCCGGCAGGCGGCTGGCGCAACCGATGCCGCTGACGAGCATCACGTCGTTCTTGTCGATTTCCAAACCGTGAATCGACCGCAGCAGCGCTTTGAAGATGATCCCGTGTCCGCAGCCCGGACACCAGATGTGCGGCAAACGGTCGACGCGCAAATACTGTTCATAATCGAAAGCCATCTCAATTCTCCCTCAACGCGCGAATGATCTGGCGCGGCGTGATCATTTCCGAATCGAGCCGCTGCAGGCCCTCGACGTCGCAGTACTTGCCGGCGACGCGCTCGACCTCGAACAACACCTGGCCGTTGTTCATCTCGGGCACCAGCATCTTTTTCACGTGCGCGCGTTTGGCGATTTTAATCAGGGCGCGCTCGGGGAACGGCCAGACCGTCTTGAGGCGGAACAGGCCGACCTTGCGATCGCGGGCCCGCAACCGCTTGACCGCGGCCCGCGCACTGCGCGCGGTGCAGCCGAAGGCGACGATCACTTCCTCGGCGTCGTCCATGAACAGCTCTTCCCACTTGACGATGTCGTTGTACGCGCGGCTGATCTTGCGCAGGAGCCGGCGCATTTCGGCGTCGATCACCGCCGGTTCGTTGGTCGGGAAACCCGTGCGGTCGTGGAACAGGCCGGTCACGTGGAACCGATACCCTTCGCCGTAGGGCGCCATGGTCGGCACGTCCTGCGTGCCGCCCTGGTAGGGATAATATTTTTCGGGAATGCGCCGCGGCTTGCGCCGATTGTAAATCGACACCGTGCCCGGCTTGGGCAAAAACATCCGCTCGCGCATGTGGCCGATCACCTCGTCGGTCAGCAGGATCACCGGCGTGCGGTAGCGCTCGGCGAGGTTGAACGCGCGGATCGTTTCCCAGAACGCGTCCTCGACGCCGTCGGGGTACAGCACGATCACCGGGTGATCGCCGTGGGTGCCCCAACGCGCCTGCATGATGTCGCCCTGCATCGGCCCGGTGGGAATGCCCGTGCTCGGACCACCGCGCTGCACGTTGACCACCACGCACGGGATTTCCGCGATGCAGCCGTAGCCGATGTTTTCCTGCTTCAGGCTGAAGCCCGGACCCGACGTGGCCGTCATCGATTTGGCCCCGGCCAGGCTCGCACCCAGCGTCGCGGCGATCGAGGCGATTTCATCTTCCATCTGCAAAAAGAAGCCGCCGACCTGCGGCAGGCGTTTGCTGAGCACTTCGGCGATTTCCGTCGAGGGCGTAATCGGATACCCGGCGAAAAACCGGCAACCCGCATACAACGCCGCCTCGGCCACCGCCTCGTTGCCGCTCATCAAGCGCAATCCGGATTTGAATTTCGGTCCCGACATCGCTTAACCCTCCGCCGGATAAACGGCGATGGCGAAATCGGGGCAACGCAGTTCGCAGAACATGCACTCGATGCATTCTTCGAGCGCAATCACCACGGCTTTCGCGCCTTTCATCGCCAACACGCTTTTCGGACAAAACTCGACACAGATGCCGCATCCTTTACAGAATGCGGTATTGACCACGATTTGCGGCGGTCCTTTGACCTTTTTCCCTTTTTTCTTGGGCGCCTCTTTCGTCGCTACAGCGTTCATTGGTTCCCTCAAAGCAAAATTCCTGAAGGTATATTTCGGCGAGCCGACCCGCTGCCGGCCGCTATTGCGCAATCTTTTCCCGAAAAAGACAAGATCGTGAACGGGGAGGAAATGGAGCGGAAAGACACTTCCGGCCCGGGGATGTTTGACGAATAACGAATATTCGAATTTGCAGGCTGGAGGATCAAGACGATCTCCGCTTTTTCCCCGGTAATTACTGAGCGCATTTTACGCAGGCCAAAGGGCTTTGCAAGCCCCATTTCAAATCGAATGCCGACAACGGTTTTCTCGCTTTTCTCGCCTCTTGGTTGACAGGGATTGTTTATCGGATGTAGTTTGCAGATCACCGATTTGCCGGAGGGATTTTGCGCGCAACCATACTGCTGCTGCTCGCTGTCATGATCGCGGCGCTGGCCGTGGCGGTGATCGCCTGTTCCGAGGACGACGATGACGACGAAGATCAGGTCGATTGCCGCACGCCGTTGACCATCTTCTACAACGAGTGCCACTTCGCGATCACCTTCAACGACGTGGATACGGTGGCGTTCGACGAAGCGCTGGCTTCCTGCGCCTTCGGCTCGGGCAAAATGTGGAACATGTTCATTCACTGCTACCGCACCGGCTACCTGGCCAACGACGACGATTGCGCCGCCTGGGCCGATTGTCTGCCCGATCACGGCTTTGTCACCGGCGACGATGACGACGACACGACCGATGACGATACGGTCGATGACGATACGGCCGACGACGATACGGCCGACGACGACACCACCGACGACGATACGGCCGACGACGATACGACCGACGACGATACGACCGACGACGACACGACCGACGACGACACCACCGACGACGACACCACCGACGACGACACAATCGATTGATTCTCCCCCTTGCGGACGCCCCGCCGAATTTGCCAAAGTAGAAACGCCCCTTAACCGACGGACTTACGCATGACGGAAAAACCGCAGGAAAATTCGAGCGCTTCCCCGCGTCGCCTCGCCTTTGCCGTCGTGCTGGTTTTCGTCCTGGCGTATGGCCTCTACCTGATCAAACTGGGCAACTTCTTCACCTTCGACGACGGCATTTTCATTCGCACCGACCTTTCGCTACGCGGCTGGTCGAACCTGGCGCAACAATTCGTTTCCGACCAGAACATGCTCTATCGCCCGCTGCGTTCGGCGGCTTACGGCATCCTGATACATTTCTTCGGCATTGAAAGTCCGCTGCCGTTTCACCTGACGGGTCTTTTCTTTCATGCGGCGATTAGCGCCCTGGTCGTGCTGATCGTCTGGCTGTTGCTGGGCGATTTGCGCGCGGCCGTGCTGGCCGGAATGATCTTCGCCTGGCACCCCGCGCACACCGATCGCGCCGTGCCGCTGACGGCGAGCTTCGATCTGCTCGGCCTCATGCTGGCCTACGGCTCGTGGGCGCTGGCGTTGGCATACGACCGTTTCGGCAAATCGCGATACATGGTCGGCGCGGTGTTGTCGCTGCTGGCCGCCTGTCTGAGCAGCGAGGAGGCGGTGATGGCGCTGCCGCTGATCGTCGGATCGTTCCTGCTGCTGCCGGGCGAACGCAAGCGGCGCCTTTCGCTGACGATCATGCTCGCGGGCATTGTCCTGTGGTATCTGTTGACGCGCAGCCAGGTGTTGGGCGGCCTGGCGCGCACACAGGTACACGCCGCCGGCAGTTTGTACAACACGCTCTGGACGATGCCGGTCGTTTTCTGGCGCTACGTCGGCCTGTTGTTTTTCCCGGTTGGTTTGTCGCCGGCGTACAGCCCGACGATCCACACCGGACCGGCGCCGCTTCCTCTTGTCGCGTTGAGCGGGCTGGCGGCTTTGCTCGTCGCGATGATCCTCGCCCGGCGTCGCGCGCCCGCCCTGACCATCGGCATCGGCTGGCTGCTGCTGGGCTTGTTTCCCTTCGCCAACATCCTGCCCGGCGACACCCTGATGGCCGAACGCTATCTGTACGCCAGCCTCGGCGGTTTCGCGCTGGCGATGGGCGCGCTGATTTCGCGTACGGCTCTGTATCGGCGGCAGGTGATTTACGTGTTCGTGGCGCTGCTGCTGGTGTACGGCGCGGGGACGATCGGCCGTTGTCTGGCGTGGGGGCAGCCGTTGCAGTTGTGGGGACAAGCCGCGCAGCGCGAGCCCGAAAGTTTTCTGGCCAACCTCAACGCCGGATATCACCTGGTGCAGGCCAACCGTCTCGACGAGGCCGAATCCCTTTTGCACAAAGCCGCGCAACTGCAATCCAACCGGGCCGAGCCGCTGTTGTCGCTGGGCGAAATCGCTTATCGTCGCAACGACGCCCAACAAGCGCTGGACTTGTTCCGGCAGGCGACCCAGGCCGATCCGGACTATTGTTCCGCCTACAGCGGTCTGGCGCAAATGTACGTGCTGACCGGTCAGATGATGCCCGCGGCCGAGGCGGTCGACCGCGCGCTGGCCTGCGATCCCGATGAACCGATGGCCCATTACATCGCCGGTTACCTGTTCGTGCTGACCGGGCAATGCGAGGCGGCGCGCCCGCATTTGTTGAAGGTCATCGGCATGCAACCGCGCGTGCCGCAACACGAATCGGCGCTCGAACTGCTTGCCAAATGCCCGTAAGCGCCTTCCATTTACCCTGAAAATCCTATCGCTTGCCTTGCTTTGACAAATTTCGTCTTTACAGTATCCTAGCGTGTTTGCTTTTTGAGCCTTGGTGGAGATACAGATGAGCAAATCAGCGATTGCGGCTCTCACCACACTGCTGGTGTTGGTGATAAACCTCTCAATTGCCCAGGCGGGCATCACCCAAGATCCGATTCTGATGGATCTGACCAAACGCGGCGTCACCGTTTCCTGGGAAACGCTCGACCTCAACGGCGTCATCCATTACGGCGAAACCTCGTCGAACCTCAACCAGACGGTGGAGGTTTCCGGCAACGACGGCGGCATGCTGCGCGGAAAAATCGAGTGTCTGAAACCGGACACCAAGTACTTCTATCAAATCCAGTCCGGTAACGAGACGAGCGACACCTACTATTTCTTCACCGGCGTCGAGCCGGAGATGCCTTTCATGTTCGTTGCCTACGGCGATACGCGCACCAACAAGGAAGATCACCAGCAGGTGGTCGACGCGATCATCGATGAACATCCGGAATTCATCATGCACAGCGGCGATTTCGTCGAGGTGGCCATTTTCGTGTGGGAATGGAACGACTTTCTGGATGTCTTCGACGATCTTTCGCCTTACGTGCCGGTCTTCCCGGTGATGGGCAACCATGAAATGTGGGGCGGGCAGCCGTTTTACCGCAAGTATTTCTCCACGCCGGACCACAACGGCGGCGACAGTTCGATCTACGCGTTCCAATACGGCAACACGTATTTCATCAACATGGACGTGGCGCAGCTTTATGTGACGGGCACCGCCCAGTACAACTGGGTGGTCGACCAACTGGAACTGGCCTCGGAAATCCCCAGCGTCAAACACTGCGTGGTGCAGGCGCACTTCCCGCCCTATTCGGCCAGCAATCACGGCACCGACACCGATGTGCTGTTGTTCCGCGATACCTACGCGCCGCTGTTTGAGCAGTACCATATCGACGTGGTCTTCTCCGGCCACGACCACAACTACCAACACAGCGAAGTCAACGGCATTCACTACATCGTCACCGGCGGCGGCGGCGCTCCGCGTTACGGCGTCGATCCCGAGACCTGGACCGTCGCCTGGGAAAAAACGCTGCATTACATGCGCATCGACGTGACCGACGACACGATGTCCCTCACCGCCAAACGCGCCGACGGCACGGTGATCGAGCAGTTCGACATCGTCAACGATTTCGGCGGTTCGGGCGCCGGTGAAGAACTGCCCGTGCCCTGCGCCGGCGGTGATTACGACGAAGACGGCCTGACCGACGGCGACGAATACGGTATGTGCACCGATCCGTACAACGCCGACACCGACGGCGACACCTACAACGACGGCGAGGAAGTCGAAGCCGGTTCCGACCCCTGCGACGAGAACTCGATTCCCGAAACCGACGACGACACCATCGACGATGACGACGATACGGTCGACGACGACACCGTCGACGATGACGACGACACGGTCGACGACGATACCGTCGACGACGACGCAATCGACGACGACGCGATCGACGACGACACCGTCGACGATGACGACGACGATGCCACGCCCGCCGGCGGCGATGACGATGACGACGATGACGGATGCGGGTGCTAGCGCATAGCGAAGATCATTTCATAAAAATGAAAAGGGCGACCAACCGGCCGCCCTTTCTTTTTGGCTTGGCGCCGAAGGAACTCAGGGGCATCCCTGACCGACGCAGGTGTCGCCGACGTAGCAATAGCGTCCCGACGGTTTGCCGGTCGACAAGCCGGGGCAATCCGCGGGGCAATCTACCGTGCCGTCGCGCCCGTCACAACTCTCGCCCTCATCGCACACGCCGTTGCCGCAATCGCCCGGCGTCACCGCGCAATCCGGATCGGCGCCCGGTTCGCACTCGGGATTGCAGAATCCGTCGGCCGAACAATCCGGCGTGATCGGCGGAGCCAGGTAATCGTCGATCCACCCCTCGAAAGCATCCACGCGGGTGCTCACGCCGTAGACCGAGCAGTACCGGTCGCCGTAGGAAGTGATGCCGCCGACGTACGCCGCGCCGTCGCGATAGAAGAAGGCCGGTCCGCCGCTGTCGCCGAAGCACGGGCCGCCCTCATACTGCAGGTAGGCGATCTGCGTGGCCGCGTCGCCCGGATCGGGGCAGCCGTCGATGGTGCATCCCAGACCGGCCAGCGGCACGTCGACCTGCAATTTCACGCCGGTCGTCCCGGTTTCGGTTTCACCGAAGCCGGCGATGTTGAGCAACGAGCCCACATCGCCCGCCGTGAAGCCGATCGCCGCCGGCAGCGCGGGCACCGGCGTCACCGGTTCGGTCACCGCCGCTTTCAGTCGCAGCAGGCCGATGTCGTTGCGGATCGCCAGGCGGTTGTAGCCCGGATAGATCTGCACGTCCTCGACGAAATACAGATGGTCGAGGATATCGACCGCCGGATCGTTCCCGACATACACGGCCACCGATTTGGGCGCGATGGTCTTGAATTTCGGGGCCGTCGCCCGCGCCGCATCCAGACAGTGCGCCGCGGTCACCACGGTGTGGTCGTCGATCAGCGTGCCGCTGCAGAACGGCGTCACGTAGACATAGCCGTTGCCGAGCTGGTGCAGGCCGACCACGGCATCATGCTCCGGTCGATCCGGTGGGCTGCCGTAATAAATTGGGTTGTTGATTTGGCTGTAGTCGTTGTCGTCCGTGGCGTCGCCGGGGCCGCAGGCGGTTAACGCCAGAGCCATAACGAACACCAGGAAAAGAAAGATCCTCCCTTTCATCGTCCACCTCATCTTTACTTGTCAGTTCGTTAGAACGAAAATTCGAAGAAAAGCCGATACCCGAAAAGCTGTTCCTATTTCTTCTTTATTTTCTTTTCACCACGGTTGCACTTGAACAATATTGCCGTTTTTCTCGCATGTCAAGAAAAACTAAATATGCATTAAATTACAGAAAAATACGGGAAAAATGCAGATAACTTGCCTTGAACGCATATTCAAAAGTCAGCAGCCGCAACCGTCGCCATTATCCTCGTCTTCTCGGCTGCCTTCGGGTTCGGTGGTGTCATCGTCAGATGCGAAATCGTCGTCGCTATCATCGTCGTCGTCATCGCTGAAATCATCATCGTCGTCGTCGTTGTCATCATCGTCGTCATCGTCATCGTCGGCAGTGTCGTCGTCGGTCGTATCGTCATCGTCACCATCGATGTACGAGTTGCCGACGATAACCGTGCCTCCGTCGCCCCACAGTTCCCATTGGAATCCGCCGGTCGCCGCATGATCCGTGGTGGCATGGAAAACGAAAGTGTTGACGTCCTGCTCGCGGATGTCGCCGAATTCCTCTTTAAACGCAAAGCCGACCGACGAATAGGTGATCATCCTGAACATCTCATCGTACCGGACATCCCAGGAACCGTCGCAGTACTCGCCCGGGTGCAAACATGCCGGACCATCCAATACGGATTCATCGATGATATACCCCTCCGGCAGGAACACCGAAACCTGCTTGATCCACTCGTCCCGCACCGGGTCGATCGGCGCGGCATTGTAGACCATGAACAGAAATTGCGTGTACGTGTCGGGCGCCAACGTTTCCGGCTCGACGAAAGTCAACGTGGAATCCGTGAACGTGGTCTCGTCGGCTTCGGCCGATACCGGACCGATCGTCATCAAAAGAAATCCCAGAATCAGTATGCTTGGAACAAATTTTTTCGTCATGCTTCACTCCTATTGTGCAAAAAACCCGGATGTCAGCAGCCACAGGCCGGCTCGTCACGGTTGGAATGACCATAACCTTCGCCTTCCAGGAATTCATCCGGATCGACATCGTCGTCAGCTCCGCCGATATACGCCGTGTCGGAAACAGTCGTGCCATCGTCGCCGGTCAGTATCCAGTTGAATCCGTCAGTCGGACCTTCATCCGTAATTGCGTTGAAGGTAAAGGTTTGCACATCCTGCTCGCGGATGTCGCCGTATTCCTCGGTCGTCACCGAGCCCAACGACTGCCAGGTGATCATCAAGGTTGTCGCATCGTACTGAACGTCCCAAAAAGCTGTGCAATACTTACCGGGATGCAAACACGGCGGGCCCTGCAATTCTTCCTCTTTCACCAAATAGCCTTCCGGCAAAACAAACTCGACCTGCCGGATCCACACTCCCTTATCAGCGGTCGCCACAGCGGCATTGAAAACCTCAAAGGAAAATTCATACTCCGTGTTGGCTTCCAAGGCCACCGGGCCGGTCATCTCCACCGTCGAATCCGCAAATGTGGGGACTGTGTCGTCGTCCGTCGCATCGTCATCGGAGGCATCATCGTCCATGGTGTCGTCGTCGGTTGTATCGTCGTCGTTCTCTTGCGCAAATGCGGGTACGGCCAAAGCCCAGACAAGGCAGCATATCGCCATCAGCAAAAAGAACTTTCCGCTCATCACTTTGCTTTTACCTGAAAAAAATCTTTGCTTGTCGGAAGAATCATCATCGGCGCGGGCAAACAAAAACAGGGGCAACGCCGCGAGTATTATCAGGCGAAGCATGGCTCACTCCTTTGCCCCCGGCGGTGAGCATACCAATAATTTTAGATTATTCCAATAAAAAACCCCGCGAGGTTTCCCTCGCGGGGTTTGGATGACTAACTTTGAAAGAATGGTTAGGCTTTAGCAGCCGCAGCCATCATCATCGTCATCATCGTCGTTGCCGCCGTTATCGGTGTCATCATCAGGCGTGATGTCATCGTCATCAGCGCCACCGATGTAAGCGGTACCGGACACAACCGAGCCTTCATCGCCGGTCAGGATCCAGTTGAATCCATCGGTCGGACCTTCGTCGGTCGTCGCGTTGAAGGTGAACGTCTGAACGTCCTGCTCACGGATGTCGCCGTATTCTTCCGTCGTCACGATACCAAACGACTGCCAGGTGATCGTGGCGGAAGTGGCGTCAAACTGCACGTCCCAAGAGCCGTCGCAGTAGTCACCGGGATGCAGACACGCCGGACCTTCCAGGTTCGTGTCGTCAACGAGGTAGCCATCCGGCAATACCATGTCGACCTGCTTGATCCACTCGCCCTTGTCCGACGCCGCGGCAGCAGCGTTGAACACCTGGAACTGGAACTCATACGGAGTATTCGCTTCCAGAGCCGACGGGCTGGTGAATTCCACAGTCGAATCATCGAAGGTGGCATCGTCGTCATCGTCAGCAGCGTCATCGTCATCATCGTCGGCGGCGTCATCATCCTCCTGGGCGAACGCCAGACCGCTCAGCACGAAAACGAAGCTGAGAATCAGAGCCATCAAAAGGAACTTCTTGGTCACGTTATCCCTCCTTTCTTACACCCTCTCGAATGTGGCCAACACCGAGACTGAGTGTTTTTTTTGAGATCGCTCTCATTAAATTGCAAAACAGTATAACGAGAACTATCACCTCCTTCAACCAAACTTTTCAAGGCCTGCAAAACAGGTATACCGCTTTCCACGGCACAAAACCGCTTGCACCTTTTTACCACGCTCGATTATCAAAAAGCAACTAAAAATACTAAAACAAGTTTCGCCTTTTTGCCTATTTGGCGAAACATGTTACTTTTCAGCTAGTTAGCTCATAATTTGTTATAAACTAACTTCACGATCACTCATCCGGAGAGGGAGAAATGCCCATCTCGCGGAGCTTGGCTATTGCATTCTTGTGATAATTGCTCACTTGCAGCGTCTTTTTGTACCACGCCGCCGCCTGCTCTTTGTTGCCTTCCCGCTCATAGGACAAACCCATCGCGAACATGGCTTCGGCGTTGTTCGGATTGTCCTTTAAAATGCCGGCAAGCACATGACGGGCCTCGGCCGGATTCGTCTCGATGGCCACCGTGGCATAGGTCATGCGCGCCAGAAAATGCTTGGGCTGCAACTTCAACGCGCGCAGCACGTGCTCGCCCGCTTCTTTGTATTTCTGCTGATTGGCCAGCAAAAAGCCGAGCGCCGCGTGCAATTCGACGTTGTCGGGATTCAGCCCCAGCATGTCGCGCAGGCGGCCGATCGCCGCGTCGGCATTGCCCTGACGGAAATGCACGAAGGCCAGGTTGATCTTCGCCTGCAACAGGTTCGGATCCTCCGCCAGCGCCGCTTCCAGGTAACGTTCGGCTTTTTCGTACACACCGAGTCGATAGTAATTGTAGCCAATATGATTGAGCAGCGAGGCGTCGTGCGGGGTCAGCGACACCGCCGAAAGGAACGCTTTGTTGGCCAGATCCCAACTGTTGAGCTGCTGCATGCACAAGCCCATTTTCACGAAGGCCTGCAGGTTGTCGCGGTAGATCGACAGCGAGTGCTGATAATAGCGGATGGCCGTTTTGCAGTCGCCCATCGCGCGGTAGATTTCGCCATAGTTGTATTTGACGGCGCTGTTGTGCTCCAGCGAGCGGCTGGCCAGCTTCATCACGCGTAGCGCTTCGTCGAACCGCCCCTGCTCGGCGTAAATGCCCGCCAGGTCGTTGTAGATCCACGTCGGCTCTTCGCGGTTGCGCGGCGAGATGTACTCCAGCGCTTTTTGCAGAATCTTTTCCGCATCGTCGTATTTTTTGTTGATGCGATAGATGTTGCCCAGCACCACGTACAGCAGCGTGGCGTTGGGCGCGTCGGCGATCATCTGCGTGAACAGCTTTTCGTTGTCGTACCAATCGGTATTGCGTCGCCAGGTCAGCACGGTAAAGCTGAGCGTCACGGCGGCCAGCAGCACCAGGGCGACGGCCCGCCGCATCCAGCGCCCGCCCGACCAATCGCGATCGGCGACCAACGCGCCCAGCTTGCCGATCAGCCGCGCGGCCAGCAGCGCCACCAGCAAGCAGATCGCCGCGCTGGGGATGTACAAAAAGCGCTCGGCGGTCATAAAGCCCATGTCTTTCGGACCGCTGATGCGAATGAAATTCGACATCGGCAGCATCGACAGCGGCAGAAACATCAATGAAAAAGCAATCAGCTTTTCCGTTTTCAGCAGCCGGACGACCAAGGCGATCAGCACCGCCAGGAAAACAAAGGCGGCGATGAACTTCGGTTCGAACACCGATTGCACCAGCGGGTTCTGGATGTACGCCGACAGGTGCACCGGCACCAGCATCTTCCCCGTGTAGTAGCCGATCGTCTTGATGAACGTGAGGATCGTCTCGATCACGTCGAACGGTTGCTTGGCCTGCTGACTGAAGCCGACGCGGTAGCTGCGGAAAAGGAAATACGCGATGGTCAACACGCCCAGAAAAACAAACGACGGAAGGTACGCCGCGATCTTGCGCCACTGGAAGCCGGTGACGAACACGAGCAGATACGCCCCGGCGATCACCGGCAGCGCCACGTTCATCTCTTTGGCCAACAGGCCGATGACGTAAAACACGCCGGTCAGAATCAGCATCGTCAACCGCGGTTGCCGGGCGGCCTCCGGCGACGTGCCCGGCGGCAGTTCATCGAAACCGTGCGCGGCGGCCAGACGTTCGGCGTAGACAATAAACGTCAGCAGGCCGGCGAAAAAGAACATCGCACACATCACGTCGGTGCGCCCGGCGATCCAGGTGACCGACTCGGTGTGGATCGGGTGCACCGCGAACAAAATACCCGCGAGTGTGGGAATCAGCAGTTTACGGTCGGCCAGGCGGTAGAGAATGAAAAACAGCAGAACCATGCACACAATGTGCATCGCGATGTTCGTGTAGTGGTAGCCCGCCGGCTTGAGCCCCCAGGCGCGCCAATCCAGCGCATAGCTGATGGTGATCAGCGGCCGGTAATATCCGTACTTGCGATTGTCGTCGGAAAAGCCGAAGAAGTCGCGCGTGAACACCTCGCGCATGAAGTTCCAGCTTTTTATCTGATAATCCAGCACGATCAGACTGATGTCGTCCCAAATGAAATCGCCCTTCGGCGCGTTCCAATAGGCCGTCACAGCCGCGAGAATCAGGCCGAGTAAGATGATGGCGATGATCAGCTTGCGCTTCATTGTTCCTTCCGGTTTCCGACCGACAAAACGAAACACGAGACATTACATAAGGGCGCTGCACCTGTCAAATGATCGCTTATCGAAAGCGGAGGGATCGATCCGCTGCCGCGACGATACGCGCTTCGTTTTGCGCCTATCGCCGCGACACCGATGGCAAGAACGGATTTTCCCGGATGGCCTACTGCGCCGAGGCCAGATTGGCCATGGTGATCATCGAGGATTCCTGCAACGAAGTGATAATCTTGCCGTCGTGCATATCGTTGATCTTCGCCCAATTCGCCTGCACATCCTCGATGGCGACGCCGCCGCTGAGCTGGATCGTCGCGCCCGGCGCCCGCAGCCACTGCACG
>Ga0116164_10000102_pt1 | contig 82776 bp, 65 predicted proteins | sample AD_UKC109_MetaG_FD_89888 | JGI IMG/M metagenome (GOLD analysis project Ga0116164, IMG submission 89888) | Active sludge microbial communities of municipal wastewater-treating anaerobic digesters from Hong Kong - AD_UKC109_MetaG | ecosystem: Engineered > Bioreactor > Anaerobic > Digestate... | reverse complement strand
ATAATCCTTAGTTATCCGGCGGTAATTACAGTAAGGTCGCTATTTGTACATTGATTACTAGGATGTGATGCTAGTTAATTTATGCTAATATGTCAATATTGAAAGAAAAAAATGTATTAATTTATCGTAATAATATTGACACTTCTTTTACAGCAAGTAAATATATTTCATATTAGTAATAGATGATTCCTTGTTTTCATTTATTATCCTGCTCGATTTATTAACGACAATCTCAGCTATGCCAATGGTCTTCATTAATAGAATTCTCTAGCGTAGAGAATAAGTTAGAAATATTTTTAAGTGTCGCGTTGCGTAATCATCATACCGAAATAGTTTGCAAGAATTTACCGTTCGGCTTGGGTGTTATTAAGCATAGATTTTATACGCTTGGGGACAAGATTCGCCAGGCTTCTTAACATCAGCAGGCGACGGTATTTATGGCCAAAAGCCCTTCCCTAAGAGAATGGTCAGTCAACAAAAATCGTGGCTGGCGATGCGCGGGGGATGGAACGAAACCTTTGGTTGCCAGAATTTTTCTGCGACCAGGTGCACGACGCTGTTTTCCACTTGCAGTTTGCCGCACACGCCGAGGAACGGGGTTGTTTTGATCAGAACCGCGTACCTGGCGAACACTCGCTGCCAGATGATCACATTGATGAAGCCGGTTTCATCCTCCACCGTGAGAAAGACCACGCCGTGTGCGGTGGCCGGCTGTTGACGGCAGATGACAAATCCGGCGTAGCGCAGCCGGCGGCCGTGGGGCATGGCCGCTACCTCAGCCGCGGTGGGCAGGCTCAGGCGGCGCAATTGGGGACGAACGAGTTCGAGCGGGTGCGCCAACGTGCTGTGGTCCGTCGTCTGATAATCCCACTCGACCGTCTCCAGCGAGGTAAGCTGCGGGAAGTTTTGCGCGACTTCGTTGGCCGCCAACGGCAACGGTGTTTTGGTGGAGCGGGCGATGCCCAACGCGTTCCAATACGCCTGACGACGGCATGCTTCCAAACCGGCAAACGCTCCGGCGTGGGCCAAAGCGCCGACCTTGTTTTCGCCCAAACCGGTGCGCTGCACAAAATCCGACAACGAGGCGAAGGGACGCATTTCTCTCGCGGTCTCGATCTTTTGCCAATCGACGTCGCTTACTCCCTTGACGTAGCGCAGGCCCATGCGCACCGCCATGCGCCGGTTGCCGTTTTTTGGTGGAATTTCTTCCAGGGAGCAATGCCAGGTGCTTTGTTGTACGTTGATCGGCTTGACTTCGACGCCGGCGCGCTTGGCGTTGTCGACAATGGTCGCCGGCGAGTAGAAGCCCATAGGTTGAGCGTTAAGCAGACCGCAGACGAATTCCGCCGGATAGTGGCGCTTGAGCCAGGCGGTGGCGTAGCTGATCACGGCGAAACTGGCGGCATGACTTTCGGGAAAACCGTACTCGCCGAATCCCTGAATCTGCTCAAAAACGCGCTCGGCGAATTCATGGGCAATACCCTTGGCGGTCATCCGAGAAATCAGGCGCTGGCGGTGACGGCCAATACGACCGTGGCGGCGCCATGACGCCATATCGCGCCGGAGCTGGTCGGCCTCGCCGGGCGTATAGTCGGCGGCAACCACGGCCAGCTTCATCACCTGCTCCTGAAACAAAGGAATACCGAGCGTCTTTTCCAGCACGGGTCGCAGCGATTCATGCGGATAGTCGACAACTTCCTCACCCCGTCGGCGGCGCAGGTAGGGATGAACCATGCCGCCGGTAATCGGGCCGGGACGGATGATGCTGATCTGGATCACGATGTCGTAGAAATTCCGCGGTCGCAGGCGCGGCAGCATGGACATCTGCGCCCGGCTTTCGATCTGAAACACCCCGAGCGTGTCGCCGCGCTGCAACATCGCAAACGTGTCCGGGTCCTGAGCGGGAATGGTCGCCATCGAGAGTTGCTTGCCGCGATGCTGCAGCAACAGGTGGAAACACCAGTCCAGATGCGTGAGTGCGCCAAGGCCCAAAAGATCGACTTTGAACAGCCCCAAATCTTCAATGTCTTCTTTGTCCCATTGAATGATCGTCCGCCCTTCCATGGTGGCGTTCTCGACGGGCACCAGGTCGTGCACCGGCTCGTGGCCAAGCAGAAATCCTCCCGGATGAATGGAAAGATGGCGCGGGAAATTGAGGATTTCATTAGCCAGCCGCAGCAGGTGCTGGTGATCGCGGGCTTCGGGGTCCAGGCCGGCGTGGGTGAAAGAGTCGGCGGTAACGCTGCCGTAGTGCGAGTGTAGCTTGGCCAGTCGATCCAGCGAGGTTTCCGGCAGCCCCAGCACCTTGCCTACATCCCGAATCGCCGAGCGACTGCGATAGCGCACCACGTTGGCCACCATGGCGGCGTGCGTTCGTCCGTATTTTTTGTACATGTATTGAATCACTTCCTCACGCCGCTCATGCATGATGTCCAGGTCAATGTCCGGCGGCTCGGCGCGTTCCTTGGACAAGAAACGCTCGAAAAGAAGATCCATGCGAACGGGGTCAATGGCCGTAATGCCGAGGCAATAACAAACCGCGGAATTGGCTGCCGACCCGCGCCCCTGGCAGAGAATGTTTTCCCGTCGGCAAAACTGAACAATCTCCCACATGGTGAGAAAGTAGCCGCAATAGTCCAACTCATCGATCAAGTCCAACTCGCGGTTCAGTTGCGCGGCCACCTCCGCCGGCGCCTGCGGGCCGTAACGCTCGTGCGCGCCGGTAAAGGTCAGTTGCCGCAACCACTGGGCCGAGGTCAGCCCCGACGGCAGATTCTCGGACGGGTAGCGGTAACGCAGTTCGCCGAGGGAAAAAACACATCGTGATGCAATCTCTTCCGTGTGGAGAACGGCTTCTTCCAGATCCTGATACAGCGCTTGAAAAGCAAAGGGAGAACGAAGGGCGTATTCGGCATTGGGCCGGATGAGATTGCCGGCGGTATGCAGCGTAACGCCGTGCTTGATGCAGGTCAGCACATCGTGCAGCGGTTGACGGGATGGATGGTGGTACAGCACTTCCGGCGCTGCGACCAAGGGCAGCCCATGACGTTGGGCTCGCTGGAGGATGAGTTTTTCTCGTTGTTTTTCTTCCGGCAGCAGGTGACGCGCCGCCAGAGCATACAGTCGATCACCGAACGCCTCTTTCAGCACGTTCACCGTCGCCGTCGGTTCCGCTTCCCGGGTTAGCAGGCCGGGCATGCCGCCCCACAACGCGAGCAAGCCTTCCGCGTGTGCACAAACTTCCTGCCAACGCACGTTGCCTTTGCCTTTGGGAGAGCGGCGTCGACCGGTAGTGATTAACCGACAAAGGTTGGCGTAGCCTTGGCGGTTCTGCGCCAGCAGAACGATGGTCGTGTCATCATCCAGCGTAACCTGCGAACCGATAATCAGATGCAGGCCCAGTTCTCTGGCTTTGACGTGAGCGCGCACGATGCCGTACACGCCGTCCCGGTCGGTAAGGGCCAGGGAACGAATTCCCAACCGAACCGCTTCCTCCACCAACTCGTCGGGATGGCTGGCCCCTTCCAGAAAAGAATAATTGCTTTTGCACCAAAGAGCGGCGTAGGTTCCGTTCATCATTGCACCCGCCCGTGCAGAAACCACCGGCGCCGTCGAGTATCGTAGTAGATCCAAAGCAGTTCGCGGCGATGCGTTTGCACAAAGTAGTAGCGGCGATGTATTTCCTTTCGCCACCAGCCGCCGGAGATCACGTAGGGACCCCAGACATTGGTAACCGAGCCCGAACCGAGTTCACGCACCAGCCAGCCATCCGGCTCATTTTCATTACGGGGAGCCAACGGAAACGGCTGAGCATAGATACGACGCACCATCGCCAAGGGGGAAAGAGTTGCTTTGGGCTGCGGAGGAACAAGCCGGGTCAACGGTTCCCAGGAGAACCGCGCTTCCGGCAGGTGGCCGTCGGTGAGTCTGGCTTGCACCACGGCTTCAGGACCAAACTGCGTGCGCAGACGAGCCAGGGCTCTATCGCCGGCGGCCAGGTCGCGCTTCGGAACGGCGAAAAATAGTTTGAGCTGCTTTTGGGTGGCAATGGCCTCGTGCGCCGTCAGCAAAATCTCGTGAACCGCCGCCGGCAGCGGCGCCGCCTCCAGGCGCAAACGAACCAAGTCGATAAGCAACCGCTCGTCCAGGGTTGGTTCCGCCGGCTGAATCATGTCCACGCGCGGGAGCCCCTGCTCCAGCGAAAAATGAATTTCCAGTTCAGCCAGAGCCTTTGCCTGGTTGGCCAACTTTACCAGCAGAAAGCGTAGATGCTGCTTGATGGTGAACAGCAAACGGATCGCGTCGCTGTCCGCGGGTTCCAATTGAATTGTCTGTTGAATCTTTTCCGTCGGCGGTATGGCCTGGAGCGGCGCGAAGGCCTGGTCGCTCGCCAAGTCATACAGCTTTTTTGCTTCGGCCCCGAATCGACGGTGCAGACCGGCGGCCGGCAGCCGCAAAAAATCACCGAGGGTGTGTACGTGCAGTTTGGTCAGTGCGTCGCGCAGCCTGGGTGAAAGGGCCAGGTGATCCAGCCGCACCCGGCGCATGGCGCTCTCTTCCTGTTGAGGATCTGTGAAAACAATAATTCCCCCGGTCTTCGCCTTGGCCGCCGCGTACGCGCCAAAGCGTTGATAGCCAACCACCACTGTGGCGCGAAATCCAACGGCCGCTACACCTTGGTGGACGGCGCGCGCCCATTGGGCGACCGACGAGTAAAGGGGGGTGAGACCATTCGCGGTCATCCAGAAAATCCCCGGTTCTTTTTGCGCCGCTTCGACTTCCGGAGAAAATTTATGAAGCGCCTCGGTAAGCTGGCGGATGCTTTCCTCAATCTCCCCGGGGGTAATCACCGTTGCGCGTAAGTTGGGGGCCAGCGACACTCCTTGGGCAAAAGTCATTCCAGGTCGGATCGCCGTAGTCCGAGCCTCTTTGCTGGCGAACAGAATGATTCCTTGCGGCTTGTCCTGCTCAACCACGGCCACAGGCTGCCCGCTCCATTCCGGATGGCGCAGCCGCAGGAGTTGCAAGGGCAATTGCGCCACATCAATACAGGCCAGCCGGCGCATGACAATCAACCTCATACTCCCAATCCGATCCGTGTCGTTTGTCTCTGACGGCCTGCAGGTAACAGGTGAAGCGCCGGTCCTCGGTCTGTCGCACGCCTGTTTCTGCACGGAGAGAAATTAAGGAACCAAGAGAGGGAATTTCTTGTCTCTTCCCGGTTAGGAACACAATGGCGAGGTGGTGCTTGCCGGCCAGGCCGGCCAGCCGCGACAAATGAGCGAGAGGCACATCGGCCCGCTTGGCCAGATCCAACACAATCAGGCCAAAGGCTCCGGAGCGCGCCAGCTTGTCGGCGGCGCAGGTCACCGCTTCACTGTCAGGGCAGCGAACCACCACGAGCGCGGCCAGATCGACGTCAGCCAACGCCGCATCCGGAGGATAAAATGTGCTGTTGATCGGGGTTACCCAGGCGCACGTTTCTCCGGCCTGTTGCGCCTCCCGCACCAGGTGGAAGGCAAAAGTGAGGCTTGCAGCGTTCCCGTCCGCCGAGAGCTCGATCAGCCGCCCGGAGAGTTCGGTTAAGGAGAAATAATCTTCGGCTGTTCTTTTTTCAGATTTACCCCGTGACGGCACAATGACGAGGTGTTGCGCGAAACGCCTGCGCAAGGCAGCGGCTTCACCGGCTGCACTCATAACTCCGCCTCCACCAGGGGCATCTCTTCCAGATAGCGCCTGACCTCGATCACTCTGCCCAAAATAACCAGTTCGTTCGGGTCGGGAACAATAGGCGGAAAGTTTGGATTCTCCGGTCGCAGTTCCGCCCGACCGCGTCGGAGGTGCAGAGTCTTTACCGTCGCCTCGTCCCCCACCAGGGCCACGACGATTTCACCTGACTCAGCCGTCGGTTGACGACGGACAATAACCACATCGCCGGGTAAAATGCCGACGCCGGTCATGCTCTCGCCCTGCACCCGCAAAGCGAACAGCTCGTCTTGCGGATAGGAAGCCGGGACAGGCAGATAGCCGTCCGGCTGCTCGATGGCAGTGGTCAAATCACCGGCCTGCACCTGACCGAGTAGAGGCGCCAACATGGTGGAGCGAGCCAAAAAATCGGTTTTCGGCAGCCCGTATCCTCTTGACTTGCCCGACTCCTTGCTCAGCCGCCCCTCGGCCACCAGGTTGTCGAGATGCCGGCGGGCTGTTTCGTAGGCTTGAAAACCAAACTCCTGCTGCACCTCCCTTACCGTCGGCGGCTGGCCGGCAAGGATTCTCTCACGCACAAAACGGAAAATCTTTTCGCGGGTCTTTCCAGGAGATGTATACGCCATGGCTCTGCCTCCATCGAATACCCATACCATAACAGTCATTAGACTGCTTTGCAATTGGAAAGCGAATTTCCCGAAAATCTTCCGGTTGAGCTTGCTCACCATGCCGGATGAAACCCGTGCCGCTAATCATGAACGGGCAGCCGATGAAGGTTGTCCAGGAGCTTCTCGGGCATTCCGATATCCGCATGACAGATATCTATTCCCATCTGGCTCCGAACATGAACCAGGATGCTGTGGAAAGCCTGCTGCCGGCCAAAAATGAGCCGAAAAGTAGGCACAGTCATCGATTTTGGCGAGTTTTCCAAGGCCCTGAAAAAGAAAAAGGCCCGTAAGAACAACATCTTACGAGCCAACTAATAAAACGGTCCTGGCGTGACGATTTTCGAACCGCTATGGGCGAATACACATGGATGCCCGAAGTACACCTGGTCATGGCCGCAAGCCAATGATATCCCATTACATTTCAAAAATATCGCGCCATTGCCAACGTCAAGGATTCCCCTTGTCAAGAATTTCCTCTTTTTTTAAGGCAAAGGTTTGGCCACACTGGAACAGGTTTGATAATTCATTCATCCGTCCATAAATGCCCTTGACCAAAAGCACAAACGGTGTTTTGATCGCGTGGTGGGAACCGTTGACGGCGGGGCGGGTGCCGTCAATATAAAGTGGGCAGTATTAATGACAAAACAGAAACCCCAAAAACCTGAAAACACCACCCTGCACAGGGTTCCGGTGGTTATGCCGTTGGATCTGGCAGACTACCTTTCAGAATTGGGTAGTGAAGCCAAACGCGGCGGCGGATTCAAGTTGGCTAAGACCACCATCATCAAGGCGCTCATCCGCGCCATGAAGATCATTGATGAGAAAGCGAAGATAGACCTGTCCGGCGTGAAGGACGAAGAAGAGCTTAAGGAACGGTTATTGGACGCCTACAATCGATACAAGAAGAAATGACCGTTGAATTTTTTTAACGGTCATATGTGCTTGTGACCATAGGATCATAGGGGCTTATGATGATGAAGAAAGACACGGCAACAATCAGGGTTTCGCCGGGATTGGACCAGGATGAACTGGAATTCCTGGATCGACTTGGCCATGAAGCAAAATTCAGCGGTGGGCGGATGCTAAGCCACGGTGAAACCATCCGGGCGATGGTCGGCGCATTGCGGGAAATCAAGCTGAATGTTTCTGGTGTTCGAAAGGAAGATGAACTGGTGAACCGGATATTGAATCTGGTAACGAAAGGATAGGACGATGAAAGCAATATGTCTTTTTATTCTGATCTGCATTTTAGTTTTCACTTTCGGCTGCGGCAGTGATTCGGAAACTTCGAATGATGACGATTCGACCGATGATGATTTCTTTGACGATGACGACGACGATAATAATGACGATGACGACGACAATGATGATGATTCGGATGACGATGATGATTCAGTGGATGACGATACCGGGGATGATGATGATACCGGCGATTGCAGCACCCCGGCAGCGTTCGATTGGCTGATGAATTATTGCCATTTCGACATCTATGACGTACACGGGAATGATATGTCCTATGATGACGTTCTGGACGAATGCGATCCGTGTCTGGTTGCCTGTTACCTGGAAAACTACAACGATGGATGCTTGGATGCCGGTATTTGCGTTGATCAATGCCTTGGCGTTGCGCCGTCACTGTCCAATCCCTGGTTCAGCCCCAATCCCGCTGAATGGAATGATCACTATGAAGGTTGGACTTCGATCTTTTCCATTGATGTTTGCGATCCTGAAGAAGAAGAAGGTGCTTTTCATCTTTGCAATGGAACCTTCTACGTTTACGAAAGCGGAACTACCAATTTGGTAACATCTTCGAATTGGTACAACCTTATTCGCGGAGAAAATGGAGAGTCTTGTCACAGTTTGGTTACATGGGATTGCGACAATCCTGTAAAAGCCGAATTGGGATTTGTCTGGTCGGAACTTCCGTCCTACGAAAAATATTGCATCGATGTCTATGGAACAGACCTGGACGGAAATGAAAGTTACCCGATTTCTAACTTTTGCTTGTGGTTCCCAACCTCGTAACGAAAATTGAACTCAAGAAAAGCGCCTGTGCATAAACCGCATTTCATATTATCTGTGTTCCCGATCAACTGTGTGACGAGAACGTTGCCGAGTTCCAGTTCGGGTGGAGTGTTTCAATTTCACTCAGATCGATGGCCTCTGCTTCGACAGTAATCGGCACGTTCCTGGTCGTGGAATAGTCTACTCCATAAGGAAGCCATGTTAATCCATTGATCGGAATAAGTAGCTTTGGACTCAGCAGTGGTCAGATGGAAGCGGGCTCGCTCGTTGTCAATTCCATGCCACCCCTCGGCCAATCTGATATGCTCCGCCGCCTTAGTAACATATTCCTCCGCTTCCTTTAGAGCCGTAGCGGCGCCTTCTGGATCCGCAAGAATTTCCTCCAAGTCGATCGCATACTCCAAGGTTGCTTCAAATTTATTGTAAGCCATACGCCGGCGGATCAATTGCAGGCATCGACGGGCATTACCATTATCATCAAGCAGCTTCAACCATTTTTCGGCCATGAATCGGAGGTCATCATTGTTATCCACATACTCATCAGCGTTGTGCAGACATACACGACAATGCTCCTCATCATTGAGCGCATCCATCCATCCCTCAGCAAGATCGAGCCAATCAAGCAGCGAATTGCAAACCACCTCCCCTTTGGACAACAAGGTAGCGACGCTATGGAAATCTCCCTTCTGAAAACGCCATAACACCGCAATCTCCTTGAATCCGGAAGCTCCTTTTAAATTGAAGTGCCTTTTCTGATCGAAAAACTTTTCATTCTCATCAATCGGGTGGCAATGTTCATCCAGAAGGATTTGATCCGATACCCAATCCGAATTGAGGTCCAAAGCCTTCTTGCGGCAGGTGTGGAATCGTTCCTCATCACCCCACACATACCAGGCTTCGGCCAGAGTAATCCAATCTCTAACACCGTCGGCTGCATCCTGGGCATTTTTCAACAATTCGAGAATGAAGGACTCATTTCGCCCAAGACGAGCCGCCAAATCGACGACATACAATAGATCGTGAGAAGATCCTTCCGCATCATTGAACGCTGCATCGAAATGAGCCTCCGCCTTATCTTTTAAGCCCAATACATACAGCGCCCATAAAGCCGAATCATAATGCCCCCAGGCATTGAAAGCGCAATCGGCCGCCCGGTTATAAGCTGCCGCGTATCGCTCAGGCGTTTCCTTAGCCGCTGTCCAGTTCAAAATTTGATACGGCAGATGATCTCGCTCGTTGGGGAAACGCATGATCGAGCGGATGTCTCTCTGATGGTCAAAGCCCCACAACGATAAAAAATAGTGCGGTTCTTCATCCCATACTCGATTTCCGCGCCACATCCCCGGTCTCAACGACCACAATCCCGGGCGCAACAATCTTTTAAAAGCCTCTTGTGCCTGGTCTCCCAAATCGATAACACCTTCGCCGCCAAGACGAACAAGTGCCGTCGTCGAAGCCATCCGCCGACAAATCTTTTGTATATTCACATCCAGTACCACGTTGTTTTAGTAATCATAAATTCCTTTCCGCTGTTTTTATCATAATCGCTCAGTCGAAAATACTTCTATCCCAACAATACGCCCCCATATGTCGCAGAGATATTCAACAATGGCGACATAAGCAAAAAGGGGTAAGAGATGGAAGCTTTTCGGATGTATCAGATTGAAGCAGTAATTCCCAAGGGAAAAATGGCTGGGCAATTTACCGAAGCGGCCGGCGTTCTGCAACCTTCAAGTGCGCCGATCAATCAGCCGTTGATCGACGAATGGAAAATCGACGACGCGATCATCGGGGGACAAATCCGCCTTTCCCTGTACGGCGATCGGCAGTCCAGACGTTTGGTGCCGCTCAATTCCGATCCGGCGTTTCGACTTCTGCGATTGTTCACTTCCCTGGCCGGGATCCACAATGGGCTGATTCTCCATGAACTGGAGAAGATGCACTATTTCCAATATGCCGACGGTCTGGAACTGCAAACCGCCATCGATCTTCTGTCCGCAAACGAGCGGATGAACACCTTTCTGGAAGCGATGCTCGGATCATGGCGGAATCTTTCGTTGCAAAAAGCCGCGAACCTGGCGGTGCTGGCCGGTATCGATCCGCAAACATCGGAACATGAACTGCGGCGTCTTGCCGGCGAATGGTACAAAAACGCCGATGTGTGGAGCACCAGAATCGCCGGATTCTCACACCAGGCCAAGCATTTCCTACACCAAGAAAACGGGGTGGAGAAAAGCAAGCTGGCTCAGGGTGACCGCTGCTATCTGGTGCGCGAACCGTATAATCCCGACGATCCGAACGCGGTAACGGTGCTTCATCAATCGGGGAAAAAACTGGGATATCTGCGTCGCACCATTGCGGAACACATCGCGCCGATCATCGATCTGGGTGCGGTCTTTCGGGCCAAAGTCGGAGCGTTTCTGCCGGATGATTGTCCGGTCAGCGCCCGCGTCTATTTGGCCGTGGAGCGCGTCGGCTGAGTGGAGCTCTCGTACTTGGCCGCGATCGCCAGGGCGGTACGCCGCACCTGCTCGGCCAGTTCCGGCGGATGCAGCACCTGCACCTGGTCGGTATAGGACAACACCCACCAAACCACTTCCTGCAAGCCGCCGACGGTCATCGTGACCTCCAACGAACCGTCAGTGTTTTTCTTATTCACCTGCGACGGATGAAAAAGGATTTCCTCCGGATAGTGCGCCACCTCGGCGTCGAAGCGAATCCGCACCTCGGTCGGTTCGCCCTGGTAAATGCCGAAACTGCGGTCGATTGTTTCCGCCAACGAAAAACCTTCCGGCGGATCGAACGCCTCGTCGGTAACCTCGATCCGGCGGATACGCCGCACCGAGAAGATCGTCACGTCGGGCCGCTCGGCGGAAAAAGCAGCTAGGTAAAGAATCTGCCGGTAGACGACGATCCCGCAGGGCTTGATCACATACTCGCGCGGCTCTTTCCAGGACGGATTGAAGTAGGTCATCCGGCAAATGCGGTGCGACAGGATCGCCTTGTTCAGCGTCGAAACGATTCCCTGCATTTCGCGATACAGCGCACGCTGGTGATGAATCGGCGCAAAGTGCGTGTCGATGTCCTCCAGGCGCGCCACCACGCGCGGCGGCAGCGTCGCGGCGATCTTCGCCCGCAGGCGATCCATGCCGTCCTTGTAAGGCGTGCCCGCGAAAAAATCGAAGAGGCCGGAAGCCAGCCACATGGCGATCAGTTCGTCCTGATCGAGCGGAAACGGCGGCATGTCGGGTGCGGGGCCCAGCACGCCCCAATACTTTTGCGCGCCGTCCTGGCTGACGATGCCCAGCGGGAACCCCGCCTGCCCCAGCGCATCCAGATCGCGCTCGATCGTGCGCCGTGCGACGCCGTGTTCCTCGACCAACTCGCCCACCGTGACGCCGACGGTGCGATGCGCCGCCAGCTTCATCAGGATGTTCCATTGACGAACAAGCTGTTCATTGCGTCCGGCATGATCCGGCATGGCAGCCTCCAATGAATGATTATTTCAGAATCGATAAATCATCCAATCGAGATTGAGTTCCTGTCAAGTCACATCGATCCACGCGGAATCGATGAACCGGTCAGATCGAAGGCGTGGCGCACCGAATACATGTTTCAATCCACATCGATCCACGCGGGATCGATGAACGGTGGCGACTTGCGAACCGCTTCCCGGGGTGATCGTTTCAATCCACATCGATCCACGCGGGATCGATGAACCCGGGCAGATCGAGCGCTGCGCGACGATCGTCGATGTTTCAATCCACATCGATCCACGCGGGATCGATGAACCCGACGTGAACGCCGAGAACGGATACGCGGTCTGGTTTCAATCCACATCGATCCACGCGGGATCGATGAACCTTCGGCGGTGCGCTAAAAAAACCCCTGGCCGATGTTTCAATCCACATCGATCCACGCGGGATCGATGAACCTCTTCAGCGTGCATCTGGCCGCGCAGGGTCTCGTTTCAATCCACATCGATCCACGCGGGATCGATGAACAAAATCGCTGGGGCGTTACCACGGGTAAACACCTGTTTCAATCCACATCGATCCACGCGGGATCGATGAACGCGAAGACACCCTAGTCATGGTCCACCCGACCAAGTTTCAATCCACATCGATCCACGCGGGATCGATGAACGGCGATCTGCGCGGCGGCGGAAAAACAACTCAAGGTTTCAATCCACATCGATCCACGCGGGATCGATGAACACTTCGGCGCGAAGCCGACGACAACCGCCACTCTGTTTCAATCCACATCGATCCACGCGGGATCGATGAACCACCGGCCGGCTGATCGTTTTCCAGGAGAAGAAGAACGTTTCAATCCACATCGATCCACGCGGGATCGATGAACGCGGCGGCGAATCTGATCCGCGTCTGGCGCTCCCTGTTTCAATCCACATCGATCCACGCGGGATCGATGAACAGTTGCCGCGTGCCGGTCAGCGCGATCGGCTCGTTGTTTCAATCCACATCGATCCACGCGGGATCGATGAACCTGCCAGCGCGTCGGTTGCGGCGGTTTCGCACTTGTTTCAATCCACATCGATCCACGCGGGATCGATGAACGAGACATCCGACACTCTGTACCTGGGCGTCAACGGTTTCAATCCACATCGATCCACGCGGGATCGATGAACGATCGAGGCGATGATAAGTGAGGGGTATGTGAATGGTTTCAATCCACATCGATCCACGCGGGATCGATGAACCAAGACAGCGGGCGCGCGGGGTGACCTACGACATGTTTCAATCCACATCGATCCACGCGGGATCGATGAACCGTACATCGCTGGGGGGCTCAAACCACCCAACATGTTTCAATCCACATCGATCCACGCGGGATCGATGAACGACCGAGTATCAATTCCGCTCGCTAATCAAAGAGTTTCAATCCACATCGATCCACGCGGGATCGATGAACACTTCGGCGCGAAGCCGACGACAACCGCCGCCCTGTTTCAATCCACATCGATCCACGCGGGATCGATGAACCCGACGGCAGTAAATGCCAGATTCCCGCGTCGCCGTTTCAATCCACATCGATCCACGCGGGATCGATGAACGCCTTTTCCCTAACCAGGTAAAACATCAACGAATTTTGCATAGAATGTGCGAACCTATGATACAAACCTTGAGATTCAACTCTTAAATTCCGCATCAGCAACAGTAACAAGTTGAAATTACAGAAAACGCGAACCCTCCCCAAAACAAATGGTTGTTGCAGGTTCGCGCATGATTTTTCCGACAACATTCGACTCCTCACACGATCAACGGATTATCGAGGTTCAGCGGTTTTCCGCGTCCATGGTGCTCCACCTTGGCCATGTCGTCCTCACACAACTTGTAGAAGCGCAGGCTATCTTCCTTGTCATTCATTTCCTTCAGCAGGCGAGCACGGAGTGTAATCCAATCGGCGCCATTGAGTTTGCACTCGAAAACGGACAACTGCACTCGTTGGCCAAAATCCAAACATGCCTTGGCAATTCGTCGCAGTCGTCGCCGCCCTTCTTTCGTTTCCGTGGACACATCATACGTAATCAGCAAATTCATCGGTCACTCCTAACGAAAGGCGAATGGCGGATATTCGTCCAATTCACCGCGAGCCACACGCGACAAAAGCCTCGCCTGTACAAAGGGCAACAATCCGGCCGGGATCGCCTGTTCCAACAATGGATGCGAGATTTGACGACTTTTTCGAGTTTGGTATTCGGTAAGAAAAATCCGCCTGGCTTGATCCTTCAGCGTTACTCCACCGGTTGCCGAGGTTTCGAAATCGTTGCTTTGCACTTGCTGACGATTGATCAAGGCCAGCACCATTCGGTCCACAAAGTAGGCGCGAAATTCCTCCATCAAATCCAACGCGAGGGATGGGCGTCCCGGCCGTTCCACGTGCAGAAAGCCGACCCACGGGTCGAGCGAAGCCGCCTGCAGAGCTGCGATGCAGTCGTTGAGCAATAACGCATAGCCGAAGGACAACATTGCGTTCACAGGATTTTTCGGCGGTCGACGCGATCGTTTTTCAAAGCGCAACGATGCATCCTCGACAACGATCATCGCATCCATCACGGAAAAATATTGCGCCGCGGCTTCACCTTCATAACCGCGAATCTGATCGATCGTTTCCGCCCCCGGCAACGACGCCTCCAGCCGCGAAACGGCATCGACCGCTTTAGACAGCGATTCCACCGCCGGTCCATTGCGCTCGCGGGTTGCCCGGCGCAACAAAGCCAGACTGTTCTTGATTTTACCGCGAACAATAAACGCGGCAATTGTCCTGGTTATCGATTCGTTATCGGCAGCGCGCATTTGCTGACGACGGAGAATCGCACCGCCGGATCGCAGCCCTTCAAAGCGTCCCAAGAAACGGCCGTTTTCAGTTAACATGGCGATGTGCAACGATCGCTCGGCACACCACTCCAAAATGAAAGGGCTAACCGACACATGTCCAAAACAGACGATCCCACTCAAACGGTGTATCGGCACACGCAACAGTTCCTTGCGGTCCTGGGTAACAAGAACGTTTTCCCGTTCCTTATAAACATAAGCGCCGGGCGTCATGACATACAACGTGTTGAGCAGGTTCATACAACACCTCCACCTGCATCGCTTGGTTGAGCCTGTTCGAGCTTCGAATGGAAACCTGCCGGATCGGAGGTTATTTCCGGCATACATGCATCCCTGAGTGAACATTGTTCACATTTTTTCGAATAGGATGCCGGCGGCGTCAGGCGTTGTTCTATCAACTGATGAAAACGTTCGGCGGCAGCCATCGTTTGTTTCCTTAAGGCTTCATCGCATTCGACATTCACCCGGCGATTGCTGCGCCGATAAAACAAGGCGCCTTGCGGCACGTCGACACCAAGCATTTCCTCCAAGGCCATTGCCTGGGCACACAACTGCACACGATCGGCGAGCCGGCGGCCTTTCGCACCGTGTTTGTACTCCACAGGAAAAGGCCGCCACACGCCGGTATCCTTTTGCAGGACGAACTCCACGACATCGGCGACACCGACCACACCGAGCCGTTCGGAGCGCAACGGCAGGGCGCGGCAGATACGCAAATCGGAGCGCACCTCGCCGGCCGGGTCATGGACACGCTCGTGCTCGACCCGACCGGCGGCGGTGTACAGATTTTCCGTCCAAACGCCTTCGACGTGAATCAACGCACACTGTCGTTCGCAGAACACCACATGCTGCAATCCGGAAAGCGGATGGAAATCGTCAACGTCCATATCAAATCAGTTCCTTCACCTCGATACCCGACGGCAGGCCATCGAGGTCCACGGTCACTTCATAATCGGCGAACGAGCGGGCCGGCGCCTGTTTGCGGGCGACCTTCACCCGGTCGAACAGATCGTGCGCCGGAGCATTGCCCAGAGGGCTGTCATGTTTGAAGACGATCAGCTTGCGCGTGGCCATCATGCCGCGCGCGGCGGAACGATCGACCTCGAACATCTTTTGGAGCGATTCCCACAGCAATTCGAGATCGTCACCGGAAAAGCCGGTCTGGGCGGCGAGCTGCGGCGACACGAAACCGCGCCCGAGATACAGGCCGTAGGGGATCGTTGCCTTGCGGCCCATGGTGCGGTTGTCGCCGCCCTGCGCCTCGGCTTCCTTGACCGTGGCCACGGCCATACGGGTGATGGAATGCTCGCCGGCGACGATGGGATCCAACGAGCGGGAGAAGGTCATCTGCACCGGGCCGCGCACCTGGCCGCAATTGACGCCCAGGGACATCACCGCGCCGAACGCGCGAATGTCGAAAAAGTTTTTGCACATCCACTGCTGCGCCTTTTCAACCTCGTCCTGTTTTTGCTTTTTCTCGTCGACCTTGATGTCCAACGCCTGATACGCGCGGCGGTGCTGCTCGTTGAGAATCGCCTTTTCCTTCACGTAGATTTCGTGGGGCGGTTCGCCGCCCTTGGCCATGGTCACGTAGTTGCGGACCTTGCGCTTGAGGCACACGTCGGTAACCAGACCGTGACCGGTTTCCGGATCGATGCGCGGCAGATTCCCGGCATCGGGATCGCCGTTGGGGTTGCCGTCCTGCACGTCGAAGAGAATGACGAAATCGTAACGATTGTTCAGAGTGCTCATGATTTATTCCATCCTTTCAATTTTCGGAAGTTTCATTCAGCGAATGCGGGTCGTCGACGTGCTCCTTCTTGCGGAACATCTCGGCGCGCTGATGGTAATACCCCAACGCGAACAACCCTTGGTCCTTGAGATCGAGGGTGGTCGGGAAGCCGTCGACCGGCTCCAGAATTTCGGAGATCTGCTGCTGATACCAGATGCCGCTGCCCGCCAGCTTGCCCACGTGATGTTGCGAAAGCTTGATGAGCCGGGGAAACACGGTAATCGGATTGGTCGAAGCCGCGCCGTAAAAACGATCGGCGATGCTCGCGTTCGGGTTGCGGATGGCGCGCGCCTGGAGCAACTCCAGCACGCAGAACAAACGCCCGAGGCGATAGGCCGCATTGATGTTGGTGGGATCCATGGCTTTGCTTACCTCCTGTGGAGAGAGATTTAAGGTTTGTTTGCGGGCCGCGCGCGCCAACGACGCTTTGATCAGGGCGGCGCGCAAAAAGGCGCGATGCCAATCGGGGGCCGGACCTTCGGCATGACTGCGCCGGATGGCCGCCGATAGCAGCGTGAGCGGATACGGTCCGTCGCGCAAAATCGCCGCATAGAACTGGGCTGCGAGATTCGGCGGAATGTTTTCCATTTTGCCCTGCAGGACGATCGATCTGAGCAAGCCGTAGATGCCGGGCCGTGGCGGGTCGTCAAACGGGAAAACAAGTTCCAGATCGTCGAAGTGACGGCGAAGATGCTCGGCCACTTCGGCGACCGACAAATCGAGCCAGTCGCGCACGATGATGCGTCCCTGCGCGCCGGAGAGGGTCAGCGCATAGAAACGATCCTGATCGTCGAGCCAGACCGGGCGACCTTTTTGCGGCGCCTGATAAAGCTGGGCAACGCTTTCCCCCGAGCCCAGCAACTTCGCGACGATCGATTCGAAGCCGGTGCGGTTCTCGCGCGTCCAGAAACACGTCACGGTGTTGTCGTTGAGTTGGATGGAGTTGTCGCTACGCGGCGACAAGAGCGAGTTGAGCGCCGTCGTGTAAGCCTCGGCCGCCGCTTTGCCGATCGGGGCGTTTTCGTTTTGTTTCAAGTCATAGCTAACCGCTGCGGCAAAATTAAAGGAAACCAACGAACCGCCGCTGGTCGAGGCGCCGCGAACGCCTTTGATCTTGGGGTGAGTCAGTTCCGGTTCGCACGGTTCGCCGGTGACCAGGCATGTCCACTTGGCGTTTTGATGAGCAAGTTCCTCGCGGCGCAAGCGTTGCCAGTATGCTCTGACCGCCGGACGATCGTGCACCGGCAACGTGCTGTCCGGGTCATAGATAAAAGCGTATTGCTGGCCGGGAGGATGATTATCGGGCAGTAGCGCCGCCAGCGCGTCGGGCGTGTACTTTTCGTAAAATTGAAGCATTGTCGCCAGCGCTTCGTCGCCGGTCGCCGTCGCCGCCTCGCGCACACGGTCGATGAACAAATGCCGGCGAACGGCCACTTTTTCGTCGTCCGCTTTTTTCTTTTTGTCGTCGACGAAGCCGAGGGAGTAGTCGGACTTATCGACAAGGAAAAACGCGATCGGAGCAACAGAACGCACAGTTCCACGCGGCACGTTAATTCGTTTGGGAAACAGCTTTCCTTTTTCGTTCGGTTCGTATGTCGATTCGAAGCCAAGCAAGGAACCATCACGGCCCAGGCGAACGAAACACCCGACCGGACGCTCTTCAAAATCCGGATCTTCCATCAGGTGTTCGCGATTGGCGTAATCGAGCAAGGCATTTAAGATCATGGCGCACCTCCGACGGTGACGACCTGTTCGCGTGGCGGCACGGCCACGACGCCTTGTTGCATTTCGGCGCGGAAGAACAGCGGCCGAAGACGATCGCCGCGGTTGAGGGCGTCGAACTCGATGTCGTAGAGCATCAGGCCCAGCGATTTGGTCAAGTCGATCGGCGGGGGAACGTCATCGGCGGGCGTCACCCGTGCCGGGAACTCACGGCAGCCGAGGTACGGCTGATGGAAGCACTGCCCCTTGGCCAGCCGGCGGCGGAACATCTCTTCGAATTTGGTCGGATTGTCGTCGGGCCCCGCCTTATCGGTCATCGTAAAATGCGCGGTGACGACGTAATCCACGTGCTCCAATGCCAAGGTATGGCGCTGCTGGCGTTGCGTTTCGACGACGAAATCAGGCAGCTTGCCGGACTTCATCGCGGTTTTGACGTTGGCCACCGAAACACGCCCTTCGACCTCGTTTCGCCGAAAACCGGTAAAGCGGATCGGGGCCAGCACTTCAATGCGATCGATGTGCCAGCAGATCGCCGGTTTCCAGAGGATCGCCTCCAGCACGCCGCGCGCAGCCGAGGGTGTCATCACCTCGTAGGAAACTCGTTCCGTTTTGAATTCCGGTCGCGTGAAGCAGGCAAGGTCGCCGCGAATCCTCACGCGATAAGGTGGGCTATGATAAGCCATCTCCTCCTCCTTGATTGGTTGTTCACGCTAACAGGGGCGCCAACCACGTTTCGCCGCCATCGGTCGGCAAGCCGAAACGTGGGCTATATGCGACATGGAAAACGTCCGATGACAAACGCCAGGCGATGTCCTCTCCCAACGGCAGCAGGTAACCGCGGGCACGCCAATCGTCGGCCGTCTTGCGGGCAATCTGCACGGTGAATCGTTGCAACTTGCGCAGTTCCAAGCGCCAGGAAATCGGCAAGCCGGACGCCAGGCGACGATCGAGATCGGCCAGCAACTGCGCCGCGCGGCCATAAGGCACGATGACGCTTTCGCTCCAATCGTCCTCGATCATGCGAAAAGCCGCAGCGACATCTTTGAAGGCGAGCTTGGCACGCTTTTTTTGGATGTCCTTGGCGTCGTGGTCGGTCAGGTTATACAAGCGTTTGAAATATTCATCGTAGAGGGCCGGATCATGGATATCCAACGCACCGCGAGCGGCGAGCAGGCCTTTGGTCACTTCCAGCGCTTTGACGGGAATGCCCATCGGCGGAACGCTCATGGCGACAAACACTTCCACCCGCCCGCCGGCCAGCCGCCCTTCCCGATTGCAGCGACCGCCGGCCTGGGCGATCGAATCCAACCCGCCCAGCGCTCGGTACACGACCGGGAAATCCAGATCGACACCCGCTTCCACCAATTGTGTAGAAACAACGCGAACGGCTGCGCCACCCTGCAAAAACGTGCGGATCTCCCGAATTTTCTCCAGGCGGTGTTCCGCGCACATGGTTGCCGAAAGATGAATCGTCTTTTCGTCGCCCACACGCTCGTCGAGCAAACCGGTCAGACGTTGCGCATCGTCACGGCGATGAACGACACACAGCACGCTCGGCTCGTCGGCCAAACGATCGGCGAGGCTTTCCCATGATATGGGCGTTTGCGGATCGGCCGGCCAGGACACGCGAGTGCGCGAAGCGGTCGCCGCAAACAACGACGCCGGATCGGAGATGATTTCGCGCACGCCGGTCAGCCCGAGCGGGAAATCGGGACGGCGGCGCAACGCCGGTTGTGTGGCGGTGGAAAGGACAATGCTGGCGCCGTAATTACGCGCCAGCGCGCCCAAGCCATCCACGATCGTGGAGAGTAGCTTCGCCGGCAGCGTTTGCACTTCATCGAGGATGACCACGCTACGCGCGATGTTGTGCAGCTTGCGGCAACGGCCGGGCTTGTTGGCAAACAACGATTCAAAAAACTGCACCGACGTGGTCACAACCAACGGAGCATCCCAATTCTCGGCGGCGAGCGACGAGCGGGTGGGAATTTCCGGCGCCCCGTCGGTTTCCACGCGGGCGGTGCTGTGGTGCTCAATCACCGCTTCGTCGCCAAACACCTCCCGGTACACCTGGGCGTTTTGCTCGATGATGCTGGTGAAGGGAATCACCACGATCACACGATCCAGGCCGTACCGTACCGCATGATCGAGGGCGAAGGACATCGCCGATAGGGTCTTGCCCCCGCCGGTCGGCACAGTCAGGGAAAACAACCCCGGCGGCTGCAAGGCGGCGGCGCGGCATTCGTTCAATACGCGATGGCGTAGCTGATTGAGCGGCGTTGGGGATGCGTCTCGTGTTTTCGCCAGAAGATATTCGTCAAGCTGCGCCTTCATGTCTTCCAGTCGTAGTGCGCCGGCACGAAGATCGGACTTTTCCACATCGAAAAATCGTTCGGTGTCCAGGAAGTCGGCATCGACCAACACGGAGAAGATCATTCGCAACCAGAACTCGTAGGCAATTTCATCGTGTGTCAGAAAAAGCGGCTTGATTTGCAGAGGGAGAATTTGCGGAAATCCATGACTCCGTGCTCGCTCCAGATGACGACGAGCCTCTTCGAGATCGGCGCGTATATCCTGAGCGAACTCTACGAAATTCGGCAATCCACCGTGGTGCCCCGCCACCACCGCCGCAAGCAATTTGCCGATACCGTTATGGCCGAATAATTCAGCCGCCCCGACATAGGCATGACGAACGCTGTGAGGATTTCCCCGCAATCTTTCCTGAAATGCCGGTTGCGTTTTCCCCAGATCATGCGCCAGCGCCGCTTGTTCCGCCGCAGCGCCCGAGGCGAATTTTTCCGCAAATTGTTTGGCAAGCTGTGCCGTTTCATGCAGATGGTCCGTCAGCCGATGACAACGCCCCTGCTGATCCACATGCGCCAGGATGTCGGATGGACAATCTTGATCCGAACGATAACCACTCATGCCTAACCTCCAATGACATGATTGAATTACACATTAATTGATGGTTACGACACCACGGGTCGCATACGGATTATCTCGGAAAACTTAAACTATAATGGTTTCAGAAGATAAATATTATCAAATATGGAATATTGGCAAAAGCAGTTAGAATAGATAACAATATTATCCCTCCAAATTACAAAATTCTTGACAGAATCGATCTCGTGAGCGCTCCCTGAAGAATGAAGAAGGAGTGCTTATGAATTTCGTCGCCATTCACCAATCCGCCCTGGTCCTGATTCAACATGGCAAGTTCGATGTGGTTGCGCCGTTGTCGGCGAAGTAAAAAAAGAAGGAAGGTTCATCTACTACCGTTGCACGCATCGACGGGGTAATTGCTCACAAGGGTATGTGCCTGAGAAGCTGCTCGACAAACAGTTCATGGATGTAGTTCATAAGGTCCAGGTCGATGATGAAATCATCGAGTGGATCAAGGAAGCTTTACGCGAATCGCTGGACACCGAAACTGAATTTCATCGTGACGCGATCACGAATTTGACACAGCAGCTTGACCAGGTAAAGCGGTTCAAGAACAAGGTCTATACCGATCATGTTGAAGGGCAGATCGACCGCGAACTTTTCATCAACATGATGAATAACTACCGCCAGCAGGAAATTAGAATCGTTACCGCGCTGGACGTGCATCGTCGCGCTGACAACAGCTACATCGATGAAGGAACAAGATTGCTCGAACTTGCACAACATATTGAAAAGATTTACGAAACAAGCACACCGGCAGGAAAGAATCGTTTGCTGAAAATTTTATGCTCGAACTGCATTTTACTCGATGGCCAGCTTACGGTGACACTGCACAAAGCTGTTGATTTGATTGCGAAATTCAATACGCTTTGGAAAGAAAAAAGAATGGGCTCCGATCTCTCGGAGCCCATTTCTGACATGTGGCGGGGTTGACGGGACTCGAACCCGCGGCCCTCGGCGTGACAGGCCGATACTCTAACCAACTGAGCTACAACCCCATAACTGAAAAGATCCCGAATGCGAGGCGGTATTCTACTTATGGCGAAGCCGTTGTCAAGAAGATTTTTTCGTTTTTAAAACAAATACGAAATAAGGAAAAAGTATTTATTCTTTTCATGTTCAATCAATTCTGCTAGAAAGCAGTTTAATCATTTGTGGTGTCCGGGGAGAAATGAAAAACTGTCCATACTGCGGCAAGGTCAATGAAGATTTAGACCAGACTTGTCGCTTTTGCGGATCCAACCTGGAAAAAACCACCGCAACCCGGCGCCTGCGCATTCCAAAAATCGAACCGGGCAACATTCTGGCCGGCCGCTATCGGATCCTGACCGAAGTCGGCAAAGGCGGCATGGGTTTCGTCTACGCCGCCGAAGAAGAAAGCCTGGGCATCAAGCGCAACGTCGCCATCAAGGTCCTGCCGCCGCAAATGATGATGGACGAAGGGCTCATGGCCCGCTTCCGCGAGGAAATCAAAATCGCCGCGGCGCTGGACCATCCCAACATCGTACCCATTTATTCGCTGGGCGAGCACCAGGGCGTTTACTTCTACGTCATGAAGCTGCTCGACGGCCAAACGGCCACGCAGAAGATGCGCCAGGACGGTCTGTTCACCGAAGACGAACTGCGGCGCACCATCGCTCCGATCGCCCGCGCGCTGCATTACGCGCACACCAAGGGCGTCATCCACCGCGACGTGAAAAGCAACAACATTCACATCAGCTACGACGACACGGTCATGCTGATGGACTTCGGCATCGCCCGTTCGGCCGAAAGCAGCGAGATCACCCTGCCCGGTCAGATCGTCGGCACCGCCGAATACATGAGCCCCGAGCAGTGGTACGGCGAGGTCGATCCGCGCAGCGACATCTACAGCCTGGGCGTCGTCATGTACGAACTGCTCACCGGCAAGGTGCCGTACAAAAGCAAAAACGCGTTCGAAGTGATGAAGATGCACCAGGAGTTCGCGCCCGAGCCGCCATCGTCGCTGGTGCCCAATCTTGGAACCGAACTGACCTCCATCATTCTGCGCTGTCTGGAGAAGGATCCCGCACGTCGTTTCCAAACGGCGAAGGATCTGGCCGATGCGCTCGAGGCGCGCACTCCTTACGAAACGCCGGCGCCGACCAAGGAACGAACCATTCCCAGACCGCCGTCGAACGAGACCATCGAATCGCTGACAGCGGTTAAAACCACGGTGCTGGAAAAACCGCCCGAGGTGTTGACCGGATCGGAAAAGAAAGCCTGGGAGTTGTGCGCCAAAGCCGATCAGGCCTACGAACACGGTCAACTGACCAAGGCGATCGCCTTCGTGCAGAAGGCGAAAAAACTGACCAAGGAACGGCCCGACGTCATTCAGCGCGAAAAGAAATTCACCAACCTGAAAAAGCTGATCGACTTCACGCTGACCCGCGCCGATCAGGCGATGGCCGACATCAAACCGCAACAGGCGTTGGAAGATTACGAGCGCATTCTGCAGGCCTATCCGATTCCCTCGGTGGCGGCCAAAATGGCGCAGGCTCAGCAGCAAATCGAACAGGCCAAAGAGCTGTACGCCCAGGCGCGCTATGTCGGCGACAAAGGGAAGTTCAAAAAGGCGCTGCGCTTGTTGAAAAAGGTGGAGAAGCTCGATCGCGAAGCGGGCGATTTGGACGGCCGGCGCGACTTGCTGAAAACCAAAAAGAAAGCGCCGCGCGTCAAGCGAAAAAGCGGACCGGGGTTGTTCAGGCGAATTTTCCGTCCGCGGCGCGTCATCGTCGGGATGATTTTGATTATCCTGGTCGGCGGCGTCGTCGGCGCCCGGCCGGGGCTGATGTTCCTGGCCGACTGGACCTATCGCACCAGCCAGAACGAATTCATCTTCCAGAAATCGTACAGTTCGCTGAACCTGTACAAAGCGTTGCAGATACTCAAAGTCGAGGACCCGATCATTCAGGAACGCATCGACGACATCAACGTGCGGGCGAAAAACTTCTATCTCAAGCTCGGCTCCGACGCACAGAAAAGCAACAACCTGAGCGCGGCCATCAACTGGTACAAGAAGGCCCTCTTCTACGATCCGATCGACATCAAATTGCAGGATTTGATCAGCATGCTCGAAGCCAAATACGCCGTGATCCAGAGCATGCAGAAATAGCGGTTACTTCCCCAACAATAAAAACAGCAGCACCGCGGCCAGACCGGCCCCGGCCAAGCCGATGCCCAGCCACATCCCGTATTGCGCCAACCACGGCGCCTTCACCTCACCGGCTGCCGGCTGATAGGAAGCGACCCTCTCCCGTCGCGCTTCCTCCGGATAGGTGAACTTCATTTTCGAATTGCCCAGCATGAGCACGTCGCCGTGGTGCAGCAAATGCGCGGTGACGATTTTGTTGTTGAGAATGGTGCCGTTGCGGCTGCCCTCGTCGGTGTAGGTCACTTCCGCCTCGGTCACCTCGATCGTGCCGTGGAGGCTGCTGACCATCGTGTCGTTGATGCGGATGTTCGCCGCCTCACCGCGTCCCAAACGATGCACGCCGTAGGGCAGCAGGTACTTCATGCCCTTCTCCGGCCCGTAGATCACCTCCAGCGCCGGGTACACGGCGAAGTTGATTTTTTTGATGTAAATGTTGCCCATCAGATCCTGCTTATCGGCCACGACGGTCCGCCCCAGCTCTTCCTTTTTCAGCAGGTCCTCGTCCGGCACCTCGTAGATACGGGTCATGTCGCGCAGTTGGTCGATGTCCAGGATGGTCGTGAGTTTCAAGTCCTCGACGCCGATCTCGTCGGTCCGGCGTAAAAAGAACTGGTTGGAGCCGATGATCAATTCCGCGCCCAGCCCCAGGTCGGCCATTTCCTCGATGGGACAATTGTTGACGAAGGTTTTGTTGACCGAATTCTCATCCTTGATTTTAACCGCGCCGCCCATCAGGTAGATCTTCGCGTGGTTGCGCGAAACGTCCTCGTCCGACAGCACGATGTCGGAATCGGGATCGCGCCCGATGGTCGTCATTACCTTCACCAGGGGAAACGTCAGGCGCCGGCCCAGGTCGTCATAGGACTCCAACTGATACATCGCTCACTCCGTCAATCGTTGGGAACCAACCGATTGTAGCGGATCGTCCGCCCGCCGCCAAGTCGCCACCCGGGCAAAAAAAGAGGGCGCTCACGAGAGCGCCCTCCTTCGTTTTCAAACGCTTTGTCTAGCAGCCGCAACCATCGTCGTCGTCATCGTCGTCGTCGTTGCCGCCGTTGCCGTTGTCGTCGTCATCGTCGGCGGTGTCGTCGTCATCGATGTCGTCGTCGGCGGTGTCGTCGTCGGGTTCGGTCACGGTGATGAAGTCCTGTTTGACTTCGACGTCGGAACCGGCCTCGTTGGTCACGCGCAACACGATGTGATAGGAGCCCGGCTCGGTCAGATTAAGCGTCGGGCTCTCCACGTCGTCGATCGTGGTCAGGTCGACCATATCGGTGCCGTAAGCCCACTGCAGCGTGGTGATGTCGCAACCGGAGCTGACCACCGAGGTGTTGGTCAGTTCCACCGTCAAGGGCGCCGCGCCTTCGGTCACGCTGGCTTCGAATTCGGCATCCGGAATGCCGCACTCGACGGTGATGTAGTCGGTCTTCACTTCGGTGTATTCGCCCTTGTCCCAATCGGTGTAGTACTTGAGCACCACCGTGTAGACGCCGGGCGTGTTGTAGATGTGCACCGGGTTGGCTTCATCGGAAGTCTCGCCGTCGCCGAAGTCCCACTCGATTTCCGAAGCGCCGCAGCTCGGATGATATTCGCTCATGTCGGTGAAGGTCACCTCGAAGGGCGTGCGGCCGTGGGTCTCATCGGCCTGGAAGTTCAGCACCGGCGCATCGCACTCGGCGGTGATGTAGTCGGTCTTCGTTTCGCTGTCGGTGCCGTAGGGGCCGGTCACGTCCAGCGTAACCGTGTAGGTGCCGGGGGCTTCGTACACGTGCGTCGGCATCGGATCGTTGGAGGATTCGCCGTCGCCGAAATTCCAGGTGTAGGCGCTGATGATGCCCATCGAGGAAGGCGTGAAGGCCACTTCCAGGGGCACCATGCCGCTGACGACGTCGGCGTTGAAGTCGATCGAGGGCGGATCGTCGTTGGGCGTACCGAGCATTTCGAGGTTGTCGATGCCCCAGTATTCGCCGGCCGACGGCGCCGTGTAATAGAACCGCAGCTTGACGTTCTCCATGCTGTCGGCCCAATCGCTCAGGTCCAGTTGCTCGATGCCGTCGCGATCATCCGTCCAGTTGGCCACGTTGTGCCAGGTAACGCCGTCGTCGTTGGACACGTCGACCATCGCGTGGCTGGGGAACAGACCGCTGCTCGCGCTGTATTTGTGGCTGAAGTTCAACTGCACGTCGACGTAACCGAAGGTGCTGATCGTCTCGGTGATCAACTGTTCGTCATACTGCTCGAAGATGCCGCCTTCGGCATCCGGATCGATGATGGAGAACACGCCGCTCCAGTTGGAGTTGGTGCGGCTGCCGGGGTTGTCGTCGGTCCAGGTGATGCCGCCGTTGGCGTCGATGATTTCCCAGTCATCGGGAATGCCGGACTCGCTGTCGTCGAAGTCCTCTTCCCAGATCACGATCGGGCCCACGGTCATGTCGCTCATCTCGACCGTATTGTTTTCCTGGTGACCCAGGGCGTCAGTCGCGCGCACCACGTAGTAGTATTCCACGAAGTTTTCCAGGCCGCTGTCCTGGTAGGTCGTCGCGGTCGTCTGCCCGACCGGCGTGTTGAAGTTCTGACCGCCGCTGAATTCCGCCCGGTAAACCTGATAGGTGATCGGCGGAGTCAGGTCGGTCGCCGCGTTCCACTGCAAGGTGACCACAGTGTTGCCGCCGCTGATGTAGTTGACGCCCGAGAAGGTCGGCGGCGCGGTGTCGCCCAGGGCGGTGTCGGTCTTTTCCTCCGGGGTGCCGCTGCCGGTGTCTTCGTCGTAGTAGTACAGCGTGATCGTATCGCCGTTGCTGATCGAAAGCACGCCATTGGCTTCGGCCGGCGCGGCGTCGGTCACCGTGATCGAACCCAGGAACGTGCCGGTGTCGGCGTATTCGGTGCAGGAGATCGTTTCACCGGCCGGCTCGGTGTCGCTGTAAATCAACAACGAGTAATTGTTCAAGCCTTCCAGGTCGGCGTCGGACAACGTCACGTTGACCGTGTCGCCTTCCTTGTAGACATCTTTGTCCAGACCGATGATGCCGTCGGCGGTCGCGCCGACCAGCAGGTCGGCTTCGTACGGACGATACTGATAGCGGGAAACAACCAGGTGGATGCCTTCGGTCGAGGTGATCGCCTCGTCGAATTCCACGTGGGCCACGCCGCCGGTCGAATAGGCTTTGCCGATCAGCACGCCGTCCTGCGTCATGGCCACCAGGGCGCCGTCGACGTTGACGGTCACGTCGAACGAGGTCATGCCCATCGGCACGATCGGCATGTGCGACACGGAGAACTCCAGCGGCACGCCGGCGTACATTTCGAGGGTCGGCTCGCCGAACCAGTGGAATTCCTCGATGGCGGTCATGCGATACGGATCGCTGGAGTAATGATAGCTCATGTACATCTTGCCGTATTCGAGCACGATGCCCATGCGCCATTCGGGATCGTTGTCTTTGGTTACCGGCCACTCGGGTTCATAGGTCGGCCAGTGGCTGTCCAGCCAGCCCCAGAACATGCGGTCGTTGCGGCCGGAGTAGCTGACGCGAGTCGAGCCGAGCAGACCGACCGAACCGCCGTCGGGATGACGTTCCCACGCTTCGGTGAAGCAGATCGCCTTGGAGCCGTCTTTCTTGGTTTCATCGTCGAACTCGCCGGTCAGGCAGTTGATCGACCAGACCACCGGGCGCTTGTCGCCGTTGGTCAGGGCGTTGATGTCGGTGACTTCGAATCCCGGCTCGCTCCAGCCGGTGGTGGAGCCGTGGTCGCGGTGGGTAATGAAGGCCGTACCGCCGTTGACGGCCGCGGCGATGTCGGCGGCGTCGCCGTCCCAGGCCAGATTCGGCTTCTGAATGTCGGTCGGAATTTCATAGTCGCCGTAGGTCCACCACAGCGGCGTCCACTGATACGTCGACTGGTTCCAGTACTTCGGATTGACGTAGGATTCGGTGAAGTAGATGCGGTGCGGCGTAAACGGGCTGTCGGGCATGAATTCGTCGAACCAGCGGTAGGCTTCTTCCGTGGTGCGGGCGAAACGACGCTCGGCCTGTCCGCCGCTCATGTGCTGGAAGTACGCCGCGTGATACGAGTTGGTGTAGAAGCTTTCGTTGTAGATCGGATCGCGTTCGTAATCGACGATATCCTGGATGTGCTTGTTGGCTTCGGCCGCCGTATCCACACTGATGCGGCCGCTGTAAATGTCGACCCATTCGTCGGTGCCGTCGACGGTGAAGTAATACCGGTCGGACGCGGTGCCGTCGTAGGTCGGGCTGATGTACTCGGCGTCGCCGAGCAGCAGCACGAACTCGGGCGCGGGATCCCACGTATCGTACGCGTCCTGCACCCAGGCTTTGATCGCGGCCACGCTCGTGCCGGTATCGTCGGTGGTATACACCTCGGTGTCATAACCCTGGAGAATCTTCCAATCGGCCAGCGTCTGGGCGGCGTCGACCATCAACGGCGGGCAAATGATGACGTATTCGGCGCCGTTGGCGCTCTTGCCGCGCGGCTGCGGCATCGGTTCCTGCGAGAACGCCATGTTGTTCATCGTCAGGTCGTACAGCGACTGGAAGCTGCGGCCGCGTTTCTCGCTGAAGAATTTGCCTTTGCTGCCGTTGAAGGAAACTTCCACTTTCATGTCGGCGTACATCACGGCCTTGCCGCTCTTCGCCTGCACCTGCACCGGGAACAGGCGCAGGGTGATCATCTGCAGGCCGCGCACGGTGAACGGCCCTTCCACGTTGTAGAAGCGGCCGGGGAACGGCAGATCGCTCGAATAGACGGTGCCGTCCATTTCAAAGGACGGTTCTTCCACGCCGTAGCAATCCGGCGCCGGCGCCTGCGCGGGCAGAATGTTCAGACCGTCGGCGGTCTGCGGATTGGAGGCATTCACCTTCACCTGCACCGTCGCGCCCTGCGGCACGGCGATGTAACGGGTGAAGACCGGGACAGCCGGCTCGCCGGGATACGAATGACGAGCGGCGCCGTAAAAGTCGATGCTGTCCCACACTTCGCCTTCCAGTTCCATGTCGCGGATCTGGAAGCTGGGGATGTGCACCCGGAAGTTAAAGTCGGAATAGGTGTTTAAAGTCGTGACCACCTGCGGTTTCTGGGCGGTGATCGTTCCATCGACCTTGATCCACTTGGTGCCGGCAAAAGCCGTGACGACCGAAAGCAGTACCAACAATGGAATCAGGCCCAGCCAATAACGGCGCTTCATCGTTCGCTCCTTATTAATTTATTTCGAACTAAAGCAATAGTTTATGTCCGCACTTTAAGGCGCCAAATTGTACGACGACTACTTGAATTATTCAAGATCATTTGTATAAGCATTTTCCCGCTGATTTTTGCGTGTTTTTCGTTACGAATGTGGTTTTTTCATGCAACAAGGCGATCGTCGTTTTTGACGATCGCCCCGGGTGGCGCTTTGAATTTCTTACTGCGTCATTTCGGTCCAGGAGAGGATGTCGACCGGATCGGAAATAACGTTGTAGGCCGAGGAGTACGTGTACCAGTAGTTGGCGCTGTTGTTGTTGGTGAATTCGCTCGGGTTCTGAATGGTGACCGAACCGAAGGCGGTGACCACGCCCCAGTACTTGATCTTGCCGTGCAACTCGTAATCGCCCTCGGTGTACACCAGACCGTTGAGCATGCTCATGGCCTCGGTGTCGAAGTTGAGCAGCACGTCGTCCTTGGCGATCATGCTGACCGTGGGCGTCGTGCTGGGATTGGCGCGGAAGTCACCTTCGCAGATGATCTTCCCCGAGGCCACGATCGTGCCGATGCCGCTGAGCTGACCGTTGATGTACACGTCGCCGTCGACGAAAATCGTGCGGTGCCCGTCCGGGCCTTCCGGAATGTCGTCGAAGTCCAAATCCGAAATGGTGACGCTCGTGTCGGCGGTGCCGAACTGACCGTCGTTGTCGTAATAGGAGTTTCGGTTCGCGGTTTGCGCAATCTCATACCACTGTTCGTCGGTGAGCTTGATGGCCGCCAGGTCCATCGCCTCCTTTTCCAGCCGATGCAAATCAGTGGTGTCGCCGTCGACGGTCAACGTGGATGACGACGGCATATACAGGTTCAACTCCGGCGTACCGGCGTCGAGATTCAGATACGCGTTGCCGTTGACCCGTACGCCTTCGCTGGAAATGCGCGGCTTGCCGTCGAGGATAACATCGCCGCCCGCGTTGATCGCCGATTCGAAAGCCGAATCCACATTGACGATCACCTCCAGCCGTTTGACCGACGAACCGATGCGCCCCGTGGCGATCACCCGCTTGAGGAACGACGAGAGTTCCACCACCTCGACACTGAAGGTGGCATCGTTGCTGAGCGAGTCGCTTCCCAGATCGCCGACGAAATCGCGGTTATCGCGTAATTCGCCCAGAGCTTTTTGCACGCCGGCTTCCGCCGCCCAGAAGGCCTGTGCGCTACGCTTGTAGTGACCGCTGATTTTCAGGTCGGTCCCCACGACCAGCATGCTGGCCATGCTCAACATGGAAACGGCCATGAGCACCATCAAAACGATGAGCATCACCATTCCCTGTTGGCCACACTCTTTGAGGTTGATTACCCGTTTCATGGCACACCTCACGGACATGGGCAGTCGCCGGCGTTGGACACATACGCCGAGCATCCGCCGGGCTCGTTGCCCTGTTGATCCACCGCGGTGATGTAGTACGTGTAGCAGTACTTGTCGGCATCCATGCGGTTGTCGTCGTCTGTGTACTGCACCCCGGGAGTATCCAGGTTGATATCGGTCACGCGGGTATACACCTTGGTGTACACGCCGCAATCCTCAGAGCGATAGATATTGTAGCCGACCACATCCGGTTCGGAACTCGCGTTCCAACTCAGACTGACCTCCTTCTTGGCCACCTTGGTCGCCACGATGCCCAGCGGACAGGCCGGCGCGGTCGTATCGGCCACGTAATCGTAGTTGTAGGCGCCGCTGGCGGGCGAACGGGTGCTGCCGCCGTTGGCGTCCTCGGCGGTCAGATAGAACCAGATGCGCACGTTGCTCTGGTAGGGAATGGTCGCTTCCCATTCGCTTTCGGATTCATTGTAGGCCATCGCCAGGGTCGCATAGCCCGACGACGGCGCAACGGTCTGCAAACTCGCATCGATGTAATACCGCAACGTCACACCGGAGATGCCCACGCCCGCATGGTCGATGACCGACGCATGCACCGGCACCGAGCGATAGTTTTCCACCAGCACGGTTCCGGGCGTCGTCGAGCTGACCGTATCGGTGTTCGGCTTGTCCTGCAGTACGCTGGAGACCTGCGGCACCGCGGCGAACGAGATGGCCAGCTCATCGCTCATGCACGAGTAGCTCAGCAGAGTTTTTCGGTATTCGAAAATCATCTGCAAAGCGGTGTTGGTCATCTGAATATCGTCGGCGACGGCGGTGTGCCGCACGGTGGCGCCGTAGGAGAAGCTGTTGGTCAATGTGCCGGTCAACAGCAGACGATTCGTGCTGATCGATTCCACCACGGCCATCTCGACCGTCGAACCCTCCACGATGTAAATCGTATCGCCCTGGGCGAAGGGATCGGTCGATTGCACGCTCACCTCGGAGTCGCCGGCCGATGCGGATGACGACAGGGTGGAATAGTCGCGGGTGAACGTCAGCCGCACCGTCTTGGTGCTGCCGTCGCTGATGGTTGGCTGCGTACCATAGTTGAGCGACAACGTATCGCCCGAATGCGCGGGCGTGGAACCCTGCCAGACGGTCGTGCCGATGGGGATCTCCACCTTGGTCAGCAACGCGTCCTGGTGATCCCAGGTCGGCTTCAGCGAAACCAGCGTGGCATTGGCGTCCGAGTCGTTTTTAATCTGGTAGGCCACCACGTTGTTGTACGTACCGCTGACTTGCGCCAGGTACGTCGAATCCAGGTAAATGCCGCCGTTGTGAATCTGCACGCTGACGAACGGACTGGTGCCCAACTTGCCTTCGTCGTCGAGCGCCACCGCGTACAGTTGATATGTGCCGTCGCACCAGGTGGTCACGTCGCCCGCGGAACACGGATTGCTCGTGCCGCCGAAGGCGCAATATTCGGTGCTGTATTCGGTATGGGGGAAGGTGTAGGCGCTGGGCACCGGCTCGCTGTAGAAGTGCACCAGCACGATGCCGGCGCCGTTATCCTCTTCCATCGACGGCGGCTCGTGAATGCCCGCCTGGTCCGGATCGTACGCCCGCGCCCAGAAGATCATCTGTCCGTTCTCGATCGTCGTTCCCGTGGTCGGCGAAACGATCTCGACGACCGGCGCCGTCCCGCCCGGTTGGGCATAGGCTGTGGCGCGCGACGCGGTATTCCCGCAGCGATCGACCGCGAAGGCGCTGTAGTAATAGGTCGTGTCGTTGATCAGATTGGAGTGCGTCTGACTGACGGTTGCCCCGGCCGTCCCGGGGAACGTGCCGAATTCCGAACCGTCGCCGGAACTGCTGGGATAGCCCACCGTGCTGTAACGAACGATCACCCCGGCGAAATCGCTGTCGCTGGGATTGACCCACATCAGATCGACCGACTCGTTGCGGCCGATCGCCTGGAACGGCGCCACCGTGGCCGGCGGCGTGGCCGGCGATTCGATCGGCATTGTGCTGGTCTCGTTGAGGTCCGGTTGATCGCTCAACGGCCCGTCGCCGTCGCCGAACACTTCCGTGGAAGCCTCGCCTTCGTTGGAACAATCGACCGCGGTCACTTTGTAGTAGTAGACGGTGCACGCATCCAGACCTTCGTCGGTAAAGGTCAACTGATCGGTCGTCAACGTGTTTTCATCGGCGATGCGCGTGCCTTCGCCGGCGATGAATCCCGCGCTGGTGCCGCGGTACAGGCGATATCCCTTGACGTCCTCCGCCTCCGATTCGCTCCAGTTGATCGTCACCGAACCGACTCCGGCCGCCGCGCTCACGGTTTCGGGCGGGCTCGGCGGAGTCGTATCCGCCAAGGTGAAGACCACTTCGCTGGTCGTGGTCGACTCGTTGAAGCTCGAGTCGTACGCCAGCATCGACACGTAATAGGTTTCGTTGTTGTTCAACCGCAAATCGTGCACGGTGTATTCGTTGAGCGTTTCGTCGCTGACGTTGTAGGGCGGAATGAAGTAATCGCCGGACGACGTGCCGTAATAGATCTTGTACCCGCCCAGATCGGTCAGCGCCGATCCGTCGCAGGCGTTGGTCGTCGGTTCGATCCAGCTCACGGAGAACCGTTCGCACGTATCGCTGCGCGTCACCTGCAAACCGGTGGGGGGATTGGGTTTGCACGTGTCGGCCTTGAACGGACGAGTGCCCATGTTGCGCAGTTCGACCATCTGCGAGAAGGTCCGGCTGCCGCGCCCGTCGGTCGTGCCCACCTGCAACCGCAATTCGATTTTGCGAATGGCGGCGCGTTGGATCAACGGCAGACCGTTGACCGGATCGGGCTCGAACTCCTGATCGTTTTCGCCGTAGTAATGAAATTCGAAATTCTGCAACCGATCGGCGACCTCGACGTTGTTCCGCTTCAGATCGCCGCCGGGAAAGGTTACCGCGTAACGTACTTCCTCGACCGTGCGCACCAGCGTGGTCGAGGCCGTGAAATCGTTGACCAGCGCCGATGAAAGCTTAATGGTGTCCGGCTCGCCGCTCAGATCCACCGCGTCGTCGCTGGCGGAAACCTGGATCATCTCGACGTTGCCGCCGCCGTTGATGAAGATGTAATCGCCGGTTTCGACGTGATCGCGTTCGTCATTGAGATTCACGCTGATCTGCGTCGCTCCGGCGGCCGCGTCGGCGGCCAGGACGGTGGCAATGTCCGCATCGATGTCGCCCTTGAAGGTCAACGAGTATTTCTTCGCTTCGGAAAAGGTTTCGCCGACGATGACGCCGAAACCGGCCATGCGCAGTTCGCGCGTCACTTGATCGGCCGCCATGCGCGAGGACTGCATGACGTTGGTCAACTCTTCCATGCGCTCGAAGCCGCGATGTTGGCTCAGATAAATGGTGTAAGCGGCCGCCAGCAGGATCAGGCCCAGGCCCATCGTGACCAACAATTCGAACACCGTAAAACCGCTCGCCCGCCTTCTCGCTTTCATCGCACCACCACCGTTTCTATGGCCACCTGCTGGCCAACGGCATTGGTCACCACCACCTTGACCACCTTGAGCGTGTCGTCCTCGTTTGGCGTGACAAACAGCTCCCGTTTATAGGAAACGAAGTTCTCGATCGTCCCGAAGCCTTCTTCGCCGGAGGCGAGGCTGTCGTACGGAACGGTCTTCATCTCCTCCAATTTCGAGGTGGCCAGATTGGTGGCCGTCGTCAAACCCTGGGAGAAATTCTGCCGGTTGGCCGCCGTCGACAACACGGCCGCGACGCTCACCAGACCGATCGTGATCAGAAACGTGCTGACCACGATTTCGGTCAACGTGAATCCGTCTTCATTGCTCAGCCATTTGCGTAAGCGTTTCATAGCCATTTCACCCATGGTCCAGGTGAACCGGACAAGCTGAATTTCCACAGGTTGATTCTGCCCGTGGAAAGCACTTCAACCGCCCGGCCCAGTTCGATTTTCGCCGAGTCGCTCGGCGCCAGGTAAATCACGCCCGCATTTTCCGCACTTCCGTTCGAACGGAACGTCACATACACCGGATTGGAAGTGGAACCCAGATGAATGGGCGAACTGAGCAACAAGCCGTCCACGCCGGTCGAGGAAACCGCGCGGATAATCACGCCGTTGCCGTAATAGCTGAAGGGACGGGAACGCACCAGGTCCGCCAGTTCCATGCCGTCGCTGTCGCTGTCGGAATACACGTTGACCACATTGTTTTCCAAATCGAACGCGACGATGACATCGTTGCCGTATTCGACCGCCAGGGCGCGTGCTTCGCGCATTTCCATGCCCAGACTGCGGGTGAAACCATTGACCCGCACTTCCGGCAGGTACCCGCGGGCAATCGGCATCGAAGCGATGACGATGCCCATGACCGCGACAACGATCATCAGTTCGACCAAGGTAAAACCAGCCTGGCGTCCTTTCTGCCTCATCTTGCCCGGTTCCCTTCCTGTTTTACGATACTTACCTTGTCGGTCGCTTATCGACCGGACCTTACCTTTAAATTGTAGCAGCAATTAATATGCCAGAGCTGTAACAGCTTGATTTTATGCATGATTAAATTCGGTTGACAACGGAACATAATATTAGAACGTTTGTAACATTACATAACGTAATGAACTTGGAAAAAGTTTTACATTTGTAATTAAAATAGCGCGTTAAAGGAGCTTTTCCACTTTTTAAATATTCACTTATTAACCGCCGGGTCAACAATCCCGGCTTCCGTAAATCCCTTCGCCCGCAAAATGCAGCTATCGCACTTCCCGCACGCACGCCCCTCCGGCGTCGGATCATAGCACGAATGAGTAAGCGACAAATCGACATTCAGCGCCTTCGCCCGCAAAATGATCTGCGCCTTGGTCAGATGCATTAACGGTGTATGTACTTGAAATTTACCCTCTTTTTCAACTCCTGCCCGCGTGGCGAGGTTCGCGGTCTGCGCAAACGACTCAATGAACTCCGGGCGACAATCCGGGTAGCCGCTGTAATCGAGCGCGTTGACGCCGATGAACAGGTCGAAAATTTCATTCGCTTCGGCGTAAGCCAGGGCCATCGTGAGAAAAACGGCATTGCGGGCCGGTACATATGTAATGGGGATGCCCTGCCCGATCTCCTGATCCGATCGGCTTTTGGGCACGGGCGTCGCCGGATCGGTCAGCGCCGACCCGCCGATCCAGGTCATGTCCAGCGGGACGATGACGTGCCTGGCCACGCCCATCGCGGCGCAAAGCGCCTTGGCGCGTTCGACTTCGATTGCGTGACGCTGACCGTAGGCGAAGGTCAGCGCGTGCACCCGGTAGCCGTCGGCGATCGTCCCGGCCAACACGGTGGCGCTGTCCAGACCGCCGCTGACCAGAACCACCGCTTGCTTGCTCATCGTCTACTCCCTGTCGGCCTTCGCCTTGAGCGCCGCCAGCCAGGCGTAGGGCACATGCAGATCGCCCATACCGCTGCCCAGTTGGATGTCGGGCTTGGTCTGCCCGTGATAATCCGAACCGCCGGTCGGCAACAGGTGATGACGTCGGGCGATGTCGTTGTAGATCAACACCTGCGCCGGCAGGTGCGTGCTGTACAGAACCTCCAGCCCGACCAGCCCCAGCGCGACCAGATCGCCCACCGCTTCATCCAACTCCAGCGGCGACCACTTGTACAGGCCCGGATGCGCCAGCACCGGCAGCCCGCCCGCCTGAAGAATCAGGGACACCGATTCCTCGGGCGTGAAACGGAACTTGGGCACGTAAGCCTTGCCCTTGCGATCCAGGTAGATGTCGAAGGCCTCCTGCACCGTGGCGACCGCGCCTTTCTTGAGCAGCACCCGCGCAAAATGCGGGCGGCCAACCACGTCGCCGCCGGCTTCGGCGCGCACCTCGTCGAGGGTCATCTCGATGCCCAGTTCGTTGAAGCGTTCGATGATCCGGTCGTTGCGTTCGGCGCGCACCTGCTTGGCCCAGGCCAGTTTTTCGGCCAGATGATCGTTGTCGCCAGCGATGAAATAGCCGAGCACGTGCACCGTCTTGCCGCGCAAATCGGTGGAAAGCTCGACGCCGGGCACGACCTCGAAATTCATCTCCGCACCGGCGGCCAGTCCTTCCGCGACGCCGTCGATCGTGTCGTGATCGGTAATCGCCACCGCGCCCAAACCGCTGTCCCGTGCCAACTGCACCAACTGCGTCGGGGTGAGCGAACCGTCCGACGCGGTCGTGTGCGCATGCAGGTCAATCAATTTTTCCATCGGTTAAATATCCACGTGGAACAGGCCTTTCATCGAAAGGCCGAAAAGAATGGACAACACGAAATACACGATGATCCAGTGCATCTCCCAGCCCAGAACGTTCATTTCCACGCCGGGATAATTCACGTTGACGACGGTGATGGCGCCGTCGAGTTTTTGCTCGCCGGGGTACAGCAGACCGTCCCAGAAGTTGCCGTTGTGCCGTTGCGGGGCCAGTCGCCTGAGGCGATCGGCGTCGCCGACGACGAACCGCTTGGTGGCCGTTTGTCCGCCCACGTCGATCGTCAGCGTGTGTTCGCCCGGCGTCAGCGCCTTCACGCGCCAGGCGATTTCGCCGCTCAGCGGTTGGCGCACGGCGGCGGTCTGCACCTGCACGCCCTCGTCGGCGGTCATCGTCGCGGGCGTCTCGAACAGGTTGACCTTCTGGTCGACCCGCACGTTGATCACCGCTTCCTCGCCGACCTGATAGGGCCGGTAGCCGTACCAGAAGTTGAGCTGCACCAGCAGCAGCAGCACCGGCACGATCATCACCGCCAACGGCCGCAACTGGTGCGCCATGTACACCGCGTTCCAGCGCAGGATGTTGCCGATCGACTTGAGCAGCACGCCCAGGCTGTCTTTGTAGAGCATGATGGCCAGGAAGTGCGCCTTGATGCGGTCCTTGGCGCGCGTGATGCCGTCCTGGTTCGAGGTGTACTTATAGATGATCAGCATCAGCACGCCGGTCAGCACGCTGATGATGATCATGCCGGTCAGCGGCAATTTAACGAACGGTGCCATGACCAGGGAAAACGCCGCGCTCAGGCCGTTGGAAATTGTGAGCATCTACCGTCGCATCCTTTAGCTGATGTAACCGAGCCCTTGCAGCTTCTTCTTGATTTCTTCTTCGCTGTCGCCTTCGCCGATCTGCGCCAGTTCCTTTTCCAGCACGTGGCTGACGAACTCCTCGACCGACGCGTAGCCGGCCAGGTCGGCGAATTTCTTTACGCGCGCATACAGGTCCTTGTCCAGTTTCACTTTGGGTCCGAACATCCCCTTACCTCGCTATTTTCCCGTATAGATGTTTTTCCCGATCATATCCTTCGGCCGCGGCAGACCGAACAGTTCCAGAATCGTCACCGGCAGATCCACCAGCGACGCGCCGACCAGTTCGATGCGCCGGTTGGTGAACAGACTGCCCGGCACCTCTTCGGCGGCCATGCAGTGATCGCCGCCCCATTCGTCGGTGTTGGGCCGCAGCAGCGAGCCGCGCGGGAACTTGCCCAGCGCCGTTTCCCAACTGCCGCGATAGCCGCGCGCATAGCCGATCACCAGGTCGGGCGCGTTCTTGGCGTACTCGCCCTGGTAGACCTCCGAGCCCTTGTACGCGTAGCTGATGACGTGCTTGCCGGTTTCCGGATCGACGACCTGCAGCAGCTTCTCGCGGATCTCGTTGAGCAGATTGTCGGCGTCGGAGGCGCCGACCACGCCCTTGCCCTCGCGGCCCACCAGATTCAGATACATGCTGTTGATGCCCAACGTGTACGCCTTGGTGCCCCACCAGTTGACGTTCTGCAGAAATTCCGAATCACGATCGGACGGATCGCGCAGCTTGACGTAACCGTTGTCCAGCAGCCACGTCGAGAGGTGAAACGACTTGTAGTACGGCGCGAAGCCGTGGTCGCTCATCACCATCAACGTGGTCTTGTCGTCGATCTTCTCCATCGCTTCGCCGAGAATCTTGTCGAAGCGTTCGTAGGTGTCGCGCACGACATTCGTGAAGGCCTCGTCCTTCTCCGGCACGTAGGCCGGATGATCGTGGTCCATCGTGCGCCAGAACATGTGCGTGATCTGGTCGGAGCTGGAGAAGTAGAAAAACAGCAGGCCGTCCCGGAAACGGTCGAGCTCGTAGTGGTACAGGTCCAGCCGCTCGGCCAGCACCGTATGCGCCTGTTCGAGAAATTCCTTGTTGTCGAACACCTGCGAGGACAGCGCCTTGGTGTCCTCGGGAATGCCCTGCGTGTGGAACGGCCCGCCGCGCGCGTCGCACAGTTCGGCGGAATAATCCGACGGCGTGGAAATGGGCATCGCCGGCTCGCGCGGATCGATGTTGATCGGCGAAACGTACAGCTTGAACGGTCGCACGCTCTTGAGCAGGAAGCGCACCATGCCCTTGACGGTGACCACCAGCGGCACCATCTCAAAGCGCAGTTGCACCCAGTCGGTCCATTCGCCGACCTGCAGCACGAACTGCTCGTCGCCGACTTCCAGCAACGCGGCGTCGGCGGTCGGGTCGATAAACACGTTGAACGGCACTTCCGAATCGGGCGCCGGATCGTTCTCCGCGACTTCGACGAAGGTGTTCTTCGGCCCGATGATCTTGCCTTTGACCCGCCCTTCGATCGCCTGCACCGGGTAGACGTTGCCGCCGGTGATCTCCTCGCCCTCGGCCAGTTGCGGCGGATCGTCGGTGAAGTACGAGAAGCTGCCGTAGCCGCCGTGCAGATCGGGCGTGCCCATGCCCGACAGCGAGCGGAACGGCCCCTCGACCGGCGGGTAGTTGCTGGGCACGGCGAAGATCGTCGTGGGGATGCCCGCCTCGCCCAGGTACTCCCAGAACGCTTTGCCCTTGCGCATCAGCTTCACGCTGGCGCTGTCGCTGGGAATCATGTACTTGCCGATGTGCCAGAATTTCTCGGGCACTTCGGTTTTACTCGTCGACAGAAACGGCAGGTAGGTTTTCGGATCGCGATGAATGAAATCGAAGATGTCGTGCCCGCCGGGGTTCTTGCCGGTGATGAAGTTCGACCAGGCCACCGGGCTCTGCGGCGGAATCGACGTGCCCAACGCGCTAAAGCCGCCCGTCTCGGCCAGACGCGAGAAGTTGGGCAGCCGGCCTTCGTCCATCCACTGGCGCACCAGCAGCGGATCGAGGCCGTCGAAACCCACGACGATCACCCGCGTGCCGTCTTTGGTGGCCGTGGGCAAACTCACATTGCCTTCGTCGCCGCAGCCCAGGGCCAGGCCGGCCGTGCCGGCCGCCAGCCCTTGCAGGAATCGACGACGCGTTATTTTTTCGCGGCTCATGACGCCGCCTCCTTTCCGGATTTTTTTTCTTGCAGCAGGGATGCGCCGTCCATGTATCCCGGCTTTTGCACGCCCAATAAGTATAGCACCGTCGGCGCGATGTCCATAATCGACGGATCTTGATTGTCGAGTTTGAAGTTGGTGAACAACACGCCCGACGCCAGCCGCGGATCGACGCAATGATCGCCGCTCCAGGCCTTGACGTTGTCGTCGATGACCGTGTCGTTGACCACGCCGGTCGTGCCGTCCCACCCGGCGCGATAACCGATGTTGTAACCGATGATCAAATCCGGCGCGTTGCCTTTGTACGGGCCGGTGTACAGCTCCTCGGCGTCCCATACCTGGTTGATCGCCGTGGCGTTCTTTTCCGCGTCGTGCAGACCGGAGAGCTTGTCGATCAGTTCGCGGCGCAATGCGGCCGCTTCCTCGCCCGGTTCGACGATCCCGTGACGCTCGCGCCCCTTGATGTTCAGGTACATGCCGCCCAGGCCGACCTGATACGCCCGGGTTTTCGACCAGTCGACGTTCGAGAGCCACTTGCCGGACTTGCTTTCATCCTTAAGGAAGAGATAACCGTTCTGATGCAGCCACGAGTTGAGGTTGATGCCGCGGTTGAACGGCTTGAAGCCGTGGTCGCTCATCACGAAGAGCACGTCGTTCTTCTTCAGCTTCTTGATCGTACGCGCCAGCAGCGCGTCCATTTTCTTATACAGATCCAGCACGGCCGTTTCGCCGGCCGGCGAGCGTTCCTTGCCGCGCAATGCGGGGTGATCGTCGACCAGATAGCGGAAGAACATATGTTGAATGCGGTCGGTGCCGTCGAACACGCACACGACCAGGCCGCTCTTGGTTTTGGCCAGCGCGTCATTGAACATCTTCTCGCGTTCGTCGTTGATCAGGTACGTCTCTTCGAGGAACAGCTCGTCGCTGATCAGCCCCTCGTTGAGCACCCAGGTGTCTTCGGCGAGGCCCAGGTTGGCATAGGGGCCGTTGAGCTTGGACAGGTACATCGAATACGCCGCCGGGTGGCTGATGGGAAACGCCGGTTTTTCCGGATCGAGGTTGATCGGCGAGACGTACAGCGCCGGTTCGCCCGCGTAGCGCGTCAGCAGGAACCGCGCGATGCCGTTGACCTTGATGCGCAGACTGGCCTGGAACGACAAACGCACCCACTCGGTGAATTTGCCTTCTTCCAGCACGATTTCGCGGTCGGGCAGCTTCAACGTGCGCGCGCCGTTCTTGCCGTCGAGCAGCGTGAAAGGAATCTTCATTTCCGGCGCGCTTTCGAGCAGCGCGTCGGGCGGACCGAGCAACTCGCCCTCGTAGCCCGCGCCGTTTTTCTTCAACGGCAGAATGACGCCGCCCTCTTCCACCGCGTCGGTCCATTCCTTGGTCGTGTAGAAGCTGAAGGTGCCCTGGCTGCCGCGAATGTCGGGCACGCACATGCCCGACAGCGACACGCCGTTGAATTTCTCCGGCGGGAAGGTGATCGGCACGCGCAACACCGTCGAGAAAATGCCGTGCTCGCCCAGCACCACCCAGAACGGCTTGCTTTTGCGCAGCAGCCGGATTTCCGGTTTGCTCAGCGGAATGGTGTATTTGCCGAGCTTGATCTTGCGTTGCGCGTCGCCGATGTAGGCCGACGACAGCGTCGGCAGATAAGTGCGCGTGTCGCGCGAGAGAAAATCGTAGATGTTGTGCCGGCCCGGATTCGCGCCGGTCATGAAGCTCGACCACGCCACCGGGCTGACCGACGGAAACGTGGTGCGCAGGCGATGAAAGCCGCCGTCCTCCGCGAGTTTCTTGAAGGTAGGCAGATGCCCCTGCTCCATCCACCGCTCGGCCAGTTGCGGGTCCATGCCGTCCAGGCCGAGCACGACCACGCGCTTGACCTTCGCATGGCGTAGCGCGCGGCGGCTCTTGAGCCACACGTAGATGAAACGCAGCGGCCAGATCGCCAGCGAAAACAGCGCCACGAAAAAGGTGGCGATCAAAAAGAAGAAGCTGGTGATGAACGCGAAGCCGGCCCCCGGTCCGACGTAGGCGTGCGCCGGGGCGGCCGCGAGCATGGCCAGCAGGAACAGACTTATCGCAACGATTCTTCGCATCAGTTTAAATGCTCCAGCACCAGGCCGGCGACCTGGGTGATGTGCGGCACCTCGTCCACGTTCTTGGTCGTCCATAAAAAGGCGTCGTCCTGGTTGTGCATGCCGTTCAATCCGAAATGGCCGAACACCTCCGGGCGGTCGATCGCGCCCTTGAAGTCGAAACCATTAATCGACACCGCCACCAGATCCGGCGCCTGCGCGACCAACGGACCATGATACGCCTCTTCGCGATGGAAGTAACGGCGCACGAGTTTTTTGCCGTCGTATTCCAGTTCGTTCAGCGCGGCTTTCACGTCCTCGATCACCTTCGGCGCGTCGGCCGGCGCGACCTTCCCTTTGGGGAAACGATCGCTGGTGTGCACGTAGATCCGGTTCGGATCGAGCACGAACACCTTGGACGCCTCGCTGATCTGATTCAGGTCGCTGGGCGGATCGGCCGCGAAGGCGACCAGGCCCTTTTCCATCAGAAAACGGTTGAGCGCCACTTCTTTTTCCAGGGCGCAAAAACCGTGATCACTCAATAAAATCAGGCCCGACAGGCTGTCGTCCTTGGTCAGCTTGACGTACCGGTCGGCCATTTCGCCGACGAACGCGTCGACCTGCCGGTAGTAGTCGATGCACTTTTCGTGCAGTTCGTGAGCGGGATCGGTCAGCGCATGCCAGAGGTAATGGTGCAGCCGGTCGGTGCCGGTGACGACCACCTCGAAGAAATCCCACTCCTCTTCGTCCCACAGCATCGCCGCGGCCTGCTTGCGCGTCTCCAGCGTGTGGAACAACTCGCGCAGCGCCAGCGGATGATTGCGCCGCGCCGTGTTGGTGTCGATGTCGATCTCGTAGTTCATCTTGCGCAGCTTGGCGATGTACTTGGCCGGAAAAACGGCCTTGAACAGCTCGATCGCCACGAAGCCGCTGACCAGCGCCCCGGACAGCCGCCGCGCCGGGTACGTGCCGGGCTGGTTGAGCACCACGCTGCGTTTGCCCTTTTGCTCCAGCGTCTCCCAGATCGTCGGGGCCTTGAGGCTGCCGTAATTGGGGAAGGTCAGGTCGTAGCCGCCGGGCAGCAAATCGGTGAAACCGAAAATGCCGTGGCTGCCCGCATCCGCACCGGTCATGAAACTGGGCCAACTGACCGCCGAGATTTCCGGCACGGTCACTTCCATCCGCCGCAGATTGCCTTTGGCGAAAATGTCCTTCATGCGCGGCAGCACGCCCTGCTCCATGAGTTGGCCGAGCAAGGTATGCGGCACGCCGTCCAGCCCGACGACCACCGCTTTGTTTTTCTTCCGCGAGAACAGGCTCATGCGCTTCTCCAGGTGCTGAAATCAAACGCCAAACAGTACTTGGGTTGACCAAGAAAAACAAGAGGGCATTTGCGATTCAATCTCACAAATGAACCTAACCATTCGCCGCAAAACTGCCAAGATGCACCCCCCTTGCGTATGTTCTTGAACCGCGCGAAGGCTCCCGGTAGGATAGGACAACTCTCTACGGAAAGCGGATGACGAAAAAACGCCTTGTTTTTGTCCTTATCCTCTGCCTGGCGCTGGGCGGCGCCACGATCGCCGAGGCCAAGGCGCGCATCGAGGGAACATCTTGCAGCCGCAACGGCCAGGTGTTCTCGGTGCACTTCCACGTCGTCGAGGCGTTCACGCCGGACATGGAGCGGGCGATTTTATCCGGCATTCCGCACACTTTCATTTACCATTTCGAGATCATGCGCGTCGTGCCGGCCTGGCCCAACATCCGCATCCATCATTGGCAGGTGCGCCGGTCGCTACGCTACGACACGCTCAAGAAAACCTACACGGTCGATTTCGGCGACGGCAACCGGCCCAAACAGGCCGACAGTCTCGACGAAGCGAAAAAGATGATGACCGAGTTCGTCGACTATCCGGTCGCGGTCAGCACCTCGCTGGATCGGTCCTTTAAATATTACGTACGCATCAAGGCCCAGCTCGATCCGGTTAAATGGCCGCTGATGCTGGACAAGATTTTCTTCTTCGTCAGCATGTGGGATTTCGAAACCGACTGGGTGCAGATCGATCTGCCGTTGGATGAGGCGCAGGGCGATGGCCGGTAAATCGATCTTCGAACTGCCTCCCGAGGAACGCGAAGCGCTCCGCCGCAAACGCGAGATGATCGCGATCGTCGTGATCGGCTCGGTGTTGGGCGTGCTCTTTTTGATCGAAACGCTCTTCTTCGATTTTCGCGGCTCGCTCGGCGGCGGCAACCTGCTGTTTTTCAGCCTGATCAACGTCAACGTCATCCTGGTTTGTGTGCTGCTCTTTTTGATCCTGCGCAACGTCACCAAGTTGCTGTTCGAGCGCCGACGCAAGGTGCTGGGCGCGCAACTGCGCACGCGGCTGGTCGTCGCCTTCGTGCTGTTCGCGCTGGTGCCGACGATCATCCTGTTCTACGTGGCGATGACCTTCATCACCAACTCGATCGAGCGGTGGTTTTCGCTGCAGATCGAAGGCAGCCTCGCCGAGTCGCTCAAGGTCGCGCAGACCTACTACGAAACGCACGAGAAACGGGCGATCGGTCATGCGCGCGACATTGCCGCCTGGTTGCTGACCGAACCGGAGCCGCCGGCCGACGATAAATCCGACGCGGCTAAACAATTGCGGGACAAACTCGCCGAACGCCGGCAGTTGCTCTCTGTCGATTTGATCGAGGTGTACCGGGAACCGACGAAAAAGCCGATCTTCGCCGGCACCAAAGAAGCCAAAACCGGGAAATGGTTCCGCGAGGACAAGGATTTTCTGAGCAAGGGCTTTGCCAAGCAGGAAAAAAGCGAGGTCTTCTCGCTCGGTGAATCCGAGTTGATCCGCGGGATGGCGCCGGTGGCCGCGCCCGACGAGGCCGCGCGGGCGGTGGTCGTGGTCAGCTATTACGTGCCGCAAAGTCTTGTCCAACGCATGCGCACGATTCAGGAGACCTACGACAGCTACAGCCAGATGCAGGTGATGGAAAGCCCGATTCGCAGCAACTACCTGATCATCCTGGCGATGATATATATCTTCATTTTCTTCAGCGCCACCTGGTTCGGCTTTTTCCTCGCGCGGCAGATCACCGAACCGCTGCAGCGTTTGGCCGACGGCGCGCAGCGGGTCGCCGCCGGCGAACGCGACGTGTACATCCAAAAAACGGCCGACGACGAACTGGGCATTCTGGTCGACGTCTTCAACCGCATGTGGGCCGAGTTGGGCGCCAGCCGCAAAGCGCTGGAGGAAGCCAACGAGGACCTGGAAAAAACGAACATCGAGCTGGAACGCCGCCGCGCCAGCATGGCCACGGTGCTCAACAACATCGCCGCCGGCGTGCTGGCCTTCGACAACGAAGGCCGTGTCACGATCTTCAATCCCGGCGCCGAGCGCATGCTGGGCATCAAGGCGAGCGCGGCGCTGGATAAATCCTGGACCGACGTTTTCCCCGAGGAGATGCAGGAATACTCCAAGAGCCTCGGCGATCAGTTGCGGCTCAGTCAGCGGCCGACCGTGCAAAACCAGATCGAAATCACCATCAACAATCAGCAGCGCACGATGCTCGCCACGCTCTCGGTGTTGCGCGGGGCGCAGAGCGACGCCGCCGGCGCGGTGCTCGTGCTCGAGGATCTGACCGAATTGCTCAAGATGCAGCGCGTGGCCGCGTGGCAGGAGATCGCACGCCGCATCGCCCACGAAATCAAAAATCCGCTCACGCCCATCCAACTGGCCGCGCAACGTTTGCGCAAGCGCTACGCCGATCGTTTCGACGAAGAGGTCGACAAGGTATTCTTCGATTCGACCAGCACGATCGTGCGGCAGGTCGAAGAACTCAAGGGGATGGTCAAGGAATTTTCCGACTTCGCGCGCATCGCCGAAGCCAAGCCCTCGCCCACCAATCTCCACGAGCTGATCCGCGAGACGGTCGTGCTCTACAGCGAAGCGCACAAGCGCGTGCAGTTCGAAACGCTTGTCGATGACAATGTGCCGCACCTACTGATCGACCGCGATCAATTCAAGCGCGTGCTGATCAACATTCTCGACAACGCCATCGCCTCGATCGTCGGGCGCGGCAAGGTGAAGATTTCCGCCGCGACGGTCGACGACGGCCGGTGGCTGCGCCTGGAGATCGCCGACACCGGTCAGGGCATTCCGCGCGAATACCAAAGCCGTTTGTTCGAACCATATTTTTCCACGAAAAAAATGGGCACCGGGCTGGGTCTGGCGATCGTCAACCGCATCGTCAAGGATCACGCGGGGCGTATTCACCTGCGCGACAATCAACCGCAGGGCACGGTGGTCGTCATCGAAATTCCCGTTCGCACCGCCGATGTCGAAAACGAGACCGACGAACCGGACGAGACCGAGTAGCCGCTTCTATTTCTTTTCCGGCTCCGTGGGATACATCTTTTCGGCGCATTCCGGGCACAGGCCGTGGGAAAACTGCACCTCCGGCGAATGCTCATGCAGATAGATTTCCACCTGCTGCCAATAGCCTTTGTCGTCGCGGATCTTCTTGCAGTTCATGCAAATCGGCAACAGGCCGTGGAGGGTTTTTACTTGATCGAGCGACGTTTGCAGCTTGACGATCAACTCTTCCTTTTCCTTTTCCGAGCGCATGCGCTCTTCGATCTCCAATTGCAGCGACCGGTTGGCTTCGGAACGCAACCGCTCGGATTTCTCCAGCACAAAACGCAGATTCCATAACAACGTGGTGCATGCGCCGAGCACCAAAACATAATTGACCGACTGCCCGAGGATGATGCGCCAGTCCAGGAACAATCTGGCCAGCGTCTCGCTTTGCTCAAACAGCGGGGCGTAACCGATCAGGCCTTTCTTTTCCAGAATGATGAGCAACGCCAGGCCCAGGTTGGCGAAAATGTAAAAGGCAATCACGTCGCGCCAACGGAAAAACCAGGAAACCACCAACAGGATAGCGACCAGCAACAGTTGTTGCAGCGCATTCTGACTGCCGACCAGGTGCACCTGCAACAAACTGAGCAGGTAAATCGCGACGGCGGTGAAAATCATCAGCCGATAAACCTGCGAGCCGTCGGCATCGGTCGACCGGACCTGCCGAAAGCGTCGATAGCTCCAGGCCAGCACGGAAATGGCGGCCACACTGGAAAGAATCGATACGATATAAACCGACTGAACGATCAAGCCCTTGTTCACGACAAAAAACAGTCCGTACATCTGGGCCAGCGCATAAACGGACATCACCAAGGCGAGGATGCCCATGCCGTTCATGAAAACGATCTGTCGATCCTGCTCGTTGGCAATACGTCCGGGTTTAATCGCTGAATTCGGCTCACGATCCATCTTGACTCCCGTGATGAATAAACTTGTGTCGTATTTTTTCGTTAATTGACATTTCCAATTGCCCTGAAAGATATCATTGAGTCGGCCCAAAACGCAAACATACGCTTTCTTTTCACAGCACCAAATTTCCACCTTTGAAACATATCCATTCTTGAATTCCGCTCTTTTCAGGTGTTGCAAATATGCTACAATCCGCTTTCTGAAAACGGCACACAGGTGGAATGAGCGATGAAACGAAGGATCCTCATCGTCGACGACGAACCGGATATCCGCGAAACCCTCGGCGGCATTCTCGAGGACGAGGGCTACCGGGTGCGGTCCGTCTCCTCCGGCGAGGAAGCGATCAAGGTCGTGGGCGTCGAACGACCCGACCTCGTCATGCTCGACATCTGGATGCCGGGGATGGACGGACTGGAAACCTTGAAGAAAATCAAGGTGATGGACCCCTCGCAGCAGGTCATCATGATCAGCGGTCACGGCAACATCGAAACGGCGGTCAAGGCCACCAAGCTGGGCGCCTACGACTTCATCGAAAAGCCGCTTTCGCTCCCCGAAACGGTGCTGTCGGTCAACCGCGTCATGGATATGGTCCGCCTCGAAGAGGAAAACCTGCACCTGAAACAGGGCATCGAATCCAAATTCGAGATGATCGGCAGCCATCCGTTGATTCAGGGTTTGCGCGAGCAGATATCCCGCGCCGCCCCCGCCGACAGCTACGTGCTGATCACCGGCGAAAACGGCACCGGCAAGGAGCTGGTCGCCCGGCAGATCCACATGCATTCGCCGCGCAAGAAAAAGCCGTTCATCGAAGTCAACTGCGCGGCCATCCCCGAGGAACTGATCGAATCCGAATTGTTCGGCCACGAAAAGGGCTCGTTCACCGGGGCCACCGAACGCCGCCGCGGCAAATTCGACCTCGCCGACGGCTCGACGATCTTCCTGGACGAGATCGCCGACATGAGCCTGAAGACGCAGGCGAAGATCCTGCGCGTGTTGCAGGAAAAATCCTTCCAGCGCGTCGGCGGCGCCGATTTGATCCCCGTCGACGTGCGCGTGATCGCCGCGACCAACAAGAATCTCAAAGACGAACTGGTCAAAGGCAATTTCCGCGAGGACCTGTATTTCCGCCTCAACGTGATTCCGCTCTACGTGCCGCCGCTGCGCGAACGACGCTCGGACATCCCCTCGTTCATCGACTTTTTCGGGCGCGCCTTCTGTGCCCGCAGCGGCCTGGCCCCGCGCGAATTCACGCCCGAGGCGATGGCGATGCTCAGCGAATACGACTGGCCGGGCAACGTGCGTGAGTTGAAGAACATCGTCGAACGGCTGGTGATCATGACCCGCGACGAGCACATCACGGCCGAGGCGGTGCGTGAATCGCTGACCCCGGGCGCGACGCACGACGAAGAGGCCGACCGCCTCTATGCGATCAACGATTACCGCCTGGCCCGTAATGCCTTCGAGCGCGAGTACCTGCAGCGCAAGCTGGAGGAGAACAAGGGCAACATCACCAAAACCGCCGAAGCGGTGGGGCTGGAGCGGTCGAACCTGCATCGCAAGATCAAAGCGCTCGACATCGAGATTTCGCGGGAGGAAGAATGATCACCCGGGAGCATACGCGGCGCTTGCTGGTCGGCAACGTGCCCGTGGGCGGCGGCGCGCCCGTCAGCGTGCAGTCGATGACCAAAACCGACACCCGCGACACGGCCGCGACCATCGCGCAGATCAACGCCCTGCAGGGCGCGGGCGCGCACATCGTGCGCCTGGCCGTCGTCGACGCCGACGCCGCGCGGGCGCTGTATGAGATCGTCGAGCGCACCAGTCTGCCGCTGGTCGCCGACATTCATTTTGATTACAAGCTCGCGTTGATCGCCGTCGAGGCCGGCGTGGCGATGCTGCGCATCAACCCGGGCAACATCGGCGAGCGCGCGCGGGTCGAAGCGGTGGTCGACGCCTGTGCGGCGAAGAACATTCCCATCCGCATCGGTGTGAACGCGGGCAGTCTGGAAAAGCGCCTGCTCGACGAGCACGGCGGCGCGACCGCCGAAGCGATGGTGCAATCGGCGCTCGGTCACGTCGCCATTCTCGAAGAACTGGGCTTCACGCAAATCAAGGTGAGCCTCAAGGCCTCGGACGTCGAGCGCACCGTCAAGGCCAATCTCCTGTTCGCCGAGCGGTCCGACATCCCGCTGCACGTGGGCGTCACCGAGGCCGGCGGGAAATGGGCCGGCACGATCCGCAGCGCGGCGGGCATCGGCATCATCCTGGGCCACGGCATCGGCGACACCATCCGCGTCAGCCTGACCGGCGATCCGGTCGAGGAAGTGCGCGTCGGTTGGGAACTGCTCAAGTCGCTCGGCCTGCGCCAACGGGGCATCACCATCACCTCCTGCCCCAACTGCGGGCGCCTGGAATGCCCGACCGAGGACGTCATCGCCGAAATCGAAAAAACCTTCGGCGATCTGGACGAACCGTGGCACATTGCGGTAATGGGTTGCAGCGTCAACGGCCCCGGCGAAAGCCGGCAGGCCGATTTGGGCGTCATCGCCGGGAAGAAGGGCTATCTTCTGTACAAGGGCGGAACGTACTGGAAAACGGTGGAACGCGCGCAGGTCATCGCCGGCGTGAAAGAAGCGCTGGCGCTGTTGCGCGCCGAACGGAAAGAACAAGGAGCGTAACGTGCGGTTTTCGAAATTTTTTGCCCCGACGATCAAGGAAACTCCCTCCGACGCGGAGGTCATCAGCCATCAGTTGATGTTGCGCGCCGGGATGATCCGCAAACTGGCCGCCGGCATCTACGACTACCTGCCGCTGGGCCTGCGCGTGCTGCGCAACGTCGAGCGGATCGTGCGCGAGGAAATGAACCGCGCCGGCGCGCAGGAAGTGCTGCTGCCCGCCGTACAGCCGGCCGAGTTGTGGATCGAATCCAACCGCTGGCAGTTTTACGGTCCGGAATTGCTGCGCCTGCGCGACCGTCATGCGCGCGAATTCTGCATCGGCCCGACGGCCGAAGAGGTCATCACCGATCTGGTGCGGCGCGACGTTCGTTCCTACCGCGAGCTGCCGCTGAACCTCTATCAGATTCAGACCAAGTTCCGCGACGAGGTGCGGCCCCGCTTCGGCCTGATGCGCGGGCGCGAATTCATCATGAAGGACGCCTACAGCTTCGACGTTGACGACGACGGCGCGAACAAAAGCTACGAGGAAATGCGGCGCGCGTATCATCGCATCTTCGAACGTTGCGGCTTGAAGTTCCGCGAGGTCGAGGCCGACAGCGGCAACATCGGCGGCAGCTTCAGCGCCGAGTTCATGGTCCTGGCCGACACCGGCGAAGACGCCATCGTCTACTGCGACCAATGCAGCTACGCCGCCAACACCGAAAAGGCCGAACTGCCCGTCGTGCCCGAAACGCCCTTCACCGGCGAAATGGCGGAAATGAAAAAAGTCGCCACGCCCGACCAGCGGACGATCGAAGAGGTTTCCGCCTTCCTGGGCGTGCAGCCGAGCGATCTGATCAAAACGCTGGTCTTCGTCGCCGACGGCAAGCCCGTCGTGGCGCTGGTGCGCGGCGATCATGAAATCAATCCGATCAAGCTGCGGCGGCTGCTCAACGCCGACGAGATCGAGCTGGCCGATCCCGACACGATCGTCAAGGTCACCGGCGCGCCGGTCGGATTCGCCGGACCGCAGGGCTTGCACGTGGAAAACCTCGTCGCCGATTTCAGCCTGCGCGGCTGCGGCAACATGGTCACCGGCGGCAACGAAGTCGACGTGCACGTCACCGGCGTCAACCTCGGCCGCGACTGGCAGCCGACCCAATGGGCCGACATCCGCACCGCGCTGGCCGGCGACACGTGTCCGCGCTGCGGCGGCACGTATCAAATTCAGCGCGGCATCGAAGTCGGCCACATCTTCAAGCTGGGCACCAAGTACTCCAAGACGATGCGCGCGACCTTCCTCGACGAGGACGGCAAGGAAAATGAGATGATCATGGGTTGCTACGGCATCGGCATCGGCCGCACCGCCGCCGCCGCGATCGAGCAGAACCACGACGACGACGGCATCATCTGGCCGCTGCCGCTCGCGCCCTTCCCCGTCGAGATCGTGCCCATCGGCAAGGCCGACGGCGACGAATACGCCGCCGCGACGAAGCTGCACGACGAGTTGCTCGCGCTGGGCATCGACGCTTTGCTCGACGATCGCGACGAACGCCCGGGCGTGAAGTTCAAGGACGCCGATCTGATCGGCATTCCGCTGCGCGTGACCGTCGGCAAGAAGGCGCTGGCTGACAATGCCGTGGAACTCAAGGTGCGCGGCGAAAAGGAATTCACCCTCGTGCCGCTGACCGAGATCGTCGGCAAACTCAAGGGCCTGATCGACGAGGCGTGCCATGGCTGAAGCGCGTGAGAAAATTTTGGTTGCGTTGGACGTCGATTCGCTCGATAAGGCGCGGGCGCTGGCCGAGCGGCTGACCGGGCACGTCGGCGCGTTCAAAATCGGCAAGGAATTGTTCACCGCCGTCGGCCCCGCCGTGATCGACGCGGTCACGCAAAACGGCGGCCGCGTTTTTCTGGACATGAAATTCCACGACATCCCCAACACGGTCGCCGGCGCGGTGCGTTCCGCCATGCGCCACGGCGTGTGGATGCTCAATGTGCACGCGGCCGGCGGCGCGGCGATGTGCCGGGCGGCGGCCGAAGCGGCGCGGGGCGCGGACGAAAAACCGCTGGTCATCGGCGTAACCGTCCTGACCAGCCTCAACGACGACGACCTGCGCGACATCGGCCTGGCCGGTCCGGCGGACGCGGCCGTGGTGCGCCTGGCGAAGCTCGCACAGGCCAACGGTCTGGACGGCGTGGTCGCCAGCGCGAAGGAAGTCAAAGCGATCAAACAGGCCTGCGGCGAGGATTTCGTCGTGGTCACCCCCGGCATTCGCCCGGCGGGCGGCGCGGTGGGCGATCAAAAGCGCGTGGTTACGCCCGCGATGGCCGTCGCCGACGGCGCCGACTACCTGGTTATCGGCCGGCCGATCACCGGCGCGGACGATCCGGTCGCGGCCGCCGACGCCATTGCCGCGGAGATCGCCGCGGCCCTTGAAGGATAGCGCGCGGTGCAAACGCTGTTACTCGACAACTCCCTGGATCATTGCCTGCTCAACGAAGGAATGCTCACCAAACGCTTTCTGGCCGAACCGCCGCGCATCTGCCGCGCGCCGCGCGAGCCGCTGCCGTCGCCGGATTCGTTCACGCACCTGATTCTCACCGGCTCGGAAGCGTCGATCGTCGACAACGACGATTGGATCCTGCGCCAGATGGATTTCGTGCGCGCCGCCGTCGACGCCGGCAAACCGGTGCTGGGCATTTGTTTCGGGCACCAACTGATCGCCCGCGCGTTGTGGGGCGACGCATGCGTGCGCCACGCGCCCGCGCCCGAGTTCGGCTGGCATCCCGTGCGCCTGACGACGACCGATCCCCTGTTCGCGGGCCTGCCGCCGACGATCGACGCGTACTGCTCGCACTCCGACGAGGTGTGCCATCTACCGCCGCAGGTCGAGGTGCTGGCTTCCAGCGACATTTGCCCGGTGCAGGCCATGCGCCTGCGCGACAAGCCGGTGTGGGGGTTGCAGTTTCATCCGGAGATCGGTCCCTATGCGGGGATGTTGCTGTTCGCGTGGGTCGCCAAAATTCAAAAATCGGTGAAGATCGATCTGTGCGCCGCCTGGCGCAACGCGCAGCGGCCCGTCTTCGCGCGGCAAATCTTCGCCAATTTTCGGGAGGCGCAATGATCATCGAGATGAAGCACCCTCCCGTGCTCGATCAAATCGGCGTCGTGCTCGTGCGGCCGGTCGGCGACGGCAACCTCGGTCAGGTCGCGCGGGCGATGAAAAATTTCGGTCTGACCAAATTGCGGCTGATCAATCCGTGCAACTTCGACACCGACCTGTGCCGGCAGATGGCCACCAACTCCTACGACATTCTGGAGCGCGCGCAAATCTTTGACGATCTGCCGTCGGCGCTGGCCGATTTTTCCTACGTCGTGGGCACCAGCCGGCGCCTGGGCAAGAACCGCGAGCGCTTCGGCACCTCGGCCGCGCTGCCCGGCTGGCTGCTGCCCAAGCTGACCGGCGGGGCGCAGGCGGCGCTGCTGTTCGGCAACGAGGTCAGCGGTCTGGACAACGCCGAGTTGGACATGTGTCAGTTTCTGGTGGAAATCGAAACCGATCCGGCGCATAAAAGTTTAAACCTCGCGCAAGCCGTGCTCGTCTTCGCTTACGAACTGTTCAAAGCGGCGGCGCAGGTGCCGACGGAAGTCGATAAAATTCATCCGGCCCGGCACGACAAGCTGGAGCGGATGTTCAAGCAGATGCGCGCGATGTATTTGGAAATCGGTTTTCTTGCGCCGGAAAATCCGGAGCACATCATGCGCGCGCTGCGGCGAATGTACGGCCGCGCGCAAATCAGCGAGCGCGAAGTGAGCATCCTGCGCGGCATCCTTTCGGATATGGATTGGTACTTGAACCACGTCAGCAAAAAGGGGGAGCGCGATGGCTACCGCGAAGTGGCTGGGGACGGCGAGTCTTGAACTGGAGCACAACGGGCAGATCCTGCTGATCGACCCGCACATCAGCCGACCGAACAAATGGCAAACGTTCACCGCCCGTCTGGCGCCGAACGCGGACAAGATCGACCAATACCTCGCCGGTCTCGACGGTGAAGTGTTGGGCATTGTCGTTACCCACTCGCATTCCGATCACCTGTGCGACGTGCCCTACATCGCGAAAAAGCTCGGCGTGCCGGTCTGGGGCAACGAGAGCGTCGACACCACACTCAAGGCCTACGGCTCGCCGCCCTGCCCGGAAGTGCTGGCGCACGGCAACCGCTTCACGGTCGGTCCGTTCACCGTCGAATCGGTGAAGACCCGGCACGGCCGCGTCGCGTTGGGCAAGGTGCCCTTCCCCGGCAGAATTTCGCCGGAAGCGCAGGCGCCGTTCTGGGTCTGGCAATTCAAGCACGGCGATCCGCCGTTGTTGTTGTTCATCACCGCCGGCGGAAAAACGATTCTGCACATGGGCACGGCGAACATGATCGACAACCTGCTGCCGCAGCGCCGCGTCAGCTCGGCCTGGCTATGCGCCTCGGGCTATCAGTACACGCCGGAGTTCGCCAAGCGCATCATGCACAAGATCAAACCGAAAAAGGTGATGCCCTTTCACTTCGAGGATTTCTCGCTGCCGTTGAGCGAAACCACGCGGCTGATTCCCGGCGCCGACCCGCATACCTTCGGCAGCAAGATCCTGGCCGTGGCGCCCGGCGTGGAAATTCGCATTCCCAAGCCGTACGAAAAAATTCCATTTTAGAGGCAGGAGATGTTTCGGGGCTTGTCGATTCGTTCACGCATCTTGCTCGGCTCGTTGCTGATCGCCATCACGCCGTTGCTGGTGATGTACTTCTATCAGGCCAAGATGCTCGAATCGACCGGCTTCCTGATCATCAAGGACGCGGGCGATTACGCGCATCGCAAAACGCGCCTGGTGGAAAGCACCGTGCGCGCCGACGTGAACGCGGCTCTGCAAAACAACGCGCACATGGCCGGACGTTCGTTCGCTCATTTTCAAGCGTCCAAAAACGGCAACACCCTTGCCGCGCTCGACAGCCTGTTGACGATCCTCGATCACGAAGCGAACCAGGTTTACATTTTCGACGAGCAAGGCCGGCTGCTGCATCGCTTGAACGACCAACAACTTCCCAAGCAACTTCAGACGTACACGGAAATCACCGCCGCGCTGCACGAAGCCGATTTTCTGGTTGCCGAAGAAACGTTGCAGCCGACCCAGTTGAAACTGGTGCTCGCCTCCAACGCGCTGGCCGATTTTTCCTGGATGAAAACGGCTCATCATTTCCGCGACGACTTCACCAATGACGTGCGCGCCAAACTGAACCAGACCAACTACCTGATGGCGATGTCCGCGACGATCCTGTTGATGCTGCTGGCCCTGGTGGCCTATTTTCTTTCGCAACGACTGGCCGGTTCGCTGACCAATCCCATTCAGCAATTGATCGAGGCCGTCGACAAATTCGACGGCATTCACCCGGTGAAAATCACCGCCGAACGCCGCGACAAAATCGGCCTGCTGACCGAAAGCTTCGCCGCGATGACCCAGAAGCTTACGGTGATGCGCCAGGAACTGGCCGTCAAACAGGAATCGCTGGAAAAGGCCGATGTTGAAATGATGCAACTCAACCTCAACCTCGAGCACCGCATCGAGGAACGCACCAAAAATCTCAAGGACGCGCTGGGCCGTCTGCGCGAACTGGACAAAAACAAGGACGACTTCCTCGGCCTGATCAGCCACGAATTGAAAACCCCGCTGACCAGCATCAGCGCCAGCGCCGAAGGTTTGCTCAGCGAGGATTTGAATCTCTCCGAAGAAGGCCGGCGACGGTTTTTGGCCATCATTCGCGACGAGGCCGATCGCCTGGGTCGTCTGATCAACGATCTGCTGGACATGACGCGCCTGGAAGCCAACCGCATGCCGATCAACAACAAGTCGGTCGACCTGGCCGAGTTGGTCGCGCACGACGCCCACGCCCATCGCGCCGCCATCGAACGCAAAGGGCTGAAACTGGTCGTCGAGATTTCCGAGGATCCCGCGTTGCACGATGTGTTGCTGGATCCCGACCGCATGACGCAGGTAATGGCCAATCTGATTTCCAACGCGATAAAATTCACCGAGCGCGGCCGGATCACCATTCGTTTGGAATTGGCGTTGATCGCCAGGAAAAAGTACGTGCGCCTGACCGTCGCCGACACCGGCATCGGCATTCGTCCCGGAGATGCGCCGAAGGTGTTCGATCGTTTTCAGCAGATCGAACGTTTCGACATGCATCACGAAGGATGGGGCCTGGGCATGCCCATCAGCAAAATGCTCGTTGAACGCATGGGCGGGGAAATTCGTTTCGCCTCCAAACCGAAACACGGCACGGCCTTCACGGTGACCCTGCCCCTGGCCGGACCGGAGGACGAAGCGGACCAACCGACGTACTGATCAAGCGGGCGTTTGACAGACAACGGTCCGGCATGTCAAAAAAAATCGATCGGCAACATGAGGACCACATGACCAAGTGCTACTACCATCCGAAAGAAGACGCGCTCTACGAGTGCTCCATTTGCGGCAAGTCCATTTGCGGCGATTGCATGCGCTTTTTGGACGACGAGCAGGTCGTCTGCCCGGCGTGCACTCTGGAGAACGCGATCGATCTGGCCGATGACGGCAACAAGGAATACCTGGATCGCGTCCATCAGTTGCACGAGGATGAAAAAAAACACGAAAGCAAATTCTCCAAGGCACTGAAGCTGATAAACGGATATCTACTGCTGTCCATCGTGCTGTTGCTGGCCGTCAATATGTACATCAGCAATTATTTGGGACGAGCCGGCGCTCCCGCGACGTTCGATCCGCAAATGTTCAAGCTCCTGGGAGATCCGGTCACCGAGATGTCCTATATCCTCACCAAGATCCTGCGATACGCCAACGATCATGACGGGAATTTCCCCGAAAAGCTCGATGACCTTTTCCCCGATTATCTGGAAAAACCGCCCCGCGTCTTGGGCACCGAAGAACAATACTCCTATGCGCCGATCAAAGGCGAAGAGGGATTTATTTTCAATTTGCCGCACGCCGACCGCTTCGGCTATCGCAAACTTTACGTAACCGCGGATGGGATCATAAAAACCGAATGAAAAAGCGCAACGGCTTTACCATCGTCGACATTCTCTTCTGGCTGATCATCTTGATCCTGATCGGTCAGGCGGCGGCGCGTATCGATGACGTGTATCAGACGCACTATCGTTTTTTATGTTACGAAAATCACACCGCGCTCGATAAGTTGCTGTGGAACGTCTGTTCGGAACAACAACGCGAAGTTTGGGACGTTCTCTCCGCCTATCCCGTCTTGTATCCGGACGGTCGCCCCGCTCAATTGGTGGTGATCTTCAAACCGCGCGTGGACGAATACGAACGTCAAATCGTCATCGAGCCGTTGCATCGTTGGGGACCGATCGAATCGCCGGTATGTCCCCTGGATCACCGCACGCCGGCGACGTCTTCGATCAATTACATGTTTTACGGCGGCAAGTGGCACTGCATGTACAACAAATACCATTCCGAGTAACGCCGGCGCTTCACGTCAAAGCCAAACTCCGCCGTTTCTCCTCCCATGATGTTATGTCGTCTGTCAAAATATTTTTTTATTCACTTGATGGAGAATTTATTCATTAACGAGGAAAGAATTAAGGTATCGCTTGACATATCTAAGCTAAACCAATTATAAAAATACGATTCCCGGGGAGGGTCTATCGGTGTATCTTTCCGTGCGTATTTCGGAAGGGTAACGATTTTCATTAAGGAGTATACAGTTCCGTGAGCCCAGACGATAAAAAAGGAAATGGAATCGTTGCCGATATCCCCGAATCGGTTTTTGAGGAAGCCCTTAAAGCCGTCGAAAACATTCAAGCCCAGGCCCAACAAAAGCGAAAACAACCTCAGGCCAAACCGGTCGAGAAAACCACCGACATCGAGATCGTCGAAGAAGATTCAGAAATTATCGATCTTATGGAAATACTCGACGATGGAGAAGCAGAAAAAAAGCCGGTCGCCAAGAAGCCGGAAAAAGCGGAAAGCATCGACAACGATCTGGCTGTTTTATCCAAATTGCTTGAAGACGAATACAACCTGGAAAAGGAAGCCGATTTCTTTAAAAACGTCCTGTTTGACAGTATGCAGGAATCGGCGGACAAAAAAATCGACGAAAGCCTTCTCAAAGAAAAAGAGGGCCAGATCCAGGAAATGGCCGAACGGCTCACCAATCTGCGCACAGAATTCGAGAAATTCCGCCAGCGCCTGACCAAAGAAGCCGAGCAAGCCAAACGCTTCAGCAACGAGTCATTGATATTGCAACTTTTGCCGATTTTGGATAATTTAGAGCGTGCCATCGAACATGCTGAACATTCCGAAGATAAAAACGCCATGATTCAGGGTGTTCGCTTGATCCACAAGCAATTGTTGGATACGTTTGTCAACGTCGGCGTGAAAGCACTGGAGGCCAAGGGAAAGCAGTTCGATCCTGCATACCACGAAGCAATGGTTATGTTGGATACACAGGAAGTGCCTCCCAATGTGGTCATCAGTGAGTATCAAAGAGGCTATCTGTTGTTTGATCGTTTGCTGCGCCCTTCGAAAGTTGTGGTCAGCAAAAATCCGAACGGTGTTCCCGGATCGGAAGGCGAGCTCAAGCAAGCTGGGGGTGACGATTCTGCAACGACGGATCCAAGCGGGGAACCTTCGAAGCAGGATGGCTGATATTCGATAGGGGAAAGTAAACCTGGAGGGCTCGTCCCTTTGGGAGGAGGAGAAACTATGAGCAAGGTGATCGGTATCGACCTGGGAACCACCAACTCCTGTGTCGCACTAATGGAAGGTGGAGAACCGATCGTTATCGCCAACGCTGAAGGGTCGCGCACGACCCCCTCGATGGTGGCCTTCACCGAAAACGATGAACGACCCGTCGGTCACATCGCCAAGCGCCAAGCCATCACCAATCCGGAAAACACAGTCTATGCCATCAAGCGGTTGATTGGTCGCAAGTATGTCAGCCCCGAAATTCAGCGTGCGCGTAAGATGGTTCCGTTCGCGATCGTTGAAGCGGAAAACGGTGATGCCTGGGTCGAGGTTATGGGCCGCACTTACTCCCCCGCCCAGATCAGCGCCATGCTGCTGGAAAAAATGAAGCAGATCGCCGAAGACTATCTCGGCGAGGAAGTGACCGAAGCGGTCATCACCGTGCCGGCCTACTTCGACGACGCTCAGCGGCAGGCCACCAAGGACGCGGGCACCATCGCCGGTTTGAACGTGCTGCGTATCATCAACGAGCCGACCGCCGCCAGTTTGGCCTACGGTCTGGACAAGCGCGACAACGAGCGCATCGGCGTGTTCGATCTCGGCGGCGGCACCTTCGATATTTCGATCCTCGAAATCGGCGATGGCGTATTTGAAGTCAAGTCGACCAACGGCGACACGTTCCTCGGCGGTGAAGACTTCGACCAGCGCATCATCATGTTCCTCGTCGAGGAATTCGAAAAGGCGCAGGGCATCGACCTGACCAAAGACAAGATGGCCATGCAGCGTCTGAAGGAAGCGTCGGAAAAAGCCAAGCACGAGTTGTCCTCGGTCGACGAGACCGACGTCAACCTGCCCTTCATCACCGCCGACGCCTCCGGCCCCAAACACTTGAATATCCGCCTGTCGCGCAGCAAACTCGAGGCCCTGGTCAACGACCTGATCTCGCGGTTGGAAAACCCGTGCCAGCAGGCCATGCGCGACGCCGACATGGCGCCCGAAGACATCGACCGCATCATCCTGGTCGGCGGCATGACCCGCATGCCGCGTGTGCAGGAAAAGGTGCGCGAAATCTTCAACAAAGAGCCCTTCTCGGGCATCAACCCCGACGAAGTCGTCGCCATCGGCGCGGCGATTCAGGGCGGCGTGTTGCGCGGCGACGTGAAGGATGTTCTGCTCCTCGACGTGACCCCGTTGAGCCTGGGCATCGAAACGTTGGGCAGCGTGTTCACGCGCATCATCCCGAAGAACACGACCATCCCGACGCGCAAGAGCCAGATCTTCTCCACCGCCGCCGACAACCAGCCGGCCGTTACCGTGCACGTCCTGCAGGGCGAACGCGAAATGGCCGACGACAACCGCAGCCTGGGCCGCTTTGAATTGGTCGGCATCCCGCCGGCGCCGCGCGGCGTGCCGCAGATCGAAGTCACCTTCGACATCGACGCCAACGGCATCGTGCACGTCAGCGCCAAAGACCTGGGCACCGGCAAAAAGCAGGCCATCCAGATCACCGGCGCTTCGGGACTCTCCGAAGGCGACATCGACCGGATGATCCGCGAAGCCGAAAGCGCCCGCGAAACCGACACCAAGCGCCGTGAACTGGCCGAGTTGAAGAACAACGCCGACGGCCTGATCTACACCGCGGAAAAATCCATGCGCGAATATGCGGACAAGCTCTCCGATCGCGAAATGGATCAGATTGAAAACGCGATCTACGAACTGCGCGAAGCGATGAAGGGCGACGATCCGCGCGCCATCCGCGCCGCCATCGACGAACTCAACAAAGCCAGTCACAAACTGGCCGAGACGATGTACGCTTCGAGCTATAGCGAAGTCCGCATGGAAGACGAAGACTTCAGCGAGGAATTCGACGACGAATTCGACGACGGCGACGAATTCGCGTAATCCTCATTATTCCGTACCGGCAAGGGGTGCGACCTTCAAGGACGTGCCCCTTTTTGATATCTAAGAAGCGATGCAGGACCATTACAAAACACTGGGCGTAAGTCCGCGCGATGATTTCGAGGCCATTCGCCGCACCTACCGGCGGCTCGTGCGTGAACTGCATCCGGATTTCAGCGACGATCCGTCCGCGAACGCGCGCTTCCTCAAAGTCGCCGAGGCCTATCGCACTCTCGCCGACGAAAAGGCCCGCCGCCGCTACGACGCCGAACGCCTGCTGCGCCTGCTCGTCCCTTCGCAGCGCCTACGCGAGCTGGTCGACGACCCGCAACTGCGTCACAAGGTCGCCGCGAAAATCGCCCACGGCCTGCATCATTTGACATCCTACGCCGCGCCGCCCAAGGGCATCGCCGGGCGCAACGTCGAACTGACCAGGGAAATATCCTTTGCCGAAAGCTATACCGGCGCCCGCGCACCGCTGACCTATCGTCGCCGCGAACGCTGCCGGGATTGCCACGGCACCGGTTGCGCCACGACCGCTCCCTGCCCCGTCTGCGAAGGGCGCGGGCGAATCCTCATCGGCGGACCGTTGGGCATCGCCAAGCGCTGCCCGCGCTGCGGCGGCTATGGTCTGCGCGGCGAAGGCGCCTGCACAACCTGTCAGGGACAGGGGATGGTCGAGCGCGAAGCGTCCGTTAAAGTCAAAGTGCCCGCCGGCGTGGCGCACCTGGGCCGTCTGCGCATCAAGAGCCGTGGCGACCACGGACGCCTGGGCGGCGTCGACGGCGATCTGGTGGTCGAAATCCGCGTGGCCGGCTCGCTCAATTTTTCCCGCAACGGCCGCGACCTGCTGACCGACATCACCATCGGCGCCGGCACGGCCGTGTTGGGCGGAGCGGTGGACATTCCCCTGCCCAACGGCCAAACCATCGAAGCAATTCTGCCCGGCGGCTTGTACGGCGGTCGTCGAATACGCCTGGCCGGCAGGGGCTTTGCCCACCCCGACCAGGAACGACGGGGCGATATGTTTTTGACCGTCGAGGTCGCCCCGCCCGACCTGCTGCCCGACGCGCAGCGCGTAAAGGTCGAAGAATGGTTGCGTGAAGCGCAACGCACCGGCGGTCGTGTGCATCCGCAGTTGGATCGCGAAGTACGCCGCATTTTCGGGAGTGACGAACCATGAAACATCGTCTGGTCCTTGTCAGCGCCTTGTTGATCGCCATCTTGTTTGCCGGTTGTGCCGTGCGCACGGCTTCCTCGCCGCCGTTGACCGGTGACGATTCGCCGGAGTACGTGCAGGCGTTGTTCGAAAAAGGTGAAGCCAACTATCGCAACAACCTGAAAAACAAGGCGCTCGAATACTACTTCCTCATCGTCGAACGCTATCCGCAGAGCAAACAAGCGGCCCCTTCGTATTACAAAATCGGCCGCATCCACATGGACAAAAACGATTACGAAAAGGCGATCCACTACTTCAAGCTGCTGGTCAGCCAGCACCCGGAAACGCCTTACGCCCTTGAAGCGCACTACCAAATGGGCGTGTGCTATTACAAACAGCGCAAGTACGACCTGACCTTGCAGACCCTCGGTTACTACACCAACGTGCGCGACGCCAAACGCCTGCCCAAGGCGCGCCGGCTGATGGGCGACGCCTATTTCAAAACCGAAAAGTACGGCGACGCCCTGCTCGCTTACGCCGCGGTGAGCGCCTCGTTGGATCGTCCCGAGCAGGTCGAACTGCTCAAGCAGACGCGCATTCTGGTCGAAAAACATCTGTCGACCGGCGAACTGCTCACCTTGATTCCGCGCATGGCCGACGGTCCGGTTGCCGACTTCACGCGCTATCGCGTCGGTCAGGAGTTGATGACGCAGGGCAAGCGCGCCGACGCCTCCAAGGTGCTGCGCGACATCAACTTCTCCAAGCGCAAGTACAAGTTTTACGACAAGGCCGCCAAGCTGTTGGAGATGGCCGAATCGCCCGGCGTCGCGCCCAGCGCCGGCATCCCCACCGGACGCGATGAAATCGTCATGCCCGCCGCCCCGGAGCGCTCGGAAGCCAAACACAGCATCGGCGTGCTGCTGCCGCTCAGCGGCAAGCGCGCGGTCTTCGGCCGCGAAGTGTTGCACGGCATCATGCAGGGCGTCGAGTTGTTCGGCGCGCGTCACGGCGCCCCGTTCAAGGTCGTGTTGTACGACACCCAGGGCAATCCGGAGGAAGCGGTCAAGGGCGTCGAGGAACTGTCCAACGATCCCAACGTGATGGCGATCATCGGACCGCTGCTGGGCAACTGCGCGCCGGCGGCGGCCGAAGCGGCCGAGCGGCGCCGCATTCCGTTGATCACGCTGACCACGCGCGAAAAAATCGCCGACGGCGGCCGGTGGGCGTTCCGCAATTTCCTCACCGCTTCGCTGCAGGTGAAGGCGTTGATCAACTACGCGACGCAATACCAGGGCGCGTTCCGCTTCGCGGTGCTCTACCCCGACAATCACCAGGGCAAGCTGTACCGCGATCTGTTCGCCGCCAACCTTGATCCGAACCGCAATCGCCTGGTCGCGTCCGTCGCCTACGGAACCGACGAAACCGACTTCCGCAACGCGATTCGCCAACTGACCGCCGCCGGGCAATTCGACGCCCTGTTCATTCCCGACAATCACCGCCGCGTGGCGTTGATCGCGCCGCAGTTGGTGTACTACGGCGTCAAGGACGTCGCCCTGCTGGGCACCAACGCCTGGAACCACGACGAGCTGGCGCGCAACGCCGGCAGCTACCTGAGCAAAGCGGTGATCGTCGACGGCTTCTTCGCGCGCGCGGCGAATCCGGAAGTCACCGAATTCGTCGAAGGCTACCGGCGCACCTTCAACGACAATCCGACGTTCCTGTCCGCCGTCGGCTACGACACCGCGCGCATGCTCGCGTACATCCTCAATCGCGCGCCGGACATGAACAGCCGCGAAGTGATGCGCCGCGAGTTGCTGGGTTTACAGGATTTCCCCGGCGCGACCGGCGAACTGACGATGGGCGAAAATCGCGAAACCGGCCGCCGGCTGTATTTGCTGCGCGTCGGCGAAACCCGCATCGAAGAAATGTTCTGACCTTGAACGGAAAGGACCTCGCCGCGATTTTCGGCCCGCAAGGCGTGCTCGCCGCGGTGTTCGAAAAGTATGAGCACCGCCCCGGCCAGTTGCTGATGGCCGATCACGTGCGCTCCGCCCTCGCCGATCGCGAAGTCGCCCTCATCGAAGCGCCCACCGGCACCGGCAAAACCATCGCCTACCTCGTGCCCGTGTTGCTCGCCGACCGTCGCGTCGTCGTCTCCACCGGCACCAAGGCGCTGCAGGAGCAGATCGTCACCAAAGACGTGCCGCTGGCCGAAACCGTGCTGGGCCGGTCGATCAAAGCGGTCGTCATGAAGGGCCGGCAAAATTACGTCTGCCGCTATCGGCTCAAGCATTTCCTCGCCCAGCCCGAATTCGCCTCGCGCGACGAGGCCTCGCTTTGGCAGAAGATCGAGCGCTGGTCGGAATTCACGCAGACCGGCGACCGCGCGGAAATTCCCGACCTGCCCGACGATTACCAGGCGTGGAAGGACATCTGCTCTTCGCCCAACACCTGCGTGGGCGTGCGCTGCCAGCACAACCGCGATTGCTTCATCACCAAGATGCGCGGGCGCGCGGCGGCGGCCGATTTGATCGTGGTCAATCACCACCTGCTGTTCGCCGACCTCTCGGTGAAAATGAGCAGCGGCGGCGAAGGCCAGGTGATTCCCACCTTCGACGCGGTCATCTGCGACGAGGCGCACCAGGTCGAAGAGACGGCCACCAGCTACTTCGGCGAAGTGACCAGCTCTTACCGCTTCGAGGAATGGGAGCGCGATCTGGCGCGCGTGCTGTCGGGCAACAAGATCGTCGACCACGAACTGACCGTCGCCGTTTCCGAAATGCGCCTGCTGTACGAAGGAATTTTCAAACACTATCGCGGCCTGCCCGAGAGCGTCAGCCGCTTCCGGCCGGAGCATTGCACGACCGAAATCCTCGAGTTGCTCGCCATGCTGGCCAAAGCCTGCGCACGCATCGGCACGCGCCTGGAAGCCATCGGAGCGAAAAAAGAGATCGTCGATCTCGCGCCGCTGTCGTCGCGCATCGGCGAACTGGCGCGCATCACCGACAACGTGTGCGCCGCCAACGATCCGGGTTTCGTCTACTGGCGCGAGGTGCGTCCACGCAGCGTCATTTTGCACAAAGCGCCCATCGACCTGTCCGGCGCGATGCAGGATTCGCTGTTCACCTTCACCACCTCGGTGGTCTTCACCAGCGCGACGCTGGCCACCGGCGAAAGCTTCGAGTACATCAAAGACCGCCTGGGCATCGGCTTCGATTGCGTCGAGGCGCAACTGCCCACCTGCTTCGATTACCAGCGTCAGGGCGTGCTGTATCTGCCCAAGGAAATGCCCGACCCGACGAGCCCCGATTTTCTCGACGCGATCCTGCCCGAAATCGAGGAGTTGATCCGCGCGAGTGGCGGACGCGCCTTTTGCCTGTTTACCTCGATCCGCAACATGACCGCGGCCTACGAGGCGCTTAAAGACAAGCTGCCCTTCCCGTGCATGCTGCAGGGTCAGGCGCCCAAGCACATGCTCATCGAAAAAAAGCGCGCCGAGCCCGAAACGGTGCTGTTCGCCACCGCCAGCTTCTGGGAAGGCGTGGACATCGCCGGCGACGCGTTGCGCCTGGTGATCATCGACAAACTGCCCTTCGCCAGCCCCGGCGACCCGCTGGTCGAGGCCCGCATCGAGCATTTGCGCGACGAAGGAAAAAATCCTTTTATGGATTACCAATTGCCAGCGGCGATAATTATGTTAAAACAAGGCTTGGGGAGGCTGATACGCACCGCCGACGATCGCGGTGTGCTGGCCTTGATGGATTCTCGCATTCGTACCAGACGTTATGGCAGTAAAATTATGGCCAGCTTGCCTCCGTTTCCGAAGACCAGCAAACTATCGGATGTGGTCGGTTACTTACAACAGTTATCCAAGGAATGATCATGGCGTTACATCCTACCGATGAGGAAATCCGCAAAATCAGGCTGCAATTGACCCAGTTGGTCAAGGCGCTCGAGCAAATGCCGCAAAAATCGCCGGTGCCCGGGCACCCGACCGGACTGTGTGTCGATTCGTACCTCACCGAGGACGATCTGGTCTTTCAGATCGATCTGCCCGGGGTGGACCAGCAGGATTTGAAGGTGTCGGTCAGCCGCAACAGTATGACCATCGAGGGCAATCGGCCGCGACCGACCATGGACGACAATCAAACCTTCATCATGGCCGAGCGTCCGTTCGGCGCGTTCAAGCGCGAATTGGACCTGCCGGCGACCGTGGACACCAGCAAGGTGGAAGCGACGCTCAAGAACGGCTTGTTGACGGTGCGCATCCCCCGCCGGCCCGAACGGCGCGGCCAGATGCGCGAAGTGGCCATTCGACACCTAGACTGACAAGGGGATAGCGGTGGAATATACCCATGGAGATCAAATACAGGTTCCCGAGATCCTGCCGATCCTGCCGTTGCGCGACGTGGTGGTCTTCCCGTACTTGATTATTCCGCTGATGGTCGGCCGGCAGCGTTCCATCGACGCCATTCAACGTGCGATGGCCGGCGATCGTCTCCTGCTGCTGATCACGCAGAAGGACCAGGAGGTCGAGGATCCCGACGATACGCACCTGTACAGCGTCGGCACCGTGTGCTCGATCATGCGCATGGTCCGCCAGCCCGACAACCGCCTGCGCATCCTGGTGCAGGGCCTGAGCCGGGCGCGGGTCAACGAGATTGTCGCCCGCGATCCCATTCTCACCGCCCGCCTGACGAAAATCGAAGAAGCTGAAGACGAAGTGCCCGATATCACGCAGGAAGCGCTGATGCGTACCGTGCGCGAGCAAGTCGCGAAAATCGCCGAGCTGGGCAAGGGCATCAATCCGGATTTCGTCGGCGCCACCGAAACGGTGATGGAACCGGGGCGCCTGGCCGACCTGGTCGCCAGCAACGTCGAAATGAAAACGCAGGACATGCAGGTCGTACTCGAGACGATCGATCCCACCGATCGTCTGCAGTTTGTGGTCAACAGCATGACCAAGGAAACCGAGCTGCTGCAGGTCAAGGCGCGCATCACCGCTTCGGCCCGCGATCAGATCAACGAACATCAGCACGAATATTTCCTGCGCGAACAACTCAAGGCCATTCAAAGCGAGTTGGGCGCCGGCGACGCGCGCGCCAAGGAAGTCGCCGAATTGCGCGAACAGGTCGCCGCGGCCAAGATGCCCTCCGCCGTCGAGGAAACCGCCACGCGCGAACTCGACCGCATGGAAAGCATGCACGCCGACAGCGCCGAATCGCAGATCGTCCGCTCGTACCTCGACTGGCTCATCCACCTGCCCTGGTCGGCCCGCACGCGCGATCGCCTGGACATCCAGCGCGCGATCGAAATTCTCAACGAGGATCACTACGGCCTGGACGAGGTGAAAGAGCGCATCATCGAGTTCCTCTCCGTGCGCAAACTCAAGCCGAAAAGCAAAGGGCCGATCCTGTGCTTCGCCGGCCCCCCGGGCGTCGGTAAAACGAGCCTCGGCCGCTCGATCGCCCGCGCCATGGGCCGCAAATTCGTCCGCATTTCGCTGGGCGGCATGCGCGACGAGGCGGAAATTCGCGGTCATCGCCGCACCTACATCGGCGCGATGCCCGGACGCATCGTGCAGATGCTCAAACAGGCCGGCGCGAACAACCCGGTCTTCATGCTCGACGAAATCGACAAACTCGGCTCCGATTTCCGCGGCGATCCGGCCAGTTCGCTGCTGGAAATTCTCGACCCGGAACAGAACAACATGTTTTCCGACAATTACCTTAACGTGCCCTTCGACCTGTCGCGCGTGATGTTCATCACCACGGCCAACCTGATCGACCCGATCCCCGGGCCGCTCAAGGATCGCATGGAGGTCATCGAGATTCCGGGCTACACGCTGGCCGAAAAAATGCAGATCGCCTATCGCTACCTGCTGCCGCGCCAGATCGATCAGAACGGTTTGAAAAAACACCACCTCGACGTCAGCCGCAAGGCGATGGAATTGCTCGTCACCGGCTACACGCGCGAGGCCGGCCTGCGCAACCTGGAGCGCACGATCGGCAAGGTGTGCCGCAAAGTGGCGCGCCGCTTCGCCGAAGGCAAAACCGCGAAGGTGAACATCACCCAGGGCAACGTGGCCAAGTACCTCGGACCGCCGCGCTTCCTGGATGACGAGTCCGACATTTACGAACACCGTATCGGCATCGCCACCGGGCTGGCCTGGACGCAGGTCGGCGGCGAAGTGCTCAACGTCGAAGCCACCTTCGTCGACGGCAAGGGCCGGCTTTCGTTGACCGGCCACCTGGGCGACATCATGAAAGAATCGGCGCAGGCGGCGCTGACCTATGCGCGCAGCCGCTCCGACGTCCTGGGATTGGACTCGACGTATTTCGCCAACCACGATCTGCACGTACACGTGCCCGCCGGTTCGATTCCCAAAGACGGTCCCTCGGCCGGCATCACCATCGCCACGGCGATGATCAGCGCTCTGCGCCGGATGCCGACCCGCCGCCGCCTGGCCATGACCGGCGAGGTCACGCTGCGCGGCAACGTGCTGCCGATCGGCGGCGTGAAGGAAAAAGTGCTGGCCGCGCAACGTGCGGGTTATTTCGATGTCATTTTGCCGTTCAACAACAAACGGGACATCGTGCAGATCCCCGCGCCGATCCGCCGGACGATGAAATTCCACTTCGTCAAAACCATGGACGAAGTCATGGACCTGGCGTTGGAGGAGGCTTAAGCCCCGTGCGCGAAAACGACTGGCTGCGTCACGCGGCCCGACTCTTCGGCTCCCGACATCAGGGAATCCCGGTGGGCGTCGGCGACGATTGCGCCGTGCTCTCGCCGGCGGGAGAGCTGTTGATCAGCACCGACGCGGTGGTGGCCGGCGTGCATTTCGACCCATCGTTGATGGACTACCGCGACGCCGGGTGGCGCGCGCTGGCCGTGGCGCTCAGCGACCTCGCCGCTTGCGGGGCCGATCCGCAGCGTCCCATCGCCGCCTTGGTTTCCGCGCAACTGCCCGCCGAAACGGCCGATGAAAATTTGCTGGCGCTCGCCGACGGCCTGGGCCAATGCGCTCAGGCGCACAACTGCGCGATCGTCGGCGGCGACACCGTATCCACCCCCGGCCCGCTGGCATTGACGTTGACCGTGTTGGGCTACGCCGAAAGGGCCGTGCTACGTCGCGGGGCGCGCCCGGGCGATCTGCTCGCGGTGAGCGGTCCGTTTGGCCGGGCCGGTGCGGGCTTGTTCGCCTTGCGCGCCGGCTTCACCGAAGCGGCGTACGACGACTGCCGCCGCGCCTATCGTCGCCCGCAAGCGTTGTTGGCGGCGGGGCACGCGCTGGCGCGGTCGGCGACGGCGATGATGGATCTTTCCGACGGCCTGCTCATGGATTTGGATCGTCTGTGCGCGGCCGGCGGCGTGGGCGCGAACGTCGAGTTGAACGATCTGCCGCTTACCCCCGCCGCGCGCGAGATTTTCGCACGGCTGGACAAGGATCCGGCGGTGACGGCGGCGACCTTCGGCGACGATTACCAGTTGCTCGTCGCGTTGCACCCGACCTCGTTCGAGACGATGCACGCCGAATTGCCCGCCCTGACCGTCGTGGGGAAAATCGTCGAGGGCGACGCGGTGCACGTGTTGCGCGACGGACAACCCGTCGAAATCGCGCAACGCGGCTACGAGCACGGAAAGGAAAACGAAACATCATGAGTCAATACGATCAGTGGCTGCGCGACGTGCTGCAGCGATTCGGCGAAGGAGAATTGTCGCTGGACGAAGCGCTGCAACAGTTGCGCGACCTGCCCTACGAAGACATCGAATTCGCCAAGCTCGATCATCACCGCAGCATGCGCCACGGCTTCCCCGAGGTCGTGCTGGCCCAGGGCAAAACGGCCGATCAAATCATCCAGATTGTCGACCGCCTGCGCGCCAAGGGCGGCAACGTGCTGGTCACGCGCATGAGCCAGGAACAGGCCGTCAGCGTCTGCGGTAAGTTTCCCACCGCCGAATACGATTCAACCAGCGGCGTATTTCGCCTGATGCAAATCCCGCTGGAACCGCAGGGCTTAGGGAAAGTCGTGGTGATCACCGCGGGCACCGCCGACGTGCCGGTGGCCGAGGAGGCGTATTTGTGTTCCGAAATGCTGGGCAACCCGACCGTGCGCCTGTACGACGTGGGCGTGGCCGGCATTCACCGCCTTTTCGACAACATCGAGATCATCCGCGACGCGTCGGTGTTGATCGTCGTCGCCGGCATGGAAGGCGCGCTGCCCTCGGTCGTGGGCGGCCTGACCGACAAACCGATCATCGCCGTGCCCACGAGCATCGGATACGGCGCCAGCTTCAACGGCATCGCCGCGTTGTTGGGCATGCTCAATTCCTGCGCCAGCGGCATGGTGGTGGTCAACATCGACAACGGTTTCGGCGCGGCTTACGCGGCCACGCGCATCAATCGTCTGGGAAAGGAACACCATGGCTAATGTGCTTTATCTCGACTGCTTCTCCGGCGCGGCCGGCGACATGCTGCTGGGCGCGTTGCTCGACCTGGGTTGCGACACCGACGTTTTCCGCGAGCTGCTCGAAGCCCTGCCCATCGACGAAGTGGAAGTGAACATCGAACCGGTGATGCGCGGCGCGGTGCAGGCGCAGTTGATTTCCTTTACCGCCACCCACGATCATCCGCACCGGCACTGGACCGACATCGACGAAATGCTCGCCGCCTCGACGCTGCCCGAGCGGGCCAAAGAAAACGCGCGCCGGGTGTTTCGCCGCCTGGCCGAGGCCGAGGCGCACGTGCACGGCCACGAGCCGGAGACGGTGCATTTTCACGAGGTCGGCGCGGTCGACGCGATCATGGACATCGCCGGATTCTGCCTGGCCATCGAACGCATGAACATCGACCGGATCGTCTGCAGCCCGCTGCCCCTGGGCGCGGGGCAGATCGAAACCGCGCACGGCATGCTGCCGCTGCCCGCTCCGGCCACGGCGATTCTGCTCGCGGGCGCCGACGTTTATTCCTATCCGCTGCCGGTGGAAACGGTGACGCCGACCGGCGCGGCGCTCATCTCGACGCTGGCCGAGGGCTTCGGCCCGCTGCCCTCGATGGTGCTGCAGGGCGTGGGGTACGGCGCGGGCACGCGCATCGACGCGGCCGGGCCGCCCAACGTGCTGCGGGCGCTGCTCGGCGAGGATCGCACGCTGCCGGAAACGGTCGAGCCGACCTACGTGATCGAAGCGAACATCGACGACATGAACCCGGAGTACTTCGCCCCGCTGGCGCAGCGGTTGGAAGAAGCCGGCGCGCTCGACGTTACGCTGGTGCCCTGCACGATGAAACACGGCCGGCCCGGCGTGCTGCTTAAGGTCGTCGGCGTGCAGAGCAAGCTCGACGAGCTGATAGCCGCGACCTTCACGCACTCGACCACCCTCGGCCTGCGCTACTACCGCACCGAACGCGCCGCCTGCGAACGGCAGGTCGAAACGGTGGAAACCGAGTACGGCCCGGTGCGCGTCAAGCATGCATACTACCAGGGCGCGTTGGTCAATTCGAAACCGGAGTATACCGACCTGCTCAAGCTTGGCATTCCGATGAGCCAAGCTGAGCAGATCGTCATCAGGAAGATGAAGAAAGACGTTTAACGTTTCTCTCCAGGAAACGCTTGCAGTCCGACACGCTCCCGAACGCTTATTGGCATTCGGACAGCACCTGGGAGAAGTTGATAACGCTTTGAATCACGGCTGTACCGTAATTGGTCGCTCCAAAACCATCCCAGAATGAAACGACGCGATCATAATACAAATGGTACCGTGCCGGAGATCCCTCATAGACCATCTCAACCGACCGCGGGATGATGTAGTCACCGTAGCCATACAACGTTCCACTGAACATCGATGCGCCGCCACAACTGAAATCGGCGGGATCATCCGACAGATCGGCGAAACGAACCGTATATTTTACCGACAACAAGCCACTCCGTGTACTATAGACCATCATCAGCAAATTGGTGTTGGGCACTTTCATAACGGAAAACTCACCAACTCCACCCAGGACGTAATCTTTTGGGAAGATTGGCGCGGCGTCGTCCAGATCGGTCGACCAACCGTTGCTCGTGCGGTAGTAGATGTACTGATGATAACTGGTACTCGCCAGATTCGTCAGGCTGATGTAAGCCAGGTACACGTTACTCTTCCGATAGCCCGAGGTATAACTGGATTTTTGAGCAAAAATCTGCTCGATCTGATCGAAGAAGGACTCGCCGTAGCAGAGAATCGGATGAGTCGCCGAATTGCTATAAGAGACTACGTCCTGGCCGGTTCCGTAGATCAGCACTCCCTGCTCGCCATTGGGATTGGTGATCGGTAAATCGGCCGGATTCGCCGAGGAAACCGTGATCGGAACTGCGGCAATCTGGATGAATTTACGGTCAGCGAAAGCTCCCTTTTCAGCCCACTGCTCGGTATCCGCATCATAGTACAGCAGGTATGATCTGTCACAGTTGGCGTTGTCGATATATTTGCCGTACCACAGGTAAATTCGTTCGTTTTGGTCATCCCAGAAAGTTCCGGTCGGAACCCAGAAAGGAAATTCGGACATGCCATAGAGGGCTTCATATTGCCATTCGAGCGTATTGTAGATCGGAGGGAACGGATAATTATAATAATCCGACATGGAATAGATGACATCATTGCCCAGGTCATTGACCAGCAATGTCAATTCATAGTCCTGATCGTATCCTCCGCCCCATGGCAGACCATATTTTTTCATGTAAAGATATTGCCCATTATCTTCAACCGGCCAGACATCGCCAAAGAAAAAGACCGTTTGTTGTCCGGTCCAGACAGACATCCCCAGATCAACTCCGTCAATGTAGTCATCCCAATATTGATCGGTCAGATTTTGTTCCAGTCCATTGTACTTACTTTCGCCATAGTTATTAATGTCCGGTCGACCTAAAAAGTCAAAATAAGCATAGTCACAATGGACATCGTTCGCCTGGTAGACGTAATTGCCGGAAGCGTCGATGCACTGGTTGGCCCAACCAATACCCACACTGAAAACGAAGAGAATGATAGACGTAACGAAAATTGCCGCAGATTTCCGAATGTTCATTGATGCTCCTCCTAAGTCTGTTGGGTATGTTTTCTATCGGACACCTATCTATACGTAACCAACAAAATCCCTTTTGTCAGTCAAGACAGCACGTGCAGCCATTGCTCGACACAAATAATATATATATCATAGATAAGTTATTGTCTAGATAAAAAAAGGGGACGCGATCGCTCGCGCCCCTTTTTCATTTAAGTTTGCTTCAATCAGCAGCCACAACCATCGTCGTCATCATCGTCGTCATCGTTACCCTGATCGTCGTCGTCATCATCGTCATCGTCGTCGTCATCGTCGCCCTCGGGCTCGCCGACGGTGATGAACACTTCGTCCTGATCGGTGAATTCGCCGTCGTCGACGGTCAACGTGATGGTGTACACGCCCTGCTCGGTCGGGGTGAAGACCGGCTTTTCAGCGTAAGCATCGTCGAAGGTCAACGCGCTCGGGCCGTTGGTGGCTTCCCAGAAGTACAGCAGGGTGTCGCCGTCCGGGTCGGTCGAACCGCCGGCGTCGAGCGTGACTTCGCTCTGCGCCGCCACGGCCTGATCTTCACCCGCTTCGGCGGTCGGCGCTTCGTTGGTGCCGGTGTAGCGCGCGGCGGAAAGGTTCATGCCCACCGCAAAGCCACGGCGATTGCTCGCGAAGTCCATGTCCATGAAGCCGTAGCCCCATTCCGAACCGGTGTAGTCGTCAGCCAGGCTGAACGTGTCGTGTTCCCAGGTAACGCCACCGTCGGTGGTCACTAGGATAGTCGTTCCGTAAGAAAACCCGCGTTTGATTGCGCCGGCCGCGTAACCCAGATCGGCGGTGAGCATCCGGATATCTACGAGAATGTAGCGGGTGGAACTGCCGGGGCCAAATTCCGGAATCGTCGCATCCTGCCAGGTCTGGCCGCCGTCCAGGGTGTACATAATGTTGTTGAGCGCGCCGTCGACATTGAGTACTTCGTCAGTAATAACCCAGCCGCGCATCTCGTTGATGAAGTAGACTTTGTTGAAAATGTACTGTTGATGTCCATCCAGCAATACTTCCCAGGTATCACCGCCGTTGGCCGTCTTGTATACATAGGCCGGCGATACATAATCTTTGGAGCGGTCCTCGAATCGTTCAGGACCGCCTTTCATATACATTATGCGGTCGATGATTTTTTCACGATATTTCAACACATCCACCGGATTGTTCAAATCATACTCTTTGGTATCTTCTGACCTATAGCCGGTGCCGATGAAACCGACCTGCTCGTCGAGCCAGCGCATGGAGTTCATCGACGATTCGACGCCCGTTTCCGGCGGATTGACGTCTTCCCAGGTTTCGCCGAAGTCGTTGCTGCGACGCAGCAGACCGTTGGTGCCGCACGCGATCAGCGTGTTTTCGTCGATGGCCTGTACGGCGGTGTAAATGGTGGTGATGTTGCCGCCGGCGTCGTGCGCTTCGTACTCGTCGCCGTTATCGGAGAAGGTCCAGATGTAGGGCTTCATCGCGACCATGCAGCGCATCATGCAGAACATGAAACCGTTGCCCTGATCCAGGCACGCCGGGCAGCATTCCGGATCGACCGCCATACCCACGGTCAAACCGTGGTCGGCGTCGGCCCAGTGGCCGTCGATCATGAAGGTGAACAGCCCCAGGGTGTCGCATTCGGTGCCGGTAAATTCCTGCTGGAAGATCGGCGTAAAGTTCTCGGCGGCGTCCGTGCTGCGCCAGGCCCACTGTGCGCCGTTGGCGGAGAACTGGTGAATGCCCACGGTAAACAACGTTTCGTCGTCAACGGCGGAAACCGCCAGGAATCCGGAGCTCAGCGCCGCCGGATCGGCTGTCGTGTATTCCCATTCTCCCTGGCCGGCAATGGCCGCGGCGGCGAATAACAGCATGACAGCGGTAGCAAGTGCGAAATATCTGGCTTTCATTTAAAGTCTCCTTTCAAGACGCGGGTCCCCTTCCACAAAACGGCCGAATTGTAGGTTGCAAACGCCGGCAGGTCAAGCCGAGCTCGAATAAGTATGCAAGGTTATACATATCGTATTCACAGGCCCTCCCGGCCGGTGCTTTATGGTTATTCCAGCTAATTTATTATAATGTGCAGCCAATCGGCGAAGAGAAACTCCATCTGCCCGACCAGCAAGGCGATGCGGCCCATCACCGTATAGCCGAAGGACGCGCCGAAGGTGATCATCAGCACCCAGATGCCCACGCGGCTGCCCACGCCCATCACGCCCTTGTGTTCGGTGGAAAAGAAGAAATAAATCAGGCTGGTCAGCACGCCCACGATCATGACGATCGCATTGAAGGTGCCGCCCAGCGAGAAACCGGCCGCCGGATCGATCACGATCAAGCTGCCGATCGCCCCTTCGATCTGGCCGACGAAATCGCTCTGCAGGTAGCCGACGAAATTCAGACCGGCGGTCGTGCCGACGATGAACGCCAGCGACCACCGGCTGACCCACCCGAGTTTGTTGGACAGGCGGAACAGCAGAATCACGCCGAACACCAGCGGGATCAGATAAATCAGGCTGCGCTCGACATCGCCGATGCCGGGATTGATCCGCGCCACGAGGCTCGGCCAGAGCTTGCCCATCAGGTTGGGCACCATCACCGTCCAGAAACCGATGACCATCCAGTACGCGGCGCTCACGCCGATGAACAGGTGCTCGGCGAATTTATAGAACGGATTGTCGTCGTACAGGAAGCTCAGGATGCACAACGTCAGCAAGGCTGCGAACCACGTCCACAGACCTTTGAAGGAGATCACCCGCTCGATCAGCGTGCCGCCGTTGGGCACGCGCACGTACACCTGGTCGCCCTTGGTTTCTTCCTCGACGTTGGTGGCCGCCACCGCGCCCCAGTGCTTCTCGCTGCGCACGTCTTTGAGTTCCATCTTCGGCGGCGGCGGTTCCTGCGTGTCGCACGGATCCGTTTCCGCCTGGCCGAATTCCGCCGGCACCTCGCGCAGAATCCTGAAACCGTTCGGCGCAAGCACCTTGTTTTTGTTGGTCAGCGGATCGAATTCGCGCCGCACCTCGGCCGCGGGCGCGACCAGCACCATGTTGTTGGGCATGCTGTATTCAAGATCGTCCGTGGCCGGCACCGGATTGGTGATGCCGTCGCCGAACAGGAGGCCCAACAGCGACAGGCCGACGAACACGGAGATAAACCCGATGCTGATTTTCATGTTGCGGCTCATCGTCCACCTCCCATCCGGGCGCGGCGGCGCCGGTCGATGAAGAAGGTGACGTTGCCGATGACGATGAACAAGATGATCACGATGTGCGCGATCGCCTGCGGCCCCATGCGCTTGATCGCCTTTTGCGTATAGCCGAGGTTCTCGCTCGCCAGTTCGACGAGCCGCTCACCGTCGTATTTGTTCAGTTCCTGCAGACGCGCGGCCAGCAGCGGCTTGAGCGTGCGCTCGTACAGCAGCGCTTCGTACTCCGCCGCGCCCTTGAGGCCGCCGAGCACGCCGACCATCTGCCGCGGATAATACGGATACAACAGCGGCGTCTGCACGGCGGTCGAACCGGAAATCAGCGGCACGCCGGAGGGATCGGCGCCGAACTGCACCCACTCCTTCGAGCCCGGATACCCGGCGCTGATGCTGATGATCAAGTCGAAGCTTTTCAGGTTGACCACGCCGTCCATCATCGGAATCTTGCGGATGTGCGTGCCGTTGATGTCGGTCGAGTACAACGTTTCGATATTGGTCAACAGCACTTTGATCACGCCCTGGTATCCGGATTTGTACCCCAGATTCACGTAGTCGCGGCCGTAGACGATCTCCCGCTGCGGATCGAGCTGCCGGATGAAATCGATGGACTGGTTGATCGTATCCACCGCCAGTTGCTGGCCGATCGGCCACAGGGCCATGGCGTACACGCGATGCCCCTTGAGGAAGCAGTGGCGCACCCAGGCGGTGGCCATCGGCTGCAACTCGGGCATCGAAGCCGGATCGTACGAACAATCGATCAACACGCGGCTGCCCGGCGGCATGTTGTCGATTTTCTCGAACACGTGCTCGACCATCGGCGTCGGCTCTTCCGGAAAATACAAATCAAAGACAAGAGGAATAATCACGGCCAGCGCGATCAACAGAAAGATCACCCGGCGGTCGATGGTGGCGACTTTCTCATACCAATTGCTCATGCCGCCCCCCTACTCGCTGTCCGCGCCGAGGTAGCTGCGTTCGATGCCGAGGATCAGCTTCAGGCTGGTGGAAATGATGCCCAGCGAGATGCCGATCATGATCGCGCGCTGCCCGGACAGGTTGAGGGTGCTCATGATCCAGGTGGCCAGATTGGGGATCTGCAAAAACGACAGCGATTGGGGCAGCCACATCGTGGCGATCGTGCCCAGGAAGGTCCGGCCCAACAGAATGATGAACGCGGCGACCAGCAGGATCGTCGCTTCGAGATTCTTCGCGCGGAAGGCGCGGTAGCTGGCCGAGGCGACGTAAAAAGCGAGCAGGGCGAACATCGTCGCGCTCAACGGTTTGAAAACGAACTCGTAAACGCTGAAGAAATACGAGCCGCTTTCAGTCACGTCGCCTTGAATGCCCCAGGGGTTGCCGATCTTACCCAGGCCGATGACCAACGTGACGAAAAAGCCGATCATGCAAACGGCCGAATAGCCCCAGCCCGCGGCGCGTTTCCCGATCTTGTCGCCGTGAATGCGCACCAGGTTGCCGCCGCCGAGCACGAAGGCGAAGACCGAAATGATGTCGAAGAAAACGGCGAAATCCTCACCCAGTTCGCCGAACGGCTTATGGGGAATGAAGAAGCTGACAATCAGCACCGTCCCCACCAGGAAGGTAATGAAAATGGGTATGCTGCGTTTGAGCATCGTCTAGACCATCCTCCTTACATCTCCACCGTAAGCAAAGCGCGCACCCAATCGGCGATCGCCCAGAGCGTCGGCGTATCGATCAACGTGGCCAGGGTCACCAGCAGGCTGCCCGCCAGAATGAACATCATCGCGATCGCCTTGCCCACGTCCTGCCCTTTGAGGCTGCCCAGTTGTTTGGGTTCCTGCGACAGATAGGCGCTGGCGGCGAAGAGTTCCTCGCCGATCAACGTGTAGTCGCAGGCGGCGATGAAAAACGGCAACTGGCTGGGCATGGCCGTGCCGGCGATCTGAATCGCGCCGACGTAATTGCCCGTTTCGGCCAGAATCAGGCTCTCGGCGAAAAACGCGCCGATGTAAAAACAGGTCGCCGGCTTTTCGCGCACCATGATGCCGTTGACGCCGGCCACGTACCCGAACTGCTCGTCGGTCAGATAGGTGATCATGTCGTCGTGATAGGCATCGGGGCGTCCGGCGGTCAGGTACGCCTCCTTGACCGTTTCGCGCGCGGTGGTCATCACCAGACTACGGCTGGTGGGCACCATCAGCTTCGTGTCGTATTCGGCGATGGTCCGCGCGATGCGGCCCAGGATAATCACCGAGCTGACGGTCTGCACGTCGTTCATATCCTGAATGCCGGGGATGTACAAAATCGGCCGGCCCATTTCGGTGGCGCGGCCGATGGCTTCGTCGACCGCTTCCAAGCCCGCGATCTTGCGCACGAACGGCTTTTTACCGCGTTTGATCGATTCGATGAAGAAGATGATCGCCACCGAAATGATCGCCGCGATGACGAACAGGTTCAGCTTGTTGAAGGCAAACCATTGCGGCACGGACTGTACGGCCTCGGTCAGCAGCGGTTCGCTGCGGCGGCCGCTCTTGGCGATGGAAACGACTTGATAAAAATAATCCACGTCGTCCTTGCAGTCGGAGTCGACGATCGACACCGATGGCGCGCGGCGCGTTTTGGGGTCATGTTTGTCCAGGCGCCAGGCCGAGGCTTGCCCGACCGATTTGAATTCTTCCGGACGGCAGGCGGCGCGCAACACTTCGTAGCTGACCACGGGATCGTCGGTCCGGTCCTCGTCGATCGACGGAGTGATGACGACGGTAATCGACCCGCCCCCGTCGGACGACGTATCGCTCGCAACCACGGCCTGCGGCGGCGCGGGCAAAATCACTTCCGGCTCCGGGGCAATCACCTCGTCCGCCTCGGCCGCCGGTTCCGCGACAAGCGGCTCCTGAGCCTGCGCCCACACGGACGGCGAACAAGCCAGCACCAACAACAAAATACTCGCGACCAGGCACATGCGTCCGGTCATTCACGCTCCCTTTCTTGGCTGATCGCTTTCCGGAGGTCGCGCCGGAAAACAAATCGCATTAAACGACAGCGAAAAAATTCGTCAACCCATCGCCATCGTTTCCGGTGCGGGCGTCCTGATTGAATCGTGGTTGTTTTTCTGGAAGCGAAAGCGAACAGAACGGGGGCGGCACGGTCGATTCCGTTACCGCCCCCGCATTATCAATCAATCATGCGCCGGCTTTACCGCATAGGCGGATTTCGCCGGGACGATCCCGCCCGTGACGGCAATGAAGTTGTCGTGATACCCCATGTTCGTCATGTCGTTGACCGTCAGGATCCAGTTTTCGTCGAGCGCCGGCAGCGCGATATCGCCGATCAGGCTCGAGAGCAACGGCAGGAAGAGTTCGACCAACGTCGGCGCCAGTTGCTCGAAGAGCGTTTCGTTCAAAGACAACGGATTGTTGATCGTATCGACCACCACTTCCGGCGTATCGAAGGAGATGTTGAACGTGTTGTCGCCCGAGTCGTGGGTCAACGTCGCCGGCGCGATCACCGAAGCCGACAGGGTCAGCAACAAGTCTTCCGGCGGATCCGCATTGTACAGGTGGATGAAGGCATCGCCCATTTGCACCTGCACGTTGAGGGTGCCGGCTTTGTCGACGTAGGGGATGAACACCGGCGGCAACAGCGGACGCACCTTCATCGTCAACGGAATCGATCCGTAGGTGTCGCAAATATCCGGGAAGATCGCGTAGAAGACCGCGTCGCACGCGTCGGGGATCACCTCTTCCAGATCCACGTGCATCAAGCCGCTGCGGAAGGCCTGGTAAAGCACCTGGTTGATCATGTTGTCGCTGACCAGAATGGCGAAGCCGTAATCGTTCGAGGTGAAGATCGGCGCGACGTTGTCGGTTCTGATCGAGCCGCTGAAGGCCGGCACGCTCGGATTGATCGTGTCGGTCAAGGTGCGGCCCTTCAACCAGATCGTGCCGCCGACCGAGTCGAAATCGGCGGAGTACGGCCGCGCTTCGAAGGTGAACGTAATGTCGTTGAGCGGGATGTCGAAGCTGTAGGGAATGTCTTCCAACAGATCGTCAAGCGTGCTCTGGATGTACGGTTTGATCAGGCCGGGCACCAGCCATTCGACCAGTTCGCGCACCGCCCATTCGAACGGTTCCAGCAGAATGTCCGGGAAGCCGTTGATGTTGAACTCGAAGTTGCCGATGTTCACGTTGAACGAATCAATGGACACGACAATGTTCTCGTTGGTCACCGAAACGTACGAGAACGCATTCGCGATCACGTTGGTGACCTCGGTATACCCGGTGATCGAGTAACCGATGCCGACAATCGAGCCGCGAACGCGGTAATCCAACCGCATCTGTCCGATGCCCGCATACGTGTCGATGGCGTTGGGATTGGAATCGAGCGTGACCCAGGGCGTGGTGTGGGTCACGTTGGTCACATCGGCGCGGGCGCTGGCGACGGTGACGCCCCATACTTCCGCGCGTTCGTCGAAGATCGGATTGTAGCTCATGATGATCGACTTGAAATCGATCGTCGCGAGGTAGCTGTCGATCACATCCTCGACCTGATTCAAGCCGGTGTCGGTGATGCGGAAGCCGGCCGCATTGGTGATCCACGCATCGTTGGGCCACTCCGCCTCTCCGTACAGCACGCTCGTGGCGCCGTAGGACATATTGCCGACGCCGTCGTTGGCCACCGCCGAGAAGATGTTCAGGCCGTTGGTCAGCGTAAACTGCTGCGAGAACGAAATGCTCGTCGGCGAATGAACGCTGTAATAGATCGGCGTATCGTTGATGTACAACGTCGCGTTGTACGGATCCACATCGTACACATAACCCGAAACCGTCACCGTGCCGGTATGCGTGTAGTAGCCGCGCGGCGGATTGGTAAACACGATATCCGGCGGCGTCACGTCGACCACCTGTACGAAGGTGACGTCGAAGATCGCCGGATAGGCGGTCACCCGCGCGGTAATGCTGTAGCCGCCGGCGGTCTGGAAGGTGATGTCGTGACCGGTCATCGTCCAGCCGGTGTCGGGGACGATCTCCAACGCCCAGGCGTCGTCGGTTGTGTTGCCGTAAATATCCACCACGTTCGCTTCGCAGGTGACCGTTTCGCCCTGCGCGACCGACGGTTGACTGCAGTAAACCACGATTTCCGCCGGATCGTTCGGGTGCACGACCACCGTTTCCTCGTCGTATACGTTGGTTCCCGCCACCTGTCCGCGAATCGTAATCGTGCCCGCGTACGTCAGCGTGACGCTCGGCAGGTCGAACGTGACGCCGAACGGCGGATCGACCGTGTAAATCACGTCGGCCATCACCGGATTGCCGTTGATGTCCACAATGTCGGCGTCCACCGCGATCGTATCGCCCGCGTCGATGTCGTTATCGGAGACGATGACATCCAACGAATAGATTTCCGTCTGGTCGACCAGGACATACGTTTCGGCGGTGTATACCTGCAGGTTGTAGATCGTCGAAACCTGCACGGCGAAGAAGCCGGGGAAGTAGAAGAAGATGCGGTTGACATCGATAACCACACCGGTCGTCGGATCGGTGCCCAGCGACGGATCGACCGAGGCCGTAATGTCCTCGCCGGATTCGTCGTAGAAAACATACGTCACATCGACGTACTCGCCGGTGCCGATCTGCGTCGCGCTGAGGGTCAAATCGAAGTGCGGATCCACCAGTTCAATGGTGAACTCCGCCGAAACTTCCGCCACGTCGCCGTTCTTTTCGGCATGAATGACGATCGTATGCACGCCTTCCGACAGCATCTCCATCGTTCCGGTGATGTTGCCGTTGAAGATGATCAAGGTGCTTGTAATGTCCGTGCCGTCCAGCGTCACGGTAATTTCCGAGGCGCTGCAGTTGCCGTAATCGGCGTCGACATCGACATTGCGTTTGAATAGATAAGCGCCGACTTCCGGCTCGAAGAGTTTGACCCACGGCTTGTTCACTGCGAAGGTCGACTCGGCGAAACCGGTGCCGTTGTCGTTGGTCGCTTCCACCCGCAACGTGAAGGTGCCGCCCATCGAAGCGGTGATCGTCCCGGAAATGAAGGTGTTGGTCACGGTCAGGTAATCGGTGATGTCCTGCCCGTCCATCGTCACCGTGACGTTGTCCGCCAAATCGCAATACAGGATATCAACATCGATCACGATGTCATAGGTCGACAGCGTCGAGCCGTGCGCCGGCGTGTTGATGACGATTTCCGGTTCGAGCACCGTCGTATCGTCATCGCCGGTATCGTCGTCGCCGGTATCGTCATCGCCGGTATCGTCATCGCCGGTGTCGTCATCGCCGGTATCGTCATCGCCGGTATCGTCGTCGCCGGTGTCGTCGTCGCCGGTGTCGTCATCGCCGGTGTCGTCGTCGCCGGTGTCGTCGTCGCCGGTGTCGTCGTCGCCGGTGTCGTCGTCGCCGGT
>Ga0116164_10000099_pt1 | contig 84446 bp, 76 predicted proteins | sample AD_UKC109_MetaG_FD_89888 | JGI IMG/M metagenome (GOLD analysis project Ga0116164, IMG submission 89888) | Active sludge microbial communities of municipal wastewater-treating anaerobic digesters from Hong Kong - AD_UKC109_MetaG | ecosystem: Engineered > Bioreactor > Anaerobic > Digestate... | reverse complement strand
GGAGATCCAAGGGATGGAAGAACTTCAGAAGTACCGAGTGTGTAATAAGAAAGTGAAACGGTTGAAAATAGAAGAATTACAGATAACAACAACAAAGAAAATCTTTTCATAAAAATCCTCCTCCATGAGAACTAAATTAATCTCTTTTGTATAATATTACCTGCATATTATACAACAAAAAGATAAGTTATTTGTTAACGACTTTTCGAATCATCATTTACTTGACCCGGTATGTGTTGTGTGTTATAATACCTTGCTCATGTTGGGGTCGTAACTCAGCTGGGAGAGTGTTACCTTCGCAAGGTAGAAGCCGTGGGTTCGAATCCCATCGACTCCACCAATCAGAGAGTGTTTGTAATAGAGATGCCGGGGTGGCGGAATGGCAGACGCATCGGTCTCAAAAACCGACGAGGTTGATCCCTCGTGCGGGTTCGACTCCCGCCCTCGGCACCATGTTATTTAACAAACACGACAAAGGGAGAATCCTTAAGGATTCTCCCTTTGTCGTGTTTGCCGTATCAATCAGTTTCTGTTTGTATAAAGTTTTTATATGAAACAAATATTGAAAATTTTATAACGGGTCTTTTAATAAAGATTTCAATGAATAGGATTTCTTTATATCGTCAGGCTTCAAAAATTCCGCACGCTTCTAACTCAATCCCTTTCTTATCTTTGGATAGGATATAAAATAAACGAGGATAGAAATAAGCAGTACGATTCCTGAACAGAGAAGAACGGTAGACCATTGAGCTCTTCTGGAAAGAATCATGTCATTTGCCTTGTAGGCCCAGTAAAATGGACTCCAGTACATGGTCCATTGCCACTTCTCTCCAAAGAGTTCGTATCCGGCTATGGACAGTGCCATCGGGAACATGATCAATTTCACACTTCCTGCGGCTTCCATGATGTCTTTTGAAGTGATGCCCTGAAGAAATCCAACGATAAGGCTCAGAAGCATGGATGTGAATCCGACCATTAATATCATTATCCAGTTTATATCGGAATAACCGGTTATGATGAGTGAAATGATGATGCTGAACAGTAGTACACTGCCCCCAAGAAGACTTTTTCCAAAGATGAATGCGGTTTGTGATATAGGGGTCACGTTGACTGCATTAATTGTATTATCAGCTTTTTCTTCTACAATGGTAATGGAAATCAGCATACCCGTCAGCATAACAGACAGAAGGATTAACATATTTACCAGTTTGGTTTTTACCGGAGGAACCGTATAGCCAAATGATTTGATGATGGTGTTGGAGTCTTCAACGGAAGCATCAAGTTCGTACAACGCATTTAAAGCCGCAATATAATCGCTTACAGCGGTATTTTCGTTTCCCTGGAGAATAATTTCATATTCACCGTTCAGCGGGATGATTCCGCCGGTATCGTCTCTTTTTCTCACTCTTTCTTCTATTTCATCAGCGGTATTGAAAATTTCTACTTTGGCAAACTGCTTCAGAAATTCGGCATGCTCCGCTTTGTCGCTTTTCAGGAGTGCGATATTGACCGTGGTATCGTTTAATCCCGGTGTTAGAAGGGTTATAACGACGGCAAGTGCTACCGGAATAATCATGATATAGACTGCCATGGTATCTCTTGTCGATGAAAGGACATCTCTGCCAAATATTGCCATCATTTTTTTAAACATAAGATCACCTCTAAACGGTTAGTGTTTTTTTAAACCGGTATTTGGCAATTAGTAATAATAAAAATCCGCTAATCAGATAAACAAGTGAATAGATCCAGACATAGGTCATATCCTTGTTAAGCAGAATATCCCTGAATCCATTGAGAATGCTATAAGTTGGAAAAAATCTTAAAATGACCGGATCAAAGCTTGGTATGATGTATGGAAAAACGGGAATCATCAGGATAATCATTACCAGATAAAGAACACCAAAAGCCTTGTCGATAGAATCATAAAAACTGGCAATCAGCAGTCCAAGTGCGGCGAATGTGAAATTGGTCAGGATGAGAAAGACATAAAAAGGGAAATAATTAATCGATAATCCCATGACAGGCAGAGTGATAATACTTGCCGAAATGACGACGGTCGTTACAATGATCCCTATTTTACTGAGAAGATAGGTCCAAAGAGATGAAGGGGTAACGGCATAGGCTTTAATAACACCTTCATCTTTATCCAGAAAAATATAGGCCATAACGATAAAGAAACCCATTAGGCTACCGGTGAAGACTATAAAAAGAGGCAGCAGATTCTGACGGTTGTTCAATATCTCTTCATCGCTCAGGGTTCTTATGTTCTGTTGCTCTATCTGCTGAAGAAGCCTGTCAGACGAGTTATCGGATATGATATACAGCAGATTGACCATACGCTCCGTTTCATAACCCTGAAGGTAATAAGTGAAATAAACGGTACCGGATAAATCTGTCCTGATCTCAGCTCCCATGCTTTTTTCTGAAAGTGCCGCTCTCATCAGATCTTCCTTGTTTTCCATCATAAATAAGGTTTTTTCGAGCTTTCCGCTTTCGGGATTAATAATTTCAGCGGTATCAACCGTGATGATCTTCTCTTCGTCATAATAGAAAGATAGAGCCTCTCCCGTTTTCTCATCGGTTATCTCAAATTTGACAGCTTTCAGGGTGAGCTTTACGGGTTCTGTCAGTTTCATTCTTCCGGCGGTAATTTCCCGATGCATTTCTATCTGTTTGATAAGCTCCGGAACGTTATAATAGATGAATTCTTTTTCTTTTGATACGGGATTTTCCTGAACGAATACGAGCAGAATGATTAAAAGCACAATTGCCATGAATAGTTCCACATAAAAATAAAACCCTCTTGAAGCTATTTTCAGTTCCTTTATGTAGCTGCTCCAGAGTTTCATGTTAAGCAAGCCCCCTTCCGGTCACCTGGATGAAGATTTCCTCGAGGGTTGCCTCCTTTGTATGCATGGTAGATATCTGATAATTTCTCGTTATCTCTGCGAGCCTCATCAGATCATTTTCATCTATCGTTTTCAGGGTTTCCTTAAAGAGTTTATCCCCCTTGAAATACTCGATATCGACCAGTTTTTTTCCATATTGCAGTTTCAGATTTTTAGGCGTATCAATCAGTTTGATCTCACCGTCGATGATAAATGCGACCCTGTCACATAGTTCATCTGCGATATACATGTTGTGAGTTGTCAGGAAGGTGGTAACCCCCTTGTCTTTCTGATCCCTTATGATTTCCTTTATAGTTGCGGCAATAGCCGGATCCAGACCGGTTGTCGGTTCATCGAGAAACCAGAGTTCTGGATTGTTTAGCATCGAACGGGCAAAGGTGAGACGGTGTTTCATCCCCTTTGAAAAAGTTCCCGCCCTGTCATTTTCCTTTCCGGAAAGTCCTACCAGTTGCAGCAGCTCTTCCGGGGCTCTTGTCTCAACGTCAAAGAGTCTGGCATAAAATTCAAGATTTTCCCTCGCGGTGAGTTTGCTGTATACGTTAGATTGTTCAAAGGAGACGCCTATCTTGTTGAAGCGTTTATTATCAACCTTCCTGATATCATATCCGGCAACGACAACATGACCTTTCTGAAGTGGGAGCAATCCGGTCAGGATTCCCTGAGTAGTGGATTTGCCCGCACCCGACGGGCCCAGAAAACCGAATATTTCCCCTTTTTCCACTTCAAAAGATACATCTCTGACCGCATAATGATCATCGTTTGTATACGAATGACAGAGTCCTTCGACCTTTATCACTTTCAGCACCACCTCTCTGGAAGTCTTGTTTTTTCAGTTTAATGAATCCATGTTTTATTTTTGTTTAAGAATCTCTTTAATAGACGTCTTACAAGCTCATTTTCTTCTTTTGTGCCTATTGTGATCCTTACGAAATCACTCAAATCTCCACTGAATTTTCTTGTGGCTATCCCATTTTCGAAAAAATACTGATAACAGTCCGCCTTTATCAGAAGAAAATTTGCAGACGATCTGACTGGTATTATTTCTGAAAATTCTTCGAATAAAGCATCTCTTTCGGTTTTTATAAAATTTAGCTTTTCCTTCAGCAGATTGGATTCTTCTATCATTTCATAAGCAACTCTGGAGGAAAAAGTGTTCAAACTGAAAGGTGAATGGGCCTTTCTGAATTGTGCTGCAATCGTTTCACCCGTCAGAGCGTATCCGATTCTCAGACCGCTTAAACCGAACGCCTTTGAAAAAGTTCTCAGAATAATCAGATTCTCGTAGTCTTTGAGCAGATGACTATAATCTTTTTCGGAAAATTCCACATAAGCCTGGTCAAGGAGGACGGGAATACCTTTGTCTATTATCTCTCTGATTTTGGCCTCTTCCATATCATTTCCGCTTGGGTTGTTCGGTGAGCAGATAACGATGAGGGCAGTCTTTTTAGGATCAGGCTCTATGTTTTCGGGAAGTGCAAAGCCGTTGTCGAGCTCTATTTCAACCGTTTCGAGTCCCATTCTTGAGGCATAAAAACTGTACATCGAAAATGTCGGTGTAAAGGTAATGATCTGTTCCCCTTCAAACAGACTGAGGATCTCCGGAATAAGGGCATCTCCACCGTTGGAAATAAATACGCCATTTTCAGGACTTCCCGTTTTATCCGCTATCTTTTTCCTCAGACTCTCGGAATCTATCTCTGGGTAGCGGTTAAAATTATTCGTTTTAAAATATTTAAAAACACTCTCTTTGATATAATCCGGTACATCAAATGGACTTTCATTCTTATCCAGCCTGATAGGAGGCAATTTCGCAGGAACCCGGTATGGTTTCATTTCAAGGATGTTTTTTCGGAATCGCATCATTTCCTCCTTTTTGCCAGTTCCTCAATGATCTCATCAAATTTAATATCGTTATATGCGAGGAGGACAAACAGGTGATAAAATAAATCTCCCAATTCATAGATCAAAGAGTCTCTTGTCTCAGCAACAAGGACTTCCACGGCTTCTTCACCAAATTTTTTATAAATCTTTTCCCTGCCGTCGGTAAAGAGTTTTGTTGTATAAGAACCTTCCGGCATCTCGGCTTTTCTTGTTCTGATGAGGTCTTCCAGTTCCTTCAGATAATTCAGAGAATAATCTATCTTTTCGACGGGCTGATCAAGTTCTCCGGTAATTGTTTCGTAAAAACAGGAATAATGTCCTGTATGACACGCGGTCCCCTTTTGTTTTACAGTCAACAGAAGCGCGTCCTGATCACAATCCAGTTTGATTTCAACAAGTTGTTGCGTATTCCCGCTGACTTCCCCTTTTCTTCTGATTCGTTCCTTTGATCTGGAAAAATAATGAGCGAAACCTGTTTTTAACGTCAGGGAGAGGGCTTCTTCGTTCATATAGGCAAGTGTTAACACGTTTTTTTCCCTGTCCTGTACGATAACAGGTACAAGGCCCCCGCTTTTTTTCCAGTCGATCTTTTTTGTGAGTGCTTCATATTTTTCTGACATTAATACCATTCCTTTCAAGATTATTTTTTAATTCAGAGATGCTGACCGTTCCATAATGAAAAATTGATGCGGCAAGCGCTGCTGAAGCTGAAGTTTCAGTGAATACTTCAATGAAATCTTCAATTTTTCCCGCACCGCCGGAGGCGATTACGGGTAAGGTAACGGCATCGGAGATTATTCCTGTCAGTCCGATATCAAACCCCTCTTTTACACCATCCGTATCCATTGAGGTCAGGAGAATTTCGCCGGCACCGAGTTGTTCACATCTTCTACACCATTCAACTGCATCAAGACCTGTATCAATTCTTCCCCCGTTTATAAAGACATGCCAGGAATCATTCATTCGTTTTGCATCAACCGCTATGCAGAGATTGGCTGAACCAATTACCTCAGCTGCATCGGAAATCAAAGCCGGTTTTTTTACGGCTGCAGAGTTGATGAATACTTTATCGGCACCGGATTTGATGATCGTCTTCATATCTTCAACATTGTTCAATCCACCACCGACCGTGAAGGGAATTGAGAGTACAGACGCCACTTCAACGACAATATCCTTCAGAATCCCTCTCCTTTCATGTGAGGCGGTGATATCCAGAAAGACAATTTCATCCACTCCCTGTTTTTCATAGTTAACGGCAGAAAGAACGGGATTACCGACTTCCATAATATTCTGAAATTTAATTCCCTTGACAACCTTTCCATCTCTGATGTCAAGGGCGGCAATAATTCTTTTTGAAAGCATTTCATCCCTCCCTTAACTGATCAGGTGTCAGAATTCCTTCAAACAGTGCCTTTCCGACTATCACACCGTTGAAGCCCATATCTTCCGCTTTTTGAATATCCTGAATGGAAGAAATGCCACCCGCGTAGAGGACTTCTTTTCCGTTCCAGAAATTCTTCAGATCTGAGATTCCTGAATTTGTCCCGTCTTTTTCTATATCCGTGAAGATAAAACGACTGAATTTTGATCTTAAATCGCTGAACGTCTGAATCAGGTCCTTTCCCGATTCCTGAAGCCAGCCTTCCGTTGCAATCTTTCCCTTTCTGAAATCAAGACTTACAGTGATAGAATCAAATTCCCGTATAAGACGATCAACAAATCCGGTATCGAAGACCTTCGTCCCGATGATTGCAGAAGATATCCCTGCAGCATAAGCCTTTCTGATATCCTCCAGACTTCTCAACCCGCCGCCGTACTGAATCTTCATTCCCGTCCTTTTCACAATTTCACTGATCACGTTAAGATGTCTTGGTGAAGCTTCAAATGCACCGTCAAGGTCTATAATATGAAGGTACTCAAATGATTCGGAATATTTTAAAGCAATCTCAACGGGATCACCATATATCTTCTTTTGTTCTTTTTGGCCTTTGTAAAGCCGGACGGCCTTACCATCCATTAAATCAATCGCAGGGTATATTTTCATAAATTCTTTCCTTTCTTAAATACTTCCAGAAACTTCTTTCCCGTCTCTCCGGATTTTTCAGGATGAAACTGAACACCCCAGATATTATCCTTTTTAACTGCAGAACAGAATCGAATCTTTTTTTTACCAATATGCTCGGTATAGGCTGCTTCAAAATCTTCACCCTTTTCCGGCAGATAGTAAGAATGAACAAAATAAAAATATGGATCCGCTCCAAGGGTACTTTCAAATACGGCATCTTTGAACTGAACCAAATTCCATCCCATATGTGGGGTCTGTACCTCTTTAAATCTGATGATTTTTCCTTTAAAAATCCCGAGGCCCTCTTTTTCACCTTCTTCGCTCCCTTCAAAGAGAAGCTGCATGCCAAGGCAGATTCCAAGAAATTTTCTCCCGCTTCTGATAAATCTGAGAATTTCTTCTCTGTAATCTTCTATCTTTCCGGCAATCCCGTCAAAAGACCCAACACCCGGCAGAACGAGACTTGAATACCGATTAATTGATTGAGGATCCGAACACATCTCACCGTCTAATGCCCGGCATACATTGGCAAAGTTCCCTATTCCAAGGTCAATCACTCCGATTTTTGACATTACAACGTCCCCTTTGTACTTTGAATAGTTACCGCAGGTTCAAAGGCCTGTGAAAATGCCTTTCCCATTCCTTTAAAAGCGGCTTCAATGATATGATGGGCGTTAATACCGGACAACTGCCGAATATGGATACAAAGATTCAGAGAACGTGCAAGACCGTAGACAAATTCCCTGAACATACCGATTTCAAATCCTTTCTCCTCTTCTTCAATCTTCAAATCTACAGCAACAAAGGTTCTTGAGACATCCAATGAAACGAGAATCAGTGCATCGTCCATCGGCATGATTGAAGAGCCGAATCTCCTGATTTTTGTTCTGTCAAATTCTTCGGACAGAAAATTTCCTATGGCTATCCCAGTATCCTCCCAGAGATGATGTCTGAGATCAAATTCAGCGGTTACAGAACAGGCAAAACCCATATAGAAGAAAAAGGAATTCAGCACATGATCAAAGATCTTATCACCCGTGTTGATAACAATATCTTCTTCATTTTTTTGAATATCTATCTTTGTTTCAAAGGTCTCCCTCTTCATTCTCTCACCTCCATCGATTTTCTGTGATGTTCAAGGCCTTCTATCTGAGCCATTCTGATTCCGAGATCTCTGTCTGCCATGAATTCCTCTTTTGAAAGGCTTGCAACGGTCATCCGTCTTTGAAAATCATTCACCGTTAATACCGATGAAAAACGGGCGGCTTTTCCAGTTGGCAGGACATGATTTGAACCGAGAAAATAATCTGCACTGGGAACCGGGGTATATTCGCCAAGATAGACCGCTCCCGCATTCCTTATCAGATCGACAATCTTCAACGGTTTTTCAGTCACGATTTCGAGATGTTCCGGTGCAATACTGTTTGCCCTTTCCGCACACTCTTCCAGTGTTTCCAGAATTTCTATATCGATGGATGAATCAGAGCAATATTCAGCGAGTTTTTCCGAAGTAGTCAGCAGCCAGGCCTTTGAATCTTTTCCGTGTTCTCTCTGAGAGAGCAAATCCTCTTTGATAAATGATCCCGTTGCCGTTGAATCTGCAATCACACAGATTTCTGAGGGACCGGCAAGACTATCAATGCCGACATCACCGTACACCTGCCGCTTGGCTTCGTTGACAAATGCATTTCCGGGTCCGAATATCTTGTTAACCGATTTGAATCCGGCACCATATGTCATAGCGGCAATGGCCTGAACACCTCCAACCTTATAGAGTTCTGTGATGCCGAATTTCCTTGCAATATAGATGATCAGAGGGTTTATCGAACCGTTCTTTGGAGGCGTGCAGACCACAATATCCTTTACACCGGCAAGAATCGCTGGAATTACCGTCATCAGAAGTGTAGATGGTAATGGTTTTCCGCCGGGGACATAAATTCCCACTCGGTCGATTGACCTGCTGACCAGCCCGAAAACAGAATCTTTCTTGAAGTAAATATCATCCTTTTCGAGCTGTCTTGAATGATAATCCGTGAGTCTTTCGGCAATTCTTTCTACAACTGTACGGTCTCTTTCCGAAACCTGTTCGGCACTTTCCCATTCTTCTTCAGAAAGGTTCAGACTGCCGGTATAACCGTCAAATTTCTCAGAATAATTTTCAACTGCCTTAAAACCGTTTTTTTCTATATCTTCGAGTATTTCCCTTACCGTTGTCTTGATATCCACTTTCTCCCTCCTTATAAAATCCCACTCAATTGATCTATCAGCTCATTGATCTCATAGAATTTTGTCTTTTGTGAGACCCTATTTACGATCAATCTGGCTCCCACATCCTGAATCTTGTAAATCTCTTTCAGACCGTTAGCCTTAATCGTGTTCCCTGAATCCACGATATCCACTATTGCATCCGCAACGGCTGTTTTTGGCGCAAGTTCCATAGAACCGTGAAGCTTGATCACGTTTACATCAATCCCGGCACTTGTAAAGAATTTTTTTGTGATATTGGGGAATTTAGTGGCGATTCGATAATTGTTCATCTGCTCTATTCTGAGTTCTCTATCTACCGGTGTGATGACACTCAGCCTGCATTGACCAAACGGCAGATCAAGGGGGATAAAGACATCAGATTCGAGTTCATCGATGACATCACTACCGGCAATTCCCATATCGATACCGTTTTCAACAAATACCGGAACATCGAATACCCTTGAATAGATCCAGCTGAAGTTATCATCTCTTACGATCAATTCCCTGTCTTCCGGTTCCTTTATCTCTATATCGATTTGTTTTAACAATTTTGCCGCTTTTTTCATCAACCTTCCTTTTGGCATAACAAAATTAATCATCTTCCTCACTCCCTTTTTCATCAAACTGTGCCATTCCTGAGAGAACTTCGAGATCAAGTGCAAACCCGAAACATTTTTCGGATTTATATTGATACTCACCGCCACCCCCGATAGCACGGCCGTGATTTCTCGTATAAACTTCAAGAACAACATCGTCGTAGTAATCAAAATGCCTGATTGTGCCAAAATCGACGGTCAGCGTCTCTGCGTTGATCTTATTTGTGATCCAGTCGATGAGTTCATCCCCCGAACTTTTTCCCCTCGATTTCAGATTTTCGAGGAGCTTTTCTTTTGCCTTTTCTGGTATATCGAGTCTCTTAATCTCTGAAAAACTTCTTTTTTTAATCGCTTCATAGATGGTTTCAGAATCCAGATCAAATTCAGAGATAACATCCTCCCATTTTTTCAGAGAACCAATATCTATTTGAAAATCAGAGATCTTAAGCTTCTTCAGAATTTCTATGATCAGATTAATCTGCTCGTAAATCTTATATCCCCTTCCACTTTTGCCGCCTATCCATTCAGCCCCTATCTGCCATCTTCCTTTGGGGAGTGAATTGAGAACCTCAGAGACATAGAAGATTTTCAACTCTTCGTCTTTGACCATTGAGGTTAGAAGATGTGAAGTAACATCCGGTTTTATCACATAATATTCGTTGTTGAAGGCCGTTTTAAGCCCCCCATGAAGTCCTGGTGAGTGTTTGTCAATTACGGGCAAGAATATTTCAGAATACCCTGCATCATAAAAGCAGTTCCTTGCAATTCTTGCCGCCTTGCCGAGTTTAAATGAGTTACTGATTGTATCTTTATACATGCTTTTCTCCTTTCAGCGGTTTAATTAGGTAAAAAAAAGAGGTCGATGCGTATTTATTTCGCATCGACCTCAGGTAATTTATCCAAAAATTCTAAAGCAAAATCCCCTCCGACGATGCGGATTGATGATGGATATTGCCCCAATGAAGTTTATTAAATTCTACAATTGTAAGACGGAATAACTTTCTCATAAAATGCTCCTTGGATATATTTGTTTCAGTATATCATAAATCTATCCGTTTTACAAATCATCATAAAACTAAATAGTTGTTTCACAGATACTGAGCCCCTGTTTTTTCGTGCGGAAAAAGTAAATATGCTACAATTAATCAAGGATACGTTCTGAATACGGGAGGGAATATGGTCATTCAAAAATTGGAAAAATCTTCCAAAGAAGAGATGAGAACCCTGTTTAAACAGTGTTTTAATTCTATGTTTGACAGTCAGTCTTTTGATTGGTTTATCGATTCGGATGAACTCTGGCGGTACATATGGGGGGTAAAAAAAGACGGCGTATTGATAGCCTCTTATATTGCCTATGAAGGTGAAGTGAAATTCAGAAAGATCCCTTTCAAGATAAATTTTTTCGACGGGGTTGTTTCAAAACCGGGTGAAAGAGGAAAGGGAATGGTCAGGGAAATGCTGAATCATCATGTGATGATCGCCGAGAACGATTCGATAGAGTTGTTACTTCTTGATCCCTTTAAGACTTCTTTTTATGAAGCCCTTGGCTATACGACAGCAATCGATATGGCAAAATATGAAATCCCATTTGAACTCATCAGAAAACCCGAGTCGAAAAAAATGGGGTATGAGGCCTTTTCCGGTTTTATCTCGGAATCAGAACCGCTTCAGAAGAAGATCAGAGAAATTCTGAAGATGGACTGGGAACATGCCAATTATAATCCGATGAAGATTCCTGACTGCTATATCAGGAAAATGCTGATGAGCAAACTCCATCAGACCTGTATCTTTGAAGAGAATGGCATTCCGAGGGGGTATATCCTGTATACGGTTGAAAACAGAGTCCTGTCGATCAGAAGAATCATTTATTTTGATATTGAGGTTATACAGGCGTTGAATCACTTCATCTATCAATACAAGGATCAGGTGGACAGGATCACGATGGATTTTATGCCCGATGATCTTCCGGTTCATCTGTTGTGCAGCAGCATGAGAGCCGGAACAAAAGAGGTCGTTAAGACAAAGAAGCCTTCAAGGATGATAAAGATACCTGATATCGAAAAACTGCTCAGAAAGCTGATGACTCATTCAGAGAAATCTCTGCCCGAATTTCTACTGACAGTTGAAGATCCGTTTATCGAAAAAAATAACAGGACTTTCTGGTTTCGAGATAATCAAATGTTAACGGTTGATGATAGAAATAGAAAAGGCGATATTGACCACATAAGATTGAATATCTCTGACTTTGTTCCTCTGTTTACCGGATACAGTTCTATTACAGAAAAGTATTTACAGAAAAAGATTTCCGTGAATAACGGCACATCCTCCGGTTGGAATCAGTATGCTATTCCCGTGATACTCAGAGAAATAGAATTTCTACTGCCGCCTTTACAGACATACAGTACCGAATTCTGTTATTAAAGTAAAGAATGATTTTCGGTGATCTTAAAATATTAAATCTCGATGTATTTCATGGCGAGTTCCAGTTCATCCGCTGCTTTTTCATACGTCCATTCTTTTCTGTAATTCAGGCAATTGCAGAGGTATCTGACACCGTGATCGACATACTCTTTTCGATAATGGACGTGTCCCATGATGGAATATCTTACAGAATCATGATTTCTTATCAGCTCGGTATATCTTGACGAACCGAGATACCCGTTAAAATATTTCCAGAGATCCTGATTTTTTACCGTGAATTCATTATGGGAGAGCATGTGTGAGACTAAGATGATATTTTTTCCTTTATTTTTCAAAAGCTGATCATCGATCTTTTTTCTGAACCCTTCAGTAACTCTCACATCATCCATCTCCCACGAGATATATTCCTTGTCTTTCCAGTTTCTCTCTGCATATTTTCCCGTACTCAGATCTTCAAAAGAGAACTTGCTATCCGCAAATGAATAATCGTACCACAGAATATCTCCTACGACCGTCCATCTTTCGTTTAGCTGTACGGGATTTCCGCAGAGATTTCCACCGAATTCTCTGAGTTTTTCATAGATATAGGAGGTACTTTTATCATCATTCTCTATATTCCACAGGTCATGATTTCCCGGAACGAACAGAAGCTTGACACCGGATTCGTTCTGGATTTTATCGAGATGATACAGGCTTTTTTTATAATCGTTAGACAGATCTCCTGCGATGATGAAATACTCCGGCTGATCTTCTTTTAATTTCCTTATCAGAGCCTCCTCAAGGGAGTCCTGTTCTGAGTAATTGATATCAAAGTGAATATCTGATAAGATGGCAATCTTCATGTTTATCTTTCCTTTCCATACAAATGACAGCATACAAAATGATCTTTCTCTATTTCTATCTTTTCCGGTTTGATTTTTTCACAGACAGGCATCTTCTTGAAACATCTCGGGTGAAAAAAACAACCGCTTGGAGGATTCAGCGGATTTGGGGCATCCCCTTTAAGAAGGATTCTCTCTTCCATAAATTCATTTTCTCCTGGAATAGCCGATATGAGTGATTGGGTATAGGGATGATAAGTCTTTCGGTAGAGATTCTCCGCATCAGCGAGTTCCATGATTTCACCGAGATACATGACAGCTATCCTGTCACAGAAAAAATGGACCACGTTCAGATCATGCGAGATGAAAAGATAAGTCAGCCCAAGTTTATCCTGCAGATCATTCATCAGATTCAGTATCTGGGCCTGAACGGAAACATCAAGGGCAGAGACAGGTTCATCGGCGATAATGAAATCTGGTCTGAGAATCAATGCACTCAGGATTCCTATTCGCTGCCTCTGACCACCTGAAAGCTCATGCGGATATCTTTTCAGATAACTCTCATCGAGTCCGACGAGTCCTATGTTTTCCAGTATGATCTTTGTTCTCTCCGCTTTACCGATTCCGTGTGCGATAAGAGGTTCATTCAATATCCATTCAATTGTTTTTTTGGGATTCAGAGCACCCGTCGTATCCTGGAAGATGATCTGAATATCGCTTCTTATCTCTTTGAGTTCTTTTCCCTTCAGTGTGGTGATATCCTGTCCCTTGAAGAGAATCTTTCCCTCGGTGGGATCGAGCAGACGTATGATCGTATGACCGGCAGTAGATTTCCCACAGCCCGATTCACCAACAAGGCCGAAGGTTTCACCTTTGTATATAGAAAAATCAATTCCGTTAAGGGCCTTGACAGCACCCGGTTTTACAAACAGTTTTGTCCTCTTGAGTGTATAATGCTTTTTTAGATTGATTACTTCGAGTATCTTTTCTTTCATTAAAAATCACCTGCAAAGAAGCATCTCGAGTCATGTCCTTCATCAATAGGATGAAATTCGGGAAATTCCTGAGCGCATCTTGGTTTTTTATAGGGACATCGTGGTTCAAAGGGACAACCTGGAATTGTATCCGTTATCGACGGAACTTTTCCTGGGATATCGAATAACCTTTTACCCTTTGATGCCGTGGTTGGAATCGATTTGATCAGTCCCATCGTATAAGGATGTTTTGGAGCTTCGAAGAGTTTATGTACGGAGGCCTTTTCGACGATATAGCCCGCATACATGACACAGACTTCCTGACAGATCTCCTTGATTACCCCGAGATCATGTGAGATGAAGATGATAGAAGACCCTTTAGTCGCGTTGATCTCTTTCAACAGTTCGAGAATCTGAGCCTGAATTGTAACATCGAGTGCAGTTGTGGGTTCATCGGCGATGATCAGCTTTGGCTTGCATGCAATGGCTATTGCAATTCCTATTCGCTGCCTCATTCCACCGGAAAGTTCATGGGGATATTTATGATACAGATTTTCTGTATCCGGCAGACCAACATCTTTCATGATGTCAAGGACCTCTTGATAACGGCCTTTTTTATCAAGAGCTGTATGCATCTTCAGATTTTCATCTATCTGTTTTCCAACTTTCCAGAGTGGATTCAAGGAAGTCAGAGGTTCCTGAAAGATCATTGAGATGTCGTCTCCTCTCAGTTCACGTATCCTCTTTTCTTCCATCCGGTTTATATCTGCCCCAAGAAACTCAATCGTTCCTTTACATACGGCATTTGAAGGAAGCAGTTTCATGATGGAAAGGGAAGTAACACTCTTTCCGCAGCCTGATTCGCCTACAATTCCCATAATATGATGTCTGTTTACCTCGAACGACACATCCTTTACAGCCGGAAAAGTTCCTGAAGGCGTATTAAAGGATATCTGAAGGTTTTTTATCTTTAATAGCTCATTATCTTTTTCAAACATAGATTACCTACTTTCTTTTATCTTGAAGATCACGAATGCCATCACCAAGGAAATTGAATCCGAGAACGATCAGAGTGATCATGATACCGGGAACAATGGCATACCACGGTGCTATTGAAATATACATCTGTGATTCATTAAGCATCCTTCCCCAGCTTGGATTTGGCGGTTGTACACCGAGACCGAGAAAACTCAACGCGGCTTCCGAAAGAACGGCGCTTGAAAATCCCATCGATGCGGCTACAATTATCGGCGAGATGACGTTGGGAAGGATATGACTGAAGATGATACGTATGTTGGAAACACCTTTAACCCTTGCATTTTTGACGTACTCGAATTCCTTATGCTGAATATATCCGCTTCTCGTTATTCTTGCAAAAGAGGGAATTGACATGATACCTATCGCGATAATCGTATTCCGGATCCCCACACCGAATATGGAAACAAACATGAGAGCGAAAAGAATACCGGGGAAGGCCATCATGGCATCCATAATACGCATGATGAAAACATCAATCCATCCGCCGAAATAGCCTGCAACGGCACCTATTACAACTCCAAATAACAAACCGATAGAAACGGCAACCAACCCAACAAAAAAGGCCGTCTGTGATCCAATCATAATCCTGCTGAGAATATCCCTTCCGAAGTTATCCGTACCAAACCAGTGTTCGGAAGAAGGGGCTGAAAAACGCTTGATTCTGTTCATTTCGGTAACCGAATAGGGTGTATAAAAAAAACTGACGATCATCAGGATCAACAGCGATACTATTATAATTATGCCTATGTATAGACTTATTTTCTTTTTTTTCATCAAATCACACCTAATTAAGTTTAATTCTTGGATCTATAACGGTATAGATTATATCTATCAGAAAATTGATAATCACTATGACAAAGGAAATATATAAAATCATCCCCTGTGCAAGCGGAAGATCCCTTGTAGAAATCGCATTAATCAGAAGTCTTCCGACACCCGGAAGGGTAAAGACCTGCTCGATAACGATACTGCCACCGAGTATGTTGGCGGTGATCATACCAAGGACCGTAATGACAGGAATCAGAGCATTTTTTAGAACATGTCTGAAAAGGACGCTATTTACTTTCAATCCCTTAGAGTAGGCCATTCTGACGTAATCATGTTTCATCTGTTCCATCACTGTGTTTCTTGTGTACCTTATGACCGTTGCAATAGAGGGTAAAGCAATTGCAACAGCGGGAAGGATCAAAGATTTAAACCATTCTGAAGGGCTTACTTCCCATGAAGTATATCCCCCAGGTGAGACCCATCGTAAAAGTAATCCGAAAATGAACATCAGGATAATGCCCGACCAAAAAGAGGGGATGGCCATCCCAATTTGAGAAACAAGGGATATTGTGATACCTGGCCATCTGTCTCCGTATTTGGCACTGATGATTCCAAGGGGAATTCCTATAATCACAATCAATAGGAGGGATATTAAGGCAAGGGACAGGGTTACTGGAATTCTTTCCCCTATCAGTTCCCCAACGGGACGAGAATATCTGATAGAGGTTCCAAGATCTCCTGTAAAAGCACCTTTTAACCACATGGAAAACCTTAATGGAAACGGATCGTTTAAATGAAGTTCTTCCGTGAGTGCCTTTACCTGGGCCTCATCTGCATCTACACCAAGTCTGGCGAGAACCGGATCACCCGGAATTATTTCAAACGATATGAAAGTTATCACTGAAACAAAAAAAACAGTTATTAACATAGAAATGATTTTCCTGATATAGATGTACAAACCTTTCTCCCTTTCATCCTGAAATTTTTTCTGATCGTATTGTATCAAAAATCATGAACTACGACTTCCTAAGCTCATCATTTTTAAAAGGCGATTTTGATATTAAAATCGCCTTTTAACGATAAGTAGATAAGAATTATTTCTTATAGTACAGTGTAGACATATCCTGAACGTAAAGTGGATAAACATTGTATCCGAAGAGATCCGGATCCATGGCCACGATAAAATTCGGGTCCATGATATAAACTGCAGCCGCATCTTCTGTGAGCATCGTCTGGGCTATCTTGAACATCAATGCCTTTGTATCAACATCTGTCTGTTCGATTGCTGCCCTGACAAGCTGATCATAAGCCGCACTTTTATAATTCATGAAGTTTCTGCCGTAATCTGAAAGATATCTCTTCAGAATATCATAAGCGCTGAGCTTTCCGGTCAATCCGATGATTGTCATATCATATTCTCTTCCGGCATAAACCTGTTCAAGCCATACTCCCCATTCAACTAACTCTATTTTAACTTCTATCCCTGCTTTTTTTAGCTGCTCTGTAATAACCTGTGCGGTATCAACGTGGAACTGATAATTTGATGGAACTGTGATTGTCGTACTGAATCCATTCGGATATCCTGCTTCAGCAAGAAGTTGTTTTGCCTTTTCAATATTTGTTGTATAGACATCCTGAAGTCCATCCTGATAGTATTTTTCCATGATTGGCGACATGTTTGAGCCCAGTTGGGTGCCAAAACCGCTTGCAACGATATCAATGATTTCTCCCTTGTTTATCGCATAATTGACAGCCTGTCTGACTCTTACATCATCAAATGGTTTACGTGCTATATTCATTGTCATAAGCTGAACCATATTCTGAGGGGCACTGATGAGGTTGTACTTGTCAGTGAGAATTTCTGCCTGGATCGCATCGGCTCTTGGAAGCATCTGGATTTCACCTGCCATGAAGCTCATGAGCGCTGTCTGATTTTCAGTGATGATTCTGAATTCTACTTCGTCAATCATCGGCAATTCAGGATTCCAGTATTCGTTAAACTTCTTGAGGACCACTTTTTGTCCCGGCTGATAGGATACAAACTGGAAAGGACCTGTTCCAACCGGATTTGTGTTGGGATCGTCGTTGTTTTCAGGGATAATTGCTGCGGTAAACTTTGAAAGAAAATCGGTGTTCAGTGTGTTCAGTGTGATAACGACTGTCTTATCATCTATCGCTTTGATGGTTTCTACAAAGTTCATAAAATCTGATGATAAACCTTCTTCTTCGTCCGTTCCCTTTAATCGGTTAAGCGAATAAAGGACATCGGACATCTTTACTACTTCGCCGTTATGGAACTTAACGCCGTCTCTGAGTGTGAAGGTGTATGTCAGTCCGTCATCAGAGATTTCATAGGATGATGCAACAGCTGGAACAACATTCCCGGTGTAATCCGGTTTAAGAAGTCCTTCAAATACGTTGAACATCATTTCATAGGTTCCCGAAGCAGCAGCCTTGTGTGGATCAAGAAAATCGGGATCCTGCGGTACCCTGACAACAACCTTGTCCAGTCCGAAAAAAGTTACACTTAAGAGAACGAGCATTAAAAGCAAAAGAATCTTTTTCATTAGTTTCCTCCTTAAGATAGTCATAGTTCAAACGATAAACCGTAACCGGCTAAGTAAATATCTCCACTAAAATTCCTTGATGCGTTCAGTATTAAATCTTCATGATCACCAAAATGAGGTAGATGTGTCAGCAACAGTTCCTTTGAGTGGCTCATTTTTGCGAGATCTGCTGCTTCATAGGCACTCATGTGCCCCGTAACACTGTTTTCACCGGTATCATACAGGCTGCATTCAGAGATCAGAAGATCCGATCCCGCCGTGAAATCAATCAGATTCTCATAGAGTTCCGTGTCTCCTGTAAAGGTTATCTTTTTCGAATCCGTCTTGAAATTGACGGCGTAAGCCTCAACCGGATGAATATTCTTCGAGAAATTCAACGCTACTCCCATATAATCATAATGACTCTTTTCATCGTAGTGATAAAGGTTCAGATGATCTTCCCCTTTGTATTTGTCCAGCATTTTCATATATTTAGGGATGTATACGCTCAGTGGTTTGTCCCTTTTTCCAAGTCTTGACTGAATCATAACACTGTAATAAAGACTCATAAGGTCCGCGCAATGATCCATATGTTCATGTGTGATGATAACTGCGTCAAGGTCATTCGGATCGATGAATTCATATAGTTTTGTCAAGATTCCGCTTCCGCATTCAAGCAGTATGTTCGTTTCCTTAGTCTGAAGCAGGTAACCCGATGTCGGTTCATCGTATTCGGGATAAGCCCCCCAGAATCCTATCGTTGTTAAATTCATCATTCACTCCTTCCTCTTCTTATTTCCCATAGTGAATATTAATAAGCTGATTAACGAAAAAATTCGAAATTCTCCTCTATCTTTTTCAGATTCGTCTGAACACGTTCGGGATCAAGGAATGCAATCTCTTTAATTAGCGCATTGACAATCGAAATAGCCGCCGTATATGAATCGAGAAATCCCTTTGAATCCGTATAGGCAAATAGTGATACATCCGAAGCTCCTGTAAAAGGAGAGATCTCGGAATCTGTCATCGTAATTATATAACATCCAAGCTGTTTTACATTTTCTATTATTTTTAATGAAAGTTTTGAATATCTTGGAAATCCGCATAAAAAAAGTATATCATTTTCAGACATATTAGTCAGTGTTTCTGCTACCGCATAGTGTTCAATGAATACGGCATTGCCAAGCATATAATTGAGAATATAATGAAGAGGGACTGAAATGGATAATTCTACCCGCCATCCGCCGACATAAATCTTCCGCGCATTAAGAATCTTTTTTGCACAGAGTGATATTTTCTTCTCCTGTGACAGATTCATCGTCCTGGTAATATTCTGCACTTCCTGTGCAAAATGTTTCTCAAGCCAGGAAACACTTTTATCCTTCTCCGAAAGAAATTCATTCAAACGGATAACCGTTCTGTTTTCAACGACAAAAGTCTGACTTTCACGCTGCATCTGGGCATACCCTTCGTACCCAAGTTCACGGGAGAGACGTATGAGTGTTGCCTCACTGACTTCACTCTTCCTTGAAAGCTCCTTGATACTTGAAAAGGCGATCTCCTGAACATGATTGCGTATATACAGTGCCCCTTTTTTCTGAGTTTCTGTTAATTCACTAAACTTCGTATCGATTGATTTGATAATGTTCAATAGAAATTTTCCTTTTTAAGATTTCGGGTAACTCGTTGATACCGGAAATGACAAAATGATCAATTTCCTCTATCCCAAATGAACCAAACCTGTTGATCAGAATAGAATTCATACCTACTTTCGAGCTGCCTATCACATCATCATAGAAATTATCTCCAATGTAAAGGCACTTTTCCGCTTCTCTTTTGCAGAGGTTCAACGCATATTCAAAAATTTTTTTATCCGGTTTTTCAAAACCAAGTTCTGAAGAGATGATGATATATTTGAAATATTTATCCAACTCGTTGATTTTTATTATATTCCGGCCGTTTTCATCCCAGTTGGACAATAATCCCAATATATATCCCTCATTTTTTAACCGACCAAGCGTCTCATGTGTATATTCAAAACAATGCCATTCTGAGCTCTTTCCTTTCCCCTTCTCAAGAACACAATCGATCAATTTCTCTGGTGGTAATTTAATTTCAAGATATTTAACGAGGTTGGATAGATACTTTTTATAGAATTCAATTGAGAAAATTTCTCCATACTCGTGTCTTTTTCGCATGAACTTTTTATCTGCAAGATGGTAGGCCTTTTCCAGAAATTCATGAGATACATCATATCCATTTGTATAAAGATATTGCCTCATATGTCTCTCTCTATCCTGTTTGACAAGCGTATATCCCAAGTCAAACCACAACACTTCAACATTTTCCATTACGGTCCCCCTGAAGTAAAAAATACAAAAAAACTAAAAAACTGAAGCGTTTGCTTCAGTTGTATTCTAACCCAGATTTATTTTTTTATTGCAAAAGGAATTTTAGTTTTTTTAAGAAACGCATAGAATGAAATATTTTATGAGAAATCAGTAGAAATAAATAAAAAAGGGTAATATCCCGTTATTATTTACAGAATATTACCCGTTAAATCGGCTAAAAAAGTTTATTTCAGATGCTTATCAAACCAATCCTGTATTTCCTGGAGTCTTCTCATTCTGTGCAACGGTAAACCACTTCTGCTGAGTTCATGTGTTTCACCTCTGAACATGCAGAGTCTTGCTTCAACACCATGATATTTGATCGCTGTAAACATCTGTAAGCCCTCGGGATACCAGCATCTGTAATCCTCTTCGGAATGAATGAAGAGGGTAGGGGTTTTTACTTTATCCGCATATTTCAACGGAGAACTCTTCCAGAGCTGTTCATGGTTATCCCATGGGGTAGCTCCAGCACTCTGGTCCTCTACAAAGAAATAACCGATATCTGTTGTGCAGAATTTAGAGATCCAGTTTGATATGCTTCTCTGTGAAGCGGCTGCCTTGAATCTATCAGTCTGTCCTATGATCCAGTTTGTCATGTAGCCGCCGTAAGATCCACCGGTAACCCCGATATTTCCGCCGTCTATGAAATCATACCGCTCAAGTACCAGATTGGTGAAATCCATGAGGTCATCGTAGTCAATGGTTCCGTATTTTCCCCTTATGTCTGCGAATTTGTTCCCCTTACCATCACTTCCCCTTGGGTTACAGAAGAAGACGCAGTATCCTGAAGATGCCCAGACCTGCATCTCGTGAAAGAATATATCCCCGTAAACGGTTTTCGGGCCACCGTGTATATCAAGAATGGCCGGATATTTTTTACCTTCCTCGAAATCAACAGGTTTCATCATCCAGCCTTGTATATCAGGTCTATTTTCACGTTTCAAAATGATTTCTTCCGGTTTCGAAATGAGTCTGTCATTCTGTACCCACTCGTTGAATGTCGAAATCTGTTTTTCTTCCCCATCCTTCATGATGTATAATTCCGGCAGTCTTGATCCCCTGAATGCAATTTCAACAATCTTGTCTTCAAGCAGACAGAAATGATCGACAGAGCCTTTTTTATCGATTTCAGTGCTGATTGTCCCGTTGAGTTCCAATTTGTAGAGTAATGAACGGTCCTCGTCAGTGCTGACAAAGTATACTGAATCTCCATACTTTTCAAAGTTGTGCTCCGAACCGGAACCAAAACGCGCATCACTTCCGACTGAGTTCCAGAAGCCCATGTCAAGTTCGGGTGTTATGCATACCATCTCTTTTGTGACCCTGTCAATTTTATAGAATTTCTTATTTTCGTTGACACCGAAAGATTGCATGTTGCTGCCTCTTGTGATTATCGTAACATCATTAAAATAGATTGCGTCGTCATAATTCATGAAGGCTTCCGGTGAAATTTGCCGTGTCTCTTCTGTTTCAATATCATATTCGAATAGATGATTGTTCAATTCGGCTTTTGAGATGAAAATGCTTCCAACGTAGAGAATCTTTTTCCCATCATCTGATAAATCAAAGCCGGTAATATTCATATTATCTTCAGTTATTCGTTTGAACGTCCCTTCTTTTTTATTAAAAAGGAAGAGTCCGGTCCTTTTATTACTGGTATAACCTCCACCATTTGACCAGAATGGGATCTCAGTCAGTACTTCGTAATCTTTTTCCTTCTCAATCCTTTCCTTTTTGCTTTTCAGCGCATCTTTTTCCGCGTTATAAGGGAGTTCGTCTCCATTTTTAAAGGCCCCGCTTACCACATAAAACGCATCCTTTTTTATTGTCTTTATACCAGTTACCACAACTGGCAAGGTAAATGCAAGATCTGCTTCGCCGCCTTCTGTGGATATTCTGAATATTTTAGTCATGAAAGGAAGATCTTTTTTTTCATCTTTGTCTCTTGCTGATTTGAAAAGAATCGTAGAGTCATCTTCCCAGTAAAAAGCACCCGTTTTCCCATCCGCTGTAAATTTTTTGAAAGTTTCTGTTTTTACATCCATAAGCCAAAGATTTGAGAGGTATTTGTTTTCTTCTTCATCCATTTCGTGTAACATAAAGGCTATCTTACTCTCGCTTTTGTTTTTTCTGAGTGTTGAAGGGAATTTGAATCTGGTTAAATCCTGAATTGTAATTTTCTCCATTTTTCATGCCTCCTTAAAAAGTTAATAATGCAGTTCGGTATACTAACTATATCTTATCATATTTTCTTGTAAACTGGTATCGAAAGGTATAGGGTTTTTAAAAGATAAGGATTTTATAGGGCAATTTCAGAAAGAGACTGAAAGCCATGAGGTTTTTTGATGCGACGCCTGAATAGTTAAGTGGTATCTTTTTATGAAATAATTTAAAAAGGAAGGTGTTTGAAATGAAAAAGAATATCATCAAATTAATGAAAATCGTCGGGCTGATATTCATACTCTCCTTTATTTTTGCCAGTTGTGTATCAGTTGAATCCGTTGCCGCAGATGGAGTACCGATGACGTCGGAAGAGGTTATCACTGAAGAATTGAGCCTTTTGATCAATCCATTTGTCTTTATTGATTTTGAAGCTTTACCGTTAGCCGCAACTTTTTCGGTAACCAATTTTTTCTTTGAAGATGGGGCAAAGATGATAACAGCTCCTTTTCAGTGGAGTAATCTGATAACAACGACAGCTGGATATTCCAGAGTCGTTAACGGAAATCATGCAGGACATATCGGCCAGGAAATGACTTTGAATAATGTGAGACTTGATTTTGATTTTCCTGTCATACCGACAACCGTTATCTTTTATTATGGTGATCTTGGAGGAAATGTAAACCTTCTCATCAATGGAAATCTCAAGAATAGTGCCGATATGATGGATTTTGACGGGACAACTGTGAATGGAGTCGACGTTTATGTCACAGAAATAGCAGTTGCCGGAGGTGTTCAGGGAGTGGTGCTTCTCAAGGGGACAATTAATACCTTAGAAGTAGGCGGTCAGGAATTCTTTATCGATCATGTCGGATTTAAGAATTAAATGGTTTGTATTGTGAAAATACTTTAGCTTTAAAAATAAAGGCGCAGCTCATTGCGCCTTTATTTTTTCCGTTAAAGAATTATAATTATCGCTTTTCAGCCTTCAACCGTTTCCAGGCATAGACACCGAGTACAACGATGGTGATAAAGAAAGGCAGTGATTGTGTAAATTCATAAGGGATATCAAACATCTGAAGCGAATAGGATGCGGCCTCGGTAAATCCAAAGAGGAAAGAACCGGCTGCAACACCAAAGGCATTCAATCCGCCAAGTGCCTGGGCGGCAAGAGCTATCCATCCTCTTCCTGCCGTCATATCCCTCGCAAACCAGGAGACATATCCCATCGAGAGAAATAGTCCACCGAGACTTGCAAGGAATCCACTGATCATAAGTGCCGTAAACCTCGTTTTGATAACCGAAATTCCTACTGATTCGGCGGCATCCGGATTCTCCCCTACGGCCCTTATTCTAAGACCGAGAGGTGTCTTGTACATCATATACTGTACAACAAAGATTAAGATGATTGCCACATAGGTAATCGCATGATGTCCGCTTAATATTTCACCCAATACGGGAATCTGGTCGATGAGTGGTATGGTAACATTCGGAATCAGCAATGAATTGACCGATGCGGATGATCCTTTATCTCCGGTCAGCATGGTTAAAAAGAATATTGTTCCCCCGCTGGCAAAAATATTTAATGCGATCGCAGCAAGGATGATGTCAGTTTTAAGTTTTAACGCAAAGTAGGCCAGTACGGCAGCCATAGCCACACCTACCAGTATTCCGATGATGATGGCAAGTGTCAGACTCTGTGTAAAGCCACTTATGATTACTCCGACAAAAGCGGATGTGAGCATGATTCCTTCCAATGCTATATTCGGCGTTCCGGCTGATTCTGCAACAAGAGCGGCCAGTGCGGCGAGAAGGATTGGGGTTGTGACTCTGATTCCGGCTCCAATAAATTCCAGAGATAATATACCTTGTAAGGCTTCACTCATACTGCATCACCTGCTTCTTTCAATCTGGCATTATCCGCTTCGGTTGCTTCTTTGTTGATAGATCTCTGTTTCCATTTAGAGAGGAAAGCCTCTGCAGTAACGAGCAGGATGATAACGGCCTGAAGTATTGAAACGATTTCAGGGGCTATGTCTGTATACCTCCCCATGATTTTTGCACCGACCCTTATGTAGGAAAGAAAAAATGCCGCCAGAGGGACGAACAGAGGATTATTTCTTGCGAGTGTGGCGATGATGACTCCATCCCAACCATATCCGGGAGAATAAAGCCACAGAAATCTTCCGTGATAGCCAAGTAGTTCAATAATTCCGGCGGATCCGGCAACGGCACCTGCTGCAACCTGAACCTGAAGGATCATCTTTTTTGAATTGATACCCGAATATTCGGCAAAATTTTTATTGTCTCCTATCAGCTTCACTTTATAACCCCAGGTTGTTTTTTTCATGATGAACCAGATGAGTCCCGTCATACCGATTGCAAAGAATATTCCTATATGCAGTTTATATCTTTCGTTCAGTAAAGGGAACATGGCTTCTTCGGTAAACGGTAATGAAACCAGGGAACCGGCTGAAGTATCTCTCAGGAATGTTTTTATGAGAAACAGTCCCATAAAAACAGCGACATAATTCAGCATCAAAGAAGTTACAAGTTCAGAGGCGTTTAATTTTGATTTCATCACGCCTGGTATGGCTGCATATCCGGCACCTGCAAGCATGGCAACGAGTATTACGATCACCGAAGAGACTACCGGAATTCCTGGGAAATAAATTGCAACTGCAGTAGCGATCGCCGCCCCAAGAAACATCTGGCCTTCAGCTCCGATATTGAACTGTTTGGCTGTAAATACCATTGAAATGGCAAGCCCGGTAATGATGATAGGGGAGGCCTCATTGATCCATTGAATTGCGCCTCCTTCATTAAAAGCGGCACCACTGCTTCGCCATTTGATCAGAGCACCAGTAAGAAAGTATTTATATGCATTGTTTGCTGAATCAAATGCCTCTTTCATCTTTGCCCAGAAGCTCATATCACCCGAAGGAATGCTTGAGATATAAATAATGATATAGCCTATCAGCAATGCAATTCCAATGGAAATTCCTATTCTGTATACGGTGAATCTATCTTTGGATTTCATACTAAATCACCCATTTCTTCCTGAGACATTTTTTTTATTCCCAGCATATATTCTCCAAGAATATTTTCATTAACGGCTTTTACCTCTTTAAAATGTGCAACAATTTCACCTTTGTACAATACAACTATTCTGTCTGCGACTTCCAATAATTCTGTTAAGTCGGCAGATATCAGCAGAACAGCGAGACCCTCATCTCTTTCACTGACAAGTCTCCTTCTGATGAAATCTGCTGCAGCCACATCAATTCCTCTTGTCGGCTGATCTGCAACGGTTATTTTGGAATCAGCCGTAAATTCTCTTGCAACGACTACTTTTTGTATATTCCCTCCTGAAAGCATCTTTACTTTTGTCTGGGAATTATCCGCCCTGATATCAAATTCTTTGACCATTTTCTCACCAAATTCCCTGACGGCTCTTGTATGTAAAACACCTTTTTTCGAAAATGGTTTTGTATTATAACGATCACTGATGATATTTTCTTCTATACTTGAATCGGGTGCGATCCCTCTTTGCATTCTATCTGCCGGTATATGGCTCAATCCGGCTTTTCGGCAAAAACCGGGCGTGACATTTTCCGGAACTTGATGCCCGTCAATGGTTATTTCACCTGAATCTTTTTGCGATATTCCGGTAATCATCTGTATTAATTCGGTTTGTCCGTTTCCTTCGACCCCGGCTATTCCAAGAATTTCTCCCTTCTTCAGGTTGAAAGAAATATTCTTGACGGCCTGAACGCCATCTGATCTGATATAATTCAGATCTTTTACTCTCAGAAGAGTTTCTCCTGTTTTGGCATCTTCTTTGTCTATTCGGATATCTACATCTCTGCCGACCATCATTCGGGACATTTCTATTTCTGTCATGTCTTTTACTTCCGCTTTCCCTACTACTTTTCCACGTCTCGTCACAGTGATTCTATCGGCAATTTTCTTGACTTCGTTCAACTTATGTGTGATGAAGATAATTGTTTTCCCACTATCTGTCAATGCCTTTAATGCCTTAAACAGATCAACGGTTTCCTGTGGGGTTAAAACGGCGGTCGGTTCATCGAGTATGATCAGATTCGCCCCTCTTACAAGGGTCTTTATTATTTCTACACGTTGTTTCATTCCTACAGAGATATTTTTTACCTTTTCCTTTGAAGGGACAGGCAGTCCAAATTCCTCGGATTTTTCCCCGACAAATCGATACGCTGCATCCATATCAATAGACATCCCTTTTCGTGGTTCCATTCCGAGTATGATATTTTCAGCAACCGTTAAAGACGGGACCAGCATGAAATGTTGATGAACCATCCCTATCCCCAATTCTATTGCCTTATCCGGTGAGGATATTTCAACTTCCTTTCCCTCATAAAAGATTTTGCCTTTTGTAGGCTGTTCAATTCCAAAGAGAATCTTCATCAATGTTGATTTTCCGGCGCCATTTTCACCCAACAACGCGTGAATCTCTCCCTTATTTACGGAAAGGTCCATTGATTTGTTTGCGACGACTCCATTTGGATATATCTTCCATATGTCCTTCATTTCAAGGATATTTGTTTCCTGCATCCTTATCACCCCTGTTAAAAAACGGGCTTCCCACTTAAGGAAGCCCATATTTGATTAGAAAAATCTGTTATTTTGCGGCATCTCTGATAGCGTTCAGTTCTTCATTCGTGAGCCCCAAAGCTGACGTAACGGTAATTGTACCATCAAGAATCTTTGCCTTTATATCTTCAAGTTGATCCTTTATCTCTGGATTTGCGTCAAGGAAAGCGTCAAAATATTTATTTTCAGCGAGACCTACAGCACCTTCAGCAATACCAAGTGCTTCTTCTTGACCCATTGGAAGTGTTCCGTTCAGATATTTTTCAACCGCTCTGAATACAGAAGCATCTACGTTCTTAAGCATGGAAGTGAGCATGTGATTTACGATTTCCATGTCTTTTTCCTGGTAGATGAGCTGCATGTCTGAATCTACACCGAGAGACCATTTTCCCATTTCCTTAGCGGCCTCAAGAACTCCGTTTCCGGTTTCACCAGCTACAGCAAAGACGACATCCGCCTTTTGTCTGTACATGGCCATCGTAAATTCCTTTCCCTTTGCGGGATCATTCCAAGCACCTACATAAGAAGTGGATACCTTCATCTCAGGATCTATATACTGTGCACCTTCAATATACCCAACAAGGAAATCGTTGATAACGGCAATATCCATTCCGCCAAGCAGTCCGATTCTCTTACTGTCAGGATTTGAATAAGGGAGATCTGCCTTCTCTGAAACCATTGCTGCCAAAGCTCCTGCAAGGAAAGAACCTTCATTCTGTTTATACGTCATAGCATAAACGTTATCAAGGTTTCCATTTTCAAAGGGCATGGATGTGTCATAGATAATATAGGTGATCTCCGGATAATACGGTGCGATTTCAGCAAGAGCATCTACCATCTGCCATGTTCCAACGATTATTATATCAAATTCTCCGGAATCTGACATATCTTCAAGTGTAGGAGTCCATTCAGCTGGATTGTAGCTCATTTCGATGGTTTTTGTCTCAAGACCGAGTTTTTCTTCGATCATTTTAACGCCTCTTTCCGCTGAATCAAAGAAAGACTTGTCACCGAGCGTACCATTGATAAGATTAAGAACTTTTGGACCTGCAGAAAAAGCCGTTGCCACGAATAACACCAAAGTGATTGCTACGATAAGTTTCTTCATTAATACACCTCCTGTATTTAAGGGGTTTATTCCCCCTATAGTTCTAATCCTCATTAACCTATCAATTATAATTCGAAAGGACCTCAAAAAGCAAGTCGATAAATCTTTTGCGATTGGCTTTCAAAGCCCAGGTGGAATTTGGCGAATGCCCCGTTTTTTTCCAGTAATCTACCACAGTTTGACCGTATGTTAGCTCCCCTTTCAGCTCTACCTGCGCATAGTAATCTTCATATTCAAATATTTCCGGTTCGATGAGATAAGCAATTGTACACGGATCATGAAGTGGGGCACCTTCTATGTTGAATACATCAAAATAGGTCTGATGGAAGAATTTTAATAACAGGCCCATTTTCGATACGATCAAAGAGGAAAATCCCTGCATTTGCTCTATCTCTTCCATGAATATCTTTGTCTGATGTGTTACATCGAGTGGGAATACGACGATATGAACACCTGAATCAAATACGATTTGAGCGGCTTCCGGATCGGCATAAATGTTAAATTCAGCTACAGGAGTAGTATTTCCAAATTCAATACCGCCTCCCATTATGACTATTTCCCTTATATCTTTACAAAGTTGAGGATAGACCGTGATCAACTGCGCCACGTTTGTCAGAGGGCCTACGGCGACAATGGTGACCTCATTAGGATTATTTCTGATGGTTTCCACCATGAATTCGATAGCGGTTCTCGGATCTTTTTTCTTCTTTGGCGCAGGCATGTCCGCACCTTCTAATCCGGATTCCCCATGTATGTCCGGGGCAACTATCTGTTTTCTAAGTATGGGCTTGTCCGCCCCCTCACAGACCGGAATATCGAGTGCGGCATTCTCTGCCATGATTAATGCGTTTCTTGTGGTGTTTTTTACATAAGAATTTCCGGCGACGGTTGTAATACCAAGCAAATCAATTTTATCAGAAGCCCCGGCAAAGAGAATGGCTACCGCATCATCATGTCCCGGATCACAATCAAGAATGACCTTTTTTCTCATGAAATACCTCCTTTTCTGTTTTTTTACATTATCTACTATTTTAGCATGTTTTAATTAATTGTATTAAGTTTCTTAAAGCAGTATTAAAAATAATTCCGAATGAAAAGGACAAAAAAATGATTTTAATAATCGTAACAATAAAAAATCCATTTGAGTGATGAAAAAAAGTGCATCTCAGCACATATATGGTATAATAACTCGAAATGTTTGTTCTGAAAATATTTTGTAGGAACGCGATTTGCAGTATATTAAACTTTAGATAACAAGGAGGGACAAATCAGATGTCCAAGAAATGGGTTTATTATTTTGGTAAAACAAAGTCTGAAGGAGATTCTTCAATGAAGGAATTCCTCGGAGGAAAGGGTGCAAACCTCGCTGAGATGATCAACATAGGAATTCCTGTACCACCGGGATTCACAATATCCACAGAAGTATGTAAATACTACTTTGACAACGATAAGACTTATCCAGGGGAATTGAATGCTCAGGTAGAAGAAGCGATGGCAATTCTTGAGGAAGATACCGGAAAGAAATTCGGAGACAAGAAGGATCCTCTTCTCGTTTCAGTCAGGTCAGGAGCCGCTGTATCCATGCCTGGTATGATGGATACCGTTCTCAACCTCGGGCTTAACGACGAAACAGTTGAGGCTATGGCGGAGAATTCTGGGAATCCAAGATTTGCTTATGATTCTTACAGAAGATTTATGCAGATGTTCGGAGATGTTTCACTCGGACTCCCACACTCAAAGTTTGAGGCCGCTCTTGACAAAGTTAAGGAAGAAAAAGGCGTTAAAAATGATACGGATCTCGATACGGAAGACCTTAAAAAGGTCATAGAACTCTACAAAGTTGTATACGCAGAGGGTGGAAAAACCTTCCCGCAGGATCCAAAAGAACAACTCTGGGCTGCAACAAACGCCGTTTTTGGTAGCTGGATGAACGACAGAGCTATTAAATACAGGGCCCTTAACGGAATAGGAGAAGATACACTTCTCGGTACGGCAGTAAACGTTGTTGCCATGGCTTACGGTAACATGGGCGATGACAGTGGTACGGGAGTTGCCTTCACGAGAAATCCATCTACAGGGGAAAATCAGTACTACGGAGAATACCTTCACAATGCACAGGGAGAAGATGTTGTTGCGGGAATCAGAACGCCTCTCGGACTTGAAGCCATGAAAGGTGAATGGCCAGAAGTTTACGAAGAACTTCTCGCCGTATTTGACAAACTTGAAAAGCATTATAAAGACATGCAGGACGTAGAATTCACGATAGAGAAAGGTAAACTTTATCTCCTTCAGACAAGAAATGCAAAGAGAACGGCAGCTGCAGCGGTTAAAGTTGCTGTAGATATGGTAGAAGAAGGCGAAATTGATAAAAAGACGGCTGTTATGAGGGTAACTCCTGAACAGATTGAAAGACTTCTTCACCCTGCTTTCGATGCTAAAGAAAAAGCAGCAGCAGAAGTATTGACAAAGGCACTTCCGGCTTCACCGGGTGCGGCTTGTGGTCAGGCTGTATTCCATTCAAAGACCGCTGAAGAATGGGCAGCAAAGGGAGAAAAGGTCATTCTTGTAAGACTTGAGACATCACCTGAAGATATCGGTGGAATGGATGCCGCTGAAGGTGTTCTCACCGCAAGGGGAGGAATGACGTCACATGCGGCAGTTGTTGCAAGAGGAATGGGAGAGCCCGCAGTATGTGGTGCAGAAGAAATTGATGTAAGTGAAGAACTCAAGCAGTTCAAGGTAGCTGGAAAGGTTATCAAGGAAGGCGACTGGATTTCTATCGACGGCTCTACAGGAGAACTTATGCTTGGTAAGATTGCTGCAGTGAAGCCTGATGGGCTCGTTGGCGACGTTGCGAAGATTCTTGAATGGGCTGATGAGTTCAAGAGGCTTGGAGTCAGGACCAATGCAGATACACCTAAGGATGCCGGTGTTGCCGTAAAGTTTGGAGCAACTGGTATAGGACTCTGCAGAACAGAACACATGTTCTTTGAATCTGACAGAATTCCTATTGTTCGAAGAATGATCGTAGCAAGAAACCTTGCGGATAGACAAAAGGCACTTGATGAACTCGAACCGATCCAAAAGGGAGATTTCTACGGAATTCTTAAGGCAATGGACAACATGACAGTTACCATCAGATTTATTGACCCACCACTTCACGAATTTATTCCACAGGAAAAAGATGCGCAAGAAAAACTTGCTTCAGATCTTAACATAACAATGGAAGAACTTATGACAATCGTAGCGGAACTTCATGAATTCAACCCAATGCTCGGACACAGAGGGGTAAGACTTTCCATCACCTATCCGGAGATTGCAGTTATGCAGACAAGAGCAGTTATCGCTGCCGCTATTGATCTTAAGAAGGAAGGTCTCAATCCGAAACCTGAGATTATGATTCCTCTCGTAGGCCTTGAAACAGAACTTAAAATGCTCAGAGAAATCGTTACAACGGAAGCTGACAAACTGATTGCTGAAGCGGGAATCGAACTTGAATATCATGTTGGTACAATGATTGAAGTTCCAAGAGGAGCTCTCACAGCTGATGCAGTCGCAAAACATGCTGACTTCTTCTCATTCGGAACAAATGATCTCACACAGATGACATTCGGATTCAGTAGAGATGACGCTGGAAAGTTCATCAATGATTATCTCGCTAAGGGAATATTCAAGAATGATCCTTTCAAACAGCTCGACAGAGAAGGTGTAGGACAGCTTGTTAAGATGGCTGCTGAAAAAGGAAGAAAGACAAATCCTGATCTTCACCTCGGAATCTGTGGAGAACACGGTGGAGATCCTTACTCGATCGAATTCTGTCATCTTGTAGGACTCGATTATGTAAGTTGTTCCCCTTATAGAGTTCCTGTTGCAAGACTTGCTGCTGCACAGGCCGCAATCAACAACGGATAAGACATAAAATAAAAAAAGGTGCCCTTAACGGGCATCTTTTTTTATCCGAATCGTTCGTTATACCAGTAAAAATTATCTTTCGTCTGTTCTATCTTTTCGTCGATGTCTATCATTTTTCTTCTTTTATCTCTGTGAAAATATGGGCGCTTTCTCATATAAATCACCTCTCATTTAACGCAACAGATGAAGCATCCAGTAAATCTCTTCTCTTGAATTCTCTATTTCTTCTTCTAAATGGGTTAAGCTTTTTAAATTCTTGTCTTTATTAAGAATAAATTTTTTCATCCTAATCATCTCCAAATAATAAGGTTTGCTATACTCTGGAAAAATCCTTTTTTATTAGTCTGTCAATCCTGATAAGATTTTTCTTTTGACTATACGGTATTTTTTCTTATGATAATTCTTTCTTCTATTAGGCTTATCATTTTTTTAGACGAGTTATACTATTAAAATATTTCAAGGGATAACTACCAATAACATTCTTTACCCTTGTTATTAATCTTTTTGATAGCATACATTTGAAGGATGTTTTTTAAAGTAAATAGGGAAGCGCTATTTTTGGGGAAAAAAAAGAACAGTTTTAAACTGTTCTTTTTTAACTACTTAGTCATACCGGACTCTTTCTTCTTAAATAATCGATCACAGCGTCATTGGTGAATTCCTGAACTGATTTTCCCTCAATCTTTGCCAACTCTTTTAGTACGGCCCAATCTTTGTCATTGAGATCCAGTTTTATCATCATTACTTTTCCCTTAGTTGCATCTTGTACCCAATCATTGACTTCCTTTAAATTTTCCTTGAGCTCCGTATTTATAAAATCTTTCAGGTTTTCCTCAAAATGATGATAATTGCTCATACGGGATCACCGTTGTTCGGTTCATCCGTTTCGATCTCCGTATATTTCTCTTTATCGGAATTTATTTCTATCGTCCTTTTGAAGACATAAGGTTCTTTACCATTTCCCAATTCAAGATCTATATCAATTTTTGTCTTTGGCTTAGCCTTTCCCTCTTCATGTATTTCCGCACCATCTATCTCATTATCGTAGATTTCTTCAATTATTTCTGGTTCGTGAAGGTCTGTATCTTCATTCCTTTGATTTTCTTTTTTCAGATAGTATAGATCCTCCATAAATCTATCGATTTCTTCATCTGAGTATTCAAGGATCTTCAGCATTTCCTTTGCCTCATCTTCCGTGATAATTCCCTGTGAGCATGAAAAGACAATTCTTTCTGCATCCGGATCATGTTTTCTCTTTTCTTCTTTTGCCTCTTCTCTTGTCCCATATTCGGCTCTAACACCAAAATTATCCGTTTTTATTACCAGATCACCGGAAACTGTTTTGGATGAGAGTATCCCTGCCTTTCCTTCGCCGAAACAATAATGCCCTTTACCTCTTCTCTGTGGATCCCTCTTTTTAAAAATTGCTTCACCGGAAACCGTATTAAAATCTATTTCGATGTCAAGAGGACTTGTAAGAACATTGATATCACCACTAACGGTTCTTGTTTCCCAATCAGCCTTATTATTGATGTTTTTTATCATAATGTCTCCACTGACAGTGGTTAACTTTGCCGTGACAGGAATATTTTTTACAGCTATATCTCCGCTGACATTATTAGCGGAAATAATCCTTGCCTTATTAGAAACATTTTCGATTTTCAGATCACCAGATTTAGAAGTACAGATAATTTCATCGGAATCGATGTCGTTGATCCCTATATCACCACTGATTGATGTAAATGAAGCCTTTTTTTCATTTGAAATAGTGAACGCTTTGAGATCTCCGGATTTTGTGCTGATTAGTAAAGATTTTGTTGACGAGTTTTCGTTAAAAATATTACCGGATGTACTCGTTACTTTTAATTTCTTCACATCCATATTTTTTATATTAATCCCACCGGATACAGTATTAACAGATATCTTTTCAAGCATTTTTTGTGGAATATTTATCTTGGCTTTATAAAGATTTCCAAAAGAAGTAGAGATAGTGATTCCAAGAAATTTTACTATATTGCTTTTATCGTCAAATCTGATGATTAATTTCCGATCATTTTTAACTATCTCAACGTCACATGAATCCCTCTCCCAGATGGCTTCCCATGAAACATACTCCTGAGAGTTTACTCCCTCTATCTCAAAATCTCCTCCGACTGTGCTGATGATAATTTCATCTATGTTTTCAATATCGGTACTTCCGGTTTTTTGGAAAAAAGACATGTTTTAAACCTCCCCCTTCTCAGATTAACAGAGTCTTTAACAACCAGATTAATCCACCAATTGCCAAGATTATTAATATTACAGGTAAAAATATAGTGAAGATTCCAGCAAGTATCACGATCACAGCGGCAACTGCAACGATAGCGACAATAATTCCGATTAAAGCGGGTAGAAATTTAAAGCCCAATATCACGAGAAATATAGCGCCAAGTATTGATAGAAATGTCATTTTTTATCACCTTTCTTTATCGCTCTCAACATTTCCATAGCTTCTTTTGAGCTGATTTCACCTGTTTCAAGCATATCAAGGATCTTTTGAGATTCTGTACGTTCTGGCTGGGCACCTTCAAAACCCATAGCCCGTACGATATTTTCCAATCTGTTTCTTGCGGTTGGATATGAAATTTCTAATTCCTTTTGAACCTCGGAAAGGTTTCCTCGGTTTTTTATGAAAATTTTAACAAAAAATAGCTGATCTTCGGATAATCTGAATAATTCATCCAATTCAAACTTACCGCTTATCGTTGTCCCACAATTACTACAGCTGTATTCGGAAATATGTAATTGATTATTACAGGCTGGACACTTTGTTAAAGTCTTCCTCATTTCAATCACCTTCTTTCATTTTATGTGTTTATTATACAAAAAAATATTGTATATGTCAAGTATGAAATTAAAAATATTTATGTTCTCATTAAAAAAATTAAACGTTAGTGGAAAATAATTCCATGAAATAAAAAAATAAAAGACGGAATAGCAATATCTTGCCATTCCGTCTTCGAAAAGAATTACCGATTATCTTAGAAAATTATTCTGAAAGGTACTTGTATATTTCCTTCTCCACCCATTCAAGCCCTTCGTCTATAGTCCATTTATCGTACATGATATTGGCAAACATGTCGCCTACAGCATATCTGATTTCGTTCCAGGTAGCCGGTTTAGGATCAGCGTATCCGGCATCGATAAACTGAACGGGTATTGCAGCCTTAGGATCAAGCTTCGTGTATGTCTTCCATTCCGCTGTATTCAATGCACTCTTTCTTACAGGCAGATAACCTGTTTTCATTGCCCAGAAGGTAGTTACTTTAGGATCTACGAGGAATTTCATGAATTTCCATCCAGCTTCTTTTTCAGCATCGGAAGCTGAACTGAACATAACTACATCTGTCCCTGCGAATGGTGGCTGGAATGTCTTTCCGGAAGGAAGAGCTGTCCAGTCCCAATCATGAATACCCTTTGAAGAGGAGTCAACATATGATTTTGAAGCGATTGTTCCGAGGTAGAAACATACCTTTTCTTCTCCAAATGGTCCATTTTCATAGCCGCCTTCAACCATTGCATAATGGTTATCTTTTAATCCCTTGAGCATTTCGATGATCTTTCTTGTTGTATCATTGTTTATCGTAACTTCAAATTCTCCATCTTCATTTTCTTTAACGATGTAAGCATCTTCATTAAGCATGAACATGGAAAGTGTATCGACGGTCGGTCTGATATAGATTCCGTATCTCGTTACTTCACCATTCTCGTCGAATACAGTGAGTGCCTTTGCCGTTTCAACCAGTTCGTCCATGGTCTTTGGTGCTTCTATTCCCTCAAGGTCGAAGATATCCGTGTTGTAATACATGACATAGATACTCTTGTTGAAAGGAAGTGCGTAATAAGTATCTCCCCATTTTACCATTTCGTGAAAAACGTTATAAATGTCGTTCATTTCTTCATCTGTAAATCCGTTTACAGGATCGTTGATAAATTCATTGAGTGGTTCAACAACATCACTCTGAAGAAGCTTTGAAGTCCAGTTACCATAAGCCTGTGACAAAACCGGCAATGTATCGCTCTGAACACTTGCCAGTAATTTCTGATTTAATGCACCATAGTTTCCGATATAAACCGGTTTTACAACAATATCAGGATTCTGACTGTTGAACATATCAACAATTTCCTGTACAGCTTCACCCTGGGCTCCACCCATTGCATGCCAGAATTCTACTTCAACAGGTGCTGCAAATGTAACTGCCGTGAAAAGTAACACAACGATACTAAGAAATAGTGCTTTTTTCATTTGAAACCCTCCTTAAATTTTGTAGGATCATTAAACAATAAATGCAATAAATAGCCGTTAACACTTTTATAGATTTATTTTCGCCTGTTTTTTTCGAGATATCCCTTCGATATAGCTATTCCTGAAATAGGCCCAATAATCGCCAGCAATACAATCAAAAGAATCCAGTAATTTGATAATTCGGGTTTATCAATCAGGAACGAGAATAGTACGAGAATAATACCGACAGTATCCGAGATACCCGAAAAATGGAGTTTAATCATAATTTCTTTTTGTCTGATAATTCCGTATGTTCCAAGGATTAAAAAAACCAACCCAAGTATCTTAAGAATAACGGAAAGGATAGCCATAGATTATCCCTTCTTTTCATAAGGTGTTCCAGAAGCTGCGGGTCCTCTCGTTTTTCCGACAAATCCGGCAACGACTACCAGTGTGATTACAAATGGAATCAGATTGAACAACGGTTTGACAGACGATGGAATGGATAGAGTAGGATTACTCTGAAGCTGTTCGTTAAGTGCTTCTGCTGCTCCAAATAAAAGGCAGGCCAATAGAGTTCCCTTTGGAGACCAGTTACCGAGAATCATCGCGGCGAGTGCGATAAATCCCTTGCCATTTGTCATATTCTCGCTAAACTGACCAAGTTCTCCTATACTCAGATAGGCTCCGCCAAGTGAAGCGAGCAAACCGCTCATTAAGACTCCAAACCATCTTACTTTAAATACACTGACACCAAGCGTATCCGCTGCTTCCGGATTTTCGCCAACCGCACGCATTCGAAGACCCAGTCTCGTCTTGTAAATAATAAACCATGAAACTACAACCATGATCAAAGCGAGGTATACAAACGGGCTGAATGATCCAATCATCTTATAAAGGAAAGTTCCTTCTCCGAGAAAGGAGAGATGAACTTCAGGTATCTTTTCAATAATGGGTGTTGAACCGGGTTTTCCAAAAACAGGTTCAAGAAGAAAACCGGTAACACCTTGTGCCAGCAGGATAATAGCAGTCGCACTGACAATCTGATCAGCTTGGAAATTGATACTTGCCCAGGCATGAAGTGCTGCGGTAGAAATTCCAACAATTACGGCGAGAATCAAGCCTATCCATGGACTACCGAAAAGGTAGGTTCCTGCTACTCCAGTAAAGGCGCCAAGAAGCATGATACCCTCCAGAGCTATATTAGTTACGCCTGTTTTTTCACTGAATAAACCGCCGAGAGCCGCAAATAACAATGGGGTTGAAGCCGATAGTGTTACTTTGTAGAAGATAGGATTTGTAAAAGTTTCAAGAAATGCCTTTAAGAAATTCATTTACTTCCCCCCTTTTTCTTATTCCAGCCCATAAGTGTCATGACTATCCTTTCTGCAGCAACGAGGAAAATGATGATAGACTGAATGATCATCACAATATGTTTAGGTACACCTGCAAACTGCATCTGATTTGAACCTGTTCGCAAGCCACCTATGAGCAATGAGGCTGCAATGATTCCAAACGGATTGTTCTGACCGATAAGTGCAATGGATATACCATCAAACCCCTTACCGGAGCTTAAAGTGCCGTAGAATCTGTAATAGAGACCCGTAGATTCAAGAGTTCCGGCAAGACCAGCCAAGGCACCACTTATCGCCATTGTAAGAATAATGTTCTTTGAAACGTTAATTCCACCATATTCTGAAGCATACGGATTAAATCCTACAGATTTGATTTCGTATCCCATAGAAGTCTTATAAAGAATGATATAAATAACAACGGCAGCCGTTATGGCAATGAGGATGCCGAATGACATAAATGTTGCCTGTGAACTCATTAAATTGGGAAGCATGGTTGAAGTGGCAATCTCAGGACTTTTTGGCGTACCACCACCGGAATTGAACGGTCCGGTAACTGCCCAGTTTGTGATATTATAGGCGATCCAGTTCAGCATAATGGTCGTGATAACCTCATGAGCACCTGTCTTTGCCTTGAGAAATCCAGCGATTCCCGCCCAAATTCCACCGGCAAGCATCCCCACCAACATCGTCAAGGGGATAGCGATAAAGGCAGGCAATGATGAGGCATTAACCGCAAAAATACTGGCAACAAGTGCCCCCATAGACATCTGACCTTCAGCACCTATATTGAAAACGCCTGCCCTAAAACCAAATCCAACTGCAAGCCCCGTTAATATTAACGGAGTCATTTTTATAATGGTGTTCATAATAGCCGTTTTTGAACCAAAGGCCCCTTTTATCATTTCCGAATAAGCATTTCCCAAAAAGCTGAATCTTTCGCCGATAGACCCCTCACCAATCCATAGTATAATGATCGAAGCGATAAGTAATGCAATGATTATTGAAATAATCGGGATTGCAACTCGCATCCATTTCTTTTTATTCATTTACATCACTCCTTACTTCTTCAAGCGTCTGACCGGCCATCATCAATCCCAGTTCTTCGAGTGACACCTCTCCCGGTTTAACCTCTCCCATGAATTTTCCTTCATACATCACAAAAATCCTATCGCTGAGTGAGAGAATCTCTTCGAGTTCCATGGAAATAAGTAACATTCCAACGTTTTCCCTTCTGAGTTCTAATAAAGTGGTATGAATAAATTCGATGGCTCCAATATCAAGACCACGCGTTGGCTGAGCAACCATCATACATCTCGGTTGATAATCCACTTCTCTGGCAACAACCATTTTCTGTTGATTTCCGCCAGAGAGATTACCCGCATTAATTCCGATTTCGCGAGGTCTTACATCAAATTTTTCGATTAGTCCCTTACTGATTCTATTAATGTTTTTATGATTCAGAAACCCACCACTTGCGAAAGGTTCCTTATAATGCCTTCCGAGTGCAATATTGTATGCTACACTGAATTCTTTGATCATTGCATGCTTAAATCGATCAGCGGCAATATGAGACATCCCGAGTTCCCTGATTACCTTTGGCGATGAGTTTGTGATATCCTCCTCCATAAAGTGTACCTGACCGGCTTCTTTCTTTCTCAAACCGGTAATGGCTTCAACCAATTCAGATTGTCCGTTTCCTGCAACCCCTGCAATCCCTACAATTTCTCCTTCGTGGAGATCAAAGGAAATACCCCGAACAGCCGGTAAATGGCGATTGTCGTTCACATCCAATTCCTTCACTTCGAGAATTTTTTTACCCCTCTGTTTTTTTTCTTTTTCAAGTCGCAAGAGGACTTCTCTTCCAACCATCATATTCGCTATTTCCCTTTGATTCGTTTCTACTGTTGGAATACGACCAGTTACCTTTCCGCCGCGCATGACGGTAACGTTATTAGAGACTTCGACCACTTCATTTAATTTGTGTGTGATAAAAATAATCGTCTTACCGTCGTTTTGAAGATTCCTGAGAACGACAAACAACTCCTCTGTCTCCTGTGGGGTCAGAACGGCTGTGGGCTCATCAAGAATAAGGATTTCCGCCCCTCTGTATAACGTTTTTAAAATTTCTACTCTTTGCTGTGTTCCAACCGGTAAATCTTCGATATTTGTGTCAACATCCACTTTCAAACCGTAATCTTCAGATATCTTCTTAACCTCTTTCCTGGCTTTTCTTAAATCAAAGATATTGAATCGTTTTGTTGGTTCATCTCCAAGTACAATATTCTCTGCAACGGTCAGTGGACCTACAAGCATAAAATGTTGATGAACCATCCCAATCCCGGCCTGAATGGCATCTTTGGGATTATCTATTGATAATTCCTTTCCGTTTATCAATATCTGCCCCTCGTTTGGAGTGTAAAGTCCATACAGCTGATTCATCAATGTTGATTTTCCAGCACCGTTTTCACCAACTACTGCATGTATTTCTCCTCTTTTTACAAATAGATCAACATGATCATTAGCCAGAACTTTGGGGAATTGTTTTACAATCCCTTTCATCACAACTGCATAAGAATTGTATTCATTTTCACTGGGGATCTGGAAAGGCATTCTGCACCTCCTTGAAATTAATCGGTTTCTTTACGCATGGGTGTTTAAAAAATTAAACATCCATGTGTAAAGAAACAACTCCCCCTTCTTATAAAGAAGGGGGAAGTATTATTAGAATACTTCGAGTTCTTCTTCTGAAGCTGGAACTAAAAAGTCTCCAGACTTTGCGAGTGATTCTAAGCCTGCAAGTTCAACAAGAAGCCATTCCGGAATCATTTCTTTGGTATATTTCATTTCGCTTAACTGTACACCGTTTTCTGCAAAACCAAGTTCATCATGACCTGCTTCGAAGTATCCTTCGTAGGCATCAAGAACACCCATGTAAGCAGACTGTGTAATTCCCTTCATTGCAGATGTAAGAATCTTTCCTTCAGCGAGATGATCCTGATCGACGTCAACACCAATAGCGTAGAAACCTTCACCATAAGCCTTTGCCGCTTCAAACGTTCCGAGTCCACATAATCCTGCAGCAGCAAAAACGATGTCTGCACCCTGTGAATACTGTGCTTCTGTCATTGTTTTACCCTTCTGCGAATCGGTAAAATTCTGTGTGTAGCCAACGAGGACCTGAACATTCTTACCATGAATCTTGTTGTAGTATTTTACTCCAGCCTGATAACCAATCTGGAATTTAACAACTGCAGGAACAGGAATTCCACCGATAAATCCAACGGTATCGGTCTTTGTCATGGCAGCTGCAAGGAATCCAGCAAGGAAAGCACTTTCATGTTCTTTAAACGTATAAGTGTGAACATTTGGCAATCCTTCTGCGGAAAGATCGAAATCAATCCCGATAAATTTTACATTAGGATACTGCGGAGCAACCTGTAAAAGAGCATCTGTCATCATAAAACCAACCGAAAGGACAACATCGGACTGTTCTGCGGCTTTTGAAAGGTTAGGGACATAGTCAGCCTGCTCGTTTGACTGAACTACCTGAGCGATAACATCATCAAATTCTTCAGCTATCATTTCCACACCTCTCCAAGTTCCATCGTTAAATGACTGATCTCCAAGACCACCTGTATCAGTTACCATAGTTACTGTAAAAGCAAGAGCAAAAAACGGTACCAAAACTAAAACTGAAAGAACTACCAAAAATTTCTTCATAAAAAAACCTCCTTAAGTAAAATAAGTGCTATGAAACCTTTTTATTATTTCTGCCTTTAACGATGAGTAACAAACAAATCAGCAAAAGAATCAGACAGGAGAAAAGTAACAGATAATTTGGAGCAACCCGTTGATTACTGATTAAAGGAAATCCTTTTTCTATGATAAATGTGAATGTACCTGAGAAGATCCCTCTGAAAATGAACCAGAGTGTCAGGAATGCCATAACAACCAAATTAACCGTACCTAATACGAACGAATTACCGGAAATGATGATTATCGCGGCAAGGAATGTAAGGTACATGATGATAACAGAACCTGTCAATGTGTTGTAAAGCATGATCGAAGGCGCTGCAGGGTTCACTTCTGAGGCTATTGCAGCTTTTAGATCATCGAAAGAAGAATATTTTTCAAGTGCTATCTTACTGTTCAAATATTGATCAATTTCACTTTTCAAAAGCGTTCCCGAGTACTTCACAACATGATTGTATCTTTCAGTCAGTAAATCATCCGCCTTTTCTAAAGAGATATTGGAATTATCGTATTCTACAAAAACATCGTTTAAGTAAGAATGCTCCCAGATGAAAAGATCATCTTTGAGTGCCTCATATGAAGTTGATGAATAAAAACCTTCTATATTATCCATAAGTAATGTTTCAGGAGAACTGAAAACAGGGACAAAATATAAAAGACCGATAACAGCTATAAGGAGCGTACTAACCAGAAAAGTATTTTTGTCATACCGCTTTCTGAATATCTTTGAAAGGTACATGATAATCGCAAAACAGAAAGTCATCACGGCGATCGTTCCATAGATCAGGGCCTCTACATCCGAAAGGATTAAATTCCCGGTTAAGAATAAATATAAGGCGTCAAATATAACGATAGAAGCAAAAATATACGGGAGCAATTTTTTGTTTCTGATAAAGACCATCAAAATCAGTAGATAAACGACAAATCTTAACAGCCATATGTTGAAAGAACTCGGTGAATTCTTTATAAACCCATCTGAGATTATTTCCTTTTCTTTATTTATTTCTTCTATTACCTCGGCGAATACATAAAGAGAATTCTTTTTTATAGATCTTTCGACAGATTTCTCATCGTCATTCTTTTTAAGGTCATTTTTCACATTCTTTATTGCCGTATCGAGCCTGTTATGAATATCTTCGTTAGTATTGTCTTCTATTATTGCCATAAGTTCGGGGTCTTGTTCATAATCCAGCTTTAACCTGAGGCGTAAACGTGTCGCCGATTTTTCTACATCAAAAAGATCATCGGGCATTTCTGAAACAAGTCCGATGGCATAACCAATCCATTGAGCAAAATAATCTGAAGAATAATCCTTTATTTCCTGTACATAATTACTGAACGATTTGTAATAAGGGGGAAAACTGTTTAAAACGGTGATGTCAAAACTGTTATCAAAAAGATCTGAAGAAACATAGGCAAAAAAAGCTGCAAGAGAAATATCCTCTGTAGGATTCCCTGATGTGGAATTGTTATATAAATCTTCCAGGAGGATGTCCAAATCATAGTAATGAGAGTCGTTTTTCACACCACCTACGATGTCAAGAGAATACTTTTTATAAACGGACATATAATCAAATTCCTGTTTATACCTGCTCTCCCCATTTTCATATTCATTAACAAGTGTTTTGAAATTATTAACAGCTGCATCAAAATTAACAGCAAACAAATTAAGTACAAGAACAAAGAGTATTCCGATTAATATTAAATGGAAACGTCGCATATGAACTTCCCCCTGAATTAAGTATTTTTTCCAGTACAAATTATATCACAATATGAATTATCCGAAAATAATAAACCTGAAGAACCATGGAATTGTGAACCCAAGCAATGGACTGATCCACCATGATTTATTGAATTCTTTCTTTATAATCTTTCTGTAGACGAATGCGATTAAAACTGTCAATATAGCGTACAGTGGCTTATCAGCACAAATAAAAACGAACATTGCAAGTCTTTCCGAAATCCCTTCAGATTCAGCTTCCAACTCGCTTATGATTCCCGTCATTCTCATTATCTGTGTAGGAATGACGGATACGAAAATCATTCCTATCAAATATAGAGAAAAGTAGGATGTAATGAAGGAATTTTCAAATAAATAAGAAAATACAGCTGAATAAATCAGAAAGGCTACAATTGAAAAACCCTCCACTACCCAGGAATTTATTTTTCTCATCCTTAAATAATCAATTACAAAGTGTAAGACAAGGGCGAAGGTGAATATTATTACACTCAACGCGGAAGAAAATACAACATCAAAAGAAAACGCAAGAAAAACCAAAACAGACCATAAAGCATGTTTCGATAAATCTTTCCAATCAGAATTTCCATACAGTTTCATCGGATTTGTAAACGAATAATCAGAGACTGCATGGGCTAAAAAAAAGTTTAAAGATACCAATTTATTCCTCCAGTGATCAGATAATACCTATGGATTTTGCCACTATTTCAGCATTTCCGGACTCAAGAACGCATTGGAAAAATCTTTTTGACTTCAAATCTTCCTCTGAATCCCGTCCTATAAAATAAATATTCATTTTTTTTTTGAAATTTTCGATTTCAAACTTGTCCATAGACAGAATACGCCTCAGAATTTCTCTGAGGCGTGTATCTTCTTTGCAAGCTGAAGAAATCTCATTCAGAAAATCCTGATTCATCTTCAGGCATTTCTTCACTTTCCATTTCTTCAACTTCCTGATTCATTGCACACACTTTAATCGCGATGGCCGTTCTTGTTTCACCATCAATAGAAACATCTTCAAAGCCAGGAACCATATAAAGGTCCTTCTGTTTTTCATCTAAAAATCTTCTTGCTATTGCAACGGCTTTTACAGATTGATTCACAGCACCAGCACCAATAGCCTGAAGTTCTACGCATTGATTCTTGCTGAGCTCACCTGCGATAGCCCCTGCAACTTTGTTAGGATTTGAATTCGAACTAACTTTCAATACTTCCATTACATGTCCTCCTTTGGCCTGAATAGGGTTAACAAGATTATATCATATATCTGTAACTAAAATAAATATTTGTTTTTCCTTTTGTACAATTACTGCTTGTTAATGGTAAAGACACCTATCTGACTGGTTGAACCTGTAATGGTACCCGACGTAATGGTAGTCTTATCAGTCACCGTTCCATTTAAAATTATCTTCGATTGATTGGAGACTTCCACACAATTTATCTCAAGTATTTTGGTATCTTTGTTATAAGAGCCTGAAACGATATTATATTCAGGATCAGCTACATCAATTCTTTGCTCACTTGATACAGCTCCGAATTTAACTGTTCCAGTTTTAACGGCATTTGGATCCCATATACCACCAAACTCAAGATTAACCTCAAGCGCATACGCCTGCGCAGCCAACGGATCCTGTGCCGTAGTGATAGTGGATGCACCTTTCGCATTCCAATTGGTTCCGAGAACAGGTTGAGTGAACAATCCACATCCCGTAAACCCTAAAACAAACATCGTACACATTAAAACAGTAAATAGAACTCTTTTCACTCCGCACACCTCCAGAAATGTAATAATCTCTCTCAAATTATATCATAAGTAGCAATTTTCAACGCAATATCAGTTAGTTTCATTTTTCTTTAGAAATTTTTTTAACCCGCGAGATATTTTTTCAAAACGGATAGCCTTCTCATAATCTTCTTTGTCTTTTGCATCTTTCATTTTGTGTTCAAAATATTCTATCTGTATCTCTATAACAGTTTTTTTGATTCTTCTCTGAGCATAAGAATCAAAAACAAACATGTTCTGAGTGATCATCTGCGGTAACAGAAAAAGAAGGATGATATTTTCGTCAAGGGAAAGTGTTTTTCCGGATACCCTGTCTTCCAGCAAAAAACTTTTTTCGGCAAGATTTCTGATATGAAGATTACTGGCCTTCTCTGAATCATATAACAACATTTCCCGAAGACAAATATCGCAAAAGACTATACTTTTTTCAAAACAGGTATCATGTATCTTCTGAACCCTGAGATTATCTTTTTTCCCACATCGACTACACTTTACTTTAATCACCATCCGCAGATAAACCGTTGTAGATGTTAAGAATCTTGGAAAAATCTTTTTCGATTAAATCATCAATGACGGCAACTGCCTTTTCAAGCGCCCACTCCAGTTTATCCTGTTCTTCTGTTTTGAATTTCGATAAGACAAAATCCGGCAGCGAAGGGATATCTTTGGGTCCTATTCCGATTTTGATCCTTTTAACAGAATCAGTATTCATTTCCTGCATAATAGACCTCATGCCTTTCTGACCACCGTCCGACCCTGAGAGACGTAATCTTATCTTTCCCATAGGCAATGACACATCATCAAAAATGATAAAGATATCATCTATAGCAATACCATTTTTAATACAAAATTCCTTCACCGCTATTCCACTAAGATTCATATAAGTCATCGGCTTGATCAGATATAATCTCACGTTGTTTTTATATAACTGATAAGTCGAATAATTTTTCTTCTGTTCCTCTTTCTGAAGATACATTGAATTATATCTTAAATATCTGTCAATTGTTAAAAAGCCCGCATTGTGCCTTGTAAAGGCATACTGCGGGCCTGGATTTCCCAATCCAAAAAATGCAAGTTTTTTCATCAGTTATAAAGAAGTTACTTCACTTCACCAATAACTTTAGGCTCTGCGGATTCTTCTCCTTCTTCATCTGAACCGTCAGTACCTCTCGGTGCAAGAACGGAAACAATGATATCCTCTTCATCGAGAAGAACTTTTACACCCTCAGGCAATTTGACATCTTTAAGCTGAATGTGCTCACCAAGGTCAAGTTCTGCTACGTCAATTTCTATAAATTCCGGAATATCTTTTGGGAGTGCCTCAATAGGAAGCGTTTCGTAATGGTGTTCAATGACTCCGCCTTTTTCAAGACCCTTTGGTTCATTTACGGCCTTCACAGGAACCTCAATATGCATCGTATGTCCGGCAGATGGGGCATAGAAATCAATATGAATCGGTCTGTCAGTAACTCTATGTCTCTGAACATGTTTAAGGTATGTAAGTTTTTCTTCTCCCTTACCATCTTCTGTTGTAAATCGAAGCGTAAGTGGTGTTGTATTTGTAATTCTGTGGATAATAGAGTCAAAATTTGAATAATTAACCTCTACCTTCGTTGGTTCAAAATCCGGACCATATACAATAGCGGGGATGAAACCATCTCTCCTTATCTTCCTTGAACCGGATGTTTTTACTCGATTTCTCTCAGTTACTTCAATTGTGATCTTTTTCATGCTTCTTTTTCCTCCTTAATTGTCACAAAAAACAATATGTAAATATAACATAAATCAATTAAATAAAATACTGACCGATAAGTTCTTTCTCACCCTTAAAACGGCTTCGCCAAGAAGTTCAGACAGATCGAGAATCTTGAATTTATCAGGCAAATCGTCATGCGGAATCGTGTTTGTTATCAGGATCTCTTTGATAACGGAATCTTGTAACCTTTCTATTGCACCGCCCGAGAGGATACCATGGGTTGCGCAGGCAATAACATCCTTTGCCCCCTTACTCTTAAGTGCATCCGCAGCACCTACAAGTGATCTTGCCGTGTCGATTATATCATCAAACATGATGGCATTTTTCCCCTTTACATCACCAACTACATTTACAATTTCTGCTACATTATCCATTGGCCTTCTCTTATCAAGGATTGCAAGCGACAATTTCAGCTTTTCGGCAAGTCTTCTAGCTCGTTTTACGCCCCCTACATCCGGTGAAACAACGATATATTCCTCGGGATTAAACTCGTGCATCTTTTTAAAATAGTCAATAAATACAGGAAAGGCCTGAAGATTATCCAGTGGAATATCAAAAAAGCCCTGTATCTGTTCTGCGTGCAGATCAGTTGTGATTACCCTGTCCGCACCTGCTTCGGTAAGAAGGTTTGCAACAAGTTTTGCACTTATCGGATCTCTTCCCTTTGCCTTTCGATCCTGTCTTGCGTAACCAAAATATGGGATAATAACTGAAATAGAACTGGCAGATGCCCTCTTAAATGCATCGATCATGATCAACAATTCCATCAGATTATCATTTACAGGTTTACAGGTAGATTGCATCAGATAAACATCATGTCCTCTTACTGTTTCAGCAATTCGAATATTGACTTCTCCATCAGAGAATTTGGACAAATCCATCTCACCAAGCTTAATATCCATATATGAAGCCATTTTGTTTCCGAGATCCATATTAGAACTTCCACAAAAAAACTTCATTACAGGGCGGCTAAACGACATTAAATTTCACCTTCTCCTTCCAATTTTCTGTTTTTTAATCGGTTCTTTAACTCTTTTCCGCGATTGTTATAATTTGCCTGTCGACCTCTTGCTATTGACAGATCATTATCATCCACATCTTTTACGATGACAGAACCCGCTCCGATTATAACATCTTTTCCTATATTAACCGGCGCTACCAGGGAAGAGTTACTCCCGATAAACGCGTTATCGTCGATAAACGTCTTGTGTTTGCTATAGCCATCGTAATTACAGGTAATTGTACCGGCTCCTATATTGACACCTTCACCGATTGTTGTATCACCAAGGTAGGTCAGATGTTGTGCTTTTGAGCCTTTGCCTATTTCTGTCTTCTTTGTTTCTACAAAATCCCCGATCTTTACACGAGTTCTAAGAATGGTTTTTTCTCTGAGCCTTGCAAATGGTCCCACTTTAACTTCGTTTTCTATCTCAACTTCATAAAGATGCGATCGCTCGATACGATTATCATCTCCGATCTGACAATTTTCTATCTGAGTCATCGGTCCTATCACGTTTCGTTTCCCTATCCGAGTCTTTCCTCTGATAAACGTCATCGGCTCTATAATACAATCCTGCCCTATGGCGCAGGAAGGATCGATATACGTTGTCAAGGGGTCGGTGATAGTAACCCCATTCAACAGGTGTCTTTCGTTGATTCTCCTTTTAGCTTCATTTTCCATTTCGGAAAGCTGAAGTCGGTTGTTGATACCGCTTACCTCATAATGATCATCTGTAATGACTGAAATAACCTTTTTATCTCTATTATTCATCAGGGAAACGATATCCGTCAGATAATACTCGTTTTGAGCGTTATCGTTCTTCAATTCTTTTAGACCTTTTACGAGTTCTAATGATTTTATCATATAAATCCCAGAATTGATTTCTCTGATTTTTAATTGTTCTTCGGTGGCATCTTTATGTTCGACAATTTCTCTTATCGTTCCATCGGAATTTTTAATAATCCTTCCATATCCCGACGGATCTGACATGTTTACAGTGAGCACAACGCCATCAGCCTTTGAATGAAAGAAATCCGCCTGCATCTTTTTCAGTGTCTCAGACTTGATTAGAGGAACATCACCGCATAAAATGAAAACCGGTTCTTTTTCCGGTTCTTTTTCAAGAATTGGTAAAGCACATTTTACTGCATGACCGGTACCAAGTCTTTCCCTCTGATAAAAAAAACTGACACTCTTTCCCGTTTCACTGGCCCAGCCTTTCAAAAATCCTTCCACTTCCGGCATCTCTTCACCGATCACAACAGCGATTTTATCATATTGTTCATCATTCATCAAGTCTTTAAAACTATTTAAAACCCATTCCAGCAATGGATGATTTAATAACTGATGCATCACTTTCGGTTTTTCAGATTTCATTCGCGTTCCCATTCCCGCTGCAAGAATAATACCTAACATCCTTTTCCCCCCGTCATTATTTTTTCATTTCAAGAAATTTTTTCAATGCATCTTTAATCAGCTGCTGTACAGTATAATCTTCATTCAAGCTCATCAATTCCCTCAAAATAAGCCGCGATTTTCCTGAAGGATAACCCAAAGCGGTTAACCCTTCGAGTGATTCCTGAAAGATCGTCAAGCTACTGATTTTCGAATCACTTTCATAATCAACGATCAGATCATTATCTGAAGTGAGATCTTTCATTTTTGTCCTCAATTCAAGAATGATACGCTCTGCCGTCTTTTTACCAATTCCGGGCAGTTTTTTCAAGAAATCAGAGTCGTTTAAGGTTATTGCTTCAATCAATTCGACGGAATCAGAGACTGAAAGCATCTTTATTGCGGTTTTTGGTCCCAGACCACTTACACTCCTGAGTAAATTGAACAGTTTTTTGTTTGTTTTGTTTAAAAAGCCGAACAATTTGAATTCATCATCTCCAGGAATCATCACAACAAATGCTTTTACGGGATCTATGCCACAGTTATAAAGCTCGTTATCCGCTGTGATATTATAACCGATATTGTTGACCTCAAGCGTTATTCGGTTATCTTCCTCTCTTTCGGTAATAATACCTATTAAATAATTATACATAATACCCTCTGTTTATAAATATAAAAGATACCAGCTTTTTTCAGCGGCAAATAATTCGTCTTTTACGATACCAAGTGGCGAATTCCCAGAATGAAACGGATTGACGACGATTGTCCATGCTGCGTTATCTTCTGTTTCCGGTAATCTGAGCCATAAATCATCCTCGGTCATATTCACGGCAACCATTGCATAACGCCATGTATCAATACCCTTGCCATTTATGATGTACAGGAAGGCACCGTCAATAGAATGAATAAGATTAACCCTGTGTCTAATTTCCTTCTTTGTATTGATGCGAAACAGCGGATGTGCCTTTCTCAAAGCAATAAGATTTCTATAATAGTTAAACAGGTCATAATATTTTTTCTTTGTCGACCATTTAATGGAATTATAAATATCTCCCGCGTTATATGTATTTGAATGCATATATTTACTTCTGGCAAATTCTTCCCCAGAATGGAGAAAGGGAATTCCAAAAGAGAGGAGTTGAATGAAGGCCGATAACTTATTCATAGAGACATGCTCAGTCCAATTAACATCCGGTCTGCTTTTACATAATTTATCAAAAAGTGTTAAATTATCATGACAGGAGGAATAGACTATCTGTTCACTGGGGTTTTCTGTCCTATTACTCATACCTTCTTCATATCCAAAATCGCCCAGCATTGAACCGAGAACCGTATTCGTCCAACTAATGTCACCGGAAACAAACCCCGTTGAGCCATCATCCGGATATCCCTTCAATCCATTTCTCAATTCGTCATTAAAGACAGCTATCTTGTGATTCTTCTGAAAGCCGTCTAAAGACCTTTCTTCTATAGGCAAAACACTATCACCACCGGTCCAGGGTTCGCCGTATAATATGATATTTTTTTTCAGTTCTGTCAGTTCACTTTCTATCTCAAACATCGTTTCACGATCTATCAAACCCATTAAATCAAATCTGAATCCATCAATCTTAAACCGATTGGTCCAGTGCTTGAGTGAATCGACAATATATTTTCTGATGAATTTTCTTTCAGTTGCCAATTCATTTCCACATCCCGATCCGTTTGATAAACATCCGTTATCATCCCACCTGTAGGCATAATCGGGGAGCGTGTTATTGAATATTGAATGATATTGCTCAAAAGTATGATTATAAACAACATCAAGTATCACACCGAGTTTTTCTGAATGAAGGGTGTTAATCATTTCAGAAAATTCTTCTATTCTTGAAAACGGATCGAGAGGGTTTGTTGAATAAGACCCTTCTGGAACCGTATGACATTTTGGATCATAACCCCAATTATAATCGGAAGCGTGAAGTTCATCGACGGAATTAAAATCTTGTACGGGTAACAGATGAAGATGTGTTATACCGAGTTCTTTTATATGATCGAGCCCTGCAGGAAGATCGTTTTGAGTAATCCCCTTCTGAGTGAAAGCCTTATAGGTATTCCTTACTTTGAAAGGAGTTTCCGGATCAGAAGTGAAATCCCGAATATGTGTTTCATATAAAACCGTATCACAAATATTCTCAGGGTTGTCATAGTCGTCGATTTCCCGAAGCTTATGAAAATCTATCACGGCTGATCTTTCGGAATTGGCGGTCAGACTTAGTGAAAAAGGGTCAATCGTTTCAATGACCCTGTCTTCAAATCTGATAACATAGGTATATTGTTGAAGATGAAGATTTCCTTTTTCCGTATATGACCAGTAGCCACCTTTTTGCCAAGTCATATCCTTTAGCACTTCTCTCTCGGGAAAGTAAAGTTTGAGCTGAACGGCAGAGGCAAACGGCGAGAACAACTTGAATCTTGTTTTATCACTTTCTACCTGTGGGAAAAAATCGACATCTTTTACTAACTCGGAATAATAATCTGTAATCTCTATTTTCATGAGTCTGTTTTTTGAGATCCTTTCAGCAAAACAGGAATATAGTTCGATTTTTTGTCTTAATTGGATAAGATTCAATGGAGAAGCAATTTTCAGATGATAAAGGATCAAGTTCTTCTCAATCTTCCGTGAATCCAGAATATGACATGAAATCTCACTTTCCCCTGTTTTAACAAAAAAAACTGGAGGAGTATCCTCATGAGAAATCGTTTTAGTATACAGTACCGTACAAATAATCTCTTCAAAACTTATCAGTTTACTCAGCTTGATCTTCATTCTTCACTTCCTTATTTTCCCTTTTCTGTATCAAATCTCTGAATTTTTTCAACCAGAAAAATGTGATAAACCAGTTAAACATGATTCCCATGGTCATTATCAAGCCAAACTCTCCGAGAATAGGAGAACTGGCAAGTAAAAATGTTGCAAATGCAATGGCCGTTGTTGCCGAACTCAAAGAGATTGCCTTACCCGTTTTCATTAAAACGTTGTTGATATAATCAGGCGATTTCTGACTTGCTTCCTCTTCCCTTAAACGGCCTATAAGGTGTATAGGGGCATCGATTGCCATTCCTATAAGCAATGGAAATGCCATCAGTGTTAAGAAATTCAGACGCATGCCAAAAAGATAATAAAACCCAAACAGGCAGATAATGGTAAGCCCGAGATCCAATAAGACGGTCATGGAATCGGAGAATTTTTTCAGCGAGATAAACACCGTAAAAGCGATGATAACAATGGCCAATAAAACGGCAAAAATAATTGACTGTATGACCTGTTTCATGACTTTGTAATAAATTATCGGATATCCGTAGAAATCATGGCCGGTATTGTTTAGGCCTTCCACAAATCTTTTCAGATTATTGTTGGCCCAGATATCATATTTGGGTTGGGCATAGATCGTATAAACCATTTTTCCGTTAACGGTTGTCGTAAGATATTGCTTTGCCTCGTTTGGAAGAATTTCACTTTTAAAGATTTCCTTTATAAAAATGCTGAAGTTTGGGCTTTCACGGAATAATTTGTATAAGTAATCGAGATCGCCGTATACTCCAAGTTTTTTAAACAGGATCAGTGTAAAGGCATTCTGTGAGTTTCCCAGTATATTTTCTATTTCCATCTTAAATGATCCGAAATTATCAAACATTTCCTTTGGAATAAAGCTGGCCAGTGAATTTAAATTCCCGAGATCCGGAATTCTCTCGTAAATGTTATTTTCTGCCTCATAGAGTTTTTCGGGATCATCTATATAGGTAATGATAGAGTTATCGACATTTGAAAGGATTTTATGATCCGTGATCTTGTTCAACATCTGTACGCTCTCTATTTCGGTCGGAATGACCTGAGCAGGTGTATAATTAAAATCTCTGAAACTGAAATAGGTGAAAAGAATCAATGGAACAGAGAGACAGAATAGTAGAATAACCACATATTTGGAAATCTTTTTATCGTAGATGTTAAAAAGATTAGAAAATTTTCTCTGTACCCATGAAGCTTGTTGCGTATTTTTTATACGCATGAATTTTGAAAAGAAGATAAGAAATGAGGGGAGAATTATAATCATTACGAGTAGAAAAATGGAAATACCGATACCTGACATGAGACTTACTTTCTGTAAAGCGGGAGAATCGACAAAAACCATCGATACAAAAGCCGCAATGGTGGTAATCCCACCAATCAGTGTATTTTTACCGGAATGCTTCACAGCGCTAACGACAGCAAGCTTCGCAAAATTCCTCTTGATTTCCTTATCTCCATTGTTGAATTCTTCAGAATTTTCCTTCAATTCTTCTGAGATTCGATGAGATAAATGAATACCAAAATCTATTCCTAACCCTAATAAAAGTGCAAGAACAAAACTTGAAATGAAGTCCAGATTCGTGAAGATGAACTGAAAGATACCAAGAGACCAGCAGATCCCCATCACCAAAGTCATAAAAATAGATATTGTGGTGCAAATATTGCCGTATACGATAAAAAAGAGAGCAGAAATAGCTGTCAAAGTGATGATCGTGGTAATGGTCAGATCGTGAGAAATTACGTTGTTTGTATCAAGGGCCTGTTGATATGAACCGGTTATTCCATAAGTGTAGCCGTACTCACCGCATAACTCATCAAGTTCTCTTCTGATTTCCGTTAGGGCCATTTTTGTGAAATCGAGATTTATAGATGGTTTTGTCAAAACGATATTAATGATGAAAATTTCATTATCAGGACTGAAAGTGACAAATTTATCCGCACTGTCAATATCGGCCATATCATCGAAGACTTTTTCGACCTGCATTAATGAATCCCCTACGTTTCTTACAATACTAAAATCCAAAGCTGCGGGATTATCCACGAGAAACTTTGTAAAGTTCATTGTGGATACAAGTTGTTCGAATATGGAACTGTTTGTAAGTAATAATCCGGTGGTCCCCATCATAGAAGTCGAACTGAGATTTTTAAAGTATTTAACCATGTCGACTTTTTTACAAAGTATGCTTTTTAGTTCAGTTGCAAATTCCAGGGCCTTATTCTGATTTCCGTCAAAATCGACCACTACAACAACCGTATCGCTGACGGCTTCACCAGAAAATAATTCCTGATATTGTTGAGAATATTCATCATCTGATGGAAGCAGAGTCATGAGATCCGTATTGAGCGAGATTTTTGAGCCCTGATAAGCTAAGAATACCGTTAAAAAGATACTAACAATGAGAATTTCTTTCCAAAATCTTTGAACTAATTTACCTATGAATTCCATGTTCTTCTCCTGATTCCCTTCTTAGTGTGAAAAAACTAAAAAAATAATGAGTGCAAAATCTTTTATTAAACGTAAAAAGGGTAAAAATTTATTTCTGATGATCAATTTATATAAATAGAAAGACCAGAGACAAAGTATTAAAATAAAAAAAAGGCCAAATACTTTATAAAGCCAGCCGTTCCTGGTAATGATTGGCATGATCAGGGGTAAAAAAAGGTAGGGGGCATAAGTAGCGCTTAAATGTGTTTTAATCCAGTGATTTTTATCTCCTCTTATAAACATCAGATCTATTCCTATGATAATAAAATACACCAGCAGGGGAATAAGTACAAGGAACAGTATTCCCGTAAGATTGTAAAAAGATAACATTTTGAAAATAAAGCTTCTTAAGGACAATTCGTTTAAAACGATTATGAGCATTAATGAAAAAAAAGATCCAAGATAAGTTTCAGGCGTTTTTTTAAAATATCTTTTGGGTGTAATCAACGCATCAAAAAGTCCGTTCATAGTGATTCGCTCCAAAATGGAAAACTAACTAATTTTACCGGTAAAGGCAACATTTCACCGAGAGTTGTCTGCAAACATTTCAGATTCTTAATCGTTGCTTTAAAGGTGATTATCTGATAGCCCGTATCGTACGATTTAATCACGGCATCGTAGATCAATCCCTTCATTTTTAACTGAACCTCTTCATAAGACAGCGAAACCGGAAATTCTATGGCTGAGTTATTTGTCTCAAGCATATATTTTGGGAAAAAAACTTCTTTGTTTGCCCTTGCAATATCTTTGGAATTTAAACCCTTTATGTTTAACGCATAGGGAAGCCGCTTTTTTCTGAACGTTTCAGCAAGAAAAACGGAATACTCTTCAAATGGATCTATTATCCTGAGAAAAGAAGTGTCATCTTCGATTTCTATTTCAGAAATCAAATCATCACTTCCGTATCCGCTAATGGCGATCAATAAAGACGGTTCATAGGTAATCAAATATCTTTTGTTTTCCGCTTTTGCATATAGAACAACCTTATTCCCCAAACTCGATGATTCCCTAATGTCATAATCGAAAGTCTCAGTATCCAAATCAACGGTTCTCTTTTTAAAATCTTCATAAGTAAAACAAACGATCTCTTCCGTTTTTAACAAAGGAACGGTCGTATTTGAATGATTGATTTTTAGATTGTTTTTAACCTGAATAACAGGAGGATCTGCGTATCTGAACTCTTCCGCGTCGTTATCCCATTTATACCCGATAACCGATTCGGATCCGTAGAATACTGCGAATCCTCCTATTACTGCTGCCAATAGGCAAAAAATTACTCTAAACATTAATTCCTTTTAATCAAAAGGCTTCCACTAAAAAATCCAAAGCGGTTTTTAACTGATTATCCTTTTCAGGGTTAATTTCTATCTCAAATCTGGTACTGTCACTTGTATGATCTACGGAGTCATCGGATTCATCTGAAATTATCTGTTCCTGTTTTACGAGGATGTCGGGTTCTATTCCCTTGAGATGAATATCGCTTCCGCTTGGTGTGAAATAATGTGCCGTTGTTAACCAAAGTTCACCGCCGTTTGACAACGGGAATAAAGTTTGTACGGCAGCTTTCCCAAACGTCTTTTCACCAACAAGTGTGGCCAGTGAATAATCTTTCATCGCACCAGAAAAAATTTCGGATGATGAAGCACTCCCACCGTTCACAAGAACAACCATCGGGACATCCTTAAACTCATTTCCGAGAGACTTATAGGTATTTGTATAATTATCTGAAGATTTTGTAGTGACTATTATTTCACCTGAATCTATGAACATCGACGCAGTGAGTATGGCTTGGGTGAGATAACCGCCGGGATTGTTTCTCAGATCGATAACCAGCTTCTCTATATCTTGAGCGTACAATTCAGTTAAGGCCTTTCTGAGTTCCGAACTGGTGTTTTTGAAAAATTTGTTGATACGAACATAACCGATCGGAACATCCATGTATTCAATAAAGCCGTATTGAACCATCTGAGTTTTTATTTCAGCTCTCTGAAGACTGAATTCAAGTGTACCAACGCCTTCTCTGATGATTTCAAGATTTACAATTGTATCCGGTACCCCTCTTAAATTATTAACCGCTTCCATGTACGTCATATCTTCAACCGGGCTGGCATCAATCGTATAAATTAAATCCCCGGCTTTTATCCCCGCTTTATAGGCAGGGGTTCCGAACATTGGAGCAACCACTTCAATAACTTTAAGATGGGCGTTATAAGTCACTTCAGTGCCTATACCACCATATTTTCCTTCCTGTTCTATATTCGTTTCAGCTACATCTGCAGCCGTATGATAATAACTGAAAGGATCATTTAATCCTGAAATTAACCCTCTTACACTCGAATCAATAAGGTCATCGTAATCCATAATATCTTTTTCATAAAATTCGTTTTCTATGAAGTACAGTGATTCAAAGAAGGGTTTTAACTTATCATAAACATTTGTTTCTTCGGTCTGAGCAAATAAAGTCCATGATGTTGTGAGAATCAACGTTGCAAGTGTTATTACAAATACGGTCTTAAGGGTTTTTTTCATTATCTGCACCTCCAATAGTTTCTTCATAATCCGATTCCGTTAAAAATTCATTCATTGTATCAACAAAAAGTTCTACCGCTTCTGTATCTGCGCTCTCGATGTTTCCGAGGCACTTATCCGCATATCTCTTTAATATCAGAAAATTGGTCTTCTTCAACGCGGATTTTACGGCAGACATCTGTATTAGTATATCAGAACAATCTCTTGATTCCAAAACCATCTTCTGAATACCTCTGATCTGACCTTCTATTTTCTTTAAGCGATTGATAATTTTCTGTGTTTCATTTTCAGTATTCAAAAATACTTCCTCCAATAAACTCTCGTATGATCGAATTTCTCGGGATAAATTCAATGTTGGTCACCGGCATGAAATATTCGAGAAATTTAAGCAGTCTCTTTGATTCGGTATTCTGGGGATCGTCATCGCTAATTTGCATTAAAAGCTGTTCAGCGTACATTTTTAATACGGCAAGTTCATAAACCAGTGCTGAGGAAAACATATAATCAGCTTCCTCCTGGAATGGGAAGATATTTCTTGTCTCCCCTCTCCTCACTGAAGGCCACATTTCTATCGTTTTTAATGCAGAATGGCCTCTCGACATGTTATCTCTGACGATTCTTCTGAGAAGCCGGGTATCGGTGGTAGGAATTCTGTTGATATCATCGATGCCCAGTTGAGTCAACGCGCTGACATAAATCTTGAATTTTTTACTCCTCGGAATCCTGCTGGTTAATTTTTCATTCAACCCGTGAATCCCTTCAATGATAATCGGTTGATCTTTTCCTATTTTTATTTCTCTACCGTTATAGAAACGTTTACCGTTCACAAAATTGAATTTTGGCGGAATGATCGCCTTTCCATCGAGAAGCTGTATTAGATTCTGATTGAACAACTCAAGGTCAAGTGCATGAATAGATTCAAAATCGTAATTTCCGTTTTCGTCTTTTGGTGTGTTTTCACGATCGACAAAATAATCATCAAGAGAAATCGTCAGTGGCCTAAGGCCTTCTGCCATGAGCTGGAGCGACAGCCTTTTAGCCGTTGACGTCTTTCCAGAAGAAGAAGGACCAGCGATTAAAATGATTCTTTTTTCGAGATTTTTTGAAATTTCTTCAGCCATCTTGGATATTTTTTTGGCATGTAATGCTTCAGCCATCAAGATGACTTCTTTTATCTTCCCATCAGCGATTTTCTGATTTAAATCCCCCACGGTTTCTATATTGAGAATTTCTCCCCACCTTTGATATTGTAGAAAGACCTGAGAAAATTTTGGAAGTTCATTTCTTTCTGGAAGTTTTTCAGGAGAATCCTGTGTCGGTGTTAAAAGAAGAAAACCCTGTCCGTATATCTCTATGTCGAACGGGGTCAAACACCCTGTAGAAGGGGGTAAATAGCCGTAAAAATAGTTGATGTATTCCAAATCACCACACCTGTAGACATTCACCGTACTTTTTTTCCTGAACTTAAATAATCGGACTTTTTCAAAATCTCCATTTTCATTAAATTGCCTGATAGCCTCTCTCTTATCGAGTTTCTCCTTTTTAAAGGCAAGATCCAGTTCTATCAATTCAGACATCTTGTTTTTAATTTTTATTAAATCCTTAGAAGTAACCCAATCACCAAGCTCACAATACAATCCGTTCCCGATTGAATGGAGAACCTTTAATTTCTTTTCCGGAAAAACCATCTTGGCAGAAAGATAAAGCAGGAAAATCAATCCCCTTTGCATCATCCTGATACCGTCCGAAGTGGTAATATCGATAAATTCTATCTCTGAATCACAGTACACCTCGTTTGATAATTCTCTTATTCGGTTGTTTACACGTGCGCCGAGCACCGGTAAAACCGGTTTATATCCTGAATTTTCAAGAATAGACTTCAAACTTTCCTTTTTTTCTATATTCATTTGCCTCTTGTTATTTTTTATCTCTAATTTAATTTTTGCTCACCTCAATCATATTTAAAATTTTATCATCGAATGAACATTTCATCAGATGGAATGCAATACACAGACTCTTGACTTTTGATAGCATTTATTGTAAAATATCAAACGTTGTTGGGGCGTAGCCAAGTTGGTAAGGCATCGGAATTTGGATCCGACATTCGGGAGTTCGAGTCTCTCCGCCTCAGCCATTATAAACGATATCAAAAATCAACAAAGAGCCTTTTTAAAGGCTCTTTGTTTTTGATTATGTCATTCTACGGTTGATGTACTGTTAATACTGGTCTCCGTTGCGGTTTTTAATAACTCTACCTGTTCTTTTACCTGATCTATGATCTGGTCTATATCGGGATAATCTGATTTAAGGGCCTTGAGTTCTTCGAGATAGGTTATTTCTTCCTCGTATTTACCCCATTTTTCAAGAAGATTTAAAACGTCCTCGTACGCAGAAATTCTCCTGCTCTCTGGTTCTTCTGAGTCCTGAGCTATATCAAGCAATCCGAGCTGCAATTGAAGAAGCTGCGGTTCAAGATAAGCTCTGTACTGAGTGAAAATCTCATTATCGTTAAGATAAAGTGTATACTGTTCTACCTGCATTTCAAGCCATTTTAATTTTACTTCGGTATTTTCAGGATCATATTTATAGAGCTGACTGATCACCTGAGTTGATGAAGTATTACTGTTGTAAAGCAGGGTAAGCCCATTAAGGATCGTTTCTTCATTGGTGGCCAACGTTTTGTCTATATCGCTGATTACCGATTCAACATCATCCGTGTATATATTTTCCTCTTTCAGCTGTGAAACCAATTTTACGTAGTTTACTGCATTCTTTAATTGCTGTTGTTCGTTTTTTGCCGCATCGATCTTTTCGTTTACTTCAATCAGTGATTCTTTAAGTGTGTTAAGCTTTTCGTTTTCAGCGCTGATATCAGTACCCGTTGCCGCCTCTGAAATGAGAGTTTCTGTCTCAGATATGTTGTTGTTGATATTGAGGGAATCCGTATTCCATTGATTCAATTCAGCAGATATTTTCTCTACTTCGGCGTTTAAATCCTCCTCTGATTTCACTTTGTATTCATCAGCTACTTCACTGGATATTTCAAGAAAACTATTAAGTGTTCTCTTCTGTGTGGAGAGATTATCGTTGATGTTTTCCATGACGGTCACATATAAGGCAACGGTTCTAGGATCTACTTCCGTATCAATTTTTCTGCTGCCGTCTTCTCCTTCAACTACAATATATTCCTCAAGCCATTTTGTGAAATTGTCGAGTATAACAGTCGTTAGTTCTTCTCCGTTATTTGTCTCTGTCAGATACCTGTCATAAACGTTAAGTACGTCATCATTCAGGATATATGCAAATTCATTATCCTTTTTATAGGACTCAAGCCAGACATCGTATTTATCATCTTTTATCGCATCTTCTGCGGTTGTCAGGAGTTCTGAGTTGTTTTTAAAATCATCATATGAGTTTAAAACCTTTTTATCCTGAATGTCTATCAAATGATACCCGTATTGTGTTTTTACCGGACCAACCACGGTTCCGACTTCACCGGCCAGTGCCGCCTCGTAGAATTCATCCACCATCGTACCCTCACCGAACCAGTCAAGTTCGCCACCTGTTTCGGCATTTGACTTGTCGGTGGAATACTTTACGGCTGCTTCACTGAATGTCAGTTCACCATTGTTGATCTGTGCAAGAATATCATTTGCCAGTTCCTGATCATCAACGAGTATATGTGCCGCCTTTACCTGATTACCGTTCTTCATAATTGTTTCTTTGTTTTCATCAAAATATTTTTCGAGATCCGCTTCCGTGACAGTAGCTACATTATTTTTCACGTTAGTCTTTTTCAATTGTTTGTTGATTTCGGGTTTGATATAACTTTTATAATTCTCAACGCTTCCATATCGCTGGATAACAGCCTGTCTGATAGCATCCGTAGTAATATTCTGCGTAATATGCGCTTCTACTTCTTTGTCTACCTCATCTTCAGTCGGTGATAAAGAATTTGTATCTGCATAATATTCTGCAATCTTGTCATCAATCATTGCCTTGGCTGCATTAAGTTCAACAAAAGGCATTTCAAATAATTCGTCGAGGTTTTTTCCATAGTAACTGTAATACTCTTCTATCTGCTGAACTCTTTCCGTGACTTCGTTTGGCATAAGCCAGTAGGCATAATTAAGCTCAGTAGAATCTTTTGTAATAACTGCAAGTGCTTCGGAACTATTCGGGACATATTCCTGCTGTTCGGTCTGCTGCTGGCTTGTACTCAAATTCATGTAAGGTGAAACAGCGAGCCATCCAATACCAACTACAAAAACAATTGCGATTACCCAAATGATTGTTACTCTCCACTTCATAATAAAATCTCTCATTCAAAATTCCTCCTCAATCTACGAAAAAAGCTTTTCTCGGAATTATATCATATTTTTTTTGATGTTTATGTATTTCAGAAAGTCAAATATCACTATGTTTAATAGATTATTGATACTCTCTACGAGTGAATGTAACATGAATCATTGTCCTTTATGTGAAGCATGGAAATAATTAACAATTTGTTATCGTATAAACTTATAAAAAATCTGCTTTCTTTGGCTGTGATGTATAATCGGAGTATGAAAAAACTTTTGAGTTTTAAGAGGTATTGTGGAAATGATTAAAACCATCCTTAATCGTCTGAAAAGATCATATTTTATTGTGAATAAACTGTATCTCTGGATTATTTTTTTGCTTTTATTGGGTATAAACGGAACGGCGACCTTTCTTGGGTCGATTATAGTCTTTTTGATCCTGTTCTTTACAAGGCGAGTTCCACTTGAGCCAAAAGAGAACTTCAGTTATGTAACATATGTGTACAAAAAGACAAAGACACAGCATTTAAAGCTCGATATCTGGTACCCCAACGAGAAAGCCGATGATTATCCAGTCGTTTTTTTTGCCCATGGCGGAGGCTGGGTATCAGGTTTCAGAAATCAGCCAAACAACGTATCCTGGAGTAAATATCTCGCCTCAAAGGGGTTTGCCGTTGTTTCAATCGATTACAGATATGGGATCAACAATGAAATGGAGGATATATTAGGTGATTATTCTGATGCGCTGGAATACATCAAGACCAATTACAAGAAACTTAAACTTGATTCTGATCATATCTTTCTCATGGGATTATCCGCGGGGGGCCATTTGGCACTACTGTATGCAGCATATTACACTTGTAATATAAACAACTCTAATATATCCGCTGAGAAGATGCGCGGAATTAAAGGTGTGGTTGCTTTTTATTCCCCGTCGAATTTAAGAGACATTTTCAAGAAAGATAACAAATCGTTGTTTGCGAGATTTGCTACGATGACTACGCTGAAGGGAATGCCCAATGATATCGGTGATGTCTACGAATATTATTCACCTATTAACTGGGTAAATGAAAAAATGGTTCCGGTATTCCTGGCTCATGGAAAAAAGGATGAAATTGTTCCATTTAATTCATCCGTTAATCTCGCAAAAAGGTTAAAAATAAAAGGCATCAAATACAATTTTTTTGTTCATAAAAAGGGGAATCATACATTTGAGTTTGTTCTCAAAGACTTTCAGACGGTCAGAATTCTCGAACATACCGTCTATTTTCTGAAGGGGCTGTTAAAAGATGATAGTAGATTTTAAATATAAGAAGGGGAAGATAGACTTCCTCTCAGGGTATATCTTTAAGGGGAGAAATTACAGATGTAATTATATTAAATTTGCATCGAGATATGATAGGGCAAAAGAAGGGACAAAACAGGTAGAAGTCTACAATTTCAATCCAAAAGGTGAAGTAAGAGCTTCTGCCATTATCATGCAGGGACTTGGAAGCAGAAACGTAAAATTTCTGCTTTGGATGGCAACACACTTGTCTTCTGCCGGTATCAGCTCTTCGGTTATTATTCCCCCCGGAAATTACACCCGAGTGGAAAATGGATCTGTCAGCGGGAAAAACTATCTATGGCCTGAGATAGGAGTGATGGTTCCCATGTGGGAACACGCCGTTGTAGATGTCATGAGTACGATTGATCTGCTTGAACAACAGCACCTGTGGCTTAGAAATAATTGTATAGTTGGTTATTGTCTTGGCGGAATGATCTCTTGTATTGTATCCGCTATAGACAGGCGGATAAATGAAACAATACTGGTTGCGACGGGGGGGCATATGGGAAAGATTATCCATGAATCCCGTGCAACCAAGTTTGCCAGAAATTTGATGGAGAAGGGATATGGCCGGGAGGACAATCTGAATGACAGGGAAAAGTTGTACGGTATTTATGAGGAACAGATGCCAATGATTAACAAGATGAGTCTGGAAGAGCTTATTTACAATACGGATATTCACCCCATTCTGAAGATAGATCCCCTGGCTTATGCTCATTTACTGCAACAGCAAAGAACAACTCTCATTGATGCGCTATTTGACGAGACGCTACCGATGGCGACAAGAAGATTGCTCTTTAATGAATTGAAAGATTCCAAGCGAATAATCATGCCGTTCAGTCATGGGACCTGGCTTCCTTTTGAATACCTCCTTTCACTATATATTCTACATCGTATGAACGTCAATGACAGAAAGGCTAAAAAGATGCTTTTAAGAAATGAGATGCCGATAGACCTTTCGGGTGATGACTTTTTAAGAAAGGTCTTCAGAAAGATTATTCCCGGGAAAAATGACTGAATTTATTTTCTATAGGCAGTAATGATCCATAGAGAATTCCCTTTCAATTCTGCAATGACCACTTCGGAATTATTGCAGAATTTTATTCTATGATTTTTTTGAATGGTTACTGCTGATGCAGGATCATCGATGATTTCAAGAATCCTGCCCGGTGAAATATCTCTTTCAATGCTTCGATGCGCTGCATGAAGTTGATATATTATTTCTCTTTTCAATAATTTGGAAAACATCTTAAACCTCGATATCAGATTTGAATGCATTATATCACAGGTTAAATATCATCATCTGGTATAATTGTGAGGAATATATTTCCTGTTTGCGGTAAATATGTTAGGAGGATTTGATGAAACGAGTTTTTATTAGTGATATGCATATCGGCGATGGTTTTCTCTGTGATAATTTTTTGTTTGACGATGAGTTGGAAACGCTTCTGTTTGACTTACTTGATTCTTCAGAAGAAACCGAGTTGATTATTGTCGGAGACGGACTTGAACTGATGGAAAGCAGAATGGTGAAGGATTTGGGATTACTCCCGTTTGATGAACTGATAAATACAGTTGATCCCTCAGTTATAAACGATATCTTCAACAATCATCGCAGTGTATTTAACGCGTTAAGAAAATTCTGTCGCGTTCACAAATTGACATATATAATAGGGAATCACGATTATTATTTTCATACACAAAACTGTTTTCAGGAAAGGTTCAAAGAACTGATCGGAAGTTCTGAAAATGTAAAGTTCGTTCCCTATTTATATGACAGAGACTGGGGACTATTTGCAATTCATGGAAATAATTTTGATGTGGGCAACAGTTTTGGTATCGATAAAAAGACCGGAAAGCTGATCCCGCCTATCGGCGATTATATGGCACGCTATATGATGATCAATTTTAAAGAGGTCCTAATAAACGGGGATGTACCGGATCACATTCCACACGATTATGACGATGTCAGACCGAATATGGATATATTCGACTGGTTTTCGGTTATGATGAAGACGTATGATATGGGGATAAATCTTGTAGAACTCTGGATGGAAGAATTGTTAAAGATGCTGAAAACAGTTCAGGCGAAACAGTGGATGCAGTCTAAATATCCATTTGCTCACAAGTTTGCAAATTTATTTATCAACAGCAACAGAGGGGTGAATTTTGGAAGAAAACTGGTTGGGATTGTATCTAAAATCAGATCTTTGAAAAAGACGAATTACATGAAGAAAAAGGCAGAAAATGTACTGATGAAAGCCCCGATGAACCCTGAAAAATACGGATTTCAGGAAAGTGATTTTTATGGCTATTGTCAGAAACCGGATATAGATTATGATAATTTGAAGGGGATTATTTTTGCCCACAGACACAAGTTTGAAAATCTTATCCTTCCCTGTAATGGTTATAATAAATTCTACATTAATACAGGGACTTGGCGAAACGTAATAGAAAAAGAAGTGAACAGCAAGAAAAACAAATTTGTTAAAAGAGCAGAACTTGCCTATGTCATGATAGATGAGCACGATGGAGAATTGTCTATCAGTTCTGTTATGCATAATAAAATAAAGAACAAATCATTTATAACGACCGGGAATGAGGTAATTTAATGAGAAATTTCTATCTTTTAGACGGAACCGGATTGGTATATAGGGCTTTTTTTGCCATCAGAGAACTGAACACTTCTGAAGGGGAGCCTGTAAACGCATTGTACGGCCTTTCGCGAATGTTGTCAACCATTTTAAAAAACCAAATCGAAGAAAACGATGGAATTGTCTTTTTTCTGGATAGAGCGAGAAAGACATTCAGAAGCGAATTGTATCCCGATTACAAGGCGCACAGACCGCCTATGCCGGATGAATTAAGGTTTCAGATGGGTTTTGTCGAAGAACTGGTTCATTCGTTTGGAATTAAAGTCCTTTCGATGGAAAATTATGAGGCTGACGATCTCATCGCAACATTTGTCAGAAGGTTTAAAAATGATTTTGACCAGTTTAACGTTATTACCAGTGATAAGGACCTTCTTCAACTGGTCGGTGATAAGGTCAATGTCTTAAGGGCTGAAAAAGGTGTTTCAAATCTCAAATGCTATGATGAAAAGGTATTCGGGGAAAAATATGGGTTTAAGCCGATTCAGATGATCGATTACCTTTCACTGATGGGGGACAAAGCGGACAATATTCCGGGCATAAAGGGTATTGGTGATAAACGGGCAAAAGAATTAATCGCAGAATTCGGGACACTTGAAAAGATATACCAGAATCTTGATAAAGTATCAAATGCGAATAAAAAAAGGCTTGAAGAATCAAGGGGTGACGGTTTTTTAAGCAAAAAGCTTGTGATTCTGAAGGATGATATACCGTTACAAGATGAATTTGACCAACCGGATTTTTATCATTATTCTGGAATTCATCAATACGATCTTATGAAATTGCTCGGTAAATTTCAATTTGATTCACTTATCAGAGAATGGTCCGATAGTGAAAGGACTCAAGGGCTGATTTTCGAAAAAAATGAATCTGTGAAACCGCAAAAGGGACACTATCAGATGGTTAATGATGATTCTTTTGAATCATTTCTTCAATTGTTGAAGAAGCAGGAAAGATTTGCATTTGACACAGAAACAACCTCGTTAAACGTAAGAGAGGCCAAACTTGTCGGTATTTCCATCTCCTGGAAAGAAGGTGAAGCGTACTATCTTCCTCTTTTACACAAAGAGGAAGATAATCTTTCGGAAAACAATCTGAATCTTTTTTTCTCGTCTACTAAAGATGCGTTATATATCGGTCATAATCTGAAATATGATTTTTCTGTATTGAGACAGAATGGGTATACCCTCCCTGAAAACTATTTTGATACAATGATCGCATCGTTTCTTTTAAATCCTGATCAGGGAAAACACGGGCTTGATTTTCTTGCAAAAGAGGAATTTGACCATGATATGATCAAATACGATCAAGTGATCGAAAGTGTTCCCGTTAGCCCGATTATGATAAGAGCGGCGGATTTTTCCGATGTCTCTGTTCAGAATGCAACTGACTATTCGGGAGAAGACGCGGATTATACGTTCAAATTATACAACCGATTTGCACCGCTTCTTGAGAACGAGGGGCTTCATGACCTTTTTTTCAATATGGAGATGCCTTTCCTGAAAGTACTGATAGAAATGGAGACAAATGGTGTATACTTTGACAGAGAATACCTTAAAAATCTGTCGGTTAAAACATCAAAAATAATCAATGAGATAGTAGAACAGATTTATGATATTTCTGGTACAGAGTTCAATTTGAATTCACCGGTGCAAATTGGTGAGATTTTTTTTGGAAAATTAGGTTTACCTTCTCAAGGTAAAACAGCTAAAAGTAAAAAATATAAAACGGGGAAAGAGGTACTTGAAAAACTTGCTGAGGATTATGATATTGCTCGATTGCTTCTTGAATACAGGAAATATTCAAAATTGAAATCGACGTACATCGATGCAATTCCGAATTTTATATCTGAAATTACAGGAAGGGTACACTCTTCTTTTCACCAGACAGGTACCGCCACGGGTCGTTTGAGTAGTAGTGATCCTAATTTGCAGAATCTGCCGAAAAAAGAAGCTGAAGGAAGAGAAATCAGAAAGGCAATTAAACCACAGAAAGAATCCTGGCGGCTCATTAGTGCGGATTATTCACAGGTCGAACTGAGACTGATGGCGCATATAGCTGATGATCAGAATCTTATTTTGGCTTTTAAGGAAGATATGGATATTCATGCTTATACGGCTTCAAAGATATTTGGCATAGCTATAGAGAAAGTATCTAAAACTCAAAGAAACGTTGGTAAAACTATCAATTTTTCGATAATTTATGGAATATCTGCTTATGGTCTTTCTTCAAGGTTAAAAATCTCCGTTCCGGAAGCTAAACAGTTTATTGAAGATTATTTTGAAGCCTATCCAAATGTGAAAAAATTCATGAACGATACGGTTGAAATTGCCGAAGAAAGTATGGAGGTTCGAACTGAGTTTGGACGGCTAAGAAAGATTAAGTATATCAATTCCAAGAACAAGAAATTGCAGGAAGAGGCAAAAAGAATTGCCATAAATTCACCAATTCAGGGTACTGCGGCTGATATTATGAAATTGGCGATGATCAATATTTTAAAGAGACTGAGTGAAGAGCAATTGAAAAGTAAAATGATTATTCAGATCCATGATGAGGTTGTAATAGAATCGCCCGAGGATGAAATCGAAAGGGTGAAAGAGATTGTTAAATTTGAAATGGAAAATGTATGCACTTTAAAAGTACCTTTAAAAGTGGATATCGAGATCTTAAAAGAATTTTAAATGATTAGGGGGAAGTAAAATGAAATGGGTTGAATCGGTACCAAATTTTAGTGAAGGAAGAAACAGAGAAACTGTAGAAAAGATAGTCGGTTGCGCAGATGAATTTGAAAAAGTATGGATTGTAAACTGGTCAATGGATAAAGATCATAATCGATCGGTGGTTACCATGGTTGGAGATCCGGATCAGATTGTTGAGGTTCTGTTTGAAATGACCAAAACCGCATCCATGCTGATCGATTTAAGGAATCATAGTGGTGAACATCCAAGAATGGGGGCCACGGATGTCATTCCTATCATTCCGCTTAAGAATACCGATTATAAGGAATGTATGAGATATGCTGAAATTCTTGGAAAGAGAATAGGCGAAGAATTGAATATACCGGTTTATCTCTATGAGAAATCCGCTACCACTGTCGAGCGACAAAACCTTGCTACGATCAGGAAGGGACAATTTGAAGGTTTCAGTGAGAAGATTTTGAAATCCGGATGGGAACCGGATTATGGCCCGACCGATGCGATTCATCCCAGCGCAGGAGTTGTGGCGGTTGGCGTAAGAGAATTTCTCATTGCCTATAATGTGAATCTTGGGACTGATAATCTGGATGTTGCATCAAATATTGCAAAAATGGTTCGACACCGAAGCGGTGGATTGAGGTTTGTAAAGGCCATGGGTGTTGAACTTAAGGAAAAAGGAATCGTTCAGGTCTCCATGAATTTGACTAATTTTAAAAGGACCAGTATATACAGAGCTTTTGAGCTGGTTAAGATCGAAGCAAAACGCTATGGTGTTCCGGTTGTTGGTTCTGAGATAATTGGACTTGTCCCATTGCAGTCCATAGTGGACACGACTGAATATTATCTTGGCCTGGATGATTTTGACTGTAACAGGGTTATTGAATATCAGTTAATGGATATTTTAGAGAAAGCTTAATCTGTATAGTAAGGAAGGGAGGGGAAGAGTTTGCAGATTATAAAACTTCTTAGAACGAACTATGAAGGTGATGAATATCTTGTAGAGGCGGGCGGTATCTATAAACGTTCAAAACAATTAAGAAGTTTTGTTTTCGGTTCTTTCCAGGAAAGAATTAACAACCGTCTGAAGTCATTGTATCAGTTTTCCACTCGTTTTCTCCTCCCTGATTATATGGATTTTAATTCTCCGGAACCGCTCCTGTTATTTCCGTATCAAGGGGAACAGTGTATCGACAATCTACCGCTCTCAGATGATCATAAAATAGAAATTGCCAAGCAACTTGTAGATATCATGGAATTATATCATCATGTCACCGGAGAAGGCTTTGGAATATGGGGGATTCCCCAATTATTGATATCCGATAAATTACGGATATTACCCCCTTTGTGGGTTAATTACAGCGATGAAGCCTTACGATTTGTACAACACAGAGAAGATGTCTTTGTTGCTCCCGAGATATTTGATGGGACGTATCCGACTTCTGAATCAGACAGTTTTGTACTGGGTCAGGTCTTGAAGACCATTCTTCCGAATCATGTTAAGAGGGATTTTTCTGAATTCTTAGCCTTATTGACTGATCGAAATCCCAAAAAAAGGCCTTTACATTTTGGAAGACTTTTTAATGATAAAATAGAATTCACTTCCGGGAAGAATATATTTAACGGGCTTGTCAAGCGGGAAATTGTATCATCACATATAGTGGAAAGAGATGCGGACCTCAGAGAGTTTAATTCTTATTACTCGGATTTAAAATCTGAAGAAACTGGAACATACCTGATCTACGGGGATACAAGAGTAGGAAAAACGACCTTCCTGAATCTTCTTCAGACTGAATTGATCAATAACGGTTGGAAAACCGTCATGGCAACGACAATAGGACAATTTTGTCAGGAATTGCTTCAGTTGACTGAAAATCCGGAATACGCTGGCGTTAATCTGGAGGACTTTCAATATCTTTGGGATTTGAAAGATTCATACAATCTGGATAGGGTGGCAAGGATAATCGGAAAATTAATAGGGATAATGGACAATGTTGCCATACTGGTAGACGATTTTGAATCAATAGATGACAGTTATCTGAAATTACTTGATTATATTCAATCTATGATCATTCCATCAAAAGTTATGATTGTTGCTGTTTCATACAGAAAAGCGAGCAATTTTCATTTCATGAAGAAATTTTATCTGAAACCATTTACAAAGGAACAGACGACAAAATTTCTGGAAATTCTGCTTGGAAAAAATTTTGTTTCCAATTACAAAGAACATATAGAGTGGATATTTAAGCTTACAAATGGGTTCCCTGGATTAATCTATAATTTTTTAATGCTCCTTAATTCTACCGGAAAATTGTTAATAAAAGAGGGAAAATGGTATCTTGACGGGGATATATACGATTTACAAGGACTTGATGATTACGTAGAGAAACTATTAGGAAATCTTGATGAAACTGAAGTGAAATTTTTATCTGAGACTTCCTGTCTTTCTGAAAAATTTACCGAATATGAATTCGTACGCTTATGCCAGATTATAGGAAAGGATGTAGATTTCTACAAGAATATTCTGCTGAAAATGAGAAATATCGGTATTTTTATCAATGAAAACAGGAAATACAGGTTTTCTATCGGTAAAATATGGGAAAAGGCCTATGGTTTGCTGAGTGATGAAGAAAAGAGAGCGATTCATTCAGAATTTGCGGACTATTCCCTCGATTTCTACAGACGTGCCTGGCATTATGAGCAGATGGGAAGAAAAAGATCCGCAGCGGCGATGTATATAAAAGCAGGTCGACAGAGTTTTTATACAAACAAAAGCTGGGGGATCATAGAACAGTATTTTAAGAATGCCTTTGCGCTGTTAAAGGATGAGGAGATTTCGGATGAAATGTTGATGCTCCCTTCCCTGTTGACACTGCTTAAGGGAATTCCCCTTGACAAAAAGACAGAGCACAGAATGAAGAAATCCAAGAGATTAAAACATCTTTATCTGTACAGTCTTTTTTTACAGGGGCAATATAAGGAAATGCAGCATTTTTACAGGAAAAATTATACGGATACAGCCTGTAAGTCAGGGAATTTCACTGATTATGCCAATTATTTACTGCTTGCCTATTCTTATTATGAAATGGGAAAGCTGGACCTGGCACTTGACATGAGTCAGAAGGTATATGACGTATTACCTCATTATTCACGATTCAAATATCTGAGGATCTTATTCAAAATCCTGTTTTCGAAAATCTATTGGAGAAAGAATGATTGGGATAAGGCCCAGGTATACAGTAAACAGAATATGGAAAGTGCGGAAACACTTGATATAAAATTCCTTCTGCCGATGGTTTATGATGCTTCGGGGACGATTATGGATATGCACGGTCCACATTATTCAAAACCCATCTTGATCAAAGCGATAAAATACTCTGAAGCGTATGGTATCCCACAGCTTGCCTTAAAGCCCACATTAAATCTTGCGAATAGTTTTCTCTATTCCGGTGATATTTCAGGCATGTTCAGCTTTATAGAAAAGAGCCGAGAAATTGCAAGGACTTATAACGATAAAAACAATCTGGCACTAAGTTATCTGGTAGAAGGCTTGTATCATGCCTATAACAAACAGATCAGTGAGGCTGAGGAAGATCTTGAAAAAGCAATAAATATGGCGGAAACATCAGAAGTTATTCAAAAAGCCAAGCGGTTTAAAGTGGTTGCAAGTCTCCTAAACGGTGAACATGACAAGATCAATAAAGAGATATTAAAAGAACCCTATGCCCAGGATTATGGTTTTAAAGATGTGATTAAACTTGCACTAACTGATGATTTGAAGACGATTCAGGAGATATTTAACAAATTTAAAAGACCTCACCATTTATGGAAGGAAGAAGTTGCGGTAGCATTTAAAGAAAAATTAGCGAAAAATTGTCCCGAAGAATTTGAGAGATATCTTGAATCCCTCGCTCAGTATTATCTTAAGTCTCATATGAAACTCCCCCTCGCTTTAACCTATGAAGCGAATGCCTATCTTTACAGAGAACTCGGGCAATATAGAAAAGCAAAAAAGTTTGCGAGAAACGCCGTAGACCTGTATAAATCGATGAAAATGTCCTCAGCGGCCAAGAGTATTAACGACGAGTTGCTTAAAGGGGAACAATCGGCTGAAGATATTCTGAATACCATTTCAAAGACTTTAAGATCAGGGGATCAGGAGATCGTTTTAAGCAATTCCCTGTTAAATGAACTAGAGACCAATCTTATTACGAAATTTAATGAAATGGATGTATTACATGAAATAATCAATTTTTCTAAGACTATCACCGCTTCAGCGGATCCGGAACAAATTCTATCTGAATTTGCGAATTGGATCATCTCTTTTGTCTCTATAAGAAAACTGGTCATAGCTGTCTTGAGGGACAATAAAATTATTTATAAGAACTGGATGTCATTAAGCAGTCACAAAAAAGATGAAGAGGAACAGTTAATCAAAAAGATGCTTAAAAAGAGACAGGGACTTATCAGGACTCCTTTTGAGGCAAAGGCGGAATTTTTTATAGATGAAACTCACAAAGTTATGTTATTCGTGGAGAATTCAAATCTCATTATGAGTAATGAGGAATTTGATCGATTTGCGCATTTTATAGATAACCTTGAGCCGATTATTTCTATGGCTATCAGAAACGCAATTTCCTATAAATCGAGTATTCTTGATCCGCTGACCGGCTTATATACCAGATGGTACTACACGAGAAGACTACAGGAGGAATTTGACAAGAGCAAACGCTTTAATTCCCCGCTTTCTGTCATAATGGCTGATTTAGATCATTTTAAAAGAATCAACGATAAATATGGACATAATGTGGGAGATGAAGTTTTAAAAAAGGTATCTGAATTGATCCGGAATGCAATAAGAAGTTATGATGTTATTGGTCGATACGGTGGTGAAGAATTTGTTGTCATACTCCCAAACACGAATATTCACTATGCGGAGGAAGTGGCGGAAAGGATACGTGTAGAAGTAGAGGGGTGTAAGGCATTCGATTTTAATATCACTTTAAGTCTCGGTGTATCCTGTACAACGGAAAAAAGGTATGAAAAATACCTTGAAATTGTTGCGGATGCCGATCGGGCGCTTTATTTTTCAAAGAATAACGGAAGGAACAAAGTTAGTATTTATCATCAAGACGGGGATAAATAATGAAAAAAAGACTTTTCAGCCTGTTTCTTTTCTTACCGGTTCTTATGCTTGCAAACGATTACAGTTTTTTTATTACTGGAGATTTACAGATCGAAAAGATGGTTCTACCGAATCACGCCTATTCGTTAGCGCAGGTTTTACCCTTCTATCCCGAAAAGCGATTGTATAGTGTGCAAAATGAAAGACAGAGTTATCAGATTAAAGAAAAAGAAACGATGGATTATGAGAATATTATCTATAACGGAAGAAAAAAAATACAACTGATCGAGATAGAAAACCGGATATCTGAAAAAATAGAAGAGGATACTTTATTTTTTTCTTCTGACGAAATAGACTTCATAATAAAAGACAGAAGTTTTCAGATGATCAATAGAAACGATGATAGATTACCGATAGAATTTAAAAAAACAAAAGAAATGTCTTTATACGAAATAAAATATGAAAAAAAGGCGAGAAATTTTATTTTGAATAAACCGCCCGAAATTGACCGGGTAGGTTTTAGCCGAAAAAATAGATTTTTTGGAGAAGAGCTGGTGTTTCTTCCTGAGAAAGATTCTGCTGAATCCGTTCATACTGTTTATCTCGGAATTGAACAGACTGATGGATACTATTTAGGTTATACTGATGATGTATTGGAAGTAAAGATTTCAAATGGTGTAAATCGTTTGTTTATATCCAACGGAAGTGGGTTTGCCGGAGCGGAATTTTCTGAGAATTATCTCTTTACCGAGGCCTATTTCCCAGATTTTTCCTATCAGGCATCTCTTAAAGATGATTTTTTCCTGTTGGATATAAAGAAAACAGATTTTCCCTTTGAATATGGATTGGGAATGATAAATAGTCTTCCATTACCCCTATTGAAGTGGTACTCTGAAGATTTTGGAGGTTCATTATCACTGGGCTGTGATTTGATAGATAATTATTCGTATGGGGTTGATTTCAGGATAAAGAGTCTTCCTTACAGTTTTGGGATAGCCAGTGGATATAATTTCAAACAAGATTGTTTTCACGTTTTACTATCAGGCACATATCAATTGAATAATCTTTTTCTGCAAACGGAAATACAGTATTCTGATCAATGGAAAATGCAGTTTGGTTGTGATTATTACGTAATAAATACCGATCCATGGTTTTTAAAAATATATGGTAATATAGGGTATTCTGATTTTCCGTCTCATCAATCAGGAGAAAATAAATTTGGTGATAATATAAATATTTTATTGGGTACAAATATAGAATATGACAGTTATAATTTGGATTTTAATGTTGACTACAACAATGGAGGTTTAAAATTTAATGTTGAAGCCGGATACACATTCTGATAGAATTCTCGAATATGATGTTTATGTCAGGATGCCAATTAAAGAGGCACATTTGTTAGGGTATATGTCGGAGTCATATGATAACATTATGAATATAAGACATGCTGAAGCAGAGGATGGAACGTTGAAGATCATAGTTCCAGCTGATCTTCTTGATGAGGTAATGACCATGCTGGAACTTCTGAAAGAGGAAATAGATCTGGAAGTAGTAAAATATGGGCCTAATCCGGGACATCCTTAGTCTGCCTTATCCCAGGGAACATTATAATACGATATACGATATCGATTTCCAAAGATTAAAAAGGCTTGGGATCGACACTTTGTTATTCGATTATGATAACACACTGGCCCCCTGGAAGAGTATAACCGTAAGTCAGGAAACCATACAATTGTTTGAAGAACTGCTTTCTGAAGGTTTTAAGATCTGTGTTGTGACAAATGCACCAGCGAGCAGAGCCAATAATATTCTGGAATATTTTAACGGAAAGGTTCCCGTGTTTGGTTCCATGAAAAAACCGGGTATAAAAAATATGAAAAAGGTATTGGAATTTTTAAACTCAAAGCCCAAGCACACCGTACTGACGGGTGATTTGTTTTTTACGGACATTATAGCCGGTAACCGTTTAAAAATCCATACGATTTTGGTCAATCCGTTCAGGAAACAATACAGTGATTTCCTTGAAAAAATAGTCAGCCAGATGACAAGTGGCAGTTATTTGCTCTATTTTTATACGATAGGTTGGTTTTTCAGATTATCTCATTTGATTACACCGGATGAGAGAGCTGAAAGGTGGCAGGATATAGATTTTGAGAAGTATATCAAGATAGGGTATAGGAATATTGTTTTTGACATGGATAATACACTGGCAAGATGGAAAGAGGAGGAATTATCAGAAGAAACGATAGAAGGTTTAAAGAATCTGATCAGATCCGGTTTTCGTGTCTTTATCATGTCAAACACCAAATATATCAAGAGATTGCAGAACATAAAAGAGCGAGTCGGATACGGTATGGAAGTCTATGGAATGATGAAGAAACCGTTAATTTCCAAGGCGAAAGTGATAATGAAGCAGAAAAACATAATAGGTTCCGAAACGGTGTTTATCGGTGATCAGCTTTTCACAGATATTTTAATGGCAAATCTCCTTAAGATGTTATCTATAAAAGTAGAGCCTATTGATGTGAATTATGAACTATCTATCACAAAATTTTTCAGAAAATTAGAACATCTGTTTGAGAAACATCAGCATAATTATAATAAAAAAAACTTTGATAGTATGGATGAGGAGAAATTATGAAGTGTCATGGTTGTGGTGTAGAATTACAAAGTGAATTTCCGGATAAAATCGGGTATATTCCTGAAAAATCGTTGATAGAAAGAGCAAATCCGATTTGTCAACGTTGCTACAAGATAAAACATTATGGGAAAAATATTTCCCCTGAAGTGATACATTATACGTTGTCAGATTTAAAACAAATCGCAAATGAGTGCCATGTTACACTAATTGTGGTGGATCTTCTGGATATAAACGGTACCTGGAATGAGAATTTAAGAAAGGCTGTCGGGAAAAACTTCGTGATCCTTTTGAATAAATTTGACCTGATACCGAAAAACATCTCCTCTGCTGAGATAACTGGGTGGTTTTCGGAAGTGTTTTCTATTCCGGAGAGCAAAATCATTCCGGTAAGCAGTTTGAATGGATTTGGAATCAAGAAGGTTCTTGACGTGATGGAACAAAGTAAAAAATGCTGCCTTGCCGGCGCGACAAATGTTGGGAAATCTACCTTACTGAATAAGATCCTCAAGTCTCAGAAAAGCTTTAATCCGAAGATGGATGTTGATGCGTCAACGTCAAGTGATTTTTCCGGGACAACTCTTGGCCGGGTAAAGAGATCTTTAAAAAATGGTGTGGTGATAATCGATACACCGGGAGTTGAGATTTCAAACCGGATGATGCAATACATTACTCCTGAAGACCGGCACTTAATCTTTAATACGGATAAACTGACAAGACAGACTCATAAACTTGAAAGTGGAAAAACAATCTTTTTTGGTGGATTATGCCGGATAGATATTCTTGATAATGGTACGGAAAAAACACCGATTTTCCAGATCTTTTCGGGACATAACATTAAATATCACAAGACTTCTACAGAAAAGGCAGATCAGATACACACTAAATTGTTTGGACAGGTTCTTCAACCCCCTTTTAGAGAGGGGTCACCGTCTGATTACAGTTGGAAAACAGATATTTTTGAATTGACTACCGGCCAAGATCTGGTTATTTCAGGCCTTGGATGGGTGAATGTAAAAAGAGGTCCTCTGAGGATATCAGTGAAAACGCCGGATAATGTTTCTGTGGAAATAAGAAAAGCGATATTTCATAAGGAACGTTAATGATATAAAAATAATTGCCGATAAAATACTATGTAAATATAGATTCCAAGGAGGGGATCTCGATGAATATTAACGTAGATAACAAGCTTCAATCTTTTGATGTTGTACGGACAGAAAACGTTAGAAGTGGAAATCCAGAGAAAAAGGAAGCCTCAAAACAGGAAATCAAAGATCCAAAAAAGGTAGACATTGCAATCCAGGATTTTGAAGCGGGTATTAAGGCCCTTGAAGATCTTTATAACGGTGAATTGAGGATAGAATTTGACAAAGAAGCCGATATGAAGGTTGTAAAGATAGTTGATAGGGATAATGGTGAGATAATCAAAGAAATTCCACCGGAATCAATGGTGGAACTTTCGAAGAAGATTAACGAAATGATAGGTATCCTATTTGACGAAATGGCATAAATAAGATACCAGAATAAGTGGGTGAAAAGAAAATGTCGACGGATTATCTTTCGTATTTAAGTAATTCTCAACAAAACCGTATGCATATGGCGGGTGCTGCGTCGGGAATCGATATCAACTCGTTGATCGATGCGGAGATGACAAAAGCTGCTGAGCCGGTAACAAAATTACAGGAACAGGAACAAACACTGACAAACAGACAAACCGCCTTGCAGCTTGTCGCTGATAAGCTGGATGCATTCCGGAGTTTTGTAAATGAATGGAAACTTCAGTCTAATTTCTTTCATAACAATGCCACGTCATCGGATGAAAACGTGTTGACCGTATCTACGAGTGGATCAATCAGGGATACTTCTTTTAACGTAACCGTAGATAATCTCTCAAAAAGTCAGGCTTATTACTCTACTTCTTCTGTTTCAGCGGAAAATACAACGAAGCTTGAAAACCTTGGAGGTACGGGAAACGGTATTTCAGGATCGGGTACTCTTTCCATAAACGTTAACGGAGAAAGTTATTCGGTAGATTATTATGAGGGGAATACATTAGAGGAAATAACCGATCAGATAGAAAGTCTCGATGACAATCTTCAGGTTTATGCCGTTAATTCGAGCGATGGGTTGAAGATATTCTTTTCCGGTGTGGATGCGGGAGTGAACCTTCAGATCAGTGATTCAGGTACACTTCTTGAGTCATTGAATATGACGGAATCTTTCAAATCCAGTGGTTTTGTACTAGGTGATCCTGAAGCGGCCATGGAAGAAATGGGAATTGATTCAGGACAGTTAAAGATTACGGTAGATGGAACGGAATATACCGTTGATTATGATGCGGCAACGGACGATTTCGATCAGTGGATAGACGATATCTATTCTGATCCCGCTTATGAGGGCTTACTGGAAAAAGTCAGTATTTATTACGGTTCAAACGGTCAAACCGGAGATAGTGAAGCGATGAAATTGTTTATCAACGCGAAGAATCCGGAGAGTGAATTAACGATAGAAGAATCCGGTGCAGGAAATATGCTTGAAATGATGAGATTCTTTGAGACTTACGCCTCCTCGGAGAGGGTGAGTGGTGTGTCTACGGATAATTTAGATACTTTTGGGATGACGACAGATGCGGCCCTGACCTTTACGATAGGTGGAACGGATTACGATATTGCCTATGATGTTGACGCTGAGAGCTTAAACGACATAGCAGCGAAAATCAATGCCGATGTGAATATCAACGGTACGGTACTCGCTTCGGTTGTGGATACGGGTGCCGGAACAGTTCAACTCGTTCTGTCGGGAAAAGATGCTACCGCTGAATTTGAGTTATCGGATTCCGGAGAATTACTCCGAACTTTCAATTTAACCGAAGAATTCGAGTCGACTTCAACCGTTTCAGGTGCATCGGCCGATACACTGGAAAGTCTCGGCGTTACCGGGGACAGCGGCAGAATATCGGTCAATATCGACGGAAATTACAGATACATCAACTATGATGCCTCAGCGGGCGGAGACACGCTTGATGATGTAGTTGCCAAGATAAATGCGGCAGATAGCCGATTGTATGCATCGGTTGTAGATTCCGGGGGTAACCTGACGTTACAGATAGGCAGTACGGATCCGTCGGTGGACATAGCGCTCAGTGATTCCGGAGATTTTCTTGATGTGTTTAATATCGATACAGATGAAGCCAGCGGACATCATTCAAACGGTCATACGGACAGTGGTTATACGGACAGTGGATTTCAGGTAGCTGAACAGGCAACTGCTACGGTAGATTTTGGTGGAATAAGCACGGAGATAACGAGTGATACAAATACGTTTTCCAACGTTCTTCAGGGGATCAGTTTTACCGCAAGACAGGAGAGTGCAACGCCGATTACAGTAACTGTAACACAGGACATCGAATCCACAAAAGATCATATCAACGAGTTTGTTGATGAATATAATGCACTGATGGATTATATTTATGTAAGGCTTTTCGATGAAGATGATCAGGTGCAGACGACTTCATCCGTCAGTGATTCTACCTCCGATACGGATCTTGAACAGACGTTGAAGGACTATCTGAGTGATGAGGAGGATTTAAGTGAGGTTCTCATCGGAGATCCGACTTTAAGAGACATTTTTAACGAATTGAAGGGGTTGGCTTATCAGGATTTTGATAATGGAGGATTGGAACTTTATTATTCCAACTCTCTGACTGGTAGTTCGAGTTCGTTACTTTCAGATCTTGGTGTCAGCTTACCATCTGGTTCTGATGGGACCTTGACCATACATGTCGATGGGTTTGACGATCCGATTACCGTAGAGTATTCTGAAACGGATACCGTTCAGGATATCATCGATCGCTTGAATCAGTACAGTGATTATAATGTAACAGCGACGGTAGAAGAAAATGACAGCGGAAGTTTTGTTTTTAAGATTTCCAGTCCAAAGGATATAATCGTCACTGACAGTACGACGACTACCTATAGTGGATTGAAGAACATTCTCTTAACCAATCATTACGATACTTCGCTGAAATATGATTTTCTGACGGACATAGGACTTGGAGCCTCAGATGGATTTAACGGATATGAAGATGCTTACAGGAATGTACAAAGGGGAAGAATTATCGTCAACGATGATTTATTGGAAGAAGCGCTGATGAACGATTCGGAGTCAGTCTGGGAGCTCTTCGGAATATCCGAAACGATTGCGGGGATTGAAGTTGATGGTTTTGCAACAAAGCTTACTGACAAAATATATGAGTATAACAAGTTTAACACGGGTAAGCTTCAACGGGTTATTGGTTATAGCGGAACAATTAATGAGGAAATCCGTCGTATCAATAGTGAGATTGTTAACTGGTCTTCAAAGCTTAACACGAAATTTGAAGCTTTATGGAAAAAGTATGCTGCGATGGAGCAATCTATCAGTTCATTACAGGAACAGGGTAATGCCCTTCAGCAGGCCTTTACTAATATGAACGGAGGAAGTTAGGATAAATAAAGATAATCAGTCTAATAATAAAAACAAGAGACTCGATCAACTTTTAGTTGATCGAGGCTTTTTTTCATCAAGAACACGGGCAAATTCAGAGATACTTCTTGGAAATGTGATCGTAAATAATGAAAAAATTACAAAATCCGGTAAGCGATTCCCGGATGATTGCGAGATCAGTTTAAAGAAAATTTCTATCCCTTATGTCAGCAGAGGTGCATTGAAACTGAAAAAGGCATTTGAATCATTTGATATCAATGTGGAGAAAAAAATATGTGTGGATCTTGGCGCATCAACCGGTGGATTCACCGAAATTCTCCTGATTAACGGTGCTAAAAAGGTCTACTCGGTCGATGTGGGATATGGACAGTTACATTGGAACCTTAGAAATGACGAAAGGGTCTGTGCGATGGAAAAAACCAACGCCAGATATCTGAATCCATCGGACTTTAAGGAAAAAATAGAATTCATTACGGGAGATTTATCATTTATTTCCCTGACATATATTCTTCCGGTTGTAAAGAAACTTCTTTCGCCTTCGGGTACAGGTGTCTTTTTAATAAAACCTCAATTTGAGCTCGAGCAGGAAAAGAATATAAAGGGTATCGTTAAAAATAACGAATTCCGATATGAAGCGGTTATGAAAATCGTCAGTTGTTGTCTTGAAAATTTAATTTGTCCGGAAAAATTCGATGTTTCCCCTATTAAAGGACCTAAGGGAAACATCGAGTATTTGTTAAAAATATCTATTCCTTTTGATCAGAAAAGGGTTGTAAATGATAAAATGATAAGAGAGAAAATTTTTATTTGAGGGGATGTTTTATTTGAGGAAAATAAAGATCGATGATTTGGTAATGTTCAGGGAATCTGATTTTGAATTTTTTAACGATTTTGATCAGGATTTTGATTGCACAAAGGCTCATGAAAGGGCTTTTGAAGCCATACAGGCAGGCTTTGAAATAACATCCCGTGATTATAATATATTTGTGGTCGGTGATACGGGGACCGGTAGAAGAACATTTGTCAAGCAGACCGTTCAAGATGTGGCCAAAGAAAAAGAGACAGCTTTGGACTGGATTTATGTATATAATTTTGATGATCATTGGAGTCCTCTCGCTATTTCTTTAAACCCCGGAGATGCAAAAAAAGTGGGAAAAGATGTCGAAAAACTACTTGAAGAAACGATGAAGGCATTGGATAATCTGTTTGAAAGTGATTTATATCAGGAAAAATCTCAGGAATTGAAGAAAGAATATGATGAGAAACAAAAAAACCTTTGGGATAAGATATCTGAACAGGCAAAGGAATTAAATTTTATACTAAAAGCGGCTCCGAATGGTATATTAACCCTTCCGTCAAAAGATGGAAAACAATTGACTGACGAACAGCTCGAATCAATGAGTGAAGAAGAAAAAAACGGGTTCAATGCAAATCAGATTAAATGTAAACAGCTTGTCGAAGGTTATTTGCATAAATCAAGGATAATAAGTAATGATTATCAGGAAGAATCTGAGAAACTCAACGAGGAAAGTGCCGAATTTACATTAAATCCTTTATTTATGAAAATGGAAAAGAAATATAAAAAGTACGATGAATTAGTAGAATACTTCAAGAGCGTGAAACAGGATCTAATTGATAACCTGATGATTATCATGGGAGAAGATCAGGAAGCTGCACTTAAAATGTTTAACGATTATCAGATCAATGTATTCGTCGATAATTCAAGGTTGAACGGGGCACCAACAATTTTTGAATTGAATCCGACTTATTCAAATCTCTTTGGAAAGATAGAATATCTTTCGAGAAATTCTTATCTATACACCGATCATACACTCATTAAAGCGGGTTCCTTTCATAAGGCAAATGGCGGTTATATTATCATAGAAGCCAAAGATTTGCTGCAGGACTTTTATGTCTGGGACACGTTGAAAAAAATGTTATATTCTGAACGCATTAACGTAGAAAATATAGAGAGTCGAAGTGGCTATTCATCCCTTGCAACAATCAAACCTGATTCTATTCCATTAAATTTGAAAGTCATACTCGTTGGTGATACGTACATGTATGACATGCTTTATGAACTGGATCCTGATTTTGAAAAATTATTCCGTATAAAAGCGGAATTTGATTTTGAATTGGAAAATAATGAGGAGAGTAAAAAAATAATTCTCTCTTTTATTTACAGCGTGATAGAAGAAAAAAAACTGGCACAGATTGATCGGTCGGGTGTTATGGCTGTCTTTTCATATCTGTTGCGACTTTCAGGCTCAAGAAAAAAATTATCTTCCTATTTTAATAAAATATCAGATTTACTCATAGAGGCCTCAAGGCATGCCTTAAAGACTGAAAATAAGATTATTAATGAGTCGATTATCAAGAAAACACTTCTTTCAAAAGAAAAAAGAGTAAGCCTCGAGAGAGAAAAGATAGATGAGATGATTCTTGATAAACAGATTATTATTAATACAACAGGTGAAAAGATTGGAGAAGTCAATGGATTGAGTGTTTTAAACACCGGAGATTACATATTTGGTGTACCTGCAAGAATAACCTGTGAATATTCTATAGGTAATTCGGGGATTGTTGATATTCAAAGAGAAGTGGACATGAGTGGCAAGATCTTTAAAAAGGCGGTTCTCACATTAGAGAGTTTTTTTGAGGCGAGATATGCAAAAGATATTCCGCTTTCCGTAAAAGCAACCGTATCATTTGAGCAAACTTATGGTGAAATAGAAGGAGATAGTGCAACAGTTGCCGAGACCATATCATTAATATCCGCGATCAGTGGAATACCGGTCAAACAGGGAATTGCCATAACGGGTTCAATGAGTCAGAAAGGTGAAGTTCAGACTGTTGGAGGAATAACCGAAAAAGTAGAAGGATTTTACAGGATCTGTAAACAGAGTGGGCTTACCGGAGAACAGGGTGTGATTATTCCGGAAGGAAACTACGATTCCCTTATCCTTAATGATGAAATTATCGAATCTGTCAAACAGAAGCAATTTTCTATCTGGACCGTTGAAACAATAGAAGAGGCAATAGAAATAATCATGGATAAAAAGGCAGGAATTAAAAATAAAAATGGCAACTTCCCAAGAGGGAGCGTAAATTATCATTTGATGAAAAAATTAAGTGAAGTACATAAAAAAATATTAGAAGAACACGATGCTGATGGGATAAAAGAAAAAGAGGATAAAATCAAATAATCAGATTTTAAACGGCCACTTTTTTAACGTGGTATAATTCAGATAAATAATTATAATGGAGGGGTTCTGAATGAAAAAAATATTATTGTTATTCTTATTGACTGCTTTTTCGATGATGATGTTTGGGGACTGGCTTGTAGAAGTAAAAGTTGAAGGAATGGAATATGAGCATAATGCTCAGCTTGAGATGGCTTTGCTGCTTGAGACGATACATAATGATGTCGCACAGTATGATAACACGGATAAATATATCTGGAAAACCAATGAGAGTTCCAATGGTTCATACAATATAGAGCGATGGGATCAGCTGCAGGATCTTGTTACTTCTTTGTTACATAGAGAAGGCTATAGCTTTGTTGGAATCTACACAAAAAACTGGACAAAGGGAAATACTTTGATACCCTTTATTTATATAGAAGACAGATTTACAGATCCAGATGCAGAAGGGAATCCAGAAAACATAGGACAGAGAAATTTTGATCTTGTTAAAAATGAAAGTCTTCTCGCAAAAGCATTTAATGATGGTCAGGGGTATTTTACAACGAATGCAAGCAGATTGATTGAAACCGGTTTTGGGAAAAATGAAGCAAGAGATTATCAGCTTGAAGCTGGTGTAAGAGGTTATTTTGCTTACCCATTAAAAAATGGTGAAACGACGATTGGATTG
>Ga0116164_10000098_pt1 | contig 84775 bp, 66 predicted proteins | sample AD_UKC109_MetaG_FD_89888 | JGI IMG/M metagenome (GOLD analysis project Ga0116164, IMG submission 89888) | Active sludge microbial communities of municipal wastewater-treating anaerobic digesters from Hong Kong - AD_UKC109_MetaG | ecosystem: Engineered > Bioreactor > Anaerobic > Digestate... | reverse complement strand
CGCCTGAAACCGGTCGAGACCATGAGATATGACTAGCCAAGGAGTCTTTCGTGAACACGGACACCGTCATGTGAACTGAAACTATCGAGAACAACTACGGATACAGGCACAGCGCACTGAAGTTGCTAAGGGGCGTATCACTTTCGGTTTCACGGGGGGATGTTGTTTCAATCGTGGGCCCCAGCGGCGCCGGCAAATCGACCCTGCTCAACTGCATGGGCTGCCTTGACGGTTTTCAGAAGGGGACCATGAGGCTGATGGGCCGGGACGTTTCGCGCATGACCCTGGACGAGCTTTCCGGTTTCAGGAACCGGCACCTGGGATTTATCTTCCAGCTCCACAATCTGCTTCCCGAATTCACCGCGGTTGAAAATGTCATGATCCCGCTTCTCATCCGGCGGATGAACCGGATCGATGCCCGAAAAAAAGCGCTGGCCGTGCTGGAGCGCTTTAACCTCTCGGACCGGCTCTTTCACCGTCCGTCCGAACTTTCGGGAGGGGAGTGCCAGCGCATCGCCGTGGCCAGGGCCATTGTCGGTGAACCGGACATCGTGCTCGCGGACGAACCCACCGGGAGCCTGGACACCGAAAATTCGCGCAACCTCGCCTCGACACTGCTCCAAATGGGAAGAGAAAAGAACACCACCATAATTATCGTCACCCATGATTTCGAGATCGCCGGCATGACCGAAAGAAAAATTTCTCTTGTTGACGGGGAGATCGTAAATGATATAATGTTGAGGAACAATGGCACAGAGCATTAAAACAATAACGGACAAAGCGCGCTTTGAGACGATCTTCAAAAATTATTTTGCCAACAAAGATGTCTTTATAAAAACGAAAAGCGGCAATATAACGGTTCATTTTCTGGGATACCTTGAAGAAAATGTCGCGTTCAGGATCCCTCATGTTAAAAACATCAAGGACTCAATCACGGTGTTTTTGCGCCACCAGAGCCACACCATTTACGCGCTCCTCAAATTCCTTGAACGCAATGAGGACACCTTTATTTTTTTGCCCGTCAAGATGCAGGTCATTTCAGAGGAACGAAAGGAAGACCGTATGCTCGTGGGCAGCGAAGGCGGCACCAATGTAATTTATCTCACCGGGGTCATGAGTGATCTGGCGATCAAGAATGAAATCATGGTCAATGATAAAAAAGTGGAGCATGTAAAAGAAATAGTCCAGTTTGACCTGCAAAAACAATTCGATAATGTAAAGGTGTATTTTATAAGCGAGGGTAAATCAGACCAGAGAATGAAATCTCTTGTCGAGCGGGACAGGCCTATTTTCGTGCCCGACCTTAATACCGACCCCCCTGACAAGCTCAAAGATGATTACCACTATTACATCAATGAAATATACTCAAAAGATTACCGGCTTTCTTCAGTAAAGGAATATATATCTGAAGCCCTGGTCCCGATCCTTTATAAAGGGATCATTCCATACGGGTACCTCCAGGTGAACAATAAGCTCCCGCTTACTGACGGCCTCTTTGCCGTGGTAAAAAGAATGGGTGTCGTTATCAGTGAACTGTTCAGAAAGTACAATCTTTTTATTCCAGCGGATGACCGCTTCCTGGTCTCGGACCTGTCACGAAACGGCATCGGCATTGCTTTCAAAGACCGCAGGCAGACCCGTTTTTTCAGGCAGGACGGCCTGGTGCTGTTTGAGGTTCTTCTGCCCACGCAGAAAAAAGCGGTCATTGGCGCTATAGTGAAAAATGTCAACTTTCTTGAAAACGGCGTGATCAAAGTCGGGATGCAGATACACAAGATGGACCCGATCAGTGAAGTTAACTATGAAGAATTTCTGGATGAAATGCAGTAATCTGTTCAGGGCTTGTTTTTCTTCAATTCCTTCTGTTTTATCTTCGCTTCTTTTTTGCGGATTTTGCTGAGTTCCTTTTCTACTTTAAGGCCAGTTTCATGGGTCCGGGCGGGAATTTGAGGTGATGATTTTTCGCTGTTCGCGGGATAGACGGCCTCAGTGGTTTTGGTTTGAGCAGCGTCATCCTTCTTTTTTTTCATTTTCGCTATGATGTATTCGGCCAGTTTTTTTCCGAATTGCGCGATAAACCCGGTAACCAGGATCATGGCGACCCATTTTAAGCCCGTCGTGAATGATTCAGATGAAAAAAATGAATGGAAATCCATACCGGCCTCGTTTTTTCAGTATCCCCGCATAAGAACTATCTGTCAATACTTTCATCCGGTGGCATATGCATTTTATGGCTGCGGTGGAATCTGACATCCCCCCTTTTATCCTTGTGTCCGGAGCTTAAATATAAGGAATTAATCTAATAATAGTTTTGAAATGAACCGATATTTTAAACGACAAACTATTATAAATCCACGGATGGGCACTAATGGTTAGGACAACAGAGATTATCCCTATTTTGCGTAAAGAGATTCTTCTTTATACCAGCATGCTGGACCTTGAAATCAGAAAAACCGACGTTATTTCAGAAAGGCAGGGCAGTGAGCTTGACCGGATCTGTTCCGATCAGGAAGCGATCATTTCCGAACTTGTCATATATGAAAAGGCCCGGCTTGAAGAAATCAGGCGGATCGTGCCTCAAACCATGCGAGACAGCGATACAAAAACGGTCACGCTGAAAGAGCTTGCCGAAGTTGTTGATCCCCTGCTGGGAACAGAGGTCCTGGAAACCGGCAGGGAACTGAAAAAAGTGGTAACCGCTTTTTCGAGAATACAGAAGATGAACCAGGTGATTCTTGAAGACAATCTTGAATTCTTTTCAATCAGTCTGAAAGGGATGAAGAGCCAGAATACACTACATTCGGGTTATGACAGGCAGGGCAGGGAAAAAGGAACCATAGCCGGCTCGATCCTGTTTAACCAGACAGCCTAGGGGGTTACAATGAATTCAACATTCATGGGGCTTGAAATCGGGAAGCGGGGGCTGATGTCTCACCAGCAGGCGCTCCACGTGACCGGCCACAACATATCCAATGCCGAAAACAAGGAGTATTCCAGGCAGCGGGTCGTCATCACCGCGGCTGATCCCCTTTACATACCCAGCCTGAGCAGGGCCGAAACTCCGGGGAACATCGGCCAGGGGAGCATGGTCTCGATCGTTGAACGCATCCGTGATTCCTTTATCGATGACCGTATCATTACTGAAAAAAACACCATGGGCTACTGGAAAGCAAGAAACGACTACATATACCAGATCGAAATGGTCTACAATGAACCGTCGGACCAGGGGCTGCGCAGCCGTCTTGACGAGCTCTGGAGGGCGTGGGAAGAGCTGTCGAAATATCCCGAAGAGCGCGCCACCAGGGAGGTGGTCAAGGAAAAGGCCGTTGCCCTCACCAACGAAGTCCAGCACGTGTACAAGCAGCTCTATGAGCTGCGCCTCAGCGCGAACCGCGAGATCGAGGCGCGGGTCAACCAGATCAACCTCTATGCCAGGGACATCCGCGACCTGAATGAACGAATACTCAAGGCCGAAGCGGTCGGCGATAACCCCAACGACCTCAAGGACAAGCGTGACGCCCTGATCGAAAAGCTCTCCACAATCGTTGACATCAGTGTGGGCAGAACTGACAAGGACGAAATCATCGTGTACATCGGATCGGAAAACCTCGTGCAGGGAGAGGTGCTTCATCCTCTCGAAGCGGTCGCCGATCCCGACAATAACGGTTTTTTCAAGGTCGTATGGAAGAAGACGGGCAGGGATGTCACCTACAGCGGCGGTGAACTCGCCTCACTGGTTGAGATCCGCGATGAAGTCATCCGCGGCAACATCAACAACGTGAACGCATTCGCGATAAACCTCGCTGACCTGACCAATGAGGTGCACCGGGACGGGTTCAGCAGAAGAAGCGAGACCAATATCGATTTTTTCAACCATATGACCCTGAGCGACAATGTTGAAGGGAATGTCGACCTGAACAGCGACGGCGTTGAAGACGTGACCGCGATATTCAAGGTCGCGGGAAACAACAAGATCGACGCCTCAGCGGCGATCGGCATCACCGGGACACTCACCTTTGTCATGAACAACGAGCTGGAATCAGAGGTCCAGGTTGACTATAACGAAAAAGACACCGCCCTTTCGGTGATCAAGAAGATAAATGACGCGCATCTGGGCGTGGTGGCGTATCTCAACCATGACAGCCAGGTCGCGTTAAAAGCGACGATAGCGAAGGACGACGACAAAAAGAATTTCATCATCCGCCATCTTGAGGATTCCGGGCAGTTCCTGGTCGGCCTTACCGGTGTGTTGAAACAGAGCGGCGCGCAGGGGGCGTTCGATTACCGGCGCGTGAACGATATCGCGAAATTTCTTCCGGAAAGAGAGCACGTCACGATCACGCCGAAGTTCAACCCCGCGTCGCACATGGCTGTTTCAGACGCGATCATGAACGATATTGACCGCATTTCCGCGGCGCAGGGGAAAGACCTGGGGGGCACGGGGGATTACAACAGGACGAACGGTATCGGGGACGGGTCAAACGCGCTCCGAATCGCGAAACTCCGCCATGTCAATTCGATGGTAGACGACAATACGACGTTTAACGATTTCTATATATCCGTGGTCTCAAAGGTCGGCGCGCAGGGAGAAGAATCTAAAGACCGGATACAGAACCAGGAAACACTCCTGAAAAACCTCACCAACCTGCGCGAATCGGTTTCGGGGATAAACCTCGATGAGGAAATGGCGAACATGGTCGCGTTCCAGCACGGATACAACGCGGCCGCCAGGGTCATCAATACCATGGACAGCATGCTTGATGTCATTATCAACCGTATGGGAGTATAGTCATGAACAGAATTACGAACCAGATGATCAACAACACCATGAATTACAATCTGCAGCGCCATCAGACCGAGATGGACCGCCTGCAGAATTCTCTGGCGACCGGCAAGAACGTGAACATGCCGCGTGACAATCCCATTTCGACAACGAACCAGATGATGTACCGCACGCGCATGACCGAAATCGAGCAGTACATCTCCAATATATCAGAGGGAAGGTCGCGCCTTGAAGAAGTCGATTCAACCGTGCAGTCCGCGTTAAGGATTTTTCAGCGCCTCAGGGTCCTGGCGGTGCAGGGCGCGAACGGGATTTACAGCTCATTCGAACTGAAAGAGGCCGCGGCTACCGAAATTAACCAGCTTCTCGAGGAACTGGTCAATATCGCGAACACCAAAAATTCAGTAGGGCGGCCGATATTCGGCGGGTACCAGACCGGAACCGAAGACCTTCCCAACCCTTTTGTGCCGGTGTACCAGACCCTGACCGCGGGAAACCAGGGTGACGCCATGATCGGGGTCGAGTACCGCGGCAACATCGGCGAGGTCATGCGTGAGGTTGAAAAAGGCGAGTACCTGCCGGTAAACATTCCGGGAAACAGGGTGTTCTGGGCCACGAACCAGATCCTCACCGCCAATAAGGACGTCACCGACTACGCGGCGCAGACCAATCAGACCATCCGGGTTGACGGTACGGAGATAAACATTTCCGCAGGCGACAATCTGGAACTGATTATCGATAAAATCAACAACGCCGGCCTGAGCCTCAGGGCATCCATGGGCGGACGGAACAATGTCATCATTGAAACAACGACACCGCACCAGATATGGCTTGAGGACATGAACGGCGGTACCGTGCTCCAGGACATAGGCCTGGTGAACAGCAATTTCCCCGAGCCGCCGAACAACGTTAGCCCCACGGTAACCGTTAACGGCATGTCGATCTTCGAAATGGTTATCCAGCTCCGCGACGACCTTGTGCGCGGCGACCAGGAACTGGTCGGCGGAAGAGACCTCGGGCTCATCGATATGGGACTCGAAAACCTTTCGCGGCACCTCGCCCTTGTCGGCGCGCGGCAGAACCGTGTCGACGAACTCGAGAAAAGGGCGGAGTACACCAAAACAAACATAACCGAGCTCCTTGCCAAAACAGAGGGCATCGATTACGCTGAAAGCATCATGGATTTTAAATGGCTTGAAAGCGTGCATCAGTATGCTCTCGCAATCGGCGCACGCTCAATCCGCACCACGCTGATGGACTTTTTACGGTAGCGGATAATTTTATTGTATTGACAATTATACTGAAGTCGCTGGTAATAAAACATTACGGACAGGAGTTTTCCCTTGGCAATTAAATTAAAAACTAAAACTATGGGTGAAGTCGTTATTGACGAAAAACAGGTGTTCGATTTCCCCGAAGGCCTCCTCGGTTTTGATTATATCAAAAAGTTTGTCTTGCTTGATACTGAAGACCCGTCCTCTCCTTTAAAATGGCTGCAGGCCTATGACGAACCCGATCTCGCTTTTATCGTGATACGACCAGCTGATTTTATGAATCAGTATGAACTCGTTATATCTCAGAACGACCTGAACATTGTCCAGACCAAAAAAACGGATGATCTTATCGTTTTTGCCATAGTGACCATACCTTCCAACCCGGCGGACATGACCGCCAATCTTCAGGGGCCGGTTATTATCAATCCTGAAAAAAGAATCGGGAAACAGGCCATCATCCTGACCGATTCTTACAGCGTCAAGCACAGGATTCTGGATGAAATTAAAAAGCATTCCGGAACTGAGGGATAGTTCAATGTTAGTACTGGCCAGAAAATTAAATGAAAGCATCATGATCGGCGATGAAATTGAAGTCGTCGTCATTGACATAAAGGGCGACCAGGTAAAGCTGGGCATACGGGCGCCGAAAAGCGTGACCGTGCACCGCATGGAAATATACCAGGAAATCAAACAGGAAAACATCGCGGCAACAAAATCTGAATTTGATCCGACAAAGCTCAGAGAGCTCTCTGAATTTTTCAAAACTGAAAAAAACGACAAGAAAGATAAAAAATAACGAAACCGCTTTATATCTTATTTTTAGTGAGAACCTTACATGAACCATCTCTCCCAGTTTGATAATCAAACCATGGCCTTTTTAGTGATATTTTTAATGGTGCTGACCATCAGGGAAATTGTCACCTTCCGTGGAAAACATTTTTTGAAATATATCTTCACCCCGCTCGTAACCGCGTCAGTGATACTGGTCGCATTTCACGCATACGGAAACAATCCGGGGAATGCCTACACGGTTTACATCTTCTGGGGGCTTGTCCTGTCTCTCATCGCTGACGTGCTGCTCATGATTGTTCCGATGCAGTTTATGCTCGAAGGCCTCATCTTCTTTCTGGTTGCTCATGTCCTGTACATTGTCGGGTTCAGCCGTGATTACGTGTTTCATGAATCCTCTGTTCTTGTCGCGGTCCTGATCATCATCCCCATGGGTTTTCTTTATAATGTTTTAAGAAAGAAAGCGGGGGAAATGGCTGTTCCGGTGCTGATATATATGGCTGTGATCTCAACAATGGTTTTTTTCGCGATTACGGGTTTTGTTCCCGGCAATCCGCTTAAAAAGGCGTTCATCGTGGGAGGGGCCATATTTTTTCTGATCTCGGATATTATTCTCGCACTTGATGCTTTTGTAAAAGAAATTCCTCATGCAACGGTTTTTGTCTGGGCGCTGTATGCCCCGGGTCAGATGATGCTGGCTGTTTCGTGCCTGTAGCTATTTCTGATTACCAGATGATTCAATCCAAAAAGGCGCACCCTTCCTGGCGAAAGCGGGTAGTGGCGGTTTCCTGAAAATGGTTTGATTTTCGGGGAGATGAAATCATAACGGGCGAATATTTTTTTCCCCATCTGTGAAACTATATAGTTCGCGTTCTCCCCTGCTGAGATAAGATAGTTGACCGGTTCATCGGTTGTCCTCATATGAGCGAGAAGATCATCGAATATAACCGTCCGGCCGTCGATTGACATGCCGACATGAGAATCGTCAATTTTTTCCGACTCATCATCACCGGGAAGGTATACATCAAGATGAGCATAAGGAAGAATAAACCATGACCATCCGCGCCTGAATGAAAGCCATTTATAGGGCCACTGCTCATGTTCAGAAATGGTTTCGGCAGGGTGCGGTTGAGGCGGGGTTTCGTCGTGAATAAGGCAGGGAAAGTTTTCAACGCTCCGGTCCCTCAGCGCGGTTATTTTTTCGAGGAGGTAATTCATGGTCGGGAAATCGATCCCGCCCCTGGTATATCGCCGTTTGTATACGTCAATAAAAGCCTTCAGTTTGAGGAGCTCATCCTTTCCTTCAATAACATTTATAGAAGAATATATTGATGAAAGGATGTGTGAGAGGCCCTGAGCCCTGGTATAATGCTCCTCAAAGTCAGGATACAGGCTTTCGAGTTCTTTTAATTCGAGATCCAGGTTCTTCTGGATTTCTTCGATTTTCTCTATGTTGAGGTTCCAGTACTCGGCATAGGGGCTGTAATCGGCAGCGTTTACTGAAAAATTTTCCATACATTAAAACTAAGACAATGGCCCAAAAGAGTCAAACATAAAAAACACTGAAATGAAGCCAAATTTGAATGGTCTAATTTTTGTGAAAATATTGACAAAAATAATTCAATGTGCTTGACGTGTGTATTTTAAATAAAAATATTGGGAAAGTTTAACTGGTTCGCCTGTTTTTCCCACATTATCATTAAGTTTTGGAGTGACATCGGGGGCATAACTATGATCGGAAAAAGAATCCGCTTGCAGAGAATAATAAACCGCAATTCACAGAAAACCATTATCGTACCCATGGACCACGGCGTAACGGTCGGGCCCATTCATGGCCTCATCGATTTCGCCGGAACTGTTGATAAAGTCGCGTCAGGCGGAGCCAATGCTATCCTCATGCATAAAGGCCTTGTCGAATCAGGGCACCGCAGTTCAGGGAAAGACATCGGGCTGATCGTGCACCTGTCCGCGAGCACGGTCCTCGCTCCTGATTCAAACGCGAAAACGCTTGTCTGTTCTGTCGAGGAGGCCGTTATTCTTGGAGCTGATGCCGTTTCAATCCACGTCAATATCGGGGCCAATACCGAATCTGAAATGCTTAACACCATGGGAACCATTTCCAGGGCCTGCAGGGACTGGGGCATGCCGCTCTTTGCCATGATGTACACCAGGGGATCAAAAATTAAAAATGAATATGACGTCAAGGTCGTCAAACATGCGGCGCGCGTGGGCGCGGAGCTCGGGGCTGACATTGTTAAAGTGAACTATACCGGCTCTCCCGAATCATTCAGGGAGGTTGTCGAAGGATGCCCGGTCCCCGTGGTCATCGCGGGCGGTGAAAAGATGGAAACCGACGAAGAGGTGCTCGAAATGGTCCGCGGCGCGATTGCCGCTGGAGGTGCCGGTGTATCGATCGGCAGAAATGTGTTCCAGCACGATGATCCGGCGGAGATAGTCTGTAAAATCTCGAAAATCGTCCACGGTGAATAGCGATGAAACAGGTCTGGCTGCATTTAACTTCATGGAACAAGGGGCTGGTCACTGAATCGATTGAAAACGGCATCGATGTCATCCTTACCTCGGATGAATTCGTTGATAAAATAAAAGAACTCGGAAGGATCGCTGTCGCTTCCCCGGAAAAGGGCGATCTTCTCATCCCGCGGGACGTCGAGATTGTTGTCATCTCCTCAAAGGATGAAGAGTTGAAGGCCGCTCAGGCGCTGTCGCATAGAATTGTCGCAGTGAGGACCACTGACTGGGACATCATCCCCATTGAAAATCTTATTCCCCGTGGAGGGAACAACCTGTTTACGTTTGTAAGAAACCTCGAAGAGGCGAAACTCGCGGCCGGTATTATGGAAAAAGGCGTCGCCGGCCTGGTAATTGAGACCGATGACCCTTCGCAGATCCGCGAAGTCGTTCAGTATGTCCACAGGATGAACAGCGAGAAGGTACCTCTGGAAGTCCTTGAAGTGGTTAAAGTTGTCCAGATCGGCATCGGCGACAGGGTCTGTGTTGATACGTGTTCCAACCTTAACCTCGGAGAAGGGCTGCTGGTCGGCAATTCGAGCCAGGGGCTTTTTCTGGTCCACGCCGAGAATATCGAGAACCCGTATGTTGCTCCGCGTCCGTTCAGGATCAATGCCGGCGCGGTGCATTCATACGCGCGGGTCCCGGGGGACAGGACCCGCTACCTGGGGGAGCTGAAAACCGGTGACCCGGTATTGATCGTGTCAAGTAACGGTACGACCTGTAACGCGTATGTAGGACGATCAAAAATCGAAAAGCGTCCGCTTCTGGTTGTTTATGCCGCTGATACAACCGGAAGAGAGATATCAGTGGTGCTGCAGAACGCGGAAACGATCAGGCTCACTACCCCGGATGGAAACGCGCTGAGCGTTGCCAAACTGAAAAAAGGCGACCGGGTGCTCGGTTACACCGAAAAGGGCGGAAGGCACTTCGGCATGGCAGTAGAAGAGTCGATACAGGAGCAATAAAGCGGCAATGGACTTGACGTAATTATGAACATAAAATACAATAAAATCATTGTATAATGGAATATTATCGGTTTTTCATAAATTAAATCGTTAACAGAGAGGAATGATCATGGCTGTAAAGAAAAAGATGATATCAATGGATGGCAATATGGCTGCCGCTCATGTGGCATATGCTTTTACCGAAGTTGCGTCAATATATCCGATTACACCATCTTCACCCATGGCCGAACATGTTGATGAGTGGTCCGCGATGGGGAAAAAGAACATCTTCGGCAATACGGTAAGGGTTGTGGAGATGCAGTCGGAGGCGGGAGCGGCAGCGGCCATGCACGGCGCGCTTCAGGCCGGCTCTCTTGCCACGACCTTTACTGCGTCGCAGGGGCTGCTTCTGATGATTCCCAATATGTATAAAATTTCGGGTGAGCTTCTTCCCGGGGTATTCCATGTAAGCGCGCGCGCCCTTTCCACTCACGCGCTGTCGATATTCGGAGACCATTCGGACATCTACGCCTGCAGGCAGACCGGATTCGCCATGCTCGCCAGCGGCGGAGTCCAGGAAGTGATGGACCTCGGCAGTGTGGCGCACCTCGCGGCGGTCAAGTGCAGGGTTCCCTTCGTGCATTTCTTTGATGGATTCAGAACCTCACATGAAATCCAGAAAATAGAAGTCATTGATTATGACCAACTCGGCGGCCTGCTCGATATGGATATGGTTCAGGCGTTCAGGCGCAGGGCCCTTAATCCGGAATTCCCCGTGACCCGCGGGACGAATCAGAACCCGGACATCTATTTCCAGATGCGCGAAGCGGCCAACATGTATTATGATTCGATTCCGGACATCGTCGAGGGCTACATGAGGGAGATGACCCGCATCACCGGCAGGGAGTATCATCCCTTTAATTATTACGGCGCTCCCGATGCCGAGCATGTCGTCATCGCCATGGGATCGGTAACCGAAACCCTGGCCGAACTCGTTGACACATTGACGAGCAGGGGAGAGAAGGTCGGCATCATTTCGGTGCACCTGTACCGGCCGTTCTCCAAAAAATATTTTATGAAGGTCATCCCGAACACGGTCAAGAGGATCGCCGTGCTCGACCGCACCAAGGAGCCGGGCGCGAACGGAGGCCCGCTGTATCAGGAAGTTCGTGAGATTTTCTATAACATCGAGAAAAATCCGCTCATCGTTGGCGGGATGTACGGCCTCGGATCAAAGGACACGACTCCGGGCAGGCTCCTTCCTGTTTTCGATAACCTTAAATCATTCGAGCCGAAGAACTTTTTTACGGTCGGTATCGTTGATGACGTGACACACCGCTCGCTGCCGGTTCAGGAACAGCGTTTCCTCGGGCCCAAAAGCACGTTTGCCGCTAAATTTTACGGGCTGGGTTCGGATGGAACTGTCGGCGCGAATAAAAACACGATTAAAATTATCGGAGACAATACAGACAAATATGCGCAGGCATATTTTGCCTATGATTCAAAGAAATCGGGCGGGATTACGATATCGCACCTCCGTTTCGGGGATGCTCCCATTAAATCGACCTATCTCATCCATCATCCCCACTTCGTTGCCTGTCACGTGCCTGCATATATAGATCAGTATGACATGCTTGAAGGGCTGGCTCCGAACGGGACCTTCTTATTGAACAGCATGTGGGATGTTGAAGAGACCAAGAAAAGGCTTCCTGACCGGATGAAAAAATATATGGCTGATAATAACATCAAGTTTTACATTATCAACGCCACGCAGATAGCGCAGGACCTCGGCCTCGGAACCAGGACGAACACGATCATGCAGGCCGCGTTTTTTAAACTGGCAAATGTTATTGACGTTGATGACGCTGAAAAACACATGAAGTCAGCCATTAAAAAGACGTATGGCCTTAAAGGCGACAACATTGTTAACATGAACAATTCAGCTATTGATAAGGGCCTTGAAGGGCTGATCAAAGTTAATATTCCCGAGGAATGGAAGCACCTCAGCCTTCTTGACAAGTACGGCAGGAAAAACGAACGGCCGAAATTCGTGCGCGAAGTCGCTGATCCCATTAATCGACAGGAAGGCTGTCCTCTTCCGGTCAGTTCCTTTATTGACCGGCCCGATGGTACCTTCCCCCCGGGGACGACAAAATTTGAAAAGCGGGGAGTCGCGGTCAATGTTCCCGAATGGCAGCCCGATCAGTGTATCCAATGCAACCAGTGTGCATTTGTCTGCCCTCATGCGGTCATTCGCCCCTTCCTGCTTGATGAAAAAGAAGCGGCATCGGCTCCGGAAGGCATGGTTCTCATTGAGGCAAAAGGGAAGGGCCTTGAAGGAATGAAATTCAGGATACAGATAAGTCCCCTTGACTGCACCGGGTGCGGGAATTGCGCTGATGTTTGCCCGGCTAAAGAAAAAGCGTTGATCATGAAGCCACTTGATTCACAGAGGCATGAAGCAAAACACTGGTATTATTGTGACAGCAAGGTTTCTTATAAGGATGATCTCATGCCGAAAACCACGATTAAGGGGAGCCAGTTCGCTCAGCCTCTCTTCGAGTTCTCGGGCGCGTGCGCGGGATGCGGGGAAACTCCGTATATCAAACTGATCACCCAGCTTTTTGGCGACAGGATGCTGATCGCAAACGCAACCGGCTGCTCATCGATATACGGTGCTTCTGCACCATCCACTCCGTATTGCACCAACGCGAAGGGCCATGGGCCAGCCTGGGCGAGCTCGCTTTTTGAGGACGCTGCCGAGTACGGTTATGGGATGCTTCTCGGTGTAAAGCAGATGCAGAGCAGAATACTAGACCTTATTGAAAAAGTCAATGAAAGCAAGGCCCCCTCTGAATTGAAGGAAAAACTCAATGACTGGCTGGTGAACCGGGACAATCCTGATATATGCAGATCATTGAGGCATGAACTGATCCCGCTGCTCAATTCGACGGATTGCGAAGACGCGAAAGAAATTTTAAAACTGAAACAATATCTGGTAAAAAAATCAGTGTGGTCATTCGGCGGTGACGGATGGGCCTATGACATCGGTTATGGTGGTATTGACCACGTTCTTGCTTCAGGAGAAGACATCAATCTCCTGGTTATGGATACTGAGGTCTATTCCAACACCGGCGGGCAGTCATCAAAGGCAACTCCCAAAGGTGCTGTCGCTAAATTCGCTGCAGCAGGGAAAAGAATCAAGAAAAAAGATCTCGGACTGATGGCAGTGACTTACGGCTATGTTTACGTAGCGCAGATCGCCATGGGAGCGAATCAGGCACAGACATTGCGGGTAATCAGCGAGGCTGAAGCATATCCGGGTCCATCATTGATAATTGCCTATTGCCCGTGTATCAACCACGGCCTGCGGGCGGGGATGGGAAAATCCCAGCATGAAGAAAAGCTCGCTGTTGAATGCGGGTTCTGGCATCTGTGGCGCTATAATCCACTTCTGGAAAAAGAAGGCAAGAATCCTTTTGTTCTTGATTCAAAAGAACCTCAATGGGATAAATTTCAGGAATACCTTATGGGTGAAGTCCGATATACTTCCCTTATGAAAGCAATCCCTGACAAAGCGAATGATCTTTATAAAGCCGCACAGGAAGACGCACAATGGCGATATAACATGTATAAACGACTTGCCGGCCTGAACTATGGTGATGGCAGTTCTGAACAGTAACAATTAATACAAAAAAAAGGGGGTTCACGCCCCCTTTTTTGTTATCTATTGATTTTATGCCCGCTTGTGCCGTGTAGACATGCTCTTTGAACCTGGTAAACCAGGTGGGTTCCCGCACGGATGATCTGATCTTCTCAAAAGAGCATGATCGTTGCACCCAGATATAAGGATCCCTTTTTTGTATGTTAGGCTCAAAAAAATTATGCCTATCACGAGCACAGCAGGCATATAACACAAAAAAAATAATGTTAAAATCTTCAACTCTTTTTTTAATTATTGACAAGCAATACAGATTTCACTATTTTTTTACGATTGCCCTGAAACGGTTGTTTTACTCATCTGTTGCTATTTACTGGTTGCTCTGTGCTCTGGATATTTTTTAATGTATAGAAGAATGAGGTAATAATCGATGCTTAAAAGATATTTTAAAGAAGTTGATAAAAAATTTATAAAGAAAACTCTAAAAACCGGAAAATCATCCGGAGAAAAAACTGCGGGTAAAAAGGCTGTTCCCAATAAGGGCGCGGATGTTTCGGTAGACGCTAAAATAATTAAGGAATACTTCGCGAAAATAATATCTCAAAGATTTGTTATCGATGCTGTCCGGCCGGTGAGCAGCAGCGGATTTTCCCCGGATGGAGCTGATTTGATCATATACGAAAATTACTGTGAAGATCTTTTAAAACTGTTTAACGGATCAGTGCCACAGGAGCTGGTGTACGCGTCAATTTTTATAACTAAAAAACTTGATAAAAAATCCCTGCATGAAGTTTTAAACCGTGTTGCTTCAGTAAAAAAGATTAATTATTTTTCAGCAGCAGATGAACCGAAGGAAGCGCCAATCCCGGCATTTGTTATCAGCAGCGGTTCTTCAATTCCATTGCCTGAATTAAAAAATGATATTATCAATTATTACATGACTAATAATATTGAATTTTCACATGAAACTGATGTACTCATGATAATGGATACCGGGATGGTTATTAAAAACTGGCGTGAAAAAAGAAGCTTTATTGGCCTTGAAACGGGCGAGGACAGCATGATGTGGTTCTATGTTCTTCTTAACGAATATCTTGATGTTGACCGGGGAACGGCCCTTGACTTGAGAAAATACATCAAGGATGATGTAGTTTATCCGGAATACTAAATCATGATAGGTATGCATTTTAAATAGAGCATTTAAATATTATTACACAAATAATTATTCTTGACATTTTCGTGAGATGTGCGAAAGTATAAAATTACAATAAAAGAAACACAGTGAAACAATGATATAAATTTTTCTCCGGTTGTTCATCAAAATCATCAATTCGCCTGAGATGTTGTCCCTGCTTATCAAAGCAGAAAAATATATAAGGAACATGAGAGGTGTATTGTCTTGAAAACATTTAAAAAAATTGTAATGCTAAAAATTATGTTTGTACTGCTTGTGTCCATTATAGCGGCATTTGAATGCAGTGCATTCGCTTCTGATAGTAAAGATGTCATTCTTGTTCTTGATACATCTTTGAGTATGGTTGGATATGGCGGTGCTTATAAAAGTAAAAATATTCTTAATCAGGTCAAATCAAGTATCGCCAATTATATAGACGGACTTGAGGATGGTGACCGGGTTACATTTTTGACATTTGATACAGAAGTAAGGATTTATCCTACAATTTATGTTGATGATGACAATGACCGGGATATTTTAAAAAAATACATTTCAATGACAGAGGCAAAAGGAGCCTGGACCAACACCTTTTATATGATACAGGCTGCTTTCCAGAAGGCTGATAAGCTTGAAAAAGAAGAAGATAATCAGATTGTTATCGTAGTCATGACCGATGGTATTGACGATCCTCCTCCTTATAGCAAACACAAACGTCTTAATATTAAGGAAATTTCGAGCAGGTTCAATAATAAAGACTGGTGGGTATATCTGGTGAACCTGAATGAAGTAAAAGAATCAAAGAAAGTTGCGGCACTGAAATCTGAACTTGAAAAGGTCTCAAAGCACACTACGGTTATCGAAGCAGGGCAAGATCCGACCAAAGGCATTGAAAAGGACCTCCCTGAGGATATTAAAGAAAAAGAAAATGGCGCGGGCAGAGTTATTCTTTCAATCCTGATAGCACTGATTGTAATTATTATTGTGCTTGGCTTGATCTATTATTTCTATCAGTTCTCCACATTAAAGGTTGCGGGAACACTTGAATATTGGAACAATGAGGTACTTGATCCTTACATTACAACGTATGATTTAAACAAACGTGCACAAAAAACAATTACGATCGGCAAGGGCTTTGACTCAAACGTTACAATCCGTGACATCGCTATTAATCAGCCTTTTAGTATTACAGCGGTCAGAGTTGAAAAGCTTATTAAATTTGTAATTCAACCCGGCGGGAAATACCCCATTGAATTCATTAATAAAGAGCATGGCCAGTATCTGGAAAATGGAGATATATTTAAAGTCGCAAATTATACATTTAAATATACGAATGCTGTTTAAGTGTTAGACAAAAACTGTCGAAAGATATACAAATAAATAAAATTAGTCGAAAAAATTAATATATTATGGTATTTAATATTTTAGTTTGAAAAAATCTTGACATCCGATATAACGTTGATAATATGTATCAGTTATATCTACTTTTAGTAATAAAATAGAAAATAATCAAAGACGGTTAAGATCATAATTCGTTTTGAAAAAAAGGAGGCTTTTCAATGGCAGTTACTCAATTTCCCAAAAGTCCGAACAAGGTCCATCCAACTATGCCAAGTGCGGTTGGTTCTCATGAATCTCTGGCTCAGGAAGGAAGGGATAAAATTGCTGAATCGAAGTTAATTCTTAATGATACTGTTGAAAGAGTTATGACAGAAGTTATGAATAAACTTCCCGACGATGTGCTTGTTAAACTTGATGTCATGGGTGGTCTTAAAGAGAAGCTGTACAATTATATAAACCAGACCTATGTCAACATGTTCAACAGATACACCGTGACCATGGAAGATGAATTCATTAAAAAAGTCAGGGATTTTGTTGACAGGGAAGAAGCTAAAGGGCTCGCACGCTATACACCAAAAGAAATTATTGAAATGCTCGACCAGATCGGCGGAGCTGATAAGTTTCATACCGGCGAAATTGAAAAGTCTATTGTAAATATGTACGGCCACCTGCAGGGACACATTCAGCGCGGCGTTAATGACCTTGAAGCAGAGACAAATGCAATTCTAAGGCAAAAAACAGATGTCGGCGCATTTATCCGCGGTGAAAACGCATATGCCATTCTCAAGTGCGTTTTTAAAGATAATGAATTAAGGCCCAAATATGTATATGATGTCAAATTATCGATCAACATCCTTGATAGCGAACTCATCAGCCCGATGTACCATTATCAGGTAACCGTGGAGTCGTTGATGAAAGATGCTATTCAGAAACATATTCAGGACCTCATTGACCGTCAGGTCCAGCAGTTTAATGACGAGCTCGTTGATCAGGGTAAAAATGAGCTTACTGCCAGTGAAAAAATGTTTGAGAAAATCAAACGTATTGAAAATTTCACTGATGACGAACAGGATGATGAAAAGTCAAAGAGATATACAATTCTTGCCAAGAAATTCCTTGATAAGATAGAAGGACTGAGGGCGGAAATTGATGTAGAAGATTATGATCCTCTTAATATCCGTGAAAATATTAAATACGTCATTGACGAAGAAAATATCCGAAACAGAGGATATAACACTGCAGTTAATTCCATTACGTCAATTCTTGACACCAGCAAGCTCGGCTATCAGGTTTGTGATAATCTAAAAAACGCCCGTGTTTGCAGGATCAGGGAATACGATGAAACCGATAGAGCAATTCTTCCGGATGAACGCTATGAGATGAGGCTTGCCTATTATGATCAGAATCAGCTCAGAGAGTCCAAAAAAGAATATGACAAGCAGATGGAAGCATTTACAACTGAAATTAAAATGGCATGGGATGTCACTCATGCTCATTATGAATCAAAGAAAAGATTCCGTTCGCTGAAAGATTTTGATGACCTCGCAGCGCGTCTCATGAGCAAAGAATGGAAACGAGCGAAAAAAGAGCGAGAAGAAGATCCTGATACGATTCTCTGGAATGAAATTGGGGAAATGTATACGGAAAATTCATTTGTTGAAAAAAATAACCGAACCTATGAAGACAGGGTCAAAAATCTCAGGCAAAAAATTAAGTACCTTAAAGAACTCATGCAGAAAATGCATGGATATCAGAATCCCATTGAGCGGGTTATTGTTGATGAAAGACTTAATTTCCTTGAAAAAAGGTTTAACGAATTCACCTACATGGTGAATCCGCATCACATCCAGCCCGGACTTGTGCTTGATGTTGACATTACCACAATTAAACGTAAGCAGTATATGCTTAAAGGCATGGCAAACGTTCTTAATGAGTTCCTTTATGGAGTTTCCCGTGGTTTCTCCGACGCTGCATTTGCAACATACAGCAGAAGGCGTTCAACCGTTCGTTCAGATATTGATCAGTCTTTTGCTGACGAGGAAGTCAAAGAGGACCTTTTTGAAAGAGCATATAAATCATACGGTGGCGAGAGTGACGTATCCGGCTCTGTTGATTTGACTCCCAGCAAGTCAAAGAAAAAGAGTTCCGGACTTAAAGAATTGTAAGATATAAAAGATTACATAATAAAAAAAGGGGTGCATCGCACCCCTTTTTTTATTCATTCGATTATGTTAGTTTATGCTTGCAATATATCAATACTGTTTTAATATAATCATGACTGCATTTTGTATTTCACTATAAAACTTTTTTTAGGTTAGAAATTACTTTTCAAGCAGTTAAGATGCATATTATTTAAAGATCACATATTCAGCACATGATCTTTATGATAATGAGCGGGATATTCAGGAGATAGTATTATGGAAAGCACCTATTATACCCTTGGATCAAAAAATAATTTTAACAAGGCCCTGAGACATTTTTTTAAAGTTTCAGATATTGTTGATGAAATTGAATCAAAGAAAAATCTGGCCGACCTGATCAACGATATAACAGAGGATGACGAAGTACATGAAGATCAGAAACTACCTATTGTTGCCGCAGTAATCAGGGATAAATTTCAGTACAGCTACAGTTCATATAGTATACCGGCAACAATGAGTGAATATGTTAAAATCGCTGATGAATCATCTAAGTGGACAGCGGTTGATATTGTCATGGTATATTATGACCCCAATGGAAAAGTTATTTTATTGAATCCCAAAAATCCATCTCACTGGGAGCGGGTGAGAGAACTTCATCATGACCAGCTCCTCGTAATTTATGCGAAACATCTTAAGGGCGGTGATAAAAAAATTGAACTTGAAGCAATACAGGCTATGAAAGAAATGATTGCGGGCAAGGATGTTTTTACCAACAAGGAATTTATAGATACCACAATAATGCCTCAAAAACATGTGCCTAAAAAGACAGCGCCAGCTCAACAACTCAATAAAAAGAATATGACTCCTAAATATGGAGTTCAGGTTTCAAATGAGTTATTTCATAATGGAAATGTTGAAGCCTGGAAAAAGATAATTGAAAGCTATTTGACGAAGTTTTCTGATCTGGATGTCCATGTTTATTTTAAAAATGAAGTTATCAATGATATCAATTCCCTTTTCAAATGGGGAAAAGTAAAACATGGAGATCATATAATGATACAGGTTTCAGGAGAAAATATAAGAGGTGTTTCAAAACTCCAGAAATATCTCTATGAGGGAGCAAGTCCCCGGTTCGAGCAATTTCTTAAAATCGGTGTCGGACAGGTTCTCAATCTTTTTTAACCATGATTTCCAGAGGAGAATTTTATGCAAAATATAATTTATTTTAATAAAGACCTTAAAGAAGTTGATGATAAAATTAAAGATAAAATCGGTATCAGGGGAAGACGGGCGGTTGAACTGGCTGCAATGGAATTGCCTATTGCTCCGGGGTTTATTATTGATTCAGAGCTGACCCTGAAACTGCCGCAGGTGAATGTTAAAGAGATTTTAAAAACCCACATAACAAAACTTGAAAAAGATACCGGTAAAAAATTCGGCGATGCAGAAAAACCTTTAATGTTAAAAGTGGTTTTAAGTTCCGGTTTGAACGTACCTTCCTTCCCGTCAATACATAACATCGGGATGAATGATAAAACTGTTGAGGGATTTGCCAAGTTTACCGGTAAAGATTTTGCCTATGGCGAATATCTTTTTCTCTTGAGAAATATTGGGAAAAGTCTTTACGATATTGAAAGTGACGAAATCGAAAAGATAGAAAGGAAGCTCACCAAAACTAAAAAAATTGAAGATATAATTGCCGCTATCGATGCATATAAAAAATATTATGACGCGAAGTTCAGCGAGGATGTTTATGACCAGCTCAGCCTGATTCTTAAAGCTGCAGCCTCAAAATACTGTGATTCAGAAATTGATGTTGATAATTCACTGTCAATGATGGTCCAGGTAATGGTTTACGGGAATTTCGGTGATAATTCATATTCAGGTAATTATTATACAAGAAATATTGTCACCGGAGACTCTGATATTCAGGGTGAATTCCTGAAAAATGAATTTGACGCAGCCGGTGGAAAAGCAAAAGAAATAAATAAAATTGATAAAAAATATTTTGACCATTTCACGGATATAGCAAGAAAGATTGAAGCAAATTTTTATGAAATACGTGATGTGAAATTTACCATTGAACAAGGTGATTTCTGGCTTGTCGAGCAGAGGGAAGTAAGCGAAAAATCAACACAGTCACAAATTAAAACTTTACTTGATCTTGTAAAAAGAGGAATAATAAGCAAGGAGTATATTGTTAAGAATATTAAGCCAAATCAACTCAACGAATTGCTCCATCCAGTAATAGATCCAACGAGCGTAAAAAATATTAAAACCATTAAGGGCGGTATCGCCGGTTCCACCGGCGCAGCAATAGGAAGAGTTTTCTTTTCAACTCCGCGGCTTCTTGAAGAGCATAAAAAAGCGATAATGAAGGGTGGTGATACCAATCTTATTCTGGTTATGCCGGCATCTTATGCTGAAGATGTTAAAGCTATTGAAGTAGCGCAGGGTGTTATCACAACTGAAGGTGGATTTTCATCCCATGCTCCTGTCGTTGCCCGGAGCCTCGGCAAAGTAGCCATGGTCCAGCCTGAAATGAAAATCAGGGGAACCTCATTTACTCTTGCCGGGAAAGTGATCAATGAAGGCGATTACGTTTCAATAAATGTTCCCTACTATGAAGATCCAACAATCTATCTTGGCAAAGTCGGGCTCATCCTTCCTGATTTTAAGAAAAACGGGCTTTATGAATTTCTGGATATAGTTGAAGAATTTATTGATGATTTTCAGGTTCGCGCAAACGCTGACCAGGGCAGGGACGCTGTAGTGGCTAAAAATTTCAAGGCTACCGGAATCGGCCTGTGCAGAACGGAACACATGTTTTTTAATGAAAAACGCATAATGAAATTCCGCGAAATGATCATTGCCGATTCGGAAGAGGAGAGAAGAAAAGCCCTCAAAGCGCTTCAGCCGATGCAACGATCGGATTTCTATGAACTCTTTAAGATTATGGAAAACTATCCGGTTACGATCCGTCTTCTCGACGCTCCTCTCCATGAATTTTTACCACGAAACAGCGCGAGCATGGCAGAATTCATTAAATACATGCAGGGAAGGAAAAAAGGAATAAAACCTGCAGAAATTCAGGCGCGCTGTGAAGAACTTGCTGAAATGAATCCCATGCTCGGGCATCGCGGATGTCGTGTCGCGGTGACCTATCCTGAAATTTATGAGATGCAGTGCAGGGCTATTTTTGAAGCGGCCTGTATGCTTATTAAAGAAGGCATTAATGTTGATCCGGAAATCATGATCCCAATCGTTATGAGTGACCAGGAAATTAAATTCATAAAGAACGGTAAAAAGATCGAAGGAAGCGAGGTCCGTGGTATCGGGGATATCATGAAGGAAATAACCGAAGAGTATGGTGTTGAAAATCTGAAGTATAAAGTCGGTACCATGATTGAACTGCCGGCAGCGGCGCTCGGTGCGGGAAATATTGCCCAGTATGCGGAATTTTTCAGCTTCGGCACGAATGACCTCACCCAGACTACCTATGGTATTTCTCGCGATGATTCAAACTCATTTTTTCCGAGCTATTCGCTGTTTGACCTCATGAAGCATAATCCCTTTAAATTTCTCGGCGCTGAAGTAAAAGAGCTAGTCGGTACCGCTGCGTTGAGGGGGAGGCTCACCCGCCCGGATATCAAAATGGGACTGTGTGGTGAACATGGAGCGAACCCTGACAACATAGAATTCTGCATGGACGCAGGACTTAACTACGTTTCATCATCACCGTATTCTATTCCGCTGGCAAAACTGGCGATCGCTCAGATCAATATTAAACGCCAGCAAGAAGCTGAATGATGATAATTTATTTCGTGAATAATAAAGGGGCTTTTTAAAAGCCCCTTTATTATTTATCAAGCGCCGCAATTGCCGGAAGTGTTTTCCCTTCAAGGAGCTCGAGAAACGCGCCGCCACCGGTTGAAATATAAGATATTTTGTCCGCAACTCCTGCCTGGTTTACCGCAGTGACGCTGTCGCCTCCGCCAACAATGCTCAGGCAGTCGCTGGACGCGAGAGTTTCTGCTACCTGATTGGTTCCTTCAGCGAAATTGGGCATTTCGAAAGCTCCCATGGGGCCGTTCCAGATAATGGTTTTTGAGCTTTTGATTTTATCGTTAAATAATTTAATTGTTTCAGGTCCAATATCAAGTCCAATTGAATCTGCAGGAATTGAGTTAACCGGAACAACCTGCTTCGGTGAATCATTTTCAAATGCTTGCGCAACTATAACATCCACCGGTAAAAGGACTTCGACACCTTTAGATTTTGCTTGTGACATTATATTCGAAGCCGTACCGACCAGATCCTCTTCCAGAATTGATTTTCCGACTTCAATGCCGTTCGCTTTAAGGAAAGTAAATGCCATCCCTCCGCCGATTATTAAAAAATCCACTTTTGAAATGATATTATTAAGTGCATCAAGTTTGGAAGAAACCTTGGCGCCGCCAATAATCGCGCCAACCGGTTTCTCGGGTTTTTCCATCGCTTTTCGAAAATATTCAATTTCATTCTCAAGAAGAAAGCCGGCAAGTGAAGTTTTAGCGAATTTGGTAACAGCTTCATTCGATGATGCGGCGCGGTGCGCGGTTGCAAAAGCATCATTCACATACACATCACACATTTCAGCGAGAAGCTTTCCCAGCTCCGGATCATTTTTGTCTTCACCCGGATGGAAGCGTATATTTTCAAGAAGGACGATTGAACCAGCAGGAACTGCCGCAACCTCATTTTTTAACTGATCGCCATACGGGGTATCAATAAAAAGGACGTCTTTCTTTATCAATTCAGAAAGCCGTTTGGCAACGGGTTTCAGGGACATCTCAGGAACAATTTTACCTTTTGGTCTTCCCAGATGGGAAACAAGTATAATTGTGGCTTTACGTTCAATGCAGTAGTCAATTGTGGGAAGTGTTGCGGTAATTCGTGTATCATCCGTAATGTTCATTCCCTTGTCATAAGGGACATTGTAATCAACCCGAATGAGAACTTTTTTTTTGTCAATGGGAACGTCTTTTAAATATTTGACTGGCATGGTAAAACCTCCACTATTTATAGTTAGTGATATTTAAATTTTTATTTTAATTATGCTCCCTGCTTCCGTAATTCGTTTCTTTTTTTTCTAATAACCATCATTTTTGAAATGACGATTGATATTTCATAAAGCATCATCATGGGTATTGCTACCATTACCTGTGATAAAATATCCTGCGGTGTAATGAGTGCTGCTATCACCCAGATAATGACAATGGCATATTTTCTTTTCTGGATCAGAAAATAGGGGGTTAGTATTCCAATTCGGGTCAGGATCATTATGATTATTGGAAGTTCAAACAAAAGACCCATCGCGGTTCCAAGGATTAAAATAAAACTTAAGTAATCATCCGCGCCAATCGTACTGAGCATATCGCTTCCTATAAAGCTCAATAACATGGGGATTGCCATGGGTAAAATTATGTAAAAAACGAAAACAACACCGGTGTAGAAAAGCAGGGCAGCGGCGATCAGGGATAGGCGTGCGAACACTCTGTCTCCAACGGAAATCGCCGGAACGATGTATCTCCATAGATGAAAGCCCAGCAAAGGAAGGCCGATCAGTAATGCGGCAACAACCGATACTTTAAGGCGAAGGAGGAAACCTCCGGCAAGGGTAAATATATTCAATTTTTGACCGGAATCAAGGAATGGCTGCATTATGAATTGCAGCAGGTAATCTGAAACGAAAAAGGCGCCAATGGTTAAAAGAATGATAGTTACCAGTACAATAATGATTCTCGAACGGAATTCATCGAGATGGTCGACGACAGTCATGGGAATATCGCCCCTGTGAAGGGCATCAGAATCAATGTCATCCGGCTGTTTTGTTGCGATTTCCTTTGATGAGCCTGCCTGTTCTGGAAGTTTGTCCGCAGCGTCAGATGAAGGGATCAATGCTTTATTTTCATTTTTTTTTGTTGTGGTATCAGGTGACTGCCGGGCTTTTTTCAGGCTTGAATTTTTTTTTGCCGGTAATTTTTGTGGGGATTTTTTTTCGGATTGTTTTTTAGTCTGTATCGTTTTGGATGATTCCTTCTTCACTGCCTTTACTGATTTTTTTGTAGAAGTACTTTTTTTTGAAGCAGATTTTTTTTCAGGTTTTTTCAAAACAGGACCCCTTTTGTGTTATCTATAATAATTTTTGTGGAATCATTACTACTGTCAAGTTAATTATATCATGTCATTATAAGAAAGGATGTACTTCAGAATCAGAAAAAACACATATATAAAAAAATTGATAAAATTGTTTGTTGACAAACGTACCGGCTGAAGTATGTAGTATGCACCAGTAATAGTCAAATTAATGAAAACTATAGTAATGACCGTATCAATCCAATAACAATACGGTTTCATGTACTAAGTAAAAAAATAAACTGGATGGTTCATATCCTAAAAATGATTATTACTGTAATATGATTTATATAATCCGATGGAGGTTCCAATGGCTCGGTTTCAAGAAACAACAATGCCCGCAATTTTTCAGAACCAGGCTGAAAAATATGGAAGCAAGGCCTGCGTGGCTTATAAAAAAGACGGTAAGTATGTGGACATATCCTGGACAGATATGAACACGATGGTTCGTGAAACGGCTTACTATTTGTTATCAAAAGGAATAAAGAAAGGAGACAAGATAGCCATATTTGCAGAAAACCGCTATGAATGGTGGATCGCTGACCTTGCCTCTCTTTCAATAGGCGCAACAGATGTACCAATCTACGCAACCAATTCCTCTGATGAAGCCCAGTATATACTGGAAAATTCAGATTCACGAATATGTTTTGTAAGTACGGAAAGCCATCTTGACAGGATTATGAAAGCCTGGAAAAAGCTTCCAAAACTCGAAGAAGTGATTGTTTTTGATAAGGTCACTATAAACAAAAAAAATATTGTTCCCATTGATAAAGTTTACAGCGGCGGATCAAAATATAAAAACAAAGCTGAGTTTGATAAAAGGCTCAAAGCGTTGAAACCTGAAGATCTCGCAACATTGATTTACACTTCAGGAACGACCGGTAATCCCAAGGGCGTTATGCTCACGCATCATAATTTTGTTTCAAATGTTAAGCAGAGTATAGCAGATTTTACGGAATTCGTTACTGACCAGGACACTTTTTTATCATTTTTACCGCTTTCGCATTCACTCGAAAGGACGGTGGGGTATTATCTTCCCATTCATCAGGGCTCAAGAGTTGCTTTTGTCGTTGATGTTTCAAAAACATTACAGCAAAATCTTGTTGAAATCAAGCCCGACTGCATGATCAGTGTCCCGCGTATTTATGAAAAACTTCATGCAGGCATTCTTTCAAAACTGGGTGATGCCTCTCCCGTAAAAAAAGCTCTGGCAACCTGGGCGTTCAAGACCGCTGAAATGAATCTCCCTTATAACTGTAAAAACATACCACGAAAAGGACTTTTCGCTAAAAGATATGAATTTGCCGACAAACTTGTTTTGTCAAAACTAAAAGCGGCGATCGGTCTTGATAAACTTAAAATAGCCATCTCCGGCGGCGGTCCTCTCGCGGTTTCTGACCTTGAGTTTTTCCTCGGCATGGACCTGAAAATTTATGAAGGCTTTGGACTTACTGAAACTACCCCGGTTACCAATGTTAACCGTCCCTGGGAAATAAAGCCGGGAACAGTCGGGCCCGCATTAAAGGACACCACTATTAAAATTTCAGATGAAGGTGAAATCCTCATTAAAGGCCCCCAGGTCATGAAAGGTTATTATAAAAACCCGCAGGCCACGAAAGAAGTCTTCACCAGTGACGGCTTTTTTAAAACGGGCGATATTGGCGTTATCGATGAAGATGGTTACCTTGCCATTACCGGAAGGATTAAGGATATCATCGTAACCAGCGGTGGGAAAAATATTTCTCCTCAAAACATAGAGAATTCATTAAAAACATCACTCTATATTGAACAGGTGGCAGTCATTGGCGATAACAGGAAATATCTTGCCGCGCTTGTAGTCCCGACTTTCCCTGAATTACAAAAATGGGCAAAGAAAAACGGCATTGCCTTTACGGGTAATGCAGATTTAATCACTAATCCGAAAGTTCTTGAACTCTTTGACAGCGAAATTAAAAATAACATGAAAGGTTTTGCGCGTGTTGAGCAAATACGTAAATTTCAACTGCTTGATGCCGAGTGGAGCCAGGAAAGCGGAGAGCTTACCCCATCGCTGAAAGTCAAACGGCGTGTTATTAATGATAAATACACCAACGAGATTGAATCGTTGTATACCGGCAGTGATGATTGATTATTTTAATTAAACTGTCTGTTATTATCTCAGGGGCTGGTGCAATACCGGCCCTTTTTTATTGTATAGATGATATGAATATCCAGTATTATTTTGTTGACAATATTGATGAAATGTCATATACATAGCTGAATCGTTAAACACAGAAAGAAACGATTGTTCATTCTTTTCAGTTTCCATTTTCATTTCCATTCTTATAACAAAGCTTATTATTAATTATATATATTTTCGGAGGGAGATATGGCCACATTTAAAGAGAATACCATACCAGGTATTTTTCAAAACAGGGTAGAGAAATATGGTGACAGGGTTTGTGTTTCATACAAAAAAGGAGGCGTTTACGTTGATATTTCATGGAACAAACTCAACGAAATAATACGCAATCTCGCCTGTTATCTTTTATCTATCGGAATAAAGAAAGGGGATCGTATCGGGCTCTTTTCGGAAAATAGATATGAATGGTGGGTCGCTGATATGGCGATTCTTTCAGTGGGCGCGATCAATGTTCCCATCTATTCCACCAATTCGTCTGAAGAGACTCAGTACATTCTTGAAAATTCAGGTTCTGTGCTTTGTTTCGTTTCAACGGAAGATCATCTCGATCGTGTTTTAAAGGCAAAGAAAAAATTGCCCCTGTTAAAAAGGATTGTCGTCTTTAACAAGTATGACAAGGAAAAGGGCAACATCGTGTCTCTTGATTCAGCCCTTGAAATTGGCAGGGCTTACAAGCAGAAATCCTCGCTGGATAAAAAAATAAAAGCCATCAAGCCTGAAGATCTTGCCACAATAATGTACACTTCGGGAACAACCGGCAATCCTAAAGGGGTTATGCTGACCCATTCAAACTTCGTGTCCCAGGGCGAAAATATTGAACACGAACTCCGGGGAATGATGACTGAAAACGATCTCTTCCTTTCGTTCCTGCCGCTTTCTCATGTGCTTGAACGAACCTGCGGATACTATTCGGCAATTTATATCGGAGCAACTGTTGCATTCGCGGAAGATATATCCAAACTTCTGGAAAATTTCAAGGAAGTTCGGCCGACAATTATTATCAGTGTTCCTCGAATATATGAAAAAATACATACCGGTATACTGTCTCAGCTCGCTGATGCCCCTGCATTAAAAAAAGCAATAGTAAAATGGGCCATCGCAACCGCGCAGAAGAACCTTCCTTATGCATGCAAAAATTTGCCGAGAACAGGCCTGTTCGCGAAAAGATTTGATCTCGCAGATAAGATGGTATTTTCAAAACTTAAAAATGCGCTTGGACTTGACAGGATGAGGTTCGCTATTTCCGGCGGGGGGCCGCTTTCAGTGACTGACGCGGAATTTTTTATCGGCATGGGTGTGCAAATAATGGAAGGTTTCGGCCTTACTGAAACTTCTCCGGTGACAAATTTCAACAGGCCCGGCGAACTTACACCCGGAAGCGTTGGCAGGGTGATACCGAAAACGAAGTTGAAAATATCGGATGAGGGAGAACTGCTTGTTAAAGGTCCCCAGGTAATGAAGGGATATTATAAAAATCCAAAAGCCACGAAAGAAGCTTTTACCAAGGACGGATATTTCCGGACAGGAGACATGGCCAGGATAGACGAGGAAGGCAGGCTCTGGATTACCGGAAGGATCAAGGACCTTATTGTTACCTCCGGCGGAAAAAATATATCGCCTCAGAATATTGAGAACAGCCTTAAAGCGTCTCATCTCATTGAGCAGGTTGCAATAATCGGCGATAACAGAAAGTATCTTGCTGCGTTGATTGTTCCAGCTTTTGAGGAGTTGCAGAAATGGGCCAAGAGAAACAATATCAGTTTCTCAAGTCATGCTGATCTGCTGAAAAATGATGCAGTGCAGCAGATATATGATGAAGAAATTAAAAAGTACACTAAAAATTTTGCCAGGGTGGAACAGATTCGCAAGTTCAAACTTCTTGATGCTGAATGGACTCAGGAAAGCGGTGAATTGACACCCAGCCAGAAAGTCAAAAGGCGGGTCATCAATGAAAAATACGCCAATGAAATTGAGTCAATGTATCCTCCTGAAGCATAATCACGCCGAAGATCAAAGGGGCTGTCCTGAAAGGGCAGCCCCTTTTTAATTGATAATTTTCAGCAAATTTTACATCTCTGCATTGATTGCCCTGAAAAAATTCTGGACATTATTATGCATCTCCTTTAGCACTTTCTAATCACAGGAGCAACCGATGCAAGAAGCACGATATCGCTTAGAAGTTTTTTATAAAATTACGGACCCACGTGGGAATGTCATTAAAAATAAACTCCATGATCTGGGTTATCCCGTTGAAAAGGTTTATCTGTCTGATAATTATCTCATAGATGCCGATATTTCCGAAAATGACATTGTCCAGGTCGCGCGCCTTCTGGTTCAGCCCGTTATTCAGAACTATACCATAAATAAGTGCTATACTCCTGAAAATTTTACCTGCGCCATGGAAATCGGTTTTCTCCCGGGTGTTACTGACAATGTGTCTCACACGGTACGTGAATCGATCGAGGACCTTCTCAAACGCGATCTTGACCAGGAAAGATCGGTTTTTTCTTCCACGACCTACTTCCTTCAGGGGCCCCTGAACACCCCCACGATCGAAGCGATCGCAAAGGAGCTTCACAATCCCCTGATCCAGCGAGTACAAATTCTCGCTGAAGATGCCTATAGTAAAAAGGGCGGCATGGGCAGGGCGCTGCCCCTGGTAACGATCAGTGAGAATCCCGACGCTGACAGGGTAAATCTCGATGTCTCTGATGAAGAGCTGATGAAAATCGCGAGGGAGGGAATATCAGACAGGGACGGAACGCGCCGCGGCCCGCTCGCTCTTGATTTGCTTTCCATGAAGGTGATAAAAAATTACTTCCATGGACGTGAAAAGCGTGACCCCACTGATGTTGAAATGGAGTCTATTGCCCAGACGTGGAGCGAGCACTGCAAGCATACGATCTTCGCGGCAGAAATAGATGATATATCCGATGGTATCTACAAACGCTACATAAAAGAAGCGACCATGAGAATAAGAAGGGAAAAGGGCGAGCGTGATTTCTGCGTTTCAGTGTTTGAGGACAACTCCGGCGGTATCGATTTTGATGAGAACTTTATCATTTCCGACAAGGTCGAAACCCATAACAGCCCGAGCGCCCTTGATCCTTTCGGGGGGGCTATAACCGGAATCGTCGGCGTAAACCGCGACGCCATCGGCTTCGGCATGGCCGCCCGCCCGGTCGCGAACCGCTACGGTTTCTGTTTCGCCGATCCACGGGACACCACGCCGCTCTACCGTGGCAGGGATGAATCAACCAGGCTCCTGTCTCCGAGAAGGATCCTTGAAGGCGTGGTCCACGGCGTGAATGTCGGCGGCAATACCTCAGGCATTCCCACGCCGCAGGGGTTCGTTTTTTTTGATGAACGGTACAAGGGGAAGCCGCTGGTCTTCGTGGGCACCGTCGGCCTTTCGCCGAAAAAAGTCAGGGGCAGGGTCTCTGTGGGCAAAAAGGCCATGCCCGGGGACTGCATTATCATGGTCGGCGGCAGGGTCGGCAGGGACGGCATCCATGGAGCGACCTTTTCCTCAGAAGCGCTTTCATCCGGGAGCCCGGCGACCGCGGTACAGATCGGCGACCCGATAACCCAGAAAAAGCTTTCTGACGCGATCGTCAGGGAAGCGAGAGACCTCGGCCTGTACAATTCGATCACCGATAACGGCGCGGGAGGGCTTTCCTGTTCGGTCGCCGAAATGGCGCGTGAGGCAGGCGGGTTCGAGGTGGAGCTTGAAAGAGTTCCCCTGAAATATCCGGGCCTTTCTCCGTGGCAGATATGGGTCAGTGAGTCCCAGGAGCGGATGACCCTCTCGGTTCCTGAAAATAAGTGTGAGGAATTCCTCTCCCTGATGCGGAAGCGCGGCGTTGAGGCGACCGTAATCGGCCATTTCAACGCGTCCACCCGCGGGATCGTGCGCATGAACGGGAAAGTGATCTTTGATCTTGACATGGATTTTCTCCACAACGGCCTGCCGAGAAAAAAAATTGAAACATCCTATACCAGGCCGAGGAACCCGCAGCCGGTATTTGACGTCCCCGCGGACATGCGTTCTCTCTTTCTTGAAATGCTCTCGCGCCTGAATACGGCGAGCTTCGAATTCATTTCTTTTCAGTATGACCATGAAGTGCAGGGGAACTCGGTCATAAAACCGGTGCAGGGCAGGGGAAAGATCAACGGCAACGCTTCCGTCATCCGCCCCCTTCTCGATTCTACCCGTGGAGTGGTCCTGTCGCAGGGACTGTACCCTTCATACAGCGATATCGACACCTACTGGATGGCCGCGTGCTCAATCGATACCGCGGTGCGCAACGCCGTGGCCGCGGGCGCGACGCTCGACCACCTCGCGATCCTTGACAACTTCTGCTGGTGCGATTCGAACAACCCCGAACGGCTCGGCGAGCTGAAGCGCGCGGCCCAGGCCTGCTACGATATTTCCGTGGCGTACGGCACGCCGTTTATCTCCGGCAAGGACAGCATGTTCAACGACTTCAAGGGCTACGATGAACATTTCAACGAGATCATGATTTCAATCCCCCCGACTCTGTTGATTTCATCCATAGGCGTGATCGAGTCGATCGAGCGCACGCAGACTATCGATTTTAAAAATGACGGCGACCTGGTTTACGTTCTGGGAATGACCGCGGATGAGACCGGCGGCAGCGAATATCTCGCGTGCATCGGTGAACGGTCGACCGGCAGAAAATATATCGGCGGCACTGTTCCCGAGGTGAGGCCCGGCGAATTCATGAAAACATACCGCGCAGTGGAGCACGCCCTCTCAGAGGGGATACTCGCTTCAAGCATCAGCGTCGAACGCGGGGGGCTCGCGATCGCGCTCGCGAAATCCGCCATGGCGGGGATGAAGGGCGCGCGAATCGACCTCGCCCCGGTCCCGGCTTCGGCGCGGTTGCGCGATGATACGGTGCTGTTCTCAGAGTCACAGGGAAGGGTGCTGGTGTCGGTATCACCGGGTCACCGGGAACGCTTCGAAGCGCTCTGCGCCGGCGTCCTCTTTGCCTGTATCGGCAGCGTCACCGCCGATGAACGCTTTTGCGTTAGCGGGATGAATCAATCAACACTGATCGAAACTGAGATCAGTAGTATGCTTGCTGAACACAAAAAAACATTCGCGAATTACTGAGAAGGAAAAGAACTGATGAAACCACGGGCACTCGTTTTAACCGGCTATGGAATCAATTGTGATGAGGAAACGCGATTCGCCCTGGATTTTGCCGGTGCGGACGCGTCTATAATCCATGTCAATGACCTTATCGAGAATAAAAACCTGCTCAAGCAGTGCCATCTCTTTATCTTCCCCGGCGGGTTCTCGTACGGCGACGATACCGGCAGCGGCAAGGCCCTTGCCAACAGAATTAAAAATAATCTCATGGATGATTTTCTTTCATACATAAACAGGGACACCCTGATGCTGGGGATCTGCAACGGTTTCCAGGTCATGGTCAACATCGGCCTGGTGCCCGGCATCGACGGATACGGCGGTGACGCACAGGTCGCGCTTGAGTACAATAAGACGTTCCGGTACCAGTGCCGCTGGGTCGATCTCATCGTTAATAAAGAATCACCTTCGGTTTTTACCCGGGGAATCGATTACCTCCATATACCTGTTGCACACGGGGAAGGAAACTTTTACGCGCCGTCAGGTGTACTTGAAGAGATCGAAAAAAAATCCCTGGTCACCATGCGATACGCGGGGCCTGACCGGAAGCCCGCGCGCGGTGAATTCCCCGGCAACCCCAACGGCTCGGTCAATGATATCGCGTCAATCTGCGACCCCACGGGCAGGATCATGGGCATGATGCCCCACCCGGAACGGGGAATGTTTTTTACCCAGAGGGATGACTGGACCCTGCTTCGTGAACAGTATAACCGTGAAGGAAAACCGCTTCCGGCGGAAAGCGACGGGATGAAAATATTCAGAAACGCGGTTTCTTATTTCGCCAGATAAAAATTTTTATTTTTTCGTATTTTTTCCTTGCACACGAACAGGGGATTCCCAATTCTGTTATTAATACCGTTTTTTGAGGTGCTGTTTTGAGCATAATATATATACAGAAACTTCCGTCTCCTGCTGACATACTTGATAACCTTCCGCTGTCTGAAGATTTAAAATATGTAAAAAAACAGCGGGACATGGAGATCCAGAACATATTTCTCGGTAAAGACAAACGCTTCCTGCTGATTATCGGGCCGTGCTCGGCGCATAATGAAGATGCCGTGTGCGAGTATGTTGCCCGGCTTTCGAAGCTGCAGGAGAAGGTAAGCTCAAAGCTCATCCTCATCCCCAGAATATACACGAACAAGCCGCGCACCACCGGTACCGGATACAAGGGAATGCTGCATCAGCCTGATCACCAGAAAAAACCCGATCTCGCGCTCGGACTGAAAGCGATCCGCCAGATGCACATCCGCGCCCTGAAAGAATCGCACCTTTCGGCAGCGGATGAAATGCTGTACCCGGGAAACTATCCTTACCTTGCGGACCTTCTGTCCTATGTCGCGATCGGCGCCCGTTCGGTCGAGAACCAGCAGCACCGCCTGACCGTCAGCGGCCTTGACATCCCCGTGGGCATGAAAAATCCCACATCCGGAGACGTCAGGGTCATGCTTGATTCTGTCTTTGCCGCGCAGACGCCCCATGTCTTCATCTATAATGACTGGGAAGTCTCGACAACGGGCAATCCTCTCGCGCATGCGGTACTGAGGGGCTCCGTTGACCGTTACGGGAACCATGTCGCGAACTACCACTACGATGATCTTGTGGAACTGGCGAATCTTTATGAAGAACGGAAATTGCAGAACCCTCTTGTGGTGATCGACACCAACCATTCCAATTCCGGCAAGAAGTATAAAGAACAGATCAGGATCGCCAAAGAGGTTATGCTTAACAGAAGGCATTCCTCGCTTCTGCGGAACACGATTAAAGGATTGATGATTGAAAGCTACCTGCTGGAAGGCGCCCAGGGCCCTGACGGGGACGAATACGGGAAGTCAATCACCGATCCTTGCCTGGGATGGGAAGATTCTGAACGCCTGGTTTATGACCTTGCCGAACTCGCTGACTGATCCGATCATTCGGCGTCTTCTGATTTATTTTCTTTACCCTGGATATTGAGTTCCTGCATCATCACCACGAATGTCCGGTAAAATTCCTTGAATTCATCCTTTTCGCGCAGGTCGCGGAACTCGGGCCGGCCGCCTGCGATTATTTCCTCCATGTATTTTCTCACCACATAGATCGGGCCGGATATCCGGTGCGTTACGTTTATCATGTAAAAATAAAGAAATATTCCGAGTAAAATTATGATCCCGATGATCGCGGAAATGGTTATGAAATTCCGGTCTTCATAATGTTTGAGCAGTGAGGCCAGTTCTTTTAATACCAGAATGCTGTCTTCGTGGTCCTTGACTATTTTTTTTGTTGAAATTTTAATATCAGCGGGATTGTTGACTTTCGAATAGGCAAGAAAGGCGCTCACGATATTGTCTTCGACCTCAATCGCGTTGTCAAGATCGTTCAATATGGTCCGTATGGACCTGTTCCTCATGGTCGCCTCGGTCGCGAGCAGGGCGAGTATCAGCATGAAAGCGATAAAGATTATGCCTATGAGGGAATAGGTCATTTTAAGCTGGAATTTTTTGTCAACGATCTTGTTCTTTCTTTTTGGCATTGCCGGTCTCCTGAAGATGATTTGAATATTTAATCTTTTTTATCCGGTTTAGTCAAGTAATATTGCTTGCAATTCCTCATGGATTGATTATTAACGTTATTAACGGGGACTGAACAATGGATTATACACGCCTTATCCCGAGCATTGAAACAATTCCGGCAAATGCCTGGCTTTTCTGGCTGCTGGGCATTCTTTCATTCATGATCCACATAATACTGGTCAATTCGGTTTTGGGCGGCAGCCTCATTCTGCTGTTTTCCCGCCTGCGGCAGGCCGGGAATGACGCTGGCCACGGGCATTCACCGCTTGCCGGCACGATCCCGGTGTTTATCGCTCTGGCGATTAATTTCGGCGTTGTTCCGCTTCTGTTTATTCAGGTCATTTACGGCCACCTCTATTATACGAGCTCGGTGCTGATGGCGGTGTTTAAAATCAGCATCATCCCTCTGCTGATCATCGCGTATTACTGTTCTTACATCCACAAGGCGAAAGTTTCGTTTCGTACCGTTGCTGTGGCGGCGCTGGCGGCATTGATCATCATCCTTCTGTATATCGGGTTCATTTTTATAAACAATCTCAATCTCATGGTTCACCCTGAAAAGTGGGAACACTATTTTGATTCAAGGGGGGGGACGTACATTGTCCTGAGCGAGGTGATTCTTTACGCGCGTTTTCTGCACTTTATTTTCGCTTCCATTGCTGTAGGCGGGCTCACCCTCGCGCTGGTCAGCACGTTCAGGGAACGCCGCGGAATCCCGGACGCCGGCGCCGCGGTAACACAGGGGATGCGTATTTTCGCCGCCGGCAGCACCGCGCAGATCGCGGCCGGTGTCTGGTATCTTTTCTCCCAACAGAGTGTGGTCATAACGGCGCTTCTCGGGGGGGATGTCGTGTTCACCATGGTTTTTCTCGCGGGGATATGCTCAGCGCTCGCGGCGATTATTTTTTCATTGAAAATAAATATCAAATTTACGGTCGCCTTTTTTCTGCTGACCATGCTGTGCATGTGTTTTACCAGGGCAAATGTCAGGCTCATTGAAACTCAAAGCTACTTTTCTTTAAAAGAAATCAACGTCGTGCCGCAATATGACCTGCTCGCGCTGTTCATCGTTTTCGCGGGCGCTGCCGGCGCCGCGATCTTTTATATGCTGAGAAAGGCCGCATCTTCGAACGCAGGGGGAGGTGAGGCATGAATTACCCGGTATGGCAGGTAAACTGGCTCGGCGGGGGGACGATTATCGCGGTAATTTCCATCCTCCATGTCTATATTGCCCATCTCGCCGTGGGCGGCGGCATGTATATCTGGCTCACTGACTGCAAGGCCGTCAGGGAAAACAGCGTTGATCTCAGAAATTTTATTAAAAAACATGTCTGGTTTTTCCTGCTCGTAACCATGGTTTTCGGCGCGGTCACCGGCGTCGGGATATGGTTCTCCATATCACTGGTGAACCCCGCGGGGACGTCCGCGCTGATCCACTATTTCGTGTTCGCCTGGGCAATTGAGTGGACCTTTTTTCTCGGCGAGATCGTTGCCCTCCTGGTCTACCACTACCGTTTCGATGCCCTCAAGGAACAGGACCGCAACCGTGTTGCATTCCTGTATTTTATTTTCGCCTGGCTGAGCCTTTTTGCCATCAACGGGATACTCTCTTTCATGCTCACCCCGGGGAAGTGGACCGCAACCATGAATTTCTGGCACGGATTTTTCAATCCGTCTTTCTTTCCCACGCTTTTTTTTCGCACCTTCCTTTCTGCGATGTTCGCCGGAATCTTCAGCTATGTGACGGCCCTCTTCGGCGGCGCAGTGCCTCTGAGAAAGAATCTTCTGGATTATTCACGGAAATGGGTCCAGTATTCGGCCCTGGGCATGCTTCCGTTTCTTGTGTGGTCCTACTTTTCGGTCCCGGCGCCACTCAGGGAAACGTCCTTTTATCTCAATCCCCAGACGTCGCCTTTTATCGTGTTCTTTTTTATTGCGCTGTTTGTCGCCCTTGTGCTGCCCTTTTATATCAACGCCAGCAATAATTTGCGCTACCAGAAGTCAATGGCCGCGGTCATTGCCGCCGCGGGCCTGTTCATCATGGGAAGCTTCGAATACCTGCGTGAAATAACGCGCAAGCCTTTTGTCATACGGGACTACCTGTATTCATCGTCAATCTATGCCGGAGACGTCGGCAAAATACTGGAGGAGGGTTTTCTTCCCCGCGCACGCTGGTCACCGCTCAGGGAAATCACGGCCGAAAATGAAATCGCGGCAGGCCGGGAAATTTTCAACCTTCAGTGCCTGAGCTGCCATACCATCAGAGGCATACGCAACGATATCGCGCCGCGGACAGCCGGGTTCACGTATGACGGCCTGCTCGCGCAGCTCGACGGGCAGGGGAGGGTGCTTGATTACATGCCTCCCTTTATGGGGACTGATGATGAGAAACGGGCACTCGCGTTGTATCTTTACCGTGAGATAAACGGGAAGGAGATGCCCGGCGAACCGCAGCAGCCGCTGCAACCGGGACCGGGAAAGGCGCTGCCGCAGTTTAAAGCGAACAGTGAATACGTTCTGCTCGCCTGGCCCGAGCGCGGCATCAGCCTTCTCAGTGATTGTGACCGGTGGTTCACGCTCTTCCCTCCTGACACGACCATGAAGGCATTATTGATAAAACGCGGCGCGAACCCGCAGGTGGTCACTGAAGAGGCGCTGCTGCGCTATGAGATAGAAAATGATTTTCAGCATCCGTCGCGGCATATCCCATTCTGGGACCATGCTGAATCAACGATGAAAGTCTCGGTGAAAAAAGACCAGGGGATCACCGGGAGTTATCTTTCCGGGAGCTTTGTGTACGATGACAGGCGGGGAACCCTGGCAGCGGTTTCACTGCCTCTTGCTCCTTACGGTGATTCCGGCGCCTATGATCCGTATCCGGTATTCACGATCGAATCAGGGATACATAACAGTGCCCGTGAGGTGCTTAAGACCGTGTCTGTCGCCGCGGTGTCAGCTGAACCGGGATGCGCGAATTGCCACGAGGGGGGATGGAAACACGAGGCTTCCCGTGCCGGCATTTCCGACGGGACCGCGATAAACATCCTCAGGGCCCATGACCGAATCAGCCGCACCGGCCTTTTCAGTGACGCCCGCAGCGGCAACCCCCGGAGCTGCGCCTCGTGCCACGAAGACGCGCTGTCCGGCAGCGCGGGCGACGGCAAAAGGATGAACCTCTCGGCCTCGATTCACGGTTTCCATGCCGGCTACATAAAGCAAAAGGATTCGGGCGCGTGCCTGAAGTGCCATCCTTCTTCAACGGTTACCGGTACCATGAGCAGCAGGGGCATCCATGAGACCGTAGGCATGACCTGCGTGGAATGCCACGGGACCATGGACCAGCACGCGCTCGCCCTGTTGAAACATGAATCGGCGAAGAAAACATCCGCCCGGCTTGCAGGCGCGCTGAAGAAAGAATCATCCGTCCCCTTTGACCGGATTGAGCCGCGGAAGCCCTGGCTCCAGGAGCCCGACTGTCTCACCTGCCATGTCAACTTTGACGCGCCGACGAATTACGAGGCCTTTAACCGCTGGAACGCCGGGCCGTCAGGCCTGTTCAAAAACAACACGGACAATGTCGGCGTTCCCTGCCAGGCCTGCCACGGGCCGGCCCACGCGCTGTATCCCGTCGACGGCCCTTCAGCTTCGAGCGGCAACGCGCAGCCGGTGCAGTACACCGGTTCTCCGTATCCGCTGGGGGCTGACCGAAAATGCGGGGTGTGCCATAAAAAGGGCATGAATGATTCGCTCCACCACGACAACATGCTCAGGATGTTCCGCAACCGGTGAGCCCCCCCGTGGTGAAAAGATATTGACAAATGACCTCACGCAGATATTTTGTCTCAATTCCCGGGGCGTGGCGCAGTCCGGTAGCGCATCTGGTTTGGGACCAGAGGGTCGAAGGTTCAAATCCTTTCGCCCCGAAATATGCGCCAGTAGCTCAGTCGGACAGAGCAACGGCCTTCTAAGCCGTGGGTCACAGGTTCGAATCCTGTCTGGCGTGAATATGAAACCCCTGATTAAACAGGGGTTTTTTATTTCACCACAACCGTAAGCCGCGTATTTTTATCAAGCAGAATGTTCCAGGTGTTGACGCCGGTCGCGGATTCGCTGACGCGCACGTAACGGTTTGCTGACGCGGGAAGTTTACCTGAAGAAGAAATGGTCGAGGGAGTGTACAGTTTAAGACCGTAACGGGTATAGCCGTTCACTTTATAAGAATAATTGTCAATGTTGATTGACCCGAGATAATAGGTGTCACCGCTGACGGTGCTTTCAAACCAGTCAGAGTCGCCGTTGTTCATGATCAGCCCTTCAAAAACACCGGGGCTTGAAGAATCATAAACCGTGTCCGAAAGAAGCATCGCGGCGCCCCACATGCGGAGAATTGTTTCAAACGTGACAGCTTCCCCGGTCATGTCTTCTATCGGTTCCGTGACCGCGCGTACATCAGTGTATCCGTTGTGCACGATGTTTCTGAAAAGTTCTGTGCCGCCGTAATTTCGCGCCAGGTACGCGGCAGCAGCATAGGCGGTGCAGTAATCCAGTGCCAGGTCGTCCTCACCCCAGAGGGTGAGTGACCGGTCGTCGTAGTACGCGTAGTAGGGGAGCCATCCTTTCGTGATAGGGGAATTTACGTCACCGGGATTGTTTCCGGGAATTCCCCGGGGCCCGTAAAAGGCGGCGCCGAGTTTCTGGCACATCAGATCCTCGGTGATCAGGGAGCACATTTCGTTGATCCAGGTCTGGGTGCCGGACCCGTCGGCTACTCTCGTCACGTTTTTCTGGTAAAAATGGATCATGTGCTGCAGCTCATGGGCCAGGGTCAGTACCGTATCTGCGGGAAGGGGGTCCGTTATTCCCCAGGTATTATCCGGGTAGGCAAAGGCAACGGCGTCGATATAGAACATGATACGCTCATTGGAAAATGAAACATCGCTTGTCAGAAAATTGTCTTTCGAATAAAAATAACCGGCCACATACCCTTTGGAAAGAAAGGCGTTATCGTCACCATCAATGTCAAAAAGAAGGATAGTGATATTGTCGTCAGGCTGAATCAGCTGTGACCCGTATCCGTGAGTGCCCCATTCCTCGCCGAATATTGTCGAGACCCAGTCATAGATATCGTTGTCAGTACCGGCAAGAAGGAATTCATCCGCAAGTGCGGTAACCATGGCTGGTGAGATTTTGTATGATTTGGTCCCGCCATCGTACCAGCAATCGTCAGCGACCCATATGTTCAGCGTTTTATCTCCGTTGTCTGTACTTATTGTATCGGTATACTGGCAGGTCGCTTCCACGCTTTCATCCTTTTCAATCATAAAAGTCTGCTCGTCATCAACTGCATCATTAACCGCGTATTGCGGGCTCTGTAGTTCAATGGCCGCCTGAGACAGTGAGGTTGACGATGAAATCGGCCTGCGGTTGTAGTCAGATATACCGTCACTGCCTCGCTGCGCATAAAACGAATGGTCCGTGTTTTCACCGGAGATATCTTCGTTTTCGATATCAAGTGCCTGGCTGAAATCAGGAGACCGTTCATCACCGGCATTAAAATCATGCAGTGAAGTCGATGAAGAGAGGCTCCTGTTGGTGAGAACAAAATAAACGTCTTTTTCTGATGAACCGAGATCAAGGGTATACGACAGGTCCACATAACCCGAAGTTGATGGATAAAAAACCCCGCTGTCAGTATCAGAATAGGTGTCTTCAAGAGCAATGGAAGTGTATTCAATTTCAGATGACTCTGAACAGGATATAAAACATGCGATGATGAAAGAGAAAATAAAAGCCGCGGGGAAAAAGAATTTTTGCATAATTACCACTCACTATAATATCTTTTCCAATATTAGTATATATACCTGTTCATGTCAATTAAAGGTGCAATATTTCATTTTTAATTATAAAATATCTGTTGAAAAGATCATTTTAAGGCCTTATAATAGCACCATAATATATACAATAAAGTGAGAAAAAAGTACCATGAAAATATCTAAACGAAGCATTAATGATTATCTTGTTTTCGACCTTAATGAGAATATATCATATGAAACCTCTGAAGAGCTTTATGGTTTCATCTTTAACAGTCTTGAGACAGAAACTAAAAAAGTTGTACTTAATATTGAACGGGTGACGTACGTTAACAGTTTCGCGCTGGGTACTATGATTAAGATTTTGCAGGATCTTGAAAAAAAGGATATATCCTTTTTTCTGATGAAAGTACCGGCAGAAGTTAAAACACTGCTTAAGGTGACCGGAATCCTTAACAAGTTCAGGTTTTTCGAAGATGAGCATTAATTCGATTGACAATAATGCTCTCACCTAAATAATGACTTTTCAAATAATTACCCAAAAAATTTACCTGGTGGCTGTAGCTCAGTTGGTAGAGCCCAGGATTGTGGCTCCTGTTGCCGCGGGTTCAAGTCCCGTCAGCCACCCATGATTAAGGCCCGGTTTTATTCCGGGCCTTCCTGTTGCAACATCAAGGTGAAAAGACTCGCCTGAAGAAGAGTGCATTCATCCTTATACTGCTATCCTGGTTTAATGATTTTTTGAAATTGCCTACCGGAGCCGGGGAGGGGGGACATACACGCGCCTCATCCCTTCTTTGAGGGATATCGCATCAGAAGGACAGAACCGCGCGCAGATACCACATCCGATGCAGTAGCTCTCTTCGCGGACCGCGATACCGCTGTCGTTCAGCGATATCGCGTCAACCGGGCACCGGTCGACACAGATGCCGCACCCGGTGCAATCATCTTCATTGATAATTGAAAGATAATTGGTCGAATTGACCATGGGAACCGCGCCGTTTCTCCACAGCGTGAACGTGTCGCAGCAGTCTTTGCAGCAGTTGCATATGCTGTTTTCCTCTTTAGCGATATTCGAGCTGTTATGAAAGGCTTTGTGTACGAGGCCCGCTTCTTCCGCTTCTTTCATGATTTTAAGCGCCTCATCCTGTGTTACAGCACGGGCGAAACCCTGCGCAATGGTATGACGCGCCGATTTCCCGAAAGTGAAGCACACTTCTGACGGGGCATTTATTTCGCAATCATGCCCGAGTACCTTGTTGTAATTTCTGCAAAAACAGTGGCCTACCGCTATGTCGTCAAATTTTGCGATTATCGCCTCAACGGTGCGGGACGGCAGCACATCCTCAACCGCTTCAATTTTTTTATCGATGATGATATTGATGGTTTTCCCCGCTTCACTCGTAAAAACCGGGACTGTCCGGTCAACTGGTGGCTGGTTTTCAAAAATTGGAAGCAGGCTGTCATATCCGCGTTGAATATTGTCACGCAGCTCTTCAAGGAGTTTATGGTAAAGCACCGCAATTTTTTCATAGCTGCGGGACTCGTCTTTCTCGGGAAGTTTTTTCATGAAAGTATATTCGAAAGTCCCTACCAGAATTAAGGGAAGCAGGCGGTATACCATTGCACCGCTGGTGTTTGGCTGATTAAAAATAAAACCTTTTCGCGCCAGCTTGGAGGTGTGCCATTCAATCAGTTCGTCGCTGAGGCCGGATTTGGTTTTAAGTTGTTCGAGAGAAAGTGATTTCGAACGGTCAAAATTGGTGATGATGAAGTCAACGTCTTCCTCATCAAGGTAAAATCTGATTATTTCTATAAGGGTTTCACTTACGGCAAAAGGGATGATCCCTGCCGTGGCAATGATACTTGCCGCTTTATGATATTTTTTTGACAATTCATCAGTGTTCAAAGGTTTTCTCCTGGATAATGGCAGATCGCAATATTTTACCGAGAGTCAGATAATTATACATTTTCTGCCAAACGTCAAGAATAAAAAAGCTGATGAACCGATTATGTAAATCTGGCAGAATTGGTGAATTAATAGTTTCATCACTTGACAAATGGTGTTAATTTATACACATTTATTCAGGTAAAGAATTTTTAATACCGGAGGAGAATCATGAAAATCCAGAAGAAGGAGGAATTGCTCAAGGCCCTCCGCCATGGCAGAAGGCTGAATACAAAACCTCCCAAAAAAGAAGTTCCTAAAAGCGTTTATACCCGTAAGGCAAAGCATAAGAGGAAATTTGATGAATCCTCTTATGCTCCCTGCTTTCCTGCTTATATTTTATCCTTTATTTCTTCCTCTCATAATTAAAGTTTTCTGCCGTTATCTTAACCTCGATAATTTTTTTAATTTCCTCATTTTGCTTACTTCAGAGTAAATTTGCATTTACAAGAAACGATTTAGACTTAAATCTGTTCCCTGATACGCATTCTGGTTGTTGATGATTGCAGAGTATTATGCACGAAAAAGAAAACAATTCAAAAGAAATGATGCAGGATGATGACGGGATCACCATGATCGATTTCGGAGAAGAGATCGATCTGCACCACATTCATTTCAAAGATACCGGGATCGCGGTAAAGGAATTTCTCCGCCAGGCTGCTGAAAAAAGATTCAGGAAAGTCCGCATTGTCCATGGAAAGGGACTTTCCAAAAAAAAAGAATGGGTTCTTGGCATACTTGAGAAAGATCCGAGGGTGCTTTCCTTTTATAATGACGGTCCCAACTGGGGCGCCACGGTGGTTGTTCTTATAATGAATGACGCCGGTGAACATGAAAATAATGGAGTTAAAGACTGATGGAAACAACTGGAAAACTGTTCATGCTGTTTGTTGCCTTTTCTGTTTCATTTGCGTCTTGTTCAAAAAACATCCGCGAATACCGCGCAGGAAATCTGAATTCAGATAAAAAACTGCTCATCGCGACGACCGGGAGTGAATTTAAGAACCGTCTTGTGGATGACATTGTGAAGAAATATCATCAGTCATGCAGTATCAAAGTCATCCCCCTGAACAGTCTGAAAGACGTTTCAACCATGGACTACACGGCCATTGTACTTGTTGACCGTGCACTTGCCTGGACCATGTTCAATTTTGCAATAAAGAAGTTTACCCAGAATGCAGAAGAGAAGGATAAAATTATCCTTTTCATGACGGTCAATGATACTGGCTGGAAGGTTAATGTAAATGATATTGATACCGTAACGTCAGCTTCTCAGCCGGCTGGTTATGATATTGCTTATGAAAAATTAATTTTATCCCTTGACAGGAAAATTTCGGGAATCAATCACAGTACCAGGGAAGAGTGATTGCCATGTCTATCCAGGTTCAAAACGTACCGTTTGTCTTTTGCCCTGCATGCTCAAAAAAACAGATTACCTATTGTGATGACGGGTCAGTGGTCTGCAATAATTGCGGATTCCATTATTATTTTAATGCTGCATCCGCGGTCGCCGCTTTTATCATGAATGACGGGTGCCTGCTTATGACAGAACGCGGCCGTGATCCGAAGAAAGGGATGCTTGATCTTCCGGGGGGATTCGTCAACGCGGGAGAAACCGCTGAAAACGCGCTGCGCCGGGAAATTCGCGAGGAACTGGGCATTGATCTGGGTAATTTGAGATATTTTACTTCATATCCGAACACCTATACCTATAAAGGCGTCACCTACGCTACCCTTGATCTTGGGTTTGAATGCACTGCTCTTGATCTCAACAGGCTTACACCCGGAGATGACGTTGAATCGTGTTTTTTTATCCCGATTAAAGACATTATTTACGAAAATATCGCCTTTGATTCGATCAGGAGCATGGTTCGTGCTTATGCTGATTCCTTTAATGAACAGTGATAACTGGTTATTTTTTCTTGACATTTTCAGTGATAATCGGTGATTCTTGTTCTTATCTGCGCCCGTAGCTCAGCTGGATAGAGCGTCGGACTTCGAATCCGCAGGCCGTAGGTTCGAATCCTACCGGGCGTGATACAGAAGCAGCCGTCTTCTTATAAAGACGGCTGTTTTTTTTAGGTAATGACGCTTGAGGATGATTCAATACTGTGTTCAACACGTACTCTTTATTGAATACGAATCAGAATTACATCACTAACGTTTCGCATGAGTTGAAAGAAACGAGATGAATTTCTCTGCGATGATCTTTCTGCCTATGGAATTTAGGTGGCCGCCATCGTCAGTATACTCAGGTACAAGATAAAAAATTTTTTCTGATCCCTTTGTGGAAAAATTTTTTCCCCCGTCTGGGAAGGTCGATTCAATATCGGCAAGATCAAAGATAAGTGATGGAGCATACGCTTCTTTAATGAAATTATTGAATTTTGTTCTCTCGGGATTGAAATCTTTTCCGAGAATTTTTTTTATAAATCCTTTTAATCCGTGTTCACTGGTCAGGGGAACGGTGACATGTATTAATAGGGTTTCAGGATATTTGCTTTTAAGTCCCGCCATTTCGTTTCGATATTTATCGAATATCTCTTTAATATTTGTGTTGCTGTTAAAATCGACATAGCAGAATTTAAAAAATGCCACATCAGCTTTGCCTCCGATCCCATTATTCATTGTGCTGGCAAAATCATCAATTTTTGATATCGGATCCAGGTTCCTGCCGTTCGGGCTGTGCGCGAAGATGGCTTTATTAAATTGCCTGTGGTCTTTGGTTTTGGCAATTATCAGATTATATTCAGGATTATCGGCGAGGAGGTCCTGTACTCCGCCCATCATATTGTAACCGACTGACTGATGACCGAAATAGATTTTCATCGTGGATAGTATTTTAAGATTTTCTTGTGTCTGCATACTGTTGCTCTTGTAATCCGAATTTGTATTAAATTTTTTATCGCAGGAACCAGCCGAAATGAATGAACTTATCAAAAGTATATAAATTATTTTAACATTAATCATTTAATGCTCCTGAATTATAATTACTATATTTAGATCAGCATACAACAAAGATATATTATACAAAAGTAAATTTATTTTTAAAATTTTTATTTTCTGTGGTGTAATGATGCAGTACGGGATTTGTTAAAAATGTAGTATCATTTTTTTATTGAATGAGAATAGAATACTTGATATATTTGTATACAAATTCATTTTCAAATTAAACTGATAAATAATTTCGAATCCAATTTTTCTTCTGATACCCGGATATCCATATCATCATTTTATAAAATGATGAGAGTGTTTAGTATCAGGGTCCCGTTTCAAAGCATTATTTCCGTTTTATTTCTAACGCTATACTTTTTGATTCGCAGTTGCTGATATTCAGAGTGCCGATAGGTATTTCGTTGAATATCGATGCATCAAGATGGCTGATTTTTAATCTTTTTCAGGGATTAAATTGGAAAGCAAATATTTAATCAGAGTATTTTTTTGCTTAATTTTCTGTGCAGCCTCTGCATGTAGCCAGGGTGAGGGGAAACATCGATTCCCAGGAAAAAAAATTAAGCCTTATGGCGGAACGCAATATATACAAGCATATCGAGGAGAAAGAAACGGGGAAATCGACAGATGGGGTGGCTATAAAAAAATAAAAAATCCGGATTCAAAGCACATAACCGGTGTTGCGACAGACGTAACATCCTGGACTTTGACTGACGTTAACAGGCGTTGGCAAAAGGATGAGCTTAAAGGGTGTATCCTCCAGCCGGATGCTGGAAAGGAATTATATTTTCTTATCGAGTCAAATGATTCGGATGTGATAAGAGTATACGGATCTTCTTCTCATTATGATGAAGATTGCGCTTACCGATGTGTTGCGGATGTTTCTGGAAAAGGAACAGAGTACGCGGTCCTTGACCGCTGGAGTGTTCGAAAGGTTAATAGACGCTGGCTTCTGTTCGATCCTTACGGGAATGCATTTATTATTAAATCAGTCAATGGTTATTGTTATGAAAACCACCGTTATGGGGATGATGAAAGCGCCAATTCATTTTGTGAAAATATTCAACTGAAACACAATGCACGTGATTGTTATGAGGCACTTCAACTTGAGATTGATACTGTAAAAAAAATTGGCTTTAATTGTTGGGGAGAAATCGTAGATCTTGAGCGAACAGTTCCTGGCGGCCCGTATTTTGTCCGCGGAAAGACATCCGCACGATATCAGCCTTTTATCGCATCAATTCGAATAAATTCGCTCGTTTTGAAAAAAACAAATGCTCTGCACATGAACATGACAGGGCAAATTTGGGATTCATGCAACAGTGATTTTCAGGAGGATATAATTGAATCTCTTTTATCAGAACGACCGCGTGCGCGAAACGCAGGAATACAATGTTTTAATAATAGAACAGGCTGGCAGGCTCATTATCTTACTCCCTATAAGTCGATGAAATTTAACATACCGGCGAATCCCTATTATATCGGCCTCGATTGGGATGAAGAACCGCCATATTGCAGGTCTGAAAGTCACACTGAGCATATTGGTTATTACATAGTTGTCAGTAAAGGAACAGAACCCCGGAAAAAAAATGCGATACAGTATCTTGTGCAAAGATATTCTTCAATACAGAAATTAAATGCCGCATGGCGAAGCTCCTTTCGTGATTGGAAAAGTCTGCTTTATTCATCACCAAAAACTATTGATGATTTATTGAGCGCTGAACCGTTTTGTCGTGATTTTGGGCGCTATAAAGAAAAAAATATTAATATGAAAAAAGACCTTGATGATATAGCTGAAAATTTTTGGAGGATATACTGTAAAAAAGTTCATGATGCAATAGATGCCTTGACCGCAGTGCATGTGCTTAATTTTGGACCAGGATACCACGGCTGGATCGGACAATTCGATTCGGGCTGGGATGGGTGCACAAGCCCGGAATATCTCTTCAGAGGATCGGTTTCTGCTGATGGCTCGATTCCCTCTATAGACATTATCGGGATAGGAGACCCGATGCATGGTGCGCATGATAAAAATACAGAGATATTCGGTGTTATGAAACATGATCTGATTAAAAGATATTCATTCCACGGCAGGCCTTATTGGCATGAATCATGCTGGATTACCGCTGAAGCTGACAGCGGGCTTACTTATGATGGTGTTATTGGGTCAATAACAAAAAATGTTCTTTATGATAATAACCATGATTTTCGTACGGTAAACAAATGGGATACCGCATTTGCGGCGCTGACCGGTTTATGGATTCTTCCGCAAAATTCGAAAGATTCGGGTAAAAGAGTATATTACAGGATTCATCAAAGCGGCTCTTCGAATGGGAGCCTTCGCGTTGATGTTTCTCATGGTCCCGGGAATGGCTGGGCATGGAATATGGAACCAGATCTAAGTCTGTACGCCACGCCAGGTGATCGATACTTAATTGTCACTCATGATGCTCTTGCTCATATTGGCAGGAGAATGCCTGGATCATATAACTTATATATTCCGTTAACGCAGGAGGAGAGAAGTGATGTATATGTTCGGTTTCTAGATGAAATGATCAGGCTGAGAGCCGATAATGGTGATTACATCGATGTCGGTTTTTCTCACTGGGAATTTTTTGATTATGCTTTCAGAAACGGGACGCACGAGATGAGAAATTGGGGTTTCGAAACTGTCCGGGGAAATCTTTATGACGGGAGGGAGGCAACAATGCGGAATGGAGAGATTCAGGACTGCGGTGATTTCGTCAGGCCGGTCAGCAGAAAGTTATTAAATATATACGCGGACATTCGGAAAATAAAATGAAGATTATTGTGCTAAACAGCTTATTGATACTATTAATATAAGGGAACCTCTATAAATTATTTTTTTGATGTTCCCTTGTGGGCACAATATCTGATAAAATGAGGACTTATCATATTTGATAATAATGAAACTCCTGATTTTTAGAGGTGCCCATAATTAAATATTTTACAGGGATGAGGTGAAACTATATGATTCTCTATTACCTACTCATCCTGCTTATTCCATATCAAGCTCATGGGATGCTTGCTGATGTTCTCTTTCTGGAAAATAGCCTGAGAATTACACCGATTAAGTTGGTGGGTTTCGCAACTCTTTTTTATAGTATTTATTATTTTTTTGTATTTAAAAAAAGTAATATCAGTTCGTTGATTATGAATAAGCTCAGTGTTTTCATCCTTGTCTTTTTTTTATTATGCATTGTATCAGGGATGCTTAATCCCGTTCCCGGAGTAGAAATTGCACTGAGTAAGGTTTATTCATTTTTTATATTTTTTATCCCAACAATTATTCTGATAGATAATGAAACCAAAATTAGAAATGTACTTTTAATGAGCATTGTTTCCATGGTCCTCGCCTCGAGAAGTGTTTTTATAGAATATTATCATTTCAGTCGTGTTTTGCCTAACTTCAGGCCATGGACAAGTTTCGGCGATCCAAATTATTATTCATTATCTGCACTGATAATTATAGCTGTTATACTTTCAATGCTTAACAAAGAAGAAAATAATATAATAAAATATCTATTGTCTTTTTCTCTTATCATTATGATAACATCTGTTTTTTTCGCAGCTTCACGTGGTGGTATGATCGGTTTATTTATTATATTTCTCTATCATTTCCTCAAGTCAGAAAACAAGGTAAAGATTTTTACAGCATCAGTCTTTTTATTATTAATTCTTATTACTGCATTGCCACATTATTTAACAGACCGTTTAATGATAATTAATTGGAATAGTTTAAATTCAAGAAGGACAATGTCAGATAGCCAGATGTCTTCTCGTGAATCGTCAGTAAGAAGATATGAACTGGCTATAACTGGAATCCGGATGTTTTTTGACAGTCCCGTGCTGGGTATCGGATTCGCAAATTTCAGGCATAATTCGGTGAGATACAATCCAAATCTTCTATGGACACAGATGGAAGGCGCCGGCGTCGCTCACAGTACTTATATAGAAATATTGGCTGAACTGGGAATAATTGGTATGGCATTATTCGCTGTGATTATAATTTTGACATTTCAATTATTATTATCAATCCCTCTTAATGAAAAAAAATTAGTCATAAGAAATAGCATATTGAGCGGTCTACTCGGATATCTTGTTTCAGCAACTTTTTTATCAGCTGCGTTTATTAAATTTTTTTGGCTGATGATTTTTTTGACACTCTGCTTGAAATACATAACAGAACAAAATGAAGGAGAAGATATGAATGATACTATTTGTAATAATTGACGCACTGGGATGGGAACAACTGCAAAAAAGGATGTTCCTCAATGATATCATGCCTTATCGTGAATGTCTAAAAACGATTTTTGGGTATAGTACTGGTGCCATTCCAAGTATATTGACTGGCAAGCCACCCGGTGAGCATGGTCATTGGAATCTGTTTTATTTATCACCCCAAACATCTCCATTCGCATGGATAAAAAAAAATAAATTCATCAATAGTCAGATTTTTTTGGAAAATAAATATTCCCGTGAAATTATAAGAAGAATATCAAGATTTAAGTCAGGGTATAAAGGAACATTCTCATTGCCTTTGATTCCATTTGATCGGGTCACTGTTACACCAGGAGATTATTTGGGCAATTTTGATATTTGTGAAAAAAAATGGCTCTTCAAATCGCAATCACTTGATCTGACTGAAAATATTTTCGATGTTTTGGAGAAAAGAGCGGTTTCTTATAATTGTTATACTTATAAAGATATGAATGATGAAATAATTGCCGAGAGTGCACTGGGTGATATCATAAGAGGTGCATTTGATTTTTATTTCATTTATTTTTCTGAATTTGATGAATGCCAGCACTTGTATTGTGATGATGAAGAGTTAATCACAAAAAAAATCCAATGGTACGATTCTCATATTCGAAAGTTATATTTTGCCTTAAGAGATCATTCAAAAGATAATACAATGATTCTTTGCTCCGATCATGGTATGGCTGAAGTAAAAGGGTTCATAGATTTAATGTCAGTATTCAATGAGTTGAATATTGAATTTGTCAATGATTACCTTGCAATTTTTGATTCAACAATGGTTCGTTTATGGTTTTTCAATGAAAAGTCTCGTGATTTGATAACAACATCATTGTTAAAGCTTGATTGTGGTAGAATTTTGAATGATCAAGAGTTAGACGACCTTGGTGTTTTATTCTGTGACCGAAGGTATGGGGATATAATCTTTTTATTAAATGAAGGCTGGATAATACATCCAGGTATGATGGGAAAATGGAAACCTCGGGGAATGCATGGGTATCATCCCGACTGTTCTTCGTCATATGCCATATTTTTAAGTGACAGAGAACCGGAATTTAAACCTCGATGTATTACAGATATATTCAGAATTCTGGAAGATGACATCAACTCTATGTTAAAAAAAAGAGGGAATTAATATCATGTCATATTGTCATGACGCTGAGTTAAATAATGTTGTATCAGAAATTATTTCCAGTATCCCGAACTACATTTTAAACGCTGTTCCATATAAGCCACATGCAATAATTTTAACCGGGAGCTTCTCACGGGGAGAAGGGTCTATATATGCATCTAATAATATGATTACGGTTTTAGGCGATATTGAATTTCTCGTCTATTATCAAACCAGAATTATTAATATTAAAACAATGCTTCATAGACTTGCTAAAAAAATATCAGATGATTTAAGAAAGCAAAAAATCAATTGTGTTATTGATTTAGGATATATAAGTGATGCTTTTTTTAAAAGGGCACGATCGACAATTTTTACTATTGAGCTTGCCGAGTCCGGGAAGGTAATTTGGGGAGCAGGAGACGTATTAACCAGAAGGCTTTCAATTATAAACAAACATAATATCGAAAAATTTGAAGGCTTTAATTTATTATGTAACAGGATTATCGAACAACTCAAATTTGTTAATGCGATTGCAGAAGGTAAGAGACTTATAGAACAAGCAGCATATGAAACAATTAAGCTGTATATTGATATACCCACAATTATCCTTGCTGTTGCAGGTGATTTTACGGTAGGCTACCATAAACGTTTTAAAAAATTACAAAATGAATTATATTCCGTCGGGCTGGAAATATTTAATTATGACAAGGTTTATTGGGATGGCCTTATGCGAGATATCTCTTTCTGGATAAATTATAAAATATCCCCCGTCCCATTAGATGAAATTTATGCTAAAAAATATAGTAAAGGAAAAAATTTTTCCTTCGTAGACCAGGTTGTAACATTATGGCTTTCGCTTGTGCCAATAATAAAAAATATATTGCACTGGCAGCTCGTTGCTCTTGGTATTCCTGATGTGTCATTGATTGAACAATCAAACATTTTATTATACCGCCAGAAAAGGGTAGTCATTATCAAGGATTGGATCAAATTTATATATGTTTTATACAATAACAGAATTAGGATTCGAATCAAGTGGAAATATTTTTTACATATTAGTCCAAGGATGCTAATATACGCAGGTGCTTTAAAATTATATTTCATGAGCTATAATTGTATAAAATATAATAAAGAGCCGGATATAGATAGTCTGTATTCTATAGATGGCTTGCTTCCCAGCGATTTGCCACTGTATAATGAGAATAATAAATTTATAGATTTAAATATGAGTATGATCTCAGAAAAAATATATTTTATCTGGAAACTTTACATAAAATAATAAATTTATAATGAAGGAAAAAGTTAAAATAGTATATTTCCTTAACTCTCTTGTTTTTGGTGGTGTTGAAAAACATGTTGTCGACCTGATAAATTTTATTGATAGTGATTCCTTCGATATATATCTGCTTTGTCCACAAGAGATCGTCCGGCATTTTAAAGCCAATATTAAAAAAGAGTTTCATGTTTTTCCCATAAAAGTCCGCAGTATATTTAATATTAAAAATATTATAACATTGGTAAAACTTCTTAAAACTATTGATTCTGATATAGTCAATTCGCACTTGTATTTTGCAAGCAGGTTCGCCAGCCCAATTGCCAGATTGCTTGGAACGCCTGTCGTCATCGAAACTGCGCATATCGTTGAAAGGTGGAGGAAAGGATACCGGAAGCTGTTTCTTCTATGGGATATGCTTTCGCTAAAATTCGTGGACGGAGTAATTGCTGTATCAAATGCAGTAGCAGATTATTATATTACGAACAAAAAAGTTCCTCAATCAAAAGTAAAAGTCATTCGCAACTGGTGTGATTTTGAACGATTTAATTTAGAGAATTTTTCTGAAAATGAAAAACAAATAAAAAAAGATAAAATGGGTCTTTCCGCGTACGACAAGATTGTAACGCTTGTTGGTAGACTCGAAGATCAAAAGGGGCACCGTTTTCTTATTGAGGCACTGCCATTGATAAGAAAACATTGTCCAGAAATAAAAGTACTTTTTATTGGCGAAGGTGCTCTAAGAGATGAACTCATGAATATTGCTGAAAAAAACAAGGTTGATGACTGCATTTTCTTTTTGGGATTTATTGATGATGTTCGTGAAATATTGTTGATCAGTGATGTTGTCATACTGCCCTCGCTATTTGAAGGTCTTCCATTAACACTTATCGAGGCATCTGCTATGGCAGTCCCGATAGTGGCGAGTAAAATAGACGGAATACCGGATATCGTGCAACACGGCGAGACAGGCTTGTTGTTTGAACCTGGCAATGTTGATGATATGATTAATAAATTAATGACCATACTGGATGATAAAGATAGAGCGAGAGAAATGGGAAAAAACGGTTATGTATTTGTCCGCAATAATTTTGATCTTAATTCTCAAATAAAACAAACTCAGTGTTATTATTTTGACTGTCTTCAAGCAAATAATCAGATGAGATTAAATAACAAAAGGAATTAGTGAGATGAAAATATTATTTTTAACCAATGTTATCCCATTCCCTGCGGATAATGGGAAGAAAATGCGCACCATGTCTTTTATTAAAAGCCTAAGTAAGGAGCATGTTATTGATTTAATAGCAATTAATTCGGAAAACATTATTGATAAAAAAAAGTATACTGATTTATCCCGCTATGTAAATTCAATCTATATTGTGCGTTCATCTGCTGGAAGTTATGTGATGAATGTAATTAAAAGATTAATGTGTCTTTTCATGTTGTATCCATATTCTGTTTATAAATCAAAAAGCGTTCATGCAGCCAATAAGATAAGAGAGTTTTTAAATAAGAATAAATATGACTGTATATTTTGTGATGGTCTCCATATAACCGTAAATTTATTTAAAATTAATGGAACAATTATAATTATCAATGAGCATAATATTGAATACTTAATTTATAAGAGATATGTATTAAATGAGAAAAATTTATTAAAAAAGTTCTATGCGATGATAGAAATGCATAAATTGCAAAGATATGAACAACTTCAATGGAAAAAAATGGACCATGGTATCGTTTGTTCTGATATTGATGGAAATATAATAAAAGAATATGATCCCTGTCTTCGTGTAACAATAATTCCTAATACAATAGATGTGGCATCATATGGAAATATAACAGAGAAACAGGTCGATTCAAACATCCTTTTTCTAGGAGCCCTTGATTGGATCCCCAATCAGGATGCTGTAATATTCTTTTTTGATAAAATATATCCTTTAGTCAAAAAAAAAGTTTCACATGTTTCATTTACTGTTGTTGGCAGGAATCCGACAAAAAAAATTAAAAATTTGTCAAAGCTTGATTCTTCAGTTAAAGTTACCGGCACCGTTGATGATGTCAGGCCATATCTGGCGCAATGTGCGGTTTTTGTCGTTCCCCTTAGAATGGGAAGTGGAACCAGATTGAAAATACTTGAGGCGATGGCGATGAAGAAGGTTGTCGTTTCTACAACTATAGGCGCAGAAGGACTGGAAGTGACGGACAATCTGGACATTGTAATAGCTGATGAACCCGCAGATATTGCAGAAAAAATTATTGAGATTTTTCATAATAATGAGCTGAAGAGAAGAATCATACAAAATTCTTACAACCTGGTATCATGCTTGTATGATTCAAAAATAATTAATAAAAAATTTAATAGTTTTTTCCCATGATTCATGCTTTATTATTATATATAACATTTTAAATAATATTTCTTATTTATCGCATTTAACGAAGCGTGAGATATAATATATTTTTATGGAAACGATGGAGATAGTAATAAAAAAAATCGGCAACGTTGTTGTATTTTATCCCTCCGGTAAATTGGGAACTCTTTTTTCCGTTGAAAAAGATAGAAAAATTATTAATTCAATTTTAGATTTACCCTTAAAAGATTATACTTATAAAGAAAGTTCTCTTTTAATTAATATGAAAGAAGTACTTTTTTTATCCAGCGAATCATTGAATTATTTAATTTCCTTTTCTAAAAGAAAAATTGAAACATCAAATGAAAAAATTAAAATATGTTGCCTGCATGATGAAGTGAAGAATCTTTTTGAAGTAACAAACGTAGCCGACCTTCTCGAAATATTCAAAACTGAAGAAGATGCTCTTTGGTCTATTAATGAAAATTTGGATTAAGCATTTCATTAAATCGACTGAGTTCAGAACGAATTAATAAATAATAATAGGAGTATGCTTGAAATAATTATCACAGTTATTATTAATATTCTCTTATCAATATATCGTATATTTTTTTTTGTTCTTCTATCGTAGTGGCCTCTCTCGATTATTCTTCTGTCAATATGATTTCTTCTGTTTATTTTTGGGGCGAATGAAATAAACAAAAATGAAAAAGATGTCAGTATAATTAACAAGATGAATATATATAAATTTTTCATTATTGCTAGCAGTTAATTATTTTTTAAAAAGATAAAATTGACATTATTATTTGTTTTCATTACACTTAAACTATCATACATAAATTTTCAGGCTGTTTCCACAAATTCAAGACTCTGGGTTATTTATTTTGTGTACCATTTTTTAGATAAAAGACAATAATTTTTTTCCCAATTTCAGTAATTCTCTCGTTCCAATGAAATACCTTTTAAAAGGAGAATATATTTCAATGGCGAAGAATTATATTAATTATTTTTTAGTTGCATTCATAATATCCAGCTGCTCGATCCCGTTGATAATATTTATTTCAAAAAAGTTTAATCTTTACGATAGAATCGATGAGAGAAAAATTCATAATGGGAATATCAGCAGACTCGGTGGGCTCGGCATCTGCTTTGGTTTTTTTATCCCATTTATTGTAATTCTTAACTCTTATACGGTTAGCTTTAATTTCATTTTATATTCAATCGCTTTGTCGATTGCCTTTATTATCGGATTTATTGATGATGTCTATGCTTTAAAGGCACGATATAAATTGCTTCTTCAAATTTGCGTCGGCGTAATTGTCTGTGCTTCAGGTTTGATTATCACCGAACTTCATTTTGGCGATATGATTTCAATCAATTTTGGTTTGTTGTCCTTCCCAATAACGGTTCTATGGATTGTAATGTTCATGAATGCCATTAACTTGCTTGATGGCATGGACGGGCTTGCCTCTGGAATTGTTTTTATAGCAAATATATTTATTATTATAATATCTCTTGATAAGGGCCTTACTGCTCCAACAATAATATCGTTTCTTATTGCAGGTGCAATTTTCGGTTTTTATCTTTATAACATCCCACCGGCAAGAATATTTATGGGAGACGGAGGCGCTTACCTCCTGGGATTTATTTATGCCACACTGCCACTTATGGGAATGCAGAAAGCTCCAGTTCTCACCTTGTTCCTTGTTCCTCTTATACTGTTGCTTGTACCGCTGGGTGATATTTTGCAGGTTATGCTGAAAAGATTACGCTTGGGGTATAACATTTTCATTGCAGATAAAAATCATCTGCATCATCGTCTCATGCGCATCGGTTTATCTGTAGGAAGAATCGATTTTGTTCTTTATATTTTTACTTTTATATTGGGATTTACCGGTTTGATTATGGATCGGATTGAGACTGAATATGCATACTTGTTATTTATTATTATTTTTCTGCTAACGATGTGGTCAATGTTTCTGCTGAATTCCATGGAACAGGTAACGCATTATGAAAAACCATTAGAAGATAATCATAGAAAATTTTTACGCATTTATTCAAACAATTCAATAAAAGTAAAGAGTCTTGGTCAGTCTGTTGATTTTAGCAATGCGATATCATTTGATGTAAGCCCTGTGGGTTTATCTTTTACCAGTAAACTTGAATTTCCGAAAGGACAAGTCATTGTAATAACATATAATATTTCAGAGAAAAAAAAGATACATATGCGATCTGTTGTTGTGTGGACAAGGTCCATGTCCGGTATTTCTTTTTTAACGGGCGTTGCGATTTTGAACATAGATCATGCAGGAACATTCATGACTGATTATTATAAGAAGATCAGGAATCATAATAATGATAAATTATTTAAATCCATGTAATCCTGGTTTAATCAATCATTTTGTTGATCAACTGATCAGATTGTTTAAAATAATGATCTAATGCAACTCGATGATTATAATTTGCCCCCTTTTATCTATAATATCAAATGTTCAAAAGGTCTCTATGGCAGGATTGTTAAAATTTCGCTTCCTTCAATATTTATTTTGCGTAAAAATAATAGTGCATACTTATTTTTTGTTTATCTTTCTGTTACATCCTGCCTGCGTTTGTACTGAGGCTGAAAGATTTTCAGTACCAGTGGATAAATGGGGTGGGATTGGTGAAATTAGAAATCCAGATTCAAAATATGAAACAGGCTTAGCGAAATCTATAACTGAATGGACAATAACAGATACATCAAAATCATGGTCTCCTGATGAACTGTCCGGATCCATTCTTCAGCCAAATATTGACACTAATGTATATTTTTTAATAAAATCAAATACATCAACATCGATAACTGTTTTTGGTTCTGATGACAACACAAGCCAGGAAAGGGCATACCGCCATATATCCGATGAAAATGATGGTACTAATAAATATGCGATATTAGATCGTTGGAGTTGCAAAAAAATACGGGGTAGGTGGTTACTTTTTAATCCATTTGGTAATGCATTTTTTATTAAATCACTTAATGGATACGATTATGAACTATACCGATATGGTCGTGATCATAAAGGAAATTCGTTTGAGAAAAACATGCTCGAAAAATATTCAACTAATGACATACATGAGGCGCTTCAGCATGAAATAGATATTGTAAAAAAAATGGGTTTTAATTGCTGGGGAGAGATTCTTGATACTGGCCGAGTAGCACCCGGAGGCCCTTATAATGCTGAAGGAAAATGTCCGGAGCGGTATTTACCTTTCATTACTCAGATAAGAGTTCATAGTCTTAATCTGGATGCCATGGGCGTTGACTATTTTATAATACTCGACGATATTATCTGGGACGCTTTTGATGCCTCTTTTCAGGACGCATTGGAAAATTATTTGCTTATTGAAAGTGGTGCCGCAACTGCTGGAATAACTGATTTTAATAATAGAACTGGATGGAGCTTTCATTATTTAACACCCTATAGGGAAGCCCGTTATAATATTTCAGCTAATCCATATTATATTGGATTAGACTGGGATGAAGAACCTGCTTATCTCAGAAGTGAGGCCTTAAATGAACATTTAGGATACCATATAATCGTCAGTGCTGGAACTACAGCACGAAAAACACGGGCAATTAATTATCTACGAAATAAATATAATACAATCTCAAAACTAAATATTTCCTGGGGCGGCGGGTTGTCAGAGTGGGATGATTTGCTGAACGATACTGGAGCGATTATCAATGGTTTACTTTCTTCAGAACCCTGCTGCCGTGATTTCGGATTATATAATGAATTAAACACCAGTATGAAATCTGATCTCGATGCTATTGCGGAAGACTTCTGGCGTGTATATTGCAAAAAAGTTCATGATACTATAGATAATATTACTGAGGTTCACATGATAAATTTTGGACCAGGATATCACGGATGGTGCGGCAGGTATGACAGTGATTTTGATGGGACTACCAGCCCAGAATATTTTTTTCGTGGTTCTGTTTCTGAAAATTCCCTTGAACCCTATATAGACGTTATTGGAATCGGCGATCCTTTGCATGGTCCCCATGAAAATATAAACGATCTCTTGGAATATATGAGAGACGATTTAACTGAAAGGTATGAATTTCATGGTAGACCGTACTGGCACGAGTCATGTTGGATTACAGCGGAGGCTGACAGTGGTTTAACATATAGTGGAAAAATAGATTTTGTCGAATCATCTGTGTTATACGACTACAGTTGTGATTTTCGTACAGATAATAACTGGGTATCTGCATTTTCATCGACGGCAGGGATGTGGATACTTCCCGATATTAATAAAGATAAAAGCAGGCATATATATTATAGAGTTAATAATGCTTCTTCCTTTAATGGAAGTTTAGAGACTGATTATGCCACAGGCCCGGGCATCCACTGGGCTTGGGATAGTAGCCCTGATATGCGAGGGGATGCTTCCGCCGGGAATTTTTATGCCTTAATTAGCCATGATTGTATTGCGCATCTCGGGCAAAACTCAGAACAACCCTATGTCTTGTACATTCCGCTTACCCAGAAAATTCGATCTGCTATGTATGTGCAGTTTTTAGATGATATTATTAATTTTCAATCAGATAATGGTGATTATATTGATGTAGGTTTTTCTCATTGGGAATTTTATGATTATGGTTTTCGTGAAGGTACTCATGAAATGAGGAATTGGGGATTTGAAACTGTACAATGCCATTTATATAACGGCATAGAAGCCATAGTGTCAAATGGAGAAATGCAGAATTGCGGTAATTTCATTGGGCCCGTATCATATAAATTAAATAATATATATAATGAAATCTTATTATCTCATGATTAATAATTTGCATATAATGGTTTTTTATCTGGCATCTCAACCACTGTGAAATAATTAATGATTCCGTACTAGATATCTCTTCTACAATTATTTTTATAATCCACATATTTATCATAAATTCAGTTAAAACGTCTTATAGGGATTTAACATTTTTTTAAAATTATAAAAAAAAGTATGCCGATTGTTGACGATTGCAAAAAAAAGTATTAGATTCGAAAGATTTATTTAGGGAGAAAAGAATAGATTTCATGGGTTGCCATGAAAATTTTTATAAAATTGATATTATTTCCAAAATTATATAATCTTGGGAATAAAATAAAATAGCCTCAAGCTGCCACTTGAGGCAATAAAGTTGGGGTTTTCCCCGATTGAACATATAGTTGTACTTTTTTTACTATAGATTTAATCTAATAAGTAGTACGGTATTTGTCAAGTCGCAAACCCCCAACAAAAAAATAGTGGGGGTGCGAATCATGTCGTCACACAATATAGCCTTTCGTTTTTTCAAGAAAAATACTTTTCATCTGAACAAACTTTTTTTTAGTTTGTTAGTTTTCATTCAAAGCATAATGGTAATATTTTTATCAGGATGCAGTAATTTCTTTGAATATCAACATGTCGGTACCGGTTCTATGCTGGTTGTTGTTAATACTAATGATTTTGAAAGTAGTTCCATGGTTTTATCAGCTAAGACCGGAATTGATATGACTATTGATTCTTATTCGATAATATTGAATGGACCGGAAAATCTGAGTAAAACCGTAAATATCGATCTCGACGGGATTGTTGAGATAAATGATCTTGTTACCGGCATCTGGCAGGTAAATGCTATAGCTAACAATGTATCCAATCAGGCAATTGCTTCTGGGATGGAACATGTTACGGTTATATCTGACAGGAGAACTGATTGTGTAATTGATATCCTGGCCTATGAAAATTGGGGTACGATTGAGTTTACCGTAAGCTGGGATATCAACTCATCTCCAAACGGTGAAGTATTCACAAGGATTGAATCTATTAATAATAGTATTACACCTATCGAATTCACACTTGATGAAACTCAAAACTCATACTCTAATAACTATTTACCTTCCGGTTACTATTGTTTTTCCACTACAATGACGGTTAATAATAATATTACTGGTGGATCTGCTGGTGTTTTCCAGGTTTTTTCAAATGACGGGACAACTATTGATGTTTTCCTTAATCTCATCAAGGCAGATGGAAATTCTAATTTAGAGATATTTCCATCTCTGGAGAATCCATTTGAAATTAGTTTTTCTGGTCTGCAGGATTCTATTAATGAAGGTGAAAGTTTGACCATAAATGCAGTACTTAATGAGTTAGTTGATGTGGAATATTATTGGTATCTGGATGGGGTTGTGGCTGAGGATTATAATGATGATTTTTTTACAATCTCTGGAGATATTGAAGCAGGGAAACATGAGGTTGATCTTGTAGCTATCAGTTCTGATCACTCCCGTGTAGGATCATGCTCGTACATTCTTGCAGTTGAGCCCTCAGTAGAAGGAGATCCATTCAATGTGAATTTACGTACTACAAGTGTAACATCAAGTGAAGTCGCACTTGCATGGGATTTTGATGATAATTATGATAATAGTAGCTATATTTTAGAGCGTTCCGATAGTGATGATATTGCGTCTGAATCATTTACTGAAATTGTAACAGTATCTGCTGGATCAGGGGTTTATGTTGATAGAGGACTTGATTCAGATACAACTTTTTATTATCGATTAAAGACTCTCAATGAATCAAACACAATCGTATATTCAAATATGGCAACAGTCAGAACCATCAGTAGTGTAACGTCTATTGATAAATGGGGTGGGTTTACTGGAATTAAAAATCCGGACTCTAAATACCAGGTTGGAACAGCTACATCAGTTACCATGTTTACTCTTGTTGATAATTCCAGGAATTGGGATGTAAACGAATTGTCTGGATGCATACTGCAGCCAAACATTGATGCAGAGGTTTATTACCTTATTAAAGAAAACGATGCAACCACGATTACTATCTACGGGAGCAATGTAAGTGGTCATGAAGAACAGTTAAATAGATTTATTAACAATGATAATAGTGGTTCAGAAGACTATGCAGTTCTTGACAGATGGTCAGTAAAAAAGGTTAATAATAGATGGTTGTTATTCGATCCATTCGGAAACTCATACTTCATTAAATCTATCAATGGATATAATTATGAATATCCAAGGTATGGATATGATCATGAAGGGAATAGCTTCGCTCAAAATTTAAGTAATAAATATAACACGAATGGTGATCAGAATTATGCAGCACAAATTGCAATTGATGATATTAAAAGCATCGGGTTTAATACATGGGGCGAAATTGTTGATGTATACAGAGTTGCACCGGGAGGGCCTAACGCAACTTCTGGTAAAGACCCAAGTCGATATATGCCTTTTATAGCACAGGTAAGAATAAGTAGTCTCTATCTTAACGGGACATCAGGTACTAACTGGAACATAGATACTTTTACATCAACTGGTGTGAGCGTGTGGGATGCTACGGGTTCTAATTTCCAGAGTGCTGTAGAAGATCATTTGGTCACCGATACTGGTGCACGGACAGACGGGATAAGCCAGTTTAACAACAGGACATACTGGAATTGGATATTCCTGACTCCCTATAGATATGCAAAATATAATTTACCTGCAAATCCATGGTATATCGGTCTTGACTGGGATGAGGAACCTGCATATCTGAGAGCTGAACAGGATTCGCAGCATATGGGTTATCATATCCTGGTAAGTTCCGGAACCAGTGGCAGAAAAATTCAGGCTGTTAACTATTTGCAAAATAAATATGGTACTATAGCAAATTTAAACAGCTCTTGGGGATCAAGTTTTGCAGATTGGACTGCCTTGCAAAACGACACGGGGTCAGTAATCAATGGACTTCTTTCAACAGAGCCCTATTGCAGGGATTATGGTAGTTACAATGAAGCTAACACTCAGATGAAAGCCGATCTTGACAGCATTGCTGAAGATTTTTGGAGGATATATTCGAAAAAGGTTCATGATGCCCTGGACAATGTAATCGCTGTTCATATGATAAACTTTGGCCCTGGATATCATGGCTGGACAGGAAACAGTGCTGATGAATGGAGAGGCTGTGTGAGCAGAGAATATCTTTTCAGGGGTTCTGTTTCAGAAGATGCGTCTGACAACTATATTGACATTATCGGTGTTGGCGATCCTCTGCATGGCATGCATGAAAGTCCTGATGCCGACATGCTTCTTAATATGAGAGATGAACTTAAAGGGCGATATGCTTTTCATGGTCGTCCCTACTGGCATGAATCATGCTGGATAACCGCAGAAGCGGATAGCGGTTTAACATATGAGGGAATTATCGATTCTCTTAGCGCAACTGTTCTCACTGATGCCGATGTAAACTTTAGAACTGAAAATGATTTTGCCAATGCGCTGGTCGGCGGAAATGGTGCCTGGGTACTGCCTGACCCGTCCACCTCGCTGGAAAATCGAATATATTACCGAATTGCTGATGGTGGTTGTGCAAATGGAAGCCTTACCGTTGATGTTGCTATAGGCCCAGGGAATAACTGGTCATGGGATAGCACCCCGGATTTTTTCATCTGTGCGTCTTCAGGTGACAGATATGTGATTCTTCAAAGCGACACTCTGGATCATGTTGGGGGTGGAGCGGACTTTGATGTATTTATCCCGCTTACTCAGGAAGATAGGGCTGTTATGTACGTCAAGTTTCTTGATGATCTTGTAAATTTTCAGGCTGATAACGGAGATTATATCGACGTTGGCTATTCTCACTGGGAATTCTATGATTATGGGTTCAGGGATAGCTCTTATCATGAATTCAGGAATTGGGGTTTCGCATCCGTAAAAGCTAATTTTTATGATGGTGTTGAGGCAACGATTGCTAATGGAGAAATTCAGGATTGCGGTGATTTCGTTGGCCCGGTCAGTGAAAAATTAAAAAACATATATAACGATATCATTGGCCAGTAAGGCGAAAACGTTTTATTATTTATTCGCAGGCTGCTCCCATCGGAGCAGCCTTTTTTTTATTTTGATAATGCAATAATTTTAGCCGGAACGCCGCAGGCGATTGAATTTTCAGGAATATCTTTTATAACCAGGGTGTTGGGCATTATTACTGCACAGTTGCCAACATTTACACCCTTCAAAATACTGACATTCCTCCCAATATAAACATGATCCCCAATTGTTGTCTCATGAAGCATTGAACGATGAACAGGTTTTCTTTCTTTTCTCAATTGGGGATTTAAGGGATGTCCGTCTGTATCCAAGGCTAAGAAATTATCTTCAATTGTGCAATTGCGGCCAATTGATATTTTTAAATTCGGTCCGATAGTTGATTTCCCTTTAATTATAGTATTATTTCCAATCGATAATGTAGGTTCATCAATGACCGCTCCTGTTCCAATTGATAATTTATATAAAATAACATTATCCCCGATAGTTATTTGTGCATGCCCGGCTATAAAGGGAATCCCCATCGGCAAAGAAAGCGCCCTTCCGACTTCCTTGCATCGTGCTTTGAAAACAGGAGCATACCATAATTTTTGTAATAGGTAATTGAGTATAATGTAAATTTTTTTAGTAATTAAATAGATTAAAGAATACATGGTTGGCTACTCCTTAGTGAAAATTAAAGACCAGTCTTCGAAATAATGACATTAGCAGTATCATTGGAAAAATTTTTTTTGATTATAATGCATATCCAGATAATATTTATTGATGATGAAATGAATTTTGAAATTATTAATGAGAATGCACTACCCTGAGCCTGATACAGTGGGATAAAATATAGATTAAGAATAATTATTAGGACAACATAGATGAAATTTGAATAAAAAACAATATCGGGCCGATTAAGGCCATAGGATAATAATATTACTGGCTCAACCAACAGCGAGATAATGAACCAGACTAAAAGGGGAATTAATACCAGGGAACTTTCAAAATAGTTTACTCCATATATCATGAGTATTATGGGTTTTGCAAATAATAAACCAATTCCGCAGCAAATAATTAATGGGAGAGATATTGAAAAACTTCTAACAAGATATTTTTTAAAACCCGCATAGGACTTAATGTTAGAGATCTGGGGAAGTAGAACTGTTGATATTGATTCAAGAAATAATGAAATTCCATTAATAATATTAAATGCAGCATTATAAATTCCTGCATTTTTTGCTCCCGTCATGGTTGATAGCATGAAGATGCTGATTCGACCTGAAAGAATATAAAAGAGATTAACATAAACAATCCATTTATTAATTTTTAGCACTAAATTAAGTGTTTTGAATTTAAATCTATTTAAAGAAAAATAATTATTATCTATATGTTTAAATGAATACAATGCTCCAAAAATGAATGAGAGTAAAAATGTCAAGAGTGCAGTAACAAGGTTTATCTCTGATATGTAATAAAGAATTAGAATTAAAAGTAGTTTGGCTATGGCGGAAATAACTTTTGATGATGCAAAATATTTAAATTTTTCTGAAGCCTGCAGACCAAGTTGAAGTATTCCCCATATTCCCGCAAAAAAAATTATTAGATATGTTATTTTTAAGGGTCTTATTAATTCAACGCTATTAAAGATTTTTTTTGAAATCAATTCTGCAGTTAACATTCCTATTGCCAGTATAATGGAGGAAAATATCATTCGGAAGTAAAAACTGGAAGCAAAAATATCGGCATGAACATTTTTATAATCATTATTTGCAAGCAAACTAACCAAACCCTTTGTGAAACCAAAGTCTATTATTGTTAAGACTACCAGCTGAATCGCCAGTGCTATGGAAAAAAGTCCGAAGATTTCCGGTCCTAAAACTCTGGCAATTATTATCGACGATATCATGCCGAAAACTGCGGTTAAAATGTTACCGGAGAGAATAATGGCATATGATTTTGCTGTTTTACTTTTAATGAAGGTCGAATAATGAGTGATAATTTTTATTATATTTTTTTTCAGCATCATTAAATTTAAATTATTTTTTTGTTTAATAATTTTGAGTTAGAGACCAGGTGTTATAGGTAAATCGATTATAATATGCGGGATCATGGTTATTTAATTCTCTTTTTTGCATATTTTATATTTTTAGAAATCGTTTTTATTGGTGTTAAATCATAATTGTCCCAGTTTATAATTGAATCTGCGTACTTTTTCGATGGTTCAATAATTGTATTATGCATTTTTTTTACAGAGTTAAGATATTGGTTAATAATACTATCGATGTTTCTGTTCCTTTCATTTGTATCTCTCATAATTCTTCGAATTAAACGAACATCATCTGAAGCATTAACATAAATTTTATATTTTAGCAACGAACGGATTTTTTTTATAGCTAACGTGAATAATCCCTCAAGAATGACATACTCTTTAGGAATGAACACCTCAGTTTCGGCTTTTCTTGTGTGTGTGACGAAATCATAATGGGGTAATGAAATCGGCATTCCTGTTGATAACTGATTTAAATGAGAACTAAGCAGATTTAAGTCAATTGAATCTGGATGATCAAAGTTCTTTTTTTCTCTTGCCTCGGCGGGAATTCCTGATAGATCGTTGTAATAACAATCTAAATTAATAATTGAAGATTTATCAGTGCCTAAAAATTCTGAGAGTTTGCTGGCAACAGTTGTCTTCCCTGATGCAGAACCTCCAGCGATTCCGATAAAGTAAATGCCTTTCAATGGTATCATTTCCTGGTATGTTCCCATTTTGACAGATCGGTGCTCGTTAAATTTCGTTTTAGTGATAGTAATGGAGTTATTATGGAATATAAAATTGAATAAAGACCTTTTGGCTTAAGTAAAAAAGCTATGACAATTAACAGACCCAAATAGAAAACAATAAAGTATGTATTAATAAGCATTGATAAGCAAACTAGAAGAAATATCCATAACGGCAATAACCAGCGGTTGATTTTATGTGAAAAAACAATAAAGAATAGTAACGGTTTTTTTATTATAAAGGGAAATAATCTTTTAACTGTATCAATTCCACCGGAGATTACCCTTCTCCTCCTGTTTATTTCTGTTTTCTCATCAGTGATTTCTGATTTTGCTTTTAACTCTTTTTTATGTATTGATTTGAAATTTTGCATAAGGGTACTAAGTGGAATCCAGAGATCATCTGCCATAACCCCTTCTGGTATTTCTTTGAAGTTATTTTTTGTAAATGCATATAGCCAGCCAGTCGAAACAATTAAAAGTCCGGCACTAGATTCAACATCTCTTATTTTATGTTCGTAACACCAGTATAGAGATTGGGATACCATTATGCCTGATTGATAGTTGGGAATTGAGGAAATGCATCCAACTGAACTGTCTGAATTGAACGTGGTTATAATGATCTGAAAAGCATCATGAAGTAAGTTAATATCTGCATCCGTTGTAATGATAATATCGCCATTGGAATGATTAACTAATCGGTTTATGGTTTGACATTTTCCTTTGTTATCAAATTTAAAAAGTTTCCAATTGTTGAGTTTATTTTCTTTAAGAATGCGTGAAGTTACTTTACAGGTATTATCAGTGCTCCCGTCAGAACCGATTAAAACTTCATAGGGTAGTGTGATATCAGCACAACACTGTTTTATGTTCTCTATTTTTTTAGCTATCGTTTGTTCTTCATTATAAGCCGGGATGATTATCGTAATTTTCGATATAGGTCTATCGGTTTTAGTGGCATCAGTCTTTTTAAAAAAATGTAATAATTTTATATAATAAATAAATACAAAATTATGAAGAATCATATATATCACAAAAATAAACAATATGATTATAAATGTATTCATGGTTTTTTGTTTCTTGAGCGTTTTAATTCATTCAATTTCTAAATAATTCTGAAGAAAATTAAGAATTAAACGGAATACTTAATGGAAATGAACAGTGCCTTATGCCAGAGGAATAACCTGTTTGCTTTGAGATACGGCATTTAGCCAGGAACTATCAGATTCAGCAGTCATCTATACAGATTATTTTAATATCATATATTTAATTGCAAACAGTTTCGATATGTTTTTATTGTAGTATATAATTTTTTACAACAGAAATCAAGGAAGTAATTATAATTTAAAATATTTATTGTATATATTATTTTCAGACAAATATTCCCTTTTAAAAATAATTATTAAAAAAAATTCACGATGCTTGTTTTCGATTTTTCAATTTAAATTTTTATTAAATGAATTGATAATAATAATTTTTGGTTTAGAATGTTATAGTGATTGTTGCATGTTAATTAATAGCGTAGAATAGATCAGGTTAGTCCTTTTTCTTTTCAGGAGCGACATTTTAATTCGGACATATATATGAATTTTTTATTTAAAATTAAAAAAGGGGAAACTCCTGCTTATGCAAAGATAAAAAAATTTATATTATCATTGTATAAAATTAATATTCCATTTAATAAGACTCTTGGTAAATTGTTATACAACATCAGGTTAACGGTCTTAAACATCTTAAAGATTATCAAAAATAAACTATGGGATATCCCGGTTTTTAAATCTATCTGCAAAACATATGGCAGGAATTTAATTCTCTATCATGGAATACCTCAAGTCACGGGTGATCTCGAAATAACTATCGGAAACGATGTGTCATTTTATAAATCAGAGATTGAGGCAAAGAGAAAGGGCTCCGTTTGTCCTTACCTGAAAATTGGCAATAACGTTGTTGTCGGTCCTGGAACTATTATCAAGATTAAAAAATCTATTTCTATTGGGAACGATTGTTTGATAGGAGCTAATAATTTGATTATGGATTATTACGACTTTAAGGATGAAAATTTTTCTGCTGACAATAATGAAGGAAATAGTTTTTTTGTAGAAATTAAAGAAAATGTCTGGACCGGCAGGAATGTCAGTATTCTGAAAGGTGTTACAATTGGAAAAAATTCAATTATTTCGGCGAACAGTCTTGTAATTGAAGACGTTCCCGAAAATGTAATTGCGATGGGCGTTCCGGCAAAGGTCGTCATGCGAAATATTGATAAATTTTATAGAGTTTAATATAATTACAACCTCTTGTAGATTACTTCTGGAATTTCAAAAGACCTGTTATTAAGAATGCCTCCAATAATATTTGCCTTATTCTTTTTTAATGATTTTATCGCATTAATCAATACCTGACGCCGATCTTTTTTTTCATTCACTACAAGACATATGCCGTCAAAAAAATCTGAAAGCATTAAGATATCATTGATATTTTTTGATCCGGTGCAATCAGCTAAAACTATATCATAATTTGGGGTAATTTCATTGATGATTTTTTTTAGATTGCTGTTCTCTCGAAGGAACGCTGAATTAAGCGAGCAGTTGCCGGCTGTAAGCACACTAAGGTCGGGATTGACTTTTTTAATAACATTATTGACTTCATTCGCATCGTCATTTAAAGAATTTTCAATAAATTGAGATAAGCCAGGATTGTTAGTAATTTTAAGGATTTTATTTACCGTTGGATTTTTTAAACTTAAATCTATTATTAATGTTTTTTGTTGGATAATATGTGAAAAACAATGACCAAGGTTCGGGACAATAACGTTATTTGCATCACGGAAAATAATAGAAGTTATTAATATGGATTTTAATGATTGTGTTTTCATAAAAATGTATAGTTGATCAGTCAAGTCTTCATAAAATACTGTATACTTGGTTTCTTCCAGAGTATCTTTGACAAGAGGACTCTCGTTGGGGCCTTTTTGGGGAATCGAGCCTAGAACCGGCAGATCCAGATAAGTTGTGATATCCTGAGGTGATTTAATTGTCTGATCAAAGAAATCAAAGACAATGGCCAAGCCGATACCTGCGGGTATGCTGAGGACAAAGGCGATAATAAAAATTAGAAGTTTACTATTTCCGGCTGGAGCCCCATCATTCAATAAACTTGCCTGCTCAACGATTTTTACACTTGCAGTTCCAATCGCCTCATAGGTCGGAAGTTTTTCACCTGAAAGCTCTTTAGTCATTTTATCAATATTGTCTTTTAATTGGAGAACTGATGGATGATATTCTCCATATCTTAATGTAAGTTCGGCAAGTTGTTGCTGTTGATCAAAGATGCTGTATGATCTGCTTATCACATTAGCGATTGAAAGTGCATCATCCGGGTCAAAGGCTGTTACATAAATTGCAAAAATATTTGTATATGGTATAAGCATGCAATAGATATCATTTTTCAGGGAATTTACAGTATGCTCAATTAAAAAATCCTCTTTTTTATCATCCTGAATCGTTTCGTATGTTTGCCGTGTTCTCGCAGCAATAAAATTAATAAGCGGCCATTTCAGTATCGACGCGTATTCTTTTTCATAATCTAAAGGTCTTTTATGAAGATTCAACGTCTTTACGGCAAGCTCCATTACTGGATTTGATTTTACCATTTCGATATGTGACAGGTACATGGCTGGGCCAATAATTTCTTCATAATATGTTGATTGTATTTGACCCTGGCCTCTGACCAGCATTTTTACAGATGCCTCATAAATGGGAGTCTGAAATTCTAATATAATGTAAGTCACTATTAGTATTATTAAAACACAAATTGGAACAATATGCTTCTTTCTGAATAAAGCACTCAGTATATCACGAAGAAGATATTCATTTACTTTTATATTTTTATACATATATATACTCCCTTAAAGTTTTTATAAAAAATTCTCCTTGAGAGCCTTTAATTAATTTATTTTTGAAAATTGTATTTTCGTTTTTTATTTTAATTGTATTTGAAATAAATAAATTAAGTACAAGTGCGTAAATAATGAGAAAATTTACGGGAAAAAGCCGTGAGCCGTTCAAAATGATACTCATTCTAAACGATTAAAATAGCTGGAGAAATATATTATATATTTTTCTTATGGTAAATAAATAGAGTTTACCATAAGGGAACCTCTATAAATTACATTTTTGATGTTCCCTTGTGGGCACAATATCTGATAAAATCAGGAGTTATCATATTTGATAATAATGAAACTCCTGATTTTTAGAGGTGCCCATAATTATTTATTATAGTAACTTGTTGATTAATTAGATATATTTAATTATAGGATACTCTTATAGGGAAGAAAGTCAAGACATTAGAATCTTTTTATTCAGTATATTAATTTACTGATATGCTGATAGCGGTTATTGTATCTTTTCGCTGATCGTGATCTTGATGCGCAGGTTTTTAAAACAGAAGGAGGTATACTTGTCCGGCGCCATTCTGATGAGGTCCACATCAATGAATGTTGAGTCGTCTACATGCGGGGGAATTCTCACTTCAATCTGGGAAGATGAGTTGATACGCCCGATACCCCTGCAGATATAGCAGTGACGGTCACTCCCTTTGCACACCGGGCACAGCATTTTTGCGGGAAGCTCGATATAGGCAGTGGCCCCTGAGCGTGCTTCTATGGGCGTGATAAAGATTTCGATGTCCTGGCCGAAATTTTCCATAATGTCTTTTCTTTTGACGTCTTTGGGAAGCAACTGCGCCTTGAGCATTTCACTGAGCAGAACTGACGGGCGTATCCGTTTTTTGGGGATGATCGCGGTCCCGTCGGGCCCGGTTTTTTTATTGTTGTACAGGACCCTGTCATACTCAATGCGGGAAATCTCATCCGAAAGAACACGATAGCCCTTGATGATTATTTCAATTTTTTCAGTGATATGATCGTAATTTGATGGGGATGTATCGGGATGGTATTTTTTTATCAGTGATCTGAACGCGCTTTTAATCTGGTCAATCCCGGCGTCCCTGGGGATGTTGAAGATCGTATAGTAATCAATGATATTTCCATGCCTGTCGAAATAGGAGTATTCCACTGTGGGCCCTCTATTGTTAATATGCCGGGGCGCTGCCAGTATCCACTATTGAAAAATTATGTCAACGCAATTAGCGCAATAATTTTAATTCAAATTTTTATAGAGTGAATACATGTTTTTTCCGAACAGTGAAACCGTCAGCTTCCGTGGCAGGAGCCGTGACAGAATAAATCCGAAAATGCGGTTCAGCCTGCCGGGGATGAGCACGCGCTTTTTTCCCAGGGCTTTCATTGTTTCCTCAACAACCATCTCCGGAGTCATTTCTGTCGCAGGCGGCTTGCGCGAACGGTCCGGCTTACTGTTGATATAATTTGAAGTCAGGGTGGCACCCGCGCAGCACGCGAGAACATCAATCCCTGATGGAGACAGTTCATACCCGATGCCTTCGGCAAGGATGAGATTAAAAGCCTTGGTCGCTCCATACGCAGCGACAAGGGGGGTGCCCTGGAAGGCTGTCATGCTTGACATGAGAATAACGCCGCCCTTTCCTCTGGGTTTCATCAGGGACGCGTAATGGCGCACCAGTGAAAGAGGGCCGAGGCAGTTGGTCTCGACTGCTCCATAGAGATCATCCGCTGGTGTGTCGATAAATTCGCCGATAGGGCTCATGGCCGCGTTATAAACAAGAAGGCCGATCTCTTTGCCTGCTGTGGCATTCATCAAGCCATTTCTGGATTCATTTTTTCTGAGATCGGTCTTTATTGCTTTAACCTGGACCGGATAGTTTTCTTTTATTTCCGAATAAACGGAACGAAGGAGGTGCTCTCGTCGCCCGACTATGATCACATTAAGTCCGCGCCGTGCGAGTTCAAGTGAAAACGCACGGCCGATACCGTCGGATCCTCCTGCAACGAGAGCCCATGGCCCATACTGGTAGGCGAAATTTTTCTTTTTCATAAATACCTTCAATTTGCGTACTGTTCAAGCACCCCGCGCTCTTCGAACCAGTGAAGGGTGTCCCGGACCGTTTCTTCAAGAGGCCTGGGGCGGTAGTCCAGCTCTTCAGTGGCTTTCATGTGCGAAATATAACGGTGCATTTTTATGGAACGGACCGCCATGGGGGTTAACCGGGGCTGTGTTTTGGTGATCCTGGCCATCATAATTGAAAAGGGCGCTGCCATTGCAGCTGTCCACGCCGGAATTCGCATGCGCGAGGTGTCTATCCCGGCGCAGCGTCCGACAATGGCTGCCAGCTCGGAAAAGCTTGCCCAGTGTCCGGTTAGGAGATAGCTTTCGCCGGTTCGCCCTTTTTTTTCTGCGGCAAGGGCGCCCAGAACGATGTCCCGCGCGTCGACCCAGTTGTATCCGCCCATGGGATACATGGGCAGCTTGCGGTGATAAATATCCAGAATGACACTTCCCATACGGGATATTTTAAAATCGTTGGGCCCGATCACCGCACCGGGATTGACGATAACCGCATCCAGGCCTTTCTCAACGCCTTTAAGTACTTCCTGCTGCCCCAGTGCTTTGGAGCGGTCATACGGGAAATGGCTTTTATCTGAAGCGAGTTGACGGTTCTCATCTATAATTTCGTCTTCCGGATGAGATGAATATGCGTGAATGGAACTGAAATGGACAAGCCGTTTCACACCGCATTCAAGACATGCTTCGACGATGGTTTTAGGCCCGTCAATGTTTATGTGATAAACATCATTGGCATCAATGCGGTCAATGGAAATTAATGCGGCACAATGAAATACCGTATCAACGCCATCGAAACAGCGCAGAAGGGAATCTTTGTTGGTTACTTCTCCGGGAATTTTTTCAACATTTAATCCGTCAAGCCCGCGGGTATCCTTTCTTACCAGAACTTTGACCTTGCGGCCCTGTTCGATTAATGTGCGTACGAGATTGGCCCCCACATGCCCGGAGGCTCCGGTTACAGCTACTTTCATTATATCTCTCCTAAAAACCTGTTTGAAATCAATTGTCTGTTTTAAACAGTAGTGAAAAATTAAAAAAATCAATCAAAAAACAATCATCCTGCCAAAAAAATAAACTCTTAATTAGAATTTAGTTTCCCCATTATTTTGATGCTATTATTCCAAAAATCGTTTAACCCGCATCATCCGTGAAACCGATTATTTAAAAAAGACAACTCGAGGTGAGCCATGACAAAGACCCTGAGGCCGGATACTTATGCGAGAAGCACTCTCGAACGGTATACCGGATCTCCCACAAGCGATTTTTGTTCATATATTCTGCTGGTGAATTTTCAGCGATATATTGATTATTTCTCAAAGCTTACCGGCTCCCCGATAATTTCAGGGTACTGGAACGTGGTCCATGATAAAGAAAGAGACATCTCCATCATCAATTTCGGGGTGGGTTCTCCTTCTGCGGGGATTGTTGCCCACTGTCTTTCTTTTCTCGACCAGGTCCAGTGTGTTCTCATGCTGGGGATGTGCGGTGGCATAGACGATGAACTTGAAATCGGAAGGCTCATTATCCCGACCGCGAGTGTGCGTGATGAAGGGACCAGCAAGCATTACCTTCAGCCGAATGTTCCGGCGCAGCCCAGTTTCTGGATAAACCGCATCTGCGAACGAGTAATTAAAGATGAACTGAGAACAAAGCCCGTTTCCGGGATCATGATGACAACCGATTACCGAATGTGGGAGTTCGACCAGGAATTCGTTGATTACGTATTGAAGCACCGGATACTCGGGATCGATATGGAAATAGCCACGCTCTTTGCCGTAGCGTATGCGTTGAACCTGCCGATCGGCGCGATTATGCTTATTTCAGACATGCCGCTTAAGAAAGGAGGGATCAAGAGTAAAGAAAGCGCGGACGAAATATTCAACCGCTATACCGAACAGCATTTCAGGATCGGTCTTAAAACCATTGAAGAAATAAAAAATCATGGTCACGGTTTACGGGCTGAGCGGCTGCGCAGTGAGTGGTGAAAAACCCATCATCCCCCCCATATCGTGAGTAGCCCGGAAAAGGGTTGACAGGAGCTTTTCCGCCGGTATTAATACTGACAGTCACAGGAGATTTCAACAGCATCACTATGGCAAACGGTTCAGAAATAAAAAAGATTGAACGCAGAGCGAAATCCATGCTCCTTGATAAGGACATCCCTCCTGCGAAGATGGAAATTGTCCGCTCCCTGATTAAAAATGACAAAATACCCCCGGAAGAGCGTTATCGCGCGATCATAGAACTGGTCCAATCATGCCCGGATAAAGTTGTGCAGAAGCCCGCGAACCGCAGACGTGCCCCTTCCGGCGGCGCGACAGCAGGCAAAAAAAAACATGCGCCGGCCCAGCCGGAATCCCCCATGTCGGCACCGACCGAAACATCCTATTTTATCAACGAAATCCACGAAAAATACCGGCATCTCAAGCTTTTCAAAAAACGTTATCTCATTCATAAGAACAACAGAATCGGCCTTGGCATTAAGAAACGCCTGATCCCTTCAAAGAATCTTCTCAAGCTTTTTGGTGAACTATCCGATTTTCAGGGCATTGTAATTTCCCGTATAAACACACTGCTCAATGACATTCTCAACGATGAAACAATTGAGAACCCTCTGGTTTTTAATTACCTGCGGAAAATTCGCAGGTGGCTTCTCGAGGAGCCGTTGATCAAATATCCTTATGAGTCATTGAAGTGGATGGACGCTCAGAATTTTGAACGTGAGCTTCGCGCTTCGGTGGCAAATTATTTTTCTTTCCTCAGGCTTGATGCCGAGACCCGCGAGTCAATAATACTGATGGTTGAAAACAAACTCAGGGCAACTGATGAACTGAAAAAAGAAGACGTCTTTCAGGCGGACACGGACCAGGCCCGAAGCGCAAAAGAGAAAAGGAACCTCGAAAAGGAAAAGAAAATATATGAATTTATCATGACCTTCAGGTCATTTCTCCCCACGCTCCCGGAAGAAGAGAACCTCGTGTCAAAATGGTTGAAGAACAGGTACGGAATCAATCATTACACCTATTTTCTTCATATCGTTCTTGAAGCCCTGGTCTATCAGCGCCCATTCACGGAGATCGAGTTGCATGAATATTTTGCGATCAAGCCGCCGGTTGTCAGCCCGGATAAATGGGATTACAGTGAAGATATCCTGAAAAAAGTTGGGAAGGACCCCGAATCACGAAGAAGAAAACAGGCGGATGTTATTCGCGAAGAGCTTGAGCCGTATGAAGTTAAATACCTCCTTCTCAACCTTGACGATAACGGAAGAGACCTGCTTATGCGTTCGGCCGATGAACAGCTCAAGCTGGTAGACAAAAAGAAATATGATGTTGACGCGCTCTACCGGGAAAACTTCTTCAGCTTCCTGGACGCGCTGGTCAATTATTTCAACAACGCGTATGTTCCACTCCTTAACGGCAGCACGGTTGAGTTCACTGATTTGGGAAAGGATTCTGTCGGGGGGGCGCTTTTTTCGCCGGATTATTTCAGTGAAGAGATGTCATCCCTGAACTCGATCCTTAACGAAATGCATTTTTTTAGAAGCAATAATCCGACCCTGGCCCTCTCTCATGACGAAATCAAAAAGATAATGAAGGGACAGATTCAGACCATGAATCATGTGCACAGTTTTATAACCATGATCGGTGATTTTTTTTATCGCCTGGCGCGCGTATTACAGCCTCACTATGAAAACCACGGCAACTGGATAGCCCGGGGAAAAAATCTTCAGACGCGCAGTATTATACGGACACCTCTTAAGCCGGCTGTTGAAGTCCTCATCACAGAGGAGGGATATCCTCTCCCGTTTTTTGATTGCAGCATAAAGGGTTTTGAAGACAACAGGCCCCTGAGCGCGCGCCTTGAAGGAAAGAGAGTTATTACCGATTCCATGAGGGACGGCGTATTTGTTCACATAATTGCATTCGCCTATCAGCTGTGCTATGAATGCATGAATGAACGTTTTTCGCGGGACATGGCTGAACGAAAGAAATTATTAGGTGCATTGAAAGATATTGAAAAGTCTGCCCAGCGAACATCGTAAACAATTATTAAACAGGAATGAGGAAAAAAAGAAGCCCCGCCTGGGGTTGGCGGGGCTTGCAGTGTTATTTAATCAGAGGTGGTATTCAAAATAACCAGTGCGTCAACAACGACCGGTTTATTTCCGCAAATAATAACGGGATTGATGTCGATTTCGGCGATCTCATCATTGTTAAACCCGAGGTTCCCAATTGCGACAAGGGCATTAATGAGGGTGTCTCTTTCAACTGCCGGGCTGCCGCGAAACTCGTCAAGAAGCTCTTTCATCCGTATTTCCTCAAGCATCTCCGCGGCATCATCCCGTGTTATCGGTGCTATTCTGAATGATACGTCTTTCATGATTTCAGTGTAAATTCCTCCCATCCCGAACATCACACAGGGGCCGAACTGGGGGTCCCTGCTGAGGCCCATGACAAATTCCCTGTCTCCTTTGATCATTTCCTGAACAAGAACTCCGTCAAGGTTTAAGCCGGCTGATACAATTTCCTGGTATGCTTTTCGTACTTCGGCACTGTTTTTCAGATTGAGCTTAACCATGCCGAATTCTGTTTTATGGGTGAGCGTATGGGAACAACCCTTGAGAACAACAGGATACCCGTACTGTTCAGCAAAGACCACGGCATCTTCTTCCTTCAAAGCAAGATCTTCTCTTGTTATTGCAATGCCAAGGGACTGGATGATTCTTTTTGAGTCATATTCAGAAAGAGCTTTTTGGCCTTTTTTTATTGCTGAAGTGATGATGTCATTCATGGTTTTTCTCCTGCGATGAGTCTCAGTTGGCGGAACATGCCGCTCCTGAATTTATTGAAAGTTTTTTTTGTAACGATAAATGCTGAAAATATGAAATCTGGAGCGCTCTTACCGCTTCCTCCGGAGATTGAAATATTGGAACCAGATACTTGCTTCTTATGTCAAGTGTTTTCCATACGGCGTTAGGGGTGTATGTCGCGGCCGGTTTCTGGTAATGATTGCACATCTTTTGCAGCTCGACGATTGTATTGATGATAAACTCCTGCCACACGCTGGGTATCGGAAGCAGGCCGTCCACTTCGTCCGCCTGCAGAAGTATTTCATAAATTTTCAGAAAAGTCTCGGGCAATATGGCCGGGCCGATATCAACAGGGTTGCCGGTGTTGAAAAGTTTTCCTGTTTTACTGAGCTTTTCCTGTGTCTCCGGTTTCAAGCGGACCATTGAAAGGCCGGCTTCGGCGAACAGGTCAGCGATAATGCCGCCAAAAGCGCCGGAGTTGGTGATCACTGCAATGTTTTTTCCCTTCAATAAAGGCATGGATGTAAACATTTTCGGCATGGAATGAAGTTCGTCAATCGTCTTCAGGCGGATGATCCCTGATTGACGACAGGCGGCATTGAAGATACGGTCGTTGTTTGCCATCCCGGCAGTGTGGGACATCGCGGCGCGGGCGCCTTCTGACGTCCTGCCTGATTTATAAATTAAAATCGGTTTGGTGCATTTCCGGGCTGCCTCCATCATGCGGCGGCCTTCGGTTACATTTTCAAGGAACATGCCGATTACTTCAGTTTCATCCTGGCTGAAATAATCAATCATATCAGCTTCATCAACATCGGTTTTGTTCCCGATGCTGACCAGTTTATTCACGTTAACAATATCCGTTGCGAATGATTCGAGGATTAAAACTCCCAGCCCGCCGCTCTGGATTACATAGGATATGCTTCCAGGATTTTGATAGACACGATCAAACGTATGTTCCTGTGCTCCGTAAAAACAGCAGAAGCGTTTATGGGAGTTGAGAACTCCGAGACAATTGGGGCCCATGACGCGGATATTATGATCACGGATGGTTTTATTGATCTCTGCCTGCATTGTTTTCCCTTCTTCACCCATTTCAGAGAAACCGGCACTCTCAATAATTATATTCCTGGTTCCCTTTTCAGCGATTTCATGCACAATAGCCGGTACCGCTTTGGCTGCGACAATGATGATTGCAAGTTCAACAGGAGCAGGGATGTCCTTTATGGAAGTATATCCCGGACAACCGTGTACATCTTCACCTTTGGTATTAACCGCATATATATTTTCCCTCAATTTCTCGCAGGTTTTAAGGGTATTGCATATTGTACCACCGAGATTAAAGGGAGAATTTGAAGCGCCGATAACTGCAACGGAAGAAGGATTAAAAAATGGTTCTAAACTTGATATATTCATGGAAGCCACCAATAATAAGTGTAAACATTGTTTACATGAGTATACAATGTTAGTTTTTACGTCAAGCTTTTTCTTAAAAAAATACGATCTATTTCGTTTTATGCTGATTATGTTCGAGTCTGAAGGGGAGTTGTTTTGTTTTTATGTGAATATTATTAGTTTGAAAGAACAGGATAGGGAATTTTAATAAGTATTGGCTGATATATTGCCGGATTGATGTAAATTGCATATAAAGCATTTTCTGTGGCAACAATCTCTTTGCCCGAATAATAGAAAAGCAATGGCCTTTGGGGAATCGGTTGAAGCAAGGGAGGACGGTAGATAGTTTCAGCAGAGCAAGGTACTAGTTTTTCAAAATTATTAAAGGTGAGTGCTTTTATCGAGCCATCAAAGCTGCAGTAAATGATGACAAAGGAGCCGAGTTTTTTATTAAATGACAATGAAGGTTCACCGGCTACATCCTGAAAAAGCTGAATTGCGTCCCTGATATTGCCAGACCATGTACCTTCTGCATTGAGGTATTCGTAACAGTCGGATTTTGTCACTTCATGAGTTTTCACCCTTGCAATGAATGCTGATACTGACTCAGGTCCTGTTTTCTTATGGCCCAGGATGTAAAGCCAACCATTGAGGGATATTACTGAATCGCCAAAAACAGGGTAATTCCCATTAAATAAAATCCCAAGACGCTTGAAATTAACCGCTTCCCCGATTTTCCAGTTTACTGGTTGCTTCCATTGGGCAAGGCCGGTCCCTGACACCGTAAAAAGTTCTGGGCTGGTCCTGTTTTTTATGACAATTTTAACATAATAAACGTATACGCTGTCATTTATCTTGATTCCATCCAGGGCCCAGAACCTGATCTTCATCGGGTTTTCATTTTTATTATACGATATAAACGTAGTTACTTTATTTTTATTGCGATAATAATGAAAAGCGAGGTCAGTAATATTGGCATCAGTGGGTATATCAGAAAAGGCAAGTGAATTGGGAATCATCTCCCGGAACCTGGCTGATTCTTCAAAGGTAGTTGAGACGGAAGGGGGAGAATCCCACTTCCCCAGGATCGTATCGCCGAAAGTCCACATCATAACAGATTCATTGAGCGGTATGGAAGAAAATCCATCCTGCCCGGCAACATCATTTATGCGTGAAGGAGTAAAAATTCCCATATTTTCTACTGCAAGAGGTTTAGAACAGGAAGCAATAAGTGCCAGTAGACAGATACAATAAACAAGCAAGATTTTCCGATATTTGACGTTGAACAGTTTAATAAACAGGATGTGGGGTAGGAAGTAATTATTCAGTGACAATGATATTCCTCTCTGAATCAAAGGGGTTTTTCCTTAATGCAATCGAGAAGAGATACGGATACGTCTTTTTTAAATGGCTCAGGTACAGAAGCCATTCCGCTAAAAGAAGGGAATATGCCCTGTTCAAATCACCGCTCAAATGTCTTGCATCAGATTCAGGCAAGATGGAAAAATCATCCCGATGATCAAGTTCATCGGTTAAGTGAAATACGGCAAGAATCATGTTGGTAAAAGAATCATGTTCCAACAGATTCGGATTACCAAGTAACTCGATAAGAGTTTGTCTTCGTTCAACAAGAAATCTTCTAATTTTATCCAGGAAAAATGAATCGAGCTCAAATTTATAAGAAAAAGAAGTTATTTTTTTTATAGTCTCAGCGTATTTTTTATCATCCCATTGTGAAGACACTACTAATTGATGACTTATCGATCCGCTGTTTATATTTTTTTCGACGAGCAGGGTCATTAAACTTATACCGATTTCATTATAAAAAACTCCTATCACCATATTTAGTTTCTTAATAAGATTTTCTTTCTCTTTTTTTTCAAGAAGTTTGTCAATGATGAGAGTAACTAATAAAACGTTTATTGGAACAAATGATAAATCCTGAAGGAGATAGAAGAACGTGTCGTGTTGATTATGAAAAATTACTATCTGAAAAATATAGCTTACCGCCGACGCAGCTAGAAGGCTCAGCGTCAGTATTAAATACCACTTAATGTTTTTCATAATCAATATTAGTTTTCAAAAAATAATTTTTAATTCTTCTTTGTCAATTATTAAATGAAATCAATGAAAGCAAATTTTATTATCTTTTGTATTGACTTTTATTCAATGATTGTGTTAAATCGGTAAGAAAAACTTATATATAAATTATTACATATCCTGAAATTTTTTTACTTTTGCATTAGTGATTACTTGGTTTATAATTATAATAGTTCAATGATTATTAAATTATAAGGAATTGGTATTTTTTATGGCATTATTCAGACCTCATATCGAAAAACTAGAAGAAGAAGGAAAACTCGATGTAATTGCCAAACATCTAAAAAACCGCAATGTCGAAATCCGCAGGCAGGCCTTTTTAGTCCTCTTGAAAAAACTGCAGACAAATAAAGATCCTTTATATAAAAAACTTCATGCGATGATGGATGACCCTGACCCGAGCATTAGAACAATTGCTGTTTTAAAATTCGCCGAAATGGGAGAAGAGGGGCTTTATCAAAAAATTCATTCTATTATTCTTGATGGTTCACAGCGAGATAAAATCGATGCTTTACAGATTCTGGCAAAAACTGCCCATGTAGGCATAGAAGCTATTTCAAATATTCTTGTTCTCGCACTGAATGATAAAAAACCTCTTATCCAGATTGAAGCTATCAGGACCATGGGCGCCCTGAAAAACACTCTCTCGGTAAAGCATCTGGCTGAAAGGATACATGACAATCGGCATACCATCCGTCTTGAAGCAGTTAAGGCCTTGGGACAGATCGGGTCGGAAAACGTTATAAATCCTCTTATCGGAGCCCTTATGGACAATAACACAACGGTAAGAAGGGCTGCCCGGGAGGCGCTGGAAAGTATTGATTCTGAAAAAGCAAAACAGGCTCTTAATGATGCTCCTCTCATGCTTCTGGTTAAACTGATGAATGAAAGCATGTCGCGAAGGCTTGAAACTATAAAATATATCGGAACCCAGAAACGCAAAGACGGTATTCCTCTGGTTCAAAAGGCATGCAGTGATGAATATAAAAATATACGAATCGCAGCAATTTCAACCCTCGGAATCCTCCGTGACCGTGATTCAATAAGCCTTATCTCACGCATGCTCAATGATCCATATTTTGATGTACGTTTAGAGGCAGTCAAATCACTGGAAAAACTTGGCGGGATGGATGCGATGGCCGCCCTGGAAAAGGCGCTCAATGACCAGAATTCAAATGTCCGGAAAGAAGCATCAAAAGCCTATTATGCACTGAAGGCACGGTTTGCTGACAGGCTGGAAGATTGATTTTGTATAAAAGTCTTGACATCTTTTATGTTATGTCTTATTTTTTTAATAAATAGATAAATTATTCATCCTCTGTTTAATTTCTTAATAGAATTGCTTTATCAATACTAGTAACATTTATTTAAAACTTAAATTAATTGGGCTATTATAGCGCAACAGTGAAACTTATCTCTTGATTTTTTTTCTCTTTTTTAAATCGACTTAAACACTAGAAAAGTAATTTTATCAGTATAAAGATACCTGAATGATAATAACATTATTGCTCATCGGATTGATTATTTCCTTTGCAATTCATCTGCGATATTTAATGCGTTATGTCATTGAAAAGGAAAAAAAATATCTTCGTGGTTATCTCAATACTACAATAACCAATGTGCTCCTGGCATTATCCATAAGCATTACCGCAATGCTTAAGCCAAGTTTGATTTATGAAATTAATTTTACCTATATGTTATGGATTGTTTCAGGTGTTATACTGGTTATAATGCTGACCATAAAAATCTCAATTTTTAGAAAAATATATCAGCGGGCCCAGCTTCCAGAAAATTATCATTTAAATTTTTTTGGAAAAAAAGTATTACATCCTACTGTCGTTAAACCTCATGAAGTCTTGACATTTTTTTTCACCATTCCCATTTTTCTTCTCATAGGAGCATACTTCGTTGCGCGATTAATAAATTTGATTTTATACCACCATATATAAAAAAAAGGCCGGCTTTGAGCCGGCCTGCATTCTCGCAATAAGTCACATAATTAAATTAATCTGTTTTCGGGTTTGGTGAAATAATCATACGGCCCCACTCCATAGACTTTTCTAAAGTCTTTTTGATACGGAGCTACATTACATAATGCCTTGATTACACCCTCGATCTGCTCATCGAGAGCACCTTCTCTGTCAACGGTTTTCATCACTGATGAAACAAACTTTTTACATTTCTCAGCGTTTTTAACGACGTTCTCTGAAATAAGCGGCATAAAGATGTTACCTCCCGTACATTAAATCTCCCCGAAGGGAATAATTATTAAATCCGGTTATTAATAATTAAAAGACCATTTTACAAAAAGTCAAGAGAAATATACGTTTAACAGGCGTTTAATAAGCCATTAAGAATGTGAAAATTGATCAAATTGCTGGAAACAAAGATACAACAGGGAGAATGTCGAATCGTAAAGTTATTATAGGAAAACTTCTCTAAACTAAGGTTAGCTGATCCATTCTGGTAAAATCAGGTTTTAGTCATTTTTCAAATAATGAAAAAAACTGATTTATAGATGTGTATATGATTAATGGTTCAATAATATTCATATTAATAATTAGGGATATCAAGATCCGTTGAAAATATTTTTCGAGGCATGACAGCTACCAGAATCAATATCGTTAAGCTTATAACAACAAACATGAAACTCGCTATAAGTATTGACATCTGGTTTTTAATTGCGTTGAGTCGTTCCAGGTAAATCCCGACAATGAAAACTCCCCAGTGTTTGTCGTTCAATGTCACCGGCGCAGCGATATTAAGCATTTTTTCGCCGGTATCCCGTTCATAGTAAGTTTTAATTGTTCCGGGTCCTCTGAAAATGATTGAATTTTTTACTGCAGGAAATTTTGCAAAATTTCTTTTCGATCTGCTGAAGTGAATATTTTGATTATGATCATCTGATTCAGGCAATGAGTACCTTGAGTTATGAGTCGGCGCATAACCGTTTTTATCAACAAGTATGGCGAAATCTACATCGGGGTCTTTTAAAAATTCATCTTGAACTTTTTGAATATACTTATCAAAAACTAAATCATATCTGGTATGATATTTTTTTGGATTCGACCCCTTTATCTCAATGTAGTTGGTATCAAAAATATCATTTACAGTAAGTTTTTTTGAATCGACGAGAAGTGTCATGGTTTCACTCATCATTCTTGCGCCCAGAAGTGCTTCCATGTCACATTTTTCAAGAAGTTGGGTTTCAAGATTATCAAATATTTTACTGATTATAAAAAAAGATCCAATACTAATAATTGTACAAAGACCGAGGATTAACATTATTTTATATTTAATACTCATTATTTCGTCCTGCTTTTATTTTTTTAACACAGGTAACACCTTGATTAAAATCCAGTACATCTTGTGATTAAAAATAACTTCTGTCAAATAATTTTATTTCAATTCAAATTTTATGTTCATTTATTTATATCTGCTCATATCGTTTAATAATTTCTTTTGTTAAATTCATATAATCAGTTGCACCATTGCTTTCAGGCTTGTATTCAAAAATAGTCTTCCCCCAACTCGGGGCTTCCTGTAATGAAACATTTTCACGAATAATTGTATTAAATAATTTTCCGGGAAGACGTGATTCCGTTTCATCAAGCACTTCCTTATTGATAGTTTTCGTTGAATTATACATGGTTCCAATTATTCCCGTGATTTCAATAGCTTTATTGAGTCGCTGTTTCACCATCTGGACTCCCTCGAAAAGATTGTACATCCCATGAAATGGAAGGAATTGAAGTTGCAGGGGGATGAAAATTTCATTGGCATATGCCAGTGCATTCAGGGTTAATATGCCAAGTGATGGCGGGCAGTCTATTAATACGAAATCGAAGCCGGTTATTTTTTCCATTGCTTCTTTTAAAAGAAATTCTTTTGCAGGGAAGGGAAGAAAATCAAGATCTTTGAGGTCCGGTTTTGCCGGCAGAACAGACAACCCATTTCTGTCAAAAATGAGATCATTATACGTGATTTCTCCTTTCAGCAATTCAAAAATGCTGTAGTTCAGTTCTTTTGGATTAATCCCCAGATGGTAGGTCGCCTGAGCCTGGTGGTCAATATCTATCACCAGAACTTTTTTATTCAGAATATGAAGAGCTGCGGCGATATTGACCGTGCTGGTTGTTTTGCCGACCCCTCCCTTATTGTTAGAAACCGCAATAATCCTCATCTTCCCTCCGGAAAATCATTGGCACAGAATGGAAACTTTTCTGGGTGTATTATTTATGAACAGTAAAATCAATCAAGAACAAATTAGTCTTTATCGTATGAAAATGGTAGCAAATTATTTTTAGGGGCAACCGTTTCATAACACATTTTGTTGTCATCCCGGTTTACCGAAGGTAATACCGGGATCTCATAGAAAATATTCATGAATTTATCGCATGAGATTCCGGT